>Ga0207643_10000485_pt1 | contig 25562 bp, 26 predicted proteins | sample KBSMisM62_FD_184313 | JGI IMG/M metagenome (GOLD analysis project Ga0207643, IMG submission 184313) | Miscanthus rhizosphere microbial communities from Kellogg Biological Station, Michigan, USA - KBS Miscanthus M6-2 (SPAdes) (version 2) | ecosystem: Host-associated > Plants > Roots >...
CGCCGCGAGGGCGGCGAGCGGCTTGCTGCGTGAGACCTCCTGCACGCGGACCCGCGCGTCGACGACCACGGCGCCGCGCGGCAGGACCATCACGGGGTTGCAGTCCATCTCCGCGATCGCCGGGTGGTTGTCCACCAGGGCGCTCACGCGCAGGATGACCTCCTCGAGCGCGAGGACGTCCGCCTTCTGCGCGCCGCGGAAGCCCTCGAGCAAGGGGAACGTGCGGAGTGAGCGCACCATCTCGCTCGCGTCGAGATCGGTGATCGGCGTGACTCGGACCGCCACGTCGTGCACGAGCTCGACGGTTGTGCCGCCCGCGCTGCACGCCACCACGGGCCCGAATACCGGGTCGTGCGCGACGCCGACGAGCATCTCCACCCCCTGTTCGACCATCGCCTGGACGAGGAATCCATCCAGCGTGGCTCCGGTGTCACCGACGCGCTCGGCCATCGCGCGTGCCGCATCGGCCGTCGCTGCGGGTCCGGTCAGTCCGAGCGCCACCGCCCCCACCTCGGTCTTGTGCACGATGTCGGGGCCGAACGCCTTCAGAGCGACGGCCGAACCGATACGGCCGGCGATGGCGCCGGCCTCCTCGGGCGTCCGCGCTCGTTCGGAATGCGCCGTCCGGAGTCCGTAGCAGTCGAGCAGCCGCTCGACCTCCTCGGAGGTGAGCCAACCGGTGTCGCGTCGGCCGAGGACGTTCGCGATGATCGCGAAAGCCTCATCGCCCCGCACGTCGGGGAAGCGAGGGATCGTGCCGGCGGGTCGGTCGCGCCACGCGCCGTACCTCGCGGCGCGCGCCATCGCGATCGCGGCCTGCTCCGGGAACGCGAAGGACGGGATCCGGGCGCCTCCTGCGAGATCCGTCGGGAGGCCCTTCGTCGACATCCATGTGGTGGCAACCGGGATCCGCCCGTCGATCCGCTCGAGCGCGCCGGCGATCGCGGTCGCGATCTCCGGTGCCTTGGTGATCTCCGGCGGGATGTAGATCACGATCATCGCGTCGACGTCCGGGTCCGCGGCGACCGTCCCGATCGCGCGGGCGTAGTCGTCGCCCGTCGCCGAGGCGATCATGTCGATCGGGTTGCCGATGGATGCCTCGGCCGGAAGGAACCTCCGCAGCTTGTTCCGCGTCGCCTGGGACAGCGATCGCACCTTCAAGCCGTTCGCCTCGCAGCTGTCCGCGCACATGATCCCGAGGCCACCCGCGTTCGTGACGATCGCGACGCGGTTGCCCTTCGGAGGTGATTGGTTCGCGAGGATCGTCGCGACGTCGAACATCTCGCCGAGCGTATCCGTCCGGATCACGCCGGATTGACGGAACAGGGCATCGACGGTGACGTCCGAGGCCGCGATGAGCGCCCCGGTGTGCGATGCGGCGGCTCGTGCGCCCGCCGCGCTGCGGCCCGACTTCACGGCGATGATCGGCTTGCGGCGGCCGACGTCTCGCGCGAGGCGTGCGAACCGCCGCGGGTTGCCGAAGGACTCGAGATACAGGAGCACGACGTCGGTGTCCGGATCCTCGTCCCAGAAGGCGACGAGGTCGTTGCCGGAGATGTCGGCCTTGTTCCCGACCGAGACGAACGAGGAGAGCCCCACCCCGACCTCGGTCGCGTATTGCATCACGGCGAGTCCGAGGGCGCCGGACTGCGAAAGGAACCCCACCCTGCCCCGAGGCGGGTAGACCGTCGCGAAGGTGCCGTTCAGTCGGATCTCCTCCGACGTGTTCACGATGCCCATGCAGTTGGGACCGATGATCCGCATGCCATGAGCACGGCAGATCTGAACGAGTTCGTCCTGTCGTGCCTGTCCGTCCCGTCCGACCTCTGCGAATCCCGCCGAGATCACCACGAGTCCCCGGACGCCTTTCGCGCCGCACTCGCGTGCGACGTCCGCGACGTGGGCGGCCGGCACGACCACGAACGCGACGTCCACCTCGCCCGGGACAGCGGTCAAGGACGGGTACGCCACGACGCCGTGCACCACGCCGGCTTTCGGGTTCACCGGGTACACGGGACCGTTGAACCCGGACATCAGCAGGTTGTGGAAGAGCCGGCCGCCAATCGATCCGGAATCGCGCGACGCGCCGATCACGGCGACCGATCTCGGCGAGAGGAACGTCCGCATCGCGTTCACGGCCGCCTCGGTCTCCCTATGCTCGAACTGATCGATGGCCTCGTCGGTCAGCCGGATCGGGAACTCGACCTCGATCGAGCCCGGGATCGCCCGGATCGAGACGGTGAAACCGCTCGCCCGGAAGACGTTGATCATGCCGTGGTTCTCGGGCAGTACCTCGGCGACGAACGTGGTGATGTCGTGCAGGGCGGCCTCCTGCGCGAGTTGGCCCAACAGGATCGAGCCGATGCCCCGGCCCTGGAACTCGTCGGTCACCGAGAGGCTGATCTCGGCTCGACCGCCCTCCATACGGAAGTACTGGGCGCCGCCGATCATCCGCCCCTGGTCGCCGCCTTGGAGCACCAGTAACGTGAGATGGTCGGCGTAGTCGAGATCCACGATCGTGCGGGCGAGCGCTCCAACGTCGATCGCCTGCGACCAGAACCGGAGACGTCGGGTCTCGGGCGACAGGCCGATCAGGTAATCCTCGACCCGCGTCAGGTCGTCGGGCCTGGCAGGCCGGACCAGCACGGTCGATCCGTCGCGGAGCACCACGTCGGAGACGAGGTGCCTCGGGAACGTGGCCGTCATGAGAGCCATCCTAGGACGACCCCCGCCACGATCTCACGGGACTTCGTTCCCATGGAGTCAGGGCGTTATGGCCCTAGTTCCTTCCCGGCCCGCTCACCAGCCTGGAGCCAGAGTTGGGAAGCGAGTATCAGGGTTGGTGCTCGTCCCCCGCCGGTTCGGATGGTTCACGGCTCGTCCGAGCTGAAGACGGGCGACGACGAGCGAGAGGAGGTTCTGATGCAAGGGATCAAGCAGGCAGCGACGGGTTTCCTGGAGCATCGACGGATCGCCGTGACCGGCGTTTCGAGGACGCCCAAGGGACACGGGAGCAACCTCGTGTATCAGCGGCTGCGCCAGCGCGGGTACGAGGTGTTCGCGGTGAATCCGAACGCAGACGAGGTCGAAGGGGATCCCTGCTACCACGACCTCAAGTCGATCCCCGGTGGAGTCGAGGGCGTCATCATCGGTACGAGGCCCGAGTTCGCCGAGGATACGATGCGGGAATGCGTCGACCTCGGGATCGAACGCGTGTGGATGCACCGCTCGTTCGGCGGTGGCAGCGTTTCGGACGTCGCCACCGAGTACGGCCGACAGCACGGCATCACCGTGATCGACGGTGGATGTCCCCTGATGTTCGCACCCACCGCCGATGCCGGCCACAGGGTGATGCGGGCCGTCTTAACGGCGACCGGCAAGGTGCCGAGGAAGGTCTGAAGATGGGGGAGGGACCTCTCGGTGGCCCGTCTGATCGTGGCCGTACCGGGTCGCCCACCGACACCCCCAGGATGACCGGTTCGAAGGATGCGGCGTCTGAGGGCACCCGGCCAATGTCCCGTTGGCTTCGGGACCTTCGACCCATGGCACCCAACGCCGACGGTTGCAGGCTCGTACCGATACCGACCTGAGGAGGCCACGATGCGTGCAGCCGTCGTCCATGAGTTCGGAGCACCACTCGTCATCGAGGAGCGACCCGTCCCCGAACCGGGGCCGGGTCAGGTCCGGGTGCACATCGAGGCGTCGGGGATCTGCCACACGGATATCCACGCCGCTCGCGGCGACTGGCCCGTCAAGCCGGTCCTCCCGCTGGTGCCCGGTCATGAAGGCGTGGGGCTCGTCGATGCCCTGGGCACGGGCGTCACCCGCGTATCGGTCGGGCAGCGCGTCGCGATCCCGTGGCTCGGAGGGGCCGACGGGACCTGCGAGTTCTGCGTGAAGGGACTCGAGACCTACTGCACCAGCCCAACCTTCACCGGCTACACGGTCGACGGCGGCTACCGCGAGTACTCGATCGCGAACGCCGACTTCGTCGGGCTCGTCCCAGAAGGCATCGACCCGCTCGAGGCGGCCCCGCTCTCGTGCGCCGGTGTGACGACGTACAAGGCCGTCAAGGCCGCCAAGGTCGGTCCGTCGGATCTGGTCGGCATCGTAGGCATCGGCGGACTCGGTCACCTCGGTCTGCAGTACGCGCGGATCGCGGGGGCGTTCACGGTCGCGATCGATGTGGACGACGCGAAGCTCGATCTGGCCAAGGAGCTCGGGGCCGACTACGTCATCAACGCCGCTCGGCAGGACGTCGTCGAGGAGATGCAGAAGCTGGGCGGCGCGGACGCGATCGTGTCAACGGCTGCAACGCCGAAGCCGCTCTCCGACGCCTTCGCCGCCCTTCGGCCGGCAGGGCGTCTGGTCCTGGTCGGGCTGCCAGAAGACAACGTGTTCCCCCTGCCGATCTTCGAGACCGTGCTTCGCGGGATCCAGGTGATCGGATCGCTCGTGGGCACGCGCGAAGACCTCGCCGAGGTCTTCCAGCTCCACGCCGGGGGCCGCACGAAGGTCGTGCTCGAGCGCCGGGAGCTGGAGCAGGTGAACGGCTGCTTCGCGGACGTGCTGGCGGGCGTGGTTCCGGCACGGTTGGTGTTCGACTTCAGATAGATCTGAGTCGTCGAACGCCGCGGGGTCCAGACGACCGGGGGGTTGTGGGAGCGAGGTGCGCAATGTTCGTGCTCCCACAACCCACCGGCATGTCGGAGCGGATGCGCCAGAGGGGGGATCGATCCGCGCCGGGCCCAGCTAGGGGGCGTGCGCCGTGAACCCGGGACACCCGCACTCGGAGTAGAGGCACGACCGATCGTCGCGGTCTCCATGGACGAACTCCGAGTGTTCACATGTTCGGCAGAAGACCCGGGTAGAGCCCGTCCGCTCCGCTTGCTCGCTGGGTGCTTGCATCCAGGGACCGTAAGCCATCTGGGGGAGCTTGCCCATCGGTCGAACGGCCATGCCGCTCGGTCGAAAGTCCACATCGCCTGGGGGCCGAACGCACGATTTGCGACTCGAGATGCATCGGTCCACGATGCACCGTCCATCCAGAAGGGGGTCCGGGGATGCGAGGAAAGCTTGGGCTCGCGCTCGGGGTCGGGGCGGCGAGCGCGCTCGTGCTGGTCGTCTCGCTCGTGTCCGTGTCGGTCGCGGGTCCGAACGTATCCCGTCTGGCCGTGGTCGAGCATGCGACCACCGACACCGTCGTCGATCTCACCACGAACGGCGATTCGACCGGTGATCTGCTCACGTTCCACAACGAGCTGTTCGACGCCGGGAACGAGAACGTGGTGGGGACGGATCAGGGGGAGTGCGTTCGGATCGAGGTGGGCGTGAGCTGGGAGTGCCGGTGGATCAACTTCCTCGAAGGCGGCTCCATCACGATCGAAGGGCCCTTTTTCGATGAGGGACCCTCGGCGATGGCCATCACCGGAGGCACGGGAGTGTATCGAGGAGCGCGCGGGAGCATGCGTCTCGTGTCTCGTGACGCGGCCGGGACGGAGTTCGACTTCGTCTTCCGGATCCTGACGCCGTAGCCCTCGCCCCTCAGTGCGTCCGAAGGAGCTGTGGGTGGATCACTCCACCGAGCCGGGCAGGGTCGTGTGTCGGGCGAGGTACGCGGCCGCCTCGGCCCGACGAGCCACCTCCAGCTTCGACAGGATCGACGAGACGTAGTTCTTGACCGTCTTCTCGGCGAGGTGGAGCTCCTCACCGACCTCCTTGTTGGTCCTGCCTTCCGCGATGAATGTCAGGACCCGTTCCTCCTGAGGCGACAGCCGTGCGAGCTTCTCGTCCCGCATCAGGTGCTTCCCCTTGCGGAGCCGATCGAGGACGGCCGTCGTCACGGCGGGGTCCAGGAGGCTCTCGCCCGCCCCGACGGCGCGGATCGCGCGAACCAGCTCGCCGGAGCGCACCTGTTTCAGCACGTAGCCAGAGGCACCCGCCATGATCGACGAGAACAGCGCCTCGTCGTCGGCGAACGAGGTGAGCATCAGCACGCGGGTCGCCGGGTGGTTCGCGCGGATCTCGCGGGTCGCCTCGATGCCGCTGCCGTCGGTGAGGCGGACGTCCATCACCACGACGTCCGGCCGGGTCCGGTCGGCCTCATCGATCGCGTCGCGGACGCTGCCCGCCTCGGCGGTCACGTGGATGTCGTCCTCCGCCGCGAGCATCGCTCGGATCCCGTCGCGTACGACCTCGTGGTCGTCCACGAGCATCACCCGGAGCGGAGGTCGTTTGGGCTCGGCCATCGCAGCGATGGTAGCCCGGATGGTTCGGGGGCACCGCCGACCCGGTCAAGCCGGGAACGTCGCTCGGACGGTCGTGCCTTCTCCGGGGGTGCTTTCGACCTGCAACATCCCACCGAGCGACTCGGCTCGTTCCCGCAGGTTGCGGAGGCCCATGCCCCACGTCGTCGTTTCGATGTCGAAACCTCGGCCGTCATCGTCGATCTCGAGGACGAGGCCGCCGTCTCCTCGCAGGAGCGAGACGCGGCAGGTCGTGGCCTCCGCGTGGCGGCTCACGTTCGAGAGCGCCTCACGCGCGAGCTGCACCACGTCGCCGGCGCGCGAGGCGAGCACGGACGCCGCCTCGCCGTCGAGGACGACGACCGTCAAGATCCCGGTGCGCGCATCGAACTCGCTCGCCATCTCCGTGAGCGCCTGATCCAGCTGCCGGTCGGCCAGGATCCCGGGCCGGAGGCCGAAGATGTAGTTGCGGAGGTCTCGGATCGCATGATCGACATCCTCTACGGCTCCTTCGAGGCGCTGCACGACCTCCGCGTCGGCCGTTGACGACGCGAGCCCCTGGAGGCTCATGCCGACCGCGAACAGCGACTGGATCACGCCGTCGTGGAGCTCTTTCCCGATCCGTTCGCGCTCCTCCAGGACCTGCAGCCTCTGGAGCTCCCTGCCCTTGCGTTCGGTCTCGTCGTAGAGGCGCGCGTTCTCGACGGCGACGGCGGCCTGGGTCGCGAGGACCACGAGGACGCGTTCGTCCTCCTCGTCGAACATCTCGGCATCCTGCTTATCGGTGAGGTAGATGTTCCCGAACACCGTCCCTCGTCCCGAGATCCGAACGCCGAGCAGCGACGTCATGGGTGGGTGGTTCGGCGGGAAGCCCACCGAGCGCGGGTCTACTCCGATATCGGGGATGCGAAGGGGCTCCGCCTCGTGGATCAGAGCGCCCAGCAGGCCGTGCCCGACGGGTGGGTCGCCGAGCGCGGCCCGCTCTTGGGGCGTGATCCCGACCGTGATGAAGTCCTGGATCGAACGCCCATCGGGCGCAAGGACCCCGAGCGCCCCGTAGCGCGCCCCCGTGAGGTCAACAGCGAGTTCGACGATCCGCTGGAGCACCACGTCCAGCGACAGCTCGGAGGCGAGGACCATCCCTGCCTGGATCAGGCGGCGATCGCCGTCCCCGGAGCCCCTCGCGGACATGGACCGAGCGTAGCCGAAGTTGCCTGCCGCACCGGTTCCCTCGCGGGTCCCGGCATGTCCCAACCGGAACCGGGTCCATCGCCCCTGAGACGCCGTCGCGAGGAGGACGACCATCTCATCAACGGGCCCAAACGGAGCAGGGCCCCAGGAGCGAAGGAGCAGACCATGGACAGGAGCGGTTGGGACAGGATCGTGAGCGGCGCAGGAGCCGTGGTCGCGGTCGTGCTCATCGTGCTCGGCACGATGGCGATCTGGGGAGGGAACTTCGGACGGCAGAACGTGCAGGACCGGTTGGTGCCGCAGCACATCCAGTTCCCGCCTGCCGACGCGATGACCCCCGAGGAGAGGGCCGCGATCGGGGAGTTCGCCGGGGCCAAGGTCGACACCGGTGTCGAGGCCGAGGCGTTCTCGCGCTACATCGCCGGGCACCTCGCGGCCGTCAACGACGGAGCGACGTACTCGGAGACGAGCGGGGCGGCGCGTGCGGAAGGACTCGACCCGAAGGTGGCAGCGGACCTGCAGGCGAAGGCGGACATCCTGTTCAAGGGTGAGTCGCTGCGGGCGATGCTGCTGAACGCGTACGGCTGGTGGACCCTTGCGACGATCGCCCTGTGGGCCGGGGTCGCGATGGTGATCGCCGGGCTCATCCTGGCGATCTTCGCGATCTTCGGGTTCCGCCACGCGGGCAAGGTGGCGCCGACGATCATGCAGGAGAAGATCGACGCGCCGGAGTACGCGACGACTTCGAGCTAGAGCGAGCGGTCTCAGCTCCGGACCGCTTCAGGAGGGGCTCGCCGAGAGGCGAGCTCCTCTTGCTTGCGTTCGCCGGTTCCCCCGGCTCTTCGTCGCCCCAGCAGGGTCCTCAGTCCGGGAGCAGAGGCACCGAGAACCCCTGGTCGCGTCCGAGCAGCACCGCCCGCGTGATCGCCGACGAGCCGAACCGTTCGCGAACGCCGTCGAGCGCGTCGTCGACGGCCGACGTCCCGCCGCGTTCGAACGGCAGCGCGAGCTGGATCGCTCGGTCGTCGCTCAGGTTGCCGAACGTCAACCCGATCAGCGTGATGCCCTGACGTTCGATCATCGGCAGGGCCGCGACGAGCAGCCCTCGCGCGACGTCCAGGATCGTGGGGGTGTGCGCGGTCGCCTCGGAGAGCGTGTGCGAACGGGTGGCGCGCGAGAAGTCGTCGAACCGCAGACGAAGCGTGATCGTTCGGCAGACTCGGTGGGCCTTCCGCAGCCTGCGCGCGAGACGATCCGCCAGCGCGATGAGGTCGGTGTCGAGCATCTCGGGCGATCTCGGCCTTCGGCCGAGCGCGCGCTGTGTCCCGATCGATCGGCGGCGGCGTCCGACCTGGACCGGCCGGGGATCCCGGTTGTGGGCCAGAGCGTGCAGGTGCCGACCGGAGGCGCGGCCGAGCAGGTGGACGAGCCGCTGCTCGCCGAGCTCCGCGACCTGCGCCACCGTCGTGATCGAACGCTCGCGCAACTTGGTCGCGGTGATCGGCCCGACGCCCCAGAGGCGCTCGACCGGAAGAGGATGCAGGAACTCGAGCTCCCCGTCGGTCGGGACGACCAGGAGGCCGTCGGGCTTGGCGACGCCGCTCGCGACCTTGGCGAGGAACTTCGTTCGGGCCACCCCGACGGTGACGGGCAGGCCCACCTTCTCGAGGATCTCCCGTCGGAGCCGAACGGCGATCTCGGTGGGCGTGCCCGAGATCCGCCACAGCCCCCCGACGTCGAGGAAGGCCTCGTCGATAGAGAGCCCCTCGACGAACGGCGTCGTGTCCTCGAACACCCGGAACATCGCCTTGCTCGCCTCGCTGTAGGCCTCCATCCGCGGGCTGACGACCACCGCGTGGGGGCAGAGCCGCCGGGCGAGCCTGCCACCCATCGGGGTTCGGATGCCGTAGGCCTTCGCCTCGTAGCTCGCGGCGAGCACGACCCCGGCGCCCACGATGACGGGACGCCCTCTGAGCGACGGGTCGTCCCGCTGTTCGACCGAGGCATAGAAGGAGTCCGCGTCTGCGTGCAGGATGGTCGCCTCGTCGCCCACCTGCGGATGCTCGCACCCGCCGAGGACGCTCCGGGACGCTCCGGTGCATGCGGCTGCAGCACCTGGCGCTCGAGGTGCGGGACCAGCAGCGAGCGATCGACCTCTACGCTCGGTTCTTCCGGTTCGATCCCGCGACGGCTCGCCGGTACCCCGACGGTGTCCCCATCCTCCACGACCTGACGGCTTCGCGCGTCGCGCCCCGCCGACGCGGGGGGGTTCCGGGTTCCCACACCTCGGGCTCGAGATGGATCCGCGCGACGAGGTCCGTGGGCTCCGGGAACGTCTTGTCGCCGAACGGCATCGACCTCGTGGAGGGCTACGTCGGGTTCAAGTGCCTCGACCCCGACCGGCACGTAGTCGAGGTCGCCTGGGAGCCGTGAGCTCGCGGGGTTCAGGTCCGCGCGAGGTCGGATCGCGTGCGCGTCGAGGACGCGTAGCTCCCGGGCGTCGTGCCCACGTGGCGCTTGAAGTGACGGGTGAGATGGGCCTGGTCGTGGAAGCCGACGTTCGTCGCGACCTGGGCGACCGGTACGCCCTCGAGCAACGGTCCCCGCGCGGCGTCGATCCGACGTGCGAGCACGTAGCGGTGCGGCGCGATCCCGAACGTTCGCGAGAAGCCCCGCACGAGATGGGCGGGGGACGCATGGAGGAGGTGTCCGGCGTCGTTCAGGGTGACGCGCTCGAAGAGGTGCTCGTCGAGCAGGTCCCGGAGATCGGAGGCGAGCTCCTCGTCCGGGCGGTCCACCACCGTTTCCGTCCGCTCACCGAGGTGCCGCCGCAGCCGGAGGCTCACGCCCACGAGCGCCGTCTCCGCCGCGAATGCCTCGGCCGGGTCTCCGAGGAGCCGGTGCAACGATCGGAGCTCGCGAACGAGCCACGGATCCTCGACGTCGGGATCGTCCACGGCCCGACCGATCAAGTGGTCGTCGAGGACGTCGCTCCCGATGTAGAGAACCCGCTTGCGGAACCCGGCGCCGGTGGCCGGTCGCCCGTCGTGCACGACATGCGGCGGCAGGATCGTCACTCGAGCGCCGGCGGCGCCACGGTGGCGCCTCTCCAGGTCGTACCGGATCGCGCCCTCGTCGACGATGAACACCGTCCAGGCCTCGTGGGTGTGCCGTGGGTAGACGTGATCGACGAACCGAGCGTGGAAGACCTCGTGGATGCCGGGGACCGCCGGCTTCCATGCGCGAACCCATTCGCGGCGCGTCGCCAACAGGCCAAGATCGTACAAGACCTCCCGCTCGGGTTCGGGCTTAGATCGACCCGATGTCTGGCGGAACCCGGGACCGTTCGTGAGCGAGCTGGTCGCCTTGGCGACCTTCGGGTTCGTGGGGTCGGTCTCGCCCGGGCCGAACAACACGGTGCTCTGGGCCTCGGGCCTACGGTTCGGGTTCCGCCGGACGATCCCGCACGTCCTCGGCACGGCGCTCGGGATCGGCGCGCTTGTCGTCGGGGTCGCGGCCGGGATCGGGGCCCTCCTCGAGGCGGTGCCCCTGGCCGAGCTCGTTCTGAAGGTCGTTGGATCGGTGTACCTACTCTACGTGGCCTACCTGGTCCTCGGTAGCGGGGGCATCGGCCGCACGGAGGTCTCGAACCCGCTCAGCCTATGGCAGGCGATCGTCTTCCAGTGCGTCAACCCTAAAGCCTGGATCTTCGTGATCGCGGCGGTCGGGACGTTCCTCTCACCGGACCTGCGATGGCTCCTCGGTGTCTCCTTGCTTACCGGGACCCTCACGGTCGTCGTGGTCGCGTCGTCCTCGATCTGGGCGGCCGGTGGTGCGGCTCTCGGCCGGGTCGTCGACGACGAGCGGATGCGTCGGGTCGTCAGCGTCGGGCTCGCGGCGCTCCTCGTGGCCTCCGTGGCGCTCCTGTGGATCTGACATCGCCCGGCCGCCACGTCGGTTCGTGAGGTTGGGCGAGTCGCATGTGTTCACCGTACTTCGTGGCGTCTCCGGGCCCCCAACGCGTGCGCGACGAAGCCCCGGGGCGCCGAGGTCACGGCGGACCGGCGGTTCGACCGATCGTGCACCGGGTAGGAAGGAGCGACGAGTTCGAGGAGGCGATGTGGTCGGCACGGATCGGGAGCAACCGCACGGAGCGGATCGGGTCTTCTCGGCGTTCGCGAGCTCGGTTGCGAAGTGGACCGGGAGCCATTGGGCATTCGTCGTCGCCGCGCTGCTAGTGATCGTGGGTCTGCTGACGACGGAAGTCGAAGAGACCAACCTCGCCATCTCGATCGTGACCCTGCTCATGGTCTTCGTGCTCCAGAACACGCAGAACCGTGACTCCGCGGCGCTCCACCTGAAGCTCGATGAGGTGGTTCGAGCGGAACCGGAAGCGCGCGACGAGATCCGAGGCGCCGAGTCGAGATCCCACCGCGAGATCACGGACCTGACTCGCGAGGACTCGGATTCCCTCGTGCCGTCTTCGGAGGGGAGACCGAGTGAGTGAGCGAGCGACGCAGAAGGGCGACGCCGAGGTTGGCACCTGTCACGTGTGCGGAACCACGTTCGCCACGCAGGAGGAGCTGTCGAAGCACCTGATCGACGCCCACGAGGGGCTCGCATCGGATGAGCCGGTCCCTCGGGACCCAGGCGGAACTCAACCCGCCGACGACTAGGGGCTGCCGCGACCCCTGCGCTCGGCCGGAACCGTCTCGCGGACGGATGCCGAGGGGGACGAGGGCTTGATCGCGGCCTCCGCGGGTGCCCCGAATCGGAGCAGGCGACCCCCGAACGCAACCGCGCAGATTCCGAACCAGGACCAGCCGATCACGAGCCCGGCGACCACGTCCGAGAACCAGTGGACGCCGAGCAACACCCGTGTGCAGCCGACGGCCACCGCGACCGAGACCGCGGCCCCGCCGAGCGCCGCGCGGACCCTCGGCGAGCTGCCGATCCCAAGCACCAGGGCCACCGCAAGGTAGGTGGCTGCCGCGGCGGTCGTATGCCCGCTCGGGAAGGACGTCCCGGTGAAGATGGCCCGGGGACGGAGCTCGGGTCTGGCGCGATCGATCGTCGCCTTGATCGTGTTCGAGATCAACACCTGGCCGAGGACGACCGTCGTCACGAAGAGCGGGATCGCGGGCTTCCGCCAACGCCAGAGGCCGTATACGGAGATCACGATCCCGACGCCGAGGATCGTGGCCGTATCGCCGAGGTGCGTGATGGCGCCGAGGACGGCGTCGGAGAAGGTCGTTGCGTTCTCGTCCGCCCAGACCTCGATCACATGGTCGAGGTCGACGAGCCCGACGTCGCGCCGGACCATCCACGCGAGCACGCCCACGATCACGCCGGTGAGGACGAGTGCGGCGAGCGCCACGGTGAGCGCGAGGCCCGTGGCCGTCGAAGGGTCCATCCGCGAGCGCAAGAACCTCCGAGACCGACGATGGCTGCCCAGGTCCTCGCCCAGCGCCTCGGTGGCGCTGAGCGCGGGGTCGGCGTGCGGCCAGCGGCGGATCGCCAGGGACGCGCCCAGACCCGCGGAAGCGCTCACCACCAGCACGAGGACCAGGACCACCACGATGCCCTTTCATCTGAGTTGGTTCTGCTCGCGAGGTTTCCCCGGTGGCGTTCTGTGGGAAACACCAGACTATGGAAGGGACCGAACTCTTCGAGCCGAGTCCCGGGCTCCCCGACCGACTCGCCGGGCCGTTCCGGCGCCCATTCATCGCGGGAGCGACGGTCGGGGTGGCCGGCTACGTCATCATGACGCTCCTCCTCGTGACCCTGGGCCTGCTCTTGGTCAACGTGTTCCTCGACGGGGCGGTCGGCCGATGGGACGACTCGGTCAATCGCTGGTTCGTGCAGCAGAGGACCCCGACGCTCGACGACCTGACCGTCTGGGGGTCCCGCCTCGGCGACACGTTCACGGTGATCGGCATCGCGGCCGTAGCGGTCGTGATGCTCGCGATCGGGCGCCTCTGGGCCCGGATCGCCTTCCTCGTCGGCGCGCTGCTCATCGAGCTGACGACCTTCGTGACGACCGCGTTCCTGGTCGAACGTCCGCGTCCCGCGGTCCGTCAACTCGACGCCGTACCCCCCACCTCGAGCTTCCCGTCCGGACACACGGCCGCCTCGATCGTCCTGTACGTGGGTCTCGCGCTCATCGTTACGTCGCTGATCCGCAACACCCTCGCTCGGGTGGTCGTGTGGTCCGTGGCCATCGTCGTTCCGGTCGCCGTCGCTCTCTCGCGGTTGTATCGCGGGATGCACCATCCGACCGACGTGATGGCGAGCGTGATCGGCGCGGCGGGATGTCTGGCGTTCGCGCTCCTTGCGACGCGCACCGGCCTCGTGGTGGCCGAGCGAGGGGACGCGAAGAGCGAGAGCGACCCCGCCGGGCCCCATCCCGTCCCCTTGGGGGTCCCGACCGAAGCATCCGGCGTCGAGGTCGCATCATGACGTCGATCGCCGTGATCGCGCATGCAGCCAAGGAGCTGGGCGGTGGGCTGCCCGAGCTCCGGAAGACCCTGGCCACGTACGGGATCAGCGATCCTCTTTGGCAGGAGGTGCCCAAGAGCAAATACGTCCCCGATGGCGTGAAGGAGCTGCTCGACGCCGGTGTCGACCTCCTCTTCGTGTGGGGTGGCGACGGAACGGTCCAGCGCGCGATCGATGCGATCGCCGGTCGTCCGGTCACCCTTGCCATCCTGCCTGCGGGCACCGCCAACCTGCTGGCGACCAACCTGGGTCTCCCGCAGGAGATCGAGGCGTGCGTGCGGATCGGTCTGCACGGCGCCCGACGAGTTCTCGACGTGGGGAAGGTGAACGGGGAGCGCTTCGCGGTGATGGCCGGTGCGGGGCTGGACGCCGTGATGATCCGGGATGCCGATGCCGGACTGAAGGACAAGGTTGGGCGCATCGCCTACGTGTGGACCGGCGCGAAGAGCGCGCAGCTGGATCCGGTGAAGATGACGATCGAGGTCGACGGGAAGCCCTGGTTCGAGGACAAGGCGACCTGCGTCCTCGTCGGCAACGTCGGTGAGGTCCTCGGCGGCCTGTCCGTGTTCCCCGACGCGGTGCCCGACGACGCCGTGCTCGATATCGGCGTGGTCACGGCGGATGGCTGGTGGGAGTGGGCGAGGACACTCGGTCGCTCGGTCGTCGGCAACGTCAGCGCGTCGCCCTTCGTCCAAACCACCACGGGCCGTTCCTTCGTCGTTCGGCTGAACGCCCCGATGCCGTACCAGCTCGACGGGGGCGACCGGAAGCCGACCACGAAGCTCAAGATCAAGGTGAAGCCTGAGGCGATCACCGTGGCCGTCCCCGAAGAGGAGGAAAGATGAGCACCGCGAACCCCGTCCCCGAGACCTTCGATCTCACCGGCTCCGATGCGAAGGAGACCTTAGAGAGGACCGGACGGCTGCGGCTCCTTCGGGACGCCTTCGAGCGACTCCGAGCGTCGGACGGGTTCAGCCATGCCCGTTCGATGGCCTTCCTGACCGCGCTGATCCTGGTGCAAGGTGTCATCGCCCTGGTGGGACTCGCGAGCGCCCTTGGGTCGGGGCGGGTGAGCGAGGCGATAGTTGGGATGCTGAAGGAGGTTTTCCCCGGGCCGGCCGGTGTGGTCCTGACCGACGCGGTCAAGCAGGCACACGAGGCCGGTTCGCAGAGCCGGTCACTGGCTCTGACGCTCGGACTCATCGGCGCCATCGTCACCGGGACGATCCTGCTGGGGCAGATCGAGCGAGCGATGAACCGCCTCTACGGTGTCGAACAGGACCGTCCCACCATGAAGAAGTACGGCCGAGCGTTCGTGCTCACCCTCAGTGCCGGTCTCCTGGCGGTCGTCGCGTTCATCGCGATCACCCTGGGACGGTCGGCGGGCTCGTTGTTCGAGAGTCCCTCGGCTCACGACGTCTGGAACGTCCTCCGCTGGCCGCTTGCCTTCGCCTTCCTGACCGGCGCGACCGCGTGCGTGTTCCGGTGGAGTCCGCGTCGTCACCAACCCGAGTGGTCCTGGCTGGCGATCGGCGCCCTCGTGTCGGTCATCTTCGTGCTTATCGTGACGATGGCGCTCAGCGGCTTCTTCCTGCTCAGCTCCACGTTCGGTCAGACCTACGGACCGCTCGCCGGGTTCGTGGCCCTGCTGCTGTGGACCATGCTGAGCTCGATCGCCCTCCTGTACGGGGTCGCCGTCGCCGCGCAGCTCGAAGCCGTACGTGCCGGGGTCCCCTCGCCACGACGACCCACCGGGTCCGTCGATCCGGCTTCCGCGGGTCCTCGGCCCGACGCTCGGTCGCAACCCGCCACGGTCAGTGCCTCGTGAGCGTGGCGCTGGACGTGACCCAGCACCATCCGGCGTCCCAGGACCGAACCGACCAGATCCGTCGCACGCTCGAAGGGGTCCTCGGCGTTCCGGCGACGGAGGGCAACCTCGTCGAGGTCCTCCGCAACGGCAACGAGATCTTCCCGGCGATGCTGGGATCCATCGCCGAGGCCGACCACACGATCGACTTGCTGACGTTCGTCTACTGGCGCGGCCAGATCGGCACGAGGTTCGCCGAGGCGCTCTCGGAGCGCGCTGGATCGGGGGTGCGTGTTCGCGTCCTCCTGGACGCGTGGGGTGCGCATCCGATCGATCGAAAACTGATCGGCATGATGGAGGACGCCGGCGTTCGGCTCCGTTGGTTCCGTCCGCTGCACCGGCTCCAGATGTCGAAGGCGAACCATCGGACCCACCGCAAGGTGATGGTCGTGGACGAGGCGGTCGGCTTCACCGGTGGCGTCGGCATCGCCGACGAATGGAACGGCGACGCCCGCAACGAGCACGAGTGGCGGGACACCCACTTCCGCGTGCATGGGCCGGCGGTCGACGGGTTGCGAGCGGCGTTCCTCGACAACTGGATCGAGACCGACCCCGAGATCTTCACGAGGGAGATCGATCGGTTCCCCGACCAGCCCAAGCCGGGACGTTCGGTGATCCAGTGTGTCCGTGGGGCATCGGAGACCGGTGCGAGCGACATGTCCACGCTCGTGCTCTCGCTCCTCCAGATCGCCGAGGAGCGGATCCGGATCACGACGGCGTTCTTCGTGCCCGATGCCGAGTTGGTAGATCGCCTGTGCGCCGCGAGCGACCGAGGGGTGACGGTCGAGATCCTGCTCCCGGGGCCGCATGCTGACAAGCGCTTCGTCCAACTGGCGGGCCAGGCCGTCTACGAGTCGTTGCTCGAGCACGGTGTCAGGATCTGGCAGTTCCAACCCTCCATGCTGCACGCGAAGGTCATGACCATCGACGGCCGTATCGCGAACGTCGGCTCCGCGAACTTCAACGCCCGCAGCACCGAGCTCGACGAAGAGATCAACATGGTGGCGCTGGACCCCGACCTGGTCCTGCTTCTCGACGATCAGTTCGACCACGACCTGGAGCGGAGCGAGGAGATCGAGGCGGGCCGCTGGGAGGAGCGCTCCCTCGGCCGACGAGTGCTCGTGGGCCTGACCAAACCCCTTCGGCGCTCCCTCTGAAAGGAGTCCGGCCTTCGGGAACGACGCGTCGGCCGGGACCCGAGGGGAACACGGCGAGCCCGGATCCCGGACGATGGCTTGTCGCCCCCTGGTCGGACGTCTACGATTCGCCGCCCTGGAGAGAGGGACGGTCCGATGGCGCGGCCCCACCTTCGAGACGTCGTTTCGGTCCCTCGCTCCCGCCGTGGCGCTCTCGGGGTCGCGGTCGCCCTGGTCGGACCCTTCGCGGCGCTGGCGGTCGCCTCCCTCGACGGGCTCGCACGGTTCCGCGGCACACCGTTTCTGATCGTGATCATCGTCGCGTCGGCCCTCGGCCGGCTCGCCGGTGGGTTCGTCGCGCTCGCGATCTCGATGGTGCTGCTCGACTACAACTTCCTCCCGCCGACCGGCGATCTGGCGCTGACCTCGGCCATCGAGCTCCCGCTCCTCGTGTACGCGGTCGTGGTCGTCCTCACGGCCTACCTCTCGGCCGACCGGGATCGGGCCGACCGGGAGGCGCGACATGGGGCCGAGCGTCTAGAGCTCCTCGCGCAGACCGGCGACCTGTTCGCGGCGCCGACGGACGCCGAGGCGACCCTTCGCGATCTCGCCGGCCTCATCGTGCCCCGGCTCGCGGACTGGTTCTCGGTGGACCTGCTCGAGGGCGGCGAGATCCGGAACGCGCTCGTGGTCCACCCCGATCCGGCGAAGGTCGAGCTCGCCCGGGCGCTGCAGCGCCGGTTCCCGTCGGACCCGAACGCCCCCACCGGCACGCCGCACGTGATCCGCACCAACACCTCCGAGCTCACGGGGTCGATCTCGGACGACATGCTGCGTGCCCTGATCCCCGATCCCGAGCTGCTCGACACGGTCCGGGGGCTCGGGCTCCGGTGCGCGATGACCGTTCCGCTGACCGCCCGCGGCCGGACGTTCGGTGCGCTCACGCTGATCGGCGCCGAGAGCCACGAGCGCTACGGAACGGATGACCTCCGGCTCGCGGAGGAGATCGCCGACCGCGTCGCGCTCGCGATCGACATCACACGGCTGTTCGCCGCCGAGAGCGAGGCGCGAGCCGCGGCGATCGCCGACTCCCGTCGCAACGAGGTGTTGAAGGAGATCACGGCCGCGTTCGGCCTCGCGATCACGGTCGACGAGGTCATGGCCGCGATGCTCGACCAGGGGGTCAGGATCGCGGGCGCCGCCGCGGGGACCGTCGGCCTGGTCACCGACCACGGCCGCGTCGAGCTCGTCGGCATGAGCGGGTACGAGCCCGACGACCACCCGTACTGGCACGAGTTCGGGCTCGAGGAGCAGCTCCCCATGGCCGACGCGATCCGCGAGCGACGCCCGGTCGTGCTGTCGACGACCGAGGAGCGCGACGCGCGCTTCCCGGCCCTCGCCGGGAGAGGGGAGCAGCTCGACCACGTCCTCGTCTGCCTGCCGCTTATGCTCGGCGGTCAGGCGATCGGCGGGTTCTCGGCGTCGTACCCGCCCGGGACGCGGTTCGGGGACGAGGACGTGACGTTCCTTCGAGCCATCGGGGAGCAGTGCGCCCAGGCGATCGATCGCGCCCGGTCGGTCGCGCGCGAGCGTGCGACGCGCGCGCGATTCGACGCCCTGGCGAAGGCGTCGCGGGCGCTCGCGCGAACGCTCGACTTCGACGCCACGTCCCGGACCGTGGTCCAGCTCGCCCTCGATCACCTCGGGGGCCGGGCGACCCTGTATACGCGTGAGCGCGAGTCGCTGGTGGTCATGGCCGAGACGGACGCCGGCGGCGCCCACGCGATCACCGAGGGATCCGAACCGGTGGAAGGGCCACCTCCCGAGGTCGAGGAGGCGATCGTCTCGTCGCTGGAGAAGGCCAGGCCAGAGATCCTGACGAGTGCGGGGGACGAGCCGGAGGGACTCGTGCTCCCGCTCAACATCGCGGACTCGACGCTCGGCGCGGTCGTCGTGTTCGAACCGTCACGCGACTTCCGCCGGGCCGACGAGCTCGAGTTCGCGCGGGAGATCGCGCGACGGATGGCGCGCGCGATCGAGAACTCGCGCCTGTACCGGGAGCGCGACTACGTCGCGCGGACGCTCCAACGGAGCCTGTTGCCCCCGATGCTCCCCGAGGTCCCCGGGATCGAGATCGAGACGCTGTTCCTGCCGGCTTTTCGCGGCTACGAGGTTGGCGGCGACTTCTACGACGTCTTCGAGAAGCCGAAGGGTCGTTGGGCAGCGGTCATCGGGGACGTCTGCGGCAAAGGTGTAGAGGCGGCCGCACTGACCGGGCTCGCTCGGCACACCCTCCGCGCGCTCTTCGAGGTCGCCTCCCCGAGCGACGCGCTCGGCGAGCTCAACCGAGCGCTGCTGCGCGAGCGTCTGGACGGCCGCTTCTGCACGGTCGCCTACGTCAACATCGAGCCCGACCCCGAAGGCGGCGCCCGGCTGACCCTGGCCTGTGGAGGCCACCCGTTGCCGCACTTCATCGCCGGGGACGGGTCGACCTCGCTCGTGGGGCGTTACGGGACGCTGATCGGCGTGACCGAGGACCCGCGGATCGAGGACGTCGAGATCCGCCTCAGCCCCGGTGAGGCGATCGTGCTGTTCACCGACGGCATCCTCCGCAAGGACGAGGCGTTCGGTGACGAGCCCGACGGACTCACGACGGCGCTCCGGAGCGCGCACTTCGGCTCGGCGGCGGAGATCCGCGAGCGGATCGACGGGTACGTCCGCGACCTGATCGCCGAGGAGCAAGACGACGACATCGCGGTCCTCGTGGTCCGCGCTCGTTGAGACCTCGAGGGACTCAACGCTTGCACTTGACGAGGCGGACGACCGTGCCCTGCCGCTCCCCGGTGCCGCGCCGCAGCGAGAAGTCGTCGACCATCGCGGCCATGAGCGGGAGCCCACGGTGGCCGCGCCCATCGACCTCGGGCACCGGCAGGATCGGCTGGTAGATCCCGTCGTCCTCGACCGTGATCTCCAGACACGAACCGACCAGCGTCATCGAGACCCGGATCTCGTTCGTCCGGCTGTGCAGGATCGAGTTGGCGCAGGCCTCGGTGACCGCGAGTTTGAGGTCCTCGACGAAGTTCGTGAACGTGAGCCGGCTTGCCTCTACGGAGACGAACCGGCGGACCTCCGGGAGCACGGTGCGTTCGGCGGCGAACGCGCGGCTGGCGACCGGGGTGCTCAACCTACGCTTCCCTCCAACCGAACGCCGAGTCCCTCGAGCCCGGCGATCTGCAGGATGCCGGCCACGTGTGGAGTCGGGCTCTGCAGCACCAGCCGGCCCTGTTGGCCGAGCGACTGATGCAAGAGGATGAAGAGCCGGATGCCGCTGCTGTCGATGAAGGTGAGGTCGGATACGTCCAGGACGACGTCGCCGGGCGCCTCGAACAGCCCGGCGAGCGACGCCATCGCGGTGTCGTAGGCGGCGAGATCGAGCTCGCCGGTCATCCGAGCGCTGCGCTCACCATCGCGCAGCTCGATCCGGAACCCGTCCTCAGCCATCCAGCCGACACTACCAACCCTTCGGGCAGGGACGCGGAGCGCCGGCCGGAGCGTTCCTCCCCGGCGTCGCAGGCACGTGGCATCGTGGTCGATAGGGACACGCAGAAGAGGAGGCGAGCATGGAGCAGCGGGTGAGCCTGATCACGCTCGGGGTCGCGGACCTCAAGCGCGCCCAGACCTTCTACGAGGGTCTCGGGTGGTCCGCCCCCGCCGACGAGAATGACGACGTCGTGTTCTTCCCGGCGGGCGGGATGGTTGTGGCGCTCTGGGACCGCGCCAAGCTGGCCGCGGACAGCACGGTGACCGACGGCGGGGGATGGGGAGGCGTCACGCTCGCCTACAACGTCCGATCGCCCGAGGAGGTCGACGTGGTGATCGAGGAGGCGCGCGCGGCCGGGGCTCGGATCGGACGGGAGCCGGGGGAGACGTTCTGGGGCGGCTACTCGGGCGTGTTCGTGGACCCGGACGGCCATCCCTGGGAGGTCGCACACAACCCCTCGTGGACCGTGAACGACGATGGCTCGATCAGGCTCTGAGCTCGGGTCGATAGGCAAGGCCCCGCGGACCGTGATCCGCGGGGCCTCCACCCGTTCGTCTAGCCCCGCATCCCGTGGCCGGTCTCGAGCAGCGTCTTGAGGTCGCTGAAGACCTCGCTCCATCCGCCGCCGGCGCCCATGCTCTCCATCTCGCCTCCGACGAACAGCGCGAGACGTGGGGCACCCTCCAGCTCGTGGATCACGGTGAGCTTGCTCACGCCGGGGCCGGTCTCGACGATCTCGTACGTGAGGCGCGTGAAGCCCTCCGCCTCGCTCTGTGGATCCATCAGCATCCGCCAGGTCTGGACGAGCTTGCGCGGCGGATCCGATTCCAGCACCTCGCCGTCCACGATGACGTCGGGAACGGGGCCACCCCCCATCTCGGCGCGCGCCTTCTTCATGTCGTCGGTCGCGAACGCGCGATAGGCGCCACCCGGACGAAGGTCGTACTCGACCCGGCCGCCGTACCCGTACCGCTCGGTCCACTCCGGCTGCGTGATCGCCTCCCAGATCGCCTGCGGCGTCGCCTTGATGTAGACGCGATAGACCTGGGTGGTCACGGCGGTCTCCGTTCCCGTCGTCATGCCATCTCCTCCTCTAGCTCGGCCTTGAGGTCCGCGAGCGCCGAGACTTGGCGCTCCCGGTACTTGTCGATCCACCGGTCGTGGACCAGCCGGATCGGTACTGGGTTGAGGAAGTGGAGCTTCTCCCGGCCCGAACGGCGGGTGACCACGAGGCTCGCGTCTTCGAGGACGCGCAGGTGCTTCATGACTCCGAACCGCGTCATGTCCAGCTCGGACTCGAGCTCCGAGAGCGTGCGGCCGTCACGTTCGAAGAGCCGGTCCAGCAGGAACCGCCGCGTCGGGTCGGCCAGCGCCTTGAACACCCGGTCGTCGGTCACGGTGGCACGATATGTGACCTTTAGGTCACATGTCAATACCAACGAAACCGGGGTGCTGTCCACGGTCGCTACGGCCGGGCGGCCTACGGAGGTTGCTCCAGATAGGGTCTTGCGCCGGAACGATCCGTCGGTGCATAGTGCGCCCTGGACGTCCGAGCTACGGGCTCGGCCGATGGACGGCGGCGCGACGCGGGCACGCGCCGCCGTCTCCTTTTCCCGGGCCATTCCGGCCCCCTCGGATGGGCTCGTCGGGCGGGGATCGGGTGCTACCCTTCCGGACTCGGGCGCGTAGCTCAGCGGGAGAGCGCTCGCCTCACACGCGAGAGGTCGCAGGTTCAATACCTGCCGCGCCCACAGGGAAAGCCGCTGGTCAGCGCTTCGCGGACTCGATCGATACCACGTCGCCGGCGACGTCGTGACGCAAGAGCATCGGCGCGTGTTGCATCGAGGCCGTCGGCGAGCGCGGCGTCGAGCGGCGGGAACAGGTACCCGTAGACGTTCAACATCGTCGTGATACTGGCGTGACCCATCCGAGCCTGGATCTCTTTCGGGTGTGCGCCCTCCGCGATCGCCAACGCCGCAGCCGTGTGTCGCAAGTCGTGGAAGGTCGGCGCCGGGGAGATACTCGCGGCCGCGAGGGCCGGCGCGCAGAACCGACGGCGGAAGTTCGTCCGGCGTAGGGGCCTAGCCTCCGGGGGCGGGGCAGCCTGGGCAAGTGAAGCGGATCGTGCTTTCTCTCGTAGTCGGCTACCTCGTTTCTCGCCGTCGCAAGTCGAGCCAGAAAGTCCGCGGGCGCGGTGGTGGGATGGACTGCTCGGCCTCGCGGTGCCTTCTCTAGTGAGCCGCGACGGCTTGAGGTAAAGGGCCGGGGTGGAACTGCCGACAGGGACCCATGCGCTTGCTTCGATTCGGGGGTCTCGCCACGGCCGTCGTTGCCGTCGTGGCCTCAACCGTCGTGCCGGCGGGAGCCGGTTCGAGCCTGACCCAGGTGTACGGCACCAACCGGCGCTCCGAGGACTGGGCCTCCGCGGCGAGCGGATACCTGGCCGCAAGCCAGAGCCCGGCGGGCGATTTCGTCCACAGCAACCTCCTCGTCGCGCCCGAGGGCGGGGCCGCGATCCGCGTGAACCCGAACCACACGAACGCGTCGTTTCCCTCGATCGAGCTCGGGAACGTGCATCTGGGCGATGTCGTGGTCTACGCGCAGTGGCGAGCCCGGGGCCAACGCGACCTGAAGGTGTTCGACCTCGCGGGCTCGACGATCTCGAACCCGCCGTCCGGCGTCAACACGGTCGAGACGGAGAGTCGGCCATCGCTTTCGGGCGATCACCTGCTCTTCGGCCGCGGGCCGGTGGGTGGATCCCTGAGGCACGTGGTTCTGTTCGATCTTGCATCCGGGACGTCGCGGATCCTCGACCGTGCACCGTACGTCTGGCCGGGCTCGGTCAACGGCGACTGGGTCACGTATCAGACATGCGGCTCGTTCTGCATCATCTGGCGCTATCAGATCTCCACAGACAACACGACGCAGGTACCGACCCCGGCTCGCGGGACCTCCTACTTCCCGGTCGTCGACGACGATGGGACCGTCTACTACGGGGTGAGCGGCAGGCGGTGCGGACAGAACGTCCGGTTGATGCGTCACGCTACAGGCGCGAACCGACCCAGCGAGATCCGTTCGTTCCCGGATGGGGTCGACGTGCTCCCCGGAGATGTGTTCGAGCACGACGTCTATTTCGGCCGATACGACTGTGAACGTGGCGAAGGGGACATCTACCGCCTGACTCCCTGATGCCTGACATCTACGGAGCGGTACTGGCCGAAAATCGCATGACACGGCCAATTTGAACCGAGTTGACCTAGACGGAACTGCGCAAGGCGCCACGGAGGTCTTAAGTAACCCCATCCGCCAGAGCGGGACGGGCTCGAGCGCGCTCTAGCGGTCGGACTCTCGCAGCATGCCGACGAGCACCGCCCGGAGGGTCCGGTCCTCCTCGCAGTCGATCAGGAGCTCGGCGAAGGTATCGTTGCCTCCTTACACCAGCCTTTCCAGGGTCCGGGCCAGCTCTAGTGACTCGGCATTCCACTCATCTCTCGGCTCAGCAGATGAACGCGCAAACATCCAACGAAGGACCCGCTCGGCACTTACGTCGAGGAGACCTGAGAACTCCCCGATGGTGCCCAGCGGGTCCACAAGCAGTCGAGACTCGCAGTTGAAGAGATGCTGCGTTGCGTCATATGCCCGATCTCCCACGAATGGTTTCGGATCGATGACGAGCCACGGCTTGCGCTGCGCCCGCAACACGTTCCCAGCGTGCAGGTCAGTCACCAGCAACACCTGGTCTTCGTCCTTGCTGTTCGTTGAGAGCTCATCAAGAAGCTGAAGACCGGCCTCGACAAGCCCCGTATCCGGCCAAGAGGCCCGGTCCGCCATGGACTCCTCACCCCAGGACCTGATCATGTCCGATAGGGACTGGAACGGATGCTCCTTCGGGGGTCGACGCCAGAGGCGCCGCAGGAGCATGGCGATGACCTGGTCCTGTCGAGGCTCGGGCACCTCTCGAAGATCCGACCCTGGCTCACATCGCTCAAGGAGCATCGCCTGATTGGCGTCGTCCGCATCGAGAAGTCGCACGGTCGGATCGCCATCCCAGAAGCGGAGGCCGTCGATCTCGTGTTCGCCTTCCATATGCGGGAGGCCAACCTTCAAGACGGCGAAGGACCCATCCGCACGGCGAACAGGAGCGACCCAGGCCGCACTCACTCCCTCGAAGGGTGAATCAAGGACTAGGGACCATCGAAGGATCAGCTCGCCGATGAGAGTCGGCAGTCGTCTCAGCCAGGTGGGTCCCCCTGCTAGCTGACTGCAGCTCTCGACGAGGTGTTCGGGTATGTATATCCGGTCCTGCACGGCAAGGAGGTTAGCCGGGCGCTAGCGACCAGCCTCCCGCAGCATCCCGACCAGCACCGCCATCAGCGTTCGACCCTCCTCGCAGTCGATCAGCAACTCGGCTCACCGCGTGCTCGCTGTGCGGCGCGGGCTCCCGGCGTTCTGCCCGGGAGGTTACGCGTTCAGTACGGCCAGCGGTCGGTCGCTTGCAACAACGCACGGGCGTGGTTGATCTCGCCCGCGTGGTAGAAGTCGTGACCGATCATGATGCGGATGATGTCGCGGGTCGGGAGACGGTCGCCCCAGTTGGTGAGGCGCTCGTGGTCGAGTTCAGCGTCCTCAGGCAGCGCGCGGACGGATGTGAGCCAGCGCCTGTGACCTTCGCGCAACCATTCCAGCAGCTCGCCGTGCGGACGTGACGTCGCGCCGTGGGCCGGGATGAGCGGCGGTTCATCACCGCGCATCGTCCCTGAGCCGAAGGCATAGTCCTCGTACATCCACTTCGCCCAGCCAACGTGTTCGAGGATGTCGGCGATCGTCCGTTCACCTCCCGCTGGACGAGTGGTCCAGTCACCGTCACGCATGTCGCGGAGGTTGGCGATCAATGACTCATCGGAGTCGCCCTCGAACGCGTCTTCGCCAAGCCTGGCGAGGGTCTCGATGGCAACGCGAGACTCGGCCATCATCCGTAGCTCCAGAACTCGCCGATCCGGTCGGCCCGCTCGAAGTCGGGGAGCATCAGGACGTGGAGGAGTTCGGCGCGGGGAGCCGGCCCGAGGGCGTCGAGGCGCTCCCCT
>Ga0207643_10000487_pt1 | contig 25547 bp, 24 predicted proteins | sample KBSMisM62_FD_184313 | JGI IMG/M metagenome (GOLD analysis project Ga0207643, IMG submission 184313) | Miscanthus rhizosphere microbial communities from Kellogg Biological Station, Michigan, USA - KBS Miscanthus M6-2 (SPAdes) (version 2) | ecosystem: Host-associated > Plants > Roots >...
TGCGGCCGGAGCTGGTCATGGCCCTGGCCGGCTAGGAAGGCCTGCGCGAGGCGGAGTAGCCTGACCCGCAGAACCCTCGAGGGAGGTCGCGAGATGGCGTACGAACCCAGACCGGAGCACCGCTTCTCGTTCGGGCTGTGGACCGTCGGCAACATCGGCATCGACCCGTTCGGCGAGCCCGTCCGGGAGGTGCTGTCCCCGGTCCAGCTCGTCGAGCTGCTGGCGGAGGTCGGGGCGTGGGGCGTGAACCTGCACGACAACGACCTGGTGCCGATCGACGCGAGCGCGCACGAGCGCGACCAGATCGTCTCGGACTTCCGTAAGGCGCTCGACGCCACGGGCCTGATCGTGCCGATGGCGACGACGAACCTGTTCCGGGACCCGATCTTCCGCGACGGCGCGTTCACGGCCAACGATCCGCGGGTCCGCGCGTACGCCCTGCAGAAGACGATGCGCGCGATCGACCTGGGTGTGGAGCTCGGCGCCACGACCTACGTTTTCTGGGGTGGCCGCGAGGGCGTGGAGACCGACTCCTCCAAGGACCCGGTGGTCTCGTTCAAGCGCTACAAGGAGTCGATGGACTTCCTCTGCGCCTACGTCAAGGACCAGGGTTACGACCTGCGCTTCGCGCTCGAGTCCAAGCCGAACGAACCTCGCGGCGACATCTACCTGTCCACCACCGGCGCGATGCTCGCCTTCATCCAGACGCTCGAGCACTCGGAGATGGTCGGCGTGAACCCGGAAGTCGCGCACGAGCACATGGCGGGGCTGAACTTCACCCACCACGTCGCCCAGGCCTGGTCGATGGGCAAGCTGTTCCACATCGACCTCAACGACCAGATCCCCGGGCGCTACGACCAGGACCTGCGGTTCGGCTCGGCCAACCCGAAGGCGGCGTTCTTCCTCGTGAAGCTGCTCGAGGACGTGGGCTACGAGGGCAGCCGTCACTTCGACGCCCATGCCTACCGGACGTCGGACTACGAGGACGTGAAGTCGTTCGCGCGGGGATGCATGCGCACGTACCTGATCCTGCGGGAGAAGGCCGAGCACTGGAACGCCGACCCGGAGATCCAGGGTCTGGTCGAGCAGATCAACGCGGACGACGGCACGGTGACACCGCACCTCGGGCCGTACACGCACGAACGCGCCGAGGGACTCAAGGGCCTCGACATCGACCGCCGGGCGGTCGCCGCACGCGGTCAACCCTACGAGCGGCTCGACCAGCTGACGGTCGACCTCCTGCTCGGCGCTCGGTGATCCGGCAGGGCGCCTCGTACTCGGGACGACGAGAGTGACCCTCTGTAAGTGGTCGTCGTGAGCCTCGTGCTGGGGCTGGACGTGTCCACCACCGCGACCAAGGCGGTCCTCCAGGACGCGGAAGGCATCGTGCGGGCGGTCGGAACGTCCGCGTACGACTACGAGACGCCGCACCCTTTGTGGAGCGAGCAGGACCCGGGCCTGTGGTGGGACGCGACCCGGATCGCGGTGGGGTCGGCGCTCGACACGGCGGGCGCCGACGCCTCGGACGTGCAGGCCGTCGGTCTGACAGGCCAGATGCACGGACTGGTCGCGCTCGACGACCGAGACGAGATCCTGCGTCCGGCGATCCTGTGGAACGACCAGCGCACCGCGGCCGAGTGCGATGCGATCCGCCAGATCGTCGGTCGTGAGCGCCTGATCGCGATCACCGGCAACGACGCGCTGCCCGGGTTCACGGCCCCGAAGCTGCTGTGGCTGCGAGGCAATGAGCCCGATGTCTGGGCCGCGATCGCGCACGTGCTCCTGCCCAAGGACTTCGTTCGGCTGCGGCTCACCGGCGAGCACGCCGTGGACCGGGCCGACGGCTCCGGGACGATGCTGTTCGACCTCGCGGCGCGGGACTGGTCCCCCGAGATCCTCGAGGCGCTCGGTGTCGAGCCCCGGTGGTTGCCGCCGACCTACGAGGGACCGACCGTGACGGGAACGATCACGGAGGCGGCGGCCTCGGCGACCGGACTGCGAGCTGGGACCCCGGTGGTCGCCGGCGGAGGCGACCAGGCGGCCGCCGCGGTCGGCGTCGGCTCGGTCGTGCCGGGCGTCCCATCGCTGTCGCTCGGCACCTCCGGCGTGCTGTTCACGACGACCGAGGGGCCCGCGATCGAGCATGAGGGCCGACTCCACGCCTTCTGCCACGCGCTCCCCGACCGGTGGCACCTCATGGGCGTGATGCTCTCCGCGGCCGGCAGCCTTCGTTGGTACCGGGACGCGCTCGCCCCCGGCGTCGCGTTCGAGGAGCTCGTGGAGGAGGCGGCCTCGGTCCCCGCCGGGAGCGATGGCCTCCTGTTCCTTCCCTACCTCACCGGGGAGCGCACCCCGTACGCCGATCCCCTCGCCCGCGGCGCGTTCGTGGGGCTGACGGTCCACCACGGCCGGGCCCATCTGACGCGGGCGGTGCTGGAAGGGGTGGCGTTCGGCCTGCGGGACTCGCTCGAACTGATGCGCGAGGCCGGCGTCCCGCCTGCGAGCCAGATCAGGGCGACGGGCGGGGGGAGCCGCAGCGACCTGTGGCGACGGATCCTCGCCGACGCGCTGGACGCGGCGATCGTCACGACCTCCACAGCCGAGGGCGCCGCGCAGGGCGCCGCCACCCTCGCCGCAGTGGGAGCCGGGTGGTTCGACACGGTGCAGGACGCGTGTACGAGGCTCGTCCGGGTCAGCGAGCCCACCGAGCCGTCGGGAGAGGCGGACGCCTACGCCGACGCGTACGCGCGGTACCGCGACCTGTACCCGGCGCTCGCTCCAACCTTCCACGCGATGGGCTGAGCCGCTCCCGGAGGTCAGCCGGAACGGAACAGCTCCTCGATCACCCGAAGGTTGCCGACGGCGTCCGAAGGTGGGATCGGCACCTGTCCGCCGTCCAGGACCGCGGCCGCGAACCGCTCCGCCTGGATCGTGTACTCGTTGGCCGGGTCGAACGTGAACACCTCGGTCTCGGGTCGGACCGGTGGGTCTCCGCCGGCGGTGAGGGACACCCGCGTCGGACGGTCCGGCGGGATGTTGAACGGGATCTCCAGCGAGATCCGGCCCTCGGTGCCGTAGATATGGACGCGCTGATCGGGTTCGGCACGGGTCGAGCACGTGAAGGTGGCCACGACGTCGCCGAAGTCCAAGATCCCCGACGTCAGGACGTCGATCCCCATGACGGGGTCGCGCAGCACCGACCCCCCGACCCGTTCGGGCTCGGCGCCGAACAGCATCCGCGACAGGTTCACGCAGTAGCAGCCGATGTCGTACAGGGCGCCGCCTCCCGTCTCGACGAGGTTGCGGATGTCGCCCGGGTCGTCGTTGAAGTACGAGAACCAGCTCTGCACGGTCTTCAGCTCGCCGATGCGGCCCGAGGCCACGAGGCTCGTCACGGCCTCCCAGGTCGGATGGAGCCGATACATGAACGCCTCCATCAGCAGGACGCCCTCCGCCTCGCAAGCCTGGATCATCCGTTCTGCATCCGCCGAGGTCGTCGCCAGGGGCTTCTCGCACAGGACGTGTTTCCCGGCCCGGGCCGCCGCGATCGTCCACTCGGCGTGCAGGTGGTTGGGCAACGGGTTGTAGACGGCGTCCACGTCCGGATCGGCAAGCAGGTCCTCGTACGAACCGAACGCCCGCGCGATCCCGAGCTCGGACGCGGCGGCCCGGGCGCGCTCCAGGTCACGCGAGGCGATCGCGACGACCTCGCACCGCTCGGCCGCGGCCGTGGCCGGGATCACCTTGTCGATCCCGATCTTCGCGGTCGACAGGACGCCCCACCGCACGTCGCCGCTCATCCCCACGAGTCCTCCGTCACCGGCCGGAACGCCATCTCCAAGATCCGGTGGTTCCGCGGGCGCGTCAGCACGAACAGCACGGCCTCGGCGACGTCCTCCGCGGACATCATCCCGGCGAGCTCGGGCATCTCGGGCGTTCGACCCCGGCCCATCGCGAACTCGGTCGCCACACCTCCGGGGCAGACGTTCGCACATCGGATGCCCTGCGGCCGGAGCTCGTGGTCCAGGGCGCGCGTGAACCCGACCTGCGCGAACTTCGACGCGCAGTAGACCGCCTCGAACGGAAGACCGCGGCGTCCCGCCTCGGACGCGACCGTGACGATGTCCGCTCCGTCGCTCTCCAGCAGGTGCGGCAGCGCCGCGCGGATCGTGTAGATCGTCCCCTTCACGTTGGTGTCGATCATCTCCTCGAGGTGAGTGGGGTCGAGCTCGAGGAAGGGGCCGTACGCCCCGACGCCCGCGTTGGCGATCACGAGGTCGAGCTGCCCGAAGGACCCGACCACCCGCTCGACGAACGCCTCGACCGCCGCCGCGTCCCGGACATCGCACGGGGCGGCGATCGACCCCTCGATCGACAGGTCCGCGCCGCTCCGCGACGCGAGCCCCAGCCGAACACCCTGATCCGCGAGCGATCTCGCCACCGCGGCCCCGATCCCACCGCTCGCCCCCGTCACGAGTGCGACCCTTCCGCTCAGTCCGTTCATCCCGCCGCCCCTTCCCGCCGTTCGACCGCCACGCATCCTCCGTCGACGCGTCAACGTACCGGAGCCGTCGAGGCGGCGGGACGGGCGATCCCGTGGCAAGCTCCGCGGATGAGGGCTGTTCGGATCGATGGTCCGCGCAGGGTCGCCACGCTCGACGTGCCCGAGCCCGAGGCGGCGCCCGGAGAGGTGACCGTTCGGGTCCGCGCGGCCGCGATCTGCGCGACCGACCGGCGGTTGGCGAACGCGGGGACGTCGGAACCGAGGATCCCGGGTCACGAGGTGGCCGGCGTGCTCGAGGACGGGACCGCCGTCGGCGTGCAACCGAACGTGGGCTGCGGCCGGTGCACGTCGTGCGCGCTCGGCCTCGAGAACCGATGCCCCGACCACGTCGACATCGGGATCCAGCGCGACGGCGGCCTGGCGGAGTTGATCGTGGTGCCCGACGGTCACGTCGTCCCGCTCGACGGGTTCCCGTTCGAGCTCGCGCCCTCGATCGAGCCGCTCGCGTGTTGCCTGCACGCCGTCGGGATGCTCGACGTGGCCGAGGGCAACCTCGCCGTCGTGGTGGGCGCGGGCACCCTCGGGATCATCGGGATGTGGGCGCTGCAAGCGGCGGGTGCGCGGGTGGCGGTCGTGCAACGGTCCGAAGCCCGACGACACCTCGCGGCCGAGCTCGGCGCCGACGCGGTGCTCGAACCCGGAGACGACGTCGCCGCGGCGCTCGGAGCCCTCCCCGCCGCTGCGCTCGTGACCGCCCCGGGGATCGAGGCGCTCTCGTGGGCGATCGACCAGGTCGACGTCGGGGGCCGGGTCCACGCGTTCGCGGGCACGCCGGGCGGCGCGCCCGTCGACGCCAACCTCGTGCACTACCGCCACCTGCGGCTGGTGGGGAGCACGGGCTCTACGGTCGAGGACTACCGTCGCGCCCGCGACCTCGCGCGTTCGGGCGCGGTCCCGCTCGACCGGATGCCGTCGCGGACGGTGGCACTCGACGAGGTGCCCGAGATCCTGTTGGACCGCAGCCCGGATCCCCGGATGCTCCGGGTCGTGGTGAGACCGTAGGCTCGCGCGAACGATGGTTCGTCGGGCGAGTGGGCGCCGTGGCTGAGCATCCGGACGACCTGATCCGGGTCGCGCTGATCGGCTACGGCCTGGCCGGCGCCGTCTTCCACGGTCCCCTGATCTCGTCGACCCCGGGCATGTCGCTCGCAACGATCGTGTCCCGCGATCCGGGGCGGCGGGCGCGCGCGATCTCGGAGCATCCGGAGGCCGTCCTGCTCGACGACGTCGAGGCGTTGTGGGATCGAGCCGACCATGACCTCATCATCGTGGCCACCCCCAATCGGTTCCACGTGCCGCTCGGGCTCGCGGCGCTCGAGGCCGGGCTGCCGGTCGTGATCGACAAGCCGATGGCGCCGACGGCCGACGGGGGCCGGCGGTTGGTGACCGAGGCAGCCGAACGCGACCTGCTCCTCACGGTCTTCCAGAACCGCCGATGGGACGGGGACTACCTCACCGTCCGCAGGCTGCTCGCCGAGGACGCGCTCGGCCCGATCGTCCGGTTCGAGTCGCGGTTCGAGCGGTGGCGTCCCGAGGTCCGCCCCGAGGCGTGGCGCGAACGCGGCGACCCCGAGGAGGCCGGCGGGCTCCTGTTCGACCTGGGGGCCCATCTGATCGATCAGGCGGTCGGTCTGTTCGGGCCGCCCCGCACCGTCTACGCCGAGGTCGATCGCCGGCGGCCCGACGTCGAGATCGACGATGACGTCTTCGTGGCGCTCGAGCACGGCGAGGGTATCCGCAGCCACCTGTGGATGAGCGTCCTCGCGGCGATCCCGGGACCGCGGATGCGGGTGCTGGGGCAGCGCGCGGCGTTCGAGAAGTTCGGGCTGGACGTCCAGGAGCAGGCGCTGAGCGAGGGCGCGCGCCCGGGCGATGCGGCCTGGGGCCGCGAGCCGCCCGAGCGGTGGGGGCGCCTGTCCAGCGGGGAAGACGAACGCACCGTCGAGACGGAACCGGGCGCCTACGAGGAGTTCTACCGAGCGATCGCGGCGTCCCTCCGGGAGGGCGCGCCGCCGCCGGTGGATCCGAACGACTCCGTGATGGGGCTCGAGATCATCGAAGCCGCCCAGGAGAGCGCCCGCACCGAGAGCGTGATCGCCCTCGGCTGAGGGTTCGACCCCTCAGCGAGGCCCGCCTGCGTGGTCGATGCAGCGCACGGCCCAGGGGATCGCCTCGAGGCGCTCGGCTCCGATCGCCGAGCCGCACACGTCGCAGGATCCGTACGTCCCCTCGTCCAGCTTCTCGAGCGCCCGCTCCACGTCCCCGAGCTTCGCGTCAAGGTTCTTCGCGGCGTCCACCTGCGCGATGCGTTCGACGGCCTGCGACGTCCCCTCACCCACGCGCTTGCCGAACGACACGGCGCCCATCGGGTCGCGGGGCGCGGCCGTGAGCGTCGCGAGCTCGGCCCGGAGCTCGTCGCGGGTGCGTTCGAGCACCTCCCGAACACGAGCGGGCTCCATCCGCGTCAGACGCCGAGCATGTCGGGGTCGCCGCCGGACTCCTCGACGTGGCCGTTGCCCTCGGTCGAGGCGAAGATCGTCGGGGCGGCGAGTGACCGGCGGGACTCGAGCTCCTTGAAGACGTCCGTGGCGTGGTCGACGCACAGCACGACCAGGTCCCCCGGGCGGGAACGGTCGAGCGCCTTGCGGGCGGCCTCCATCTCGTCGAGCACGATCTCGGCGTTGCCCGCGCGCGCGCCCGTCCCGATCGCCTCGCGAACGCCCTCGAGGATCAGGGCGGCGGTCTCGCCCTTCTTGCGCCCCCGCGGGTTCCGATCCTCGCGGATGATCACGTCGTCGAAGTAGCGCGCGGCGACGCGCCCGAGCTGACGCATGTCCTCGTCGCGCCGGTCCCCCGCCGTCGCGACCACCGCGACACGCAGGTTCGCGCTCCACGACGCCTGGCCCGGCCTGCCGCCGTTCGGCGTGTCGGTGGTGAGCCGTTCCACGAAGTCGCCGAGCGTCTCGAGTCCCGCGGCGTTGTGCGCGTAGTCGATCAGCACCTTGACGCCGTCGAGATCGAACACGTTCAGGCGCCCCGGCGCCTGGTAGATCGAGGTCGTGAACGAACGAAGCCCCTGACGGATGTCGTGCAGGTGGGCGCCGGCCGCATGCGCCGCGGCCGCGGCCGCCATCGCGTTCTGCACCATCATCCGGGCGCGGCCCTCGAAGGTCGCCGGCAGCGTGTGCACCCAGGCGATCGGCATCGTCCGGCGCCCCTCCCGGATCACCATCATCTCGCCGCGCGGACCCTTCTCGAGCACGACCGCCTTGCCCCCGCGCCGCACCCAGCGGTCGACGAGGTCGTTCTCCTGCATCGAGAACAGGATCACCGAACCGCTGCAGGCCTTGCGCATCCCCGCGACGAGCTCATCGTCGGCGTTCAGGACGGCCCAGCCGGTCTTCGGGACGGCCTCGACGACCACCTGCTTGACCGCCGCGAGCTGCTCGAGGGAGTCGATCCCCTTCAGCCCCAGGTGATCGCCGGTGACGTTCAGGACGACCGCGACGTCGTTCTTGCCGTACCCGAGCCCCTCCCGCAGGATCCCGCCCCGCGCCGTCTCGAACACCGCGAAGTCGATCCGCGGGTTCTGCAGGACCATCTGCGCGGACTTCGGCCCGCTCGCGTCCGCGCGTTTGACCAGCCGCTCGTCGATGTAGATGCCGTCGGTCGTCGTCATGCCGACCGAGCGCCCCATCCCCTTGAAGATGTGCGCGATCATCCGCGTGGTCGTGGTCTTGCCGTTGGAGCCGGTGACCGCGACGATCGGGATCCGCGACGGCGTTCCGGCCGGGAACAACAAGTCGACCACGTCCTTCGCGACGAACTGCGCCTCACCCTCGGTGGGGTTCGTGTGCATCCGGAACCCGGGCGCGGCGTTCACCTCGACGATCGCGCCGCCGGTCTCGCGGACGGGCTGCGTGATGTCGGGGGCGAGGAAGTCGATGCCGGCCACGTCGAGCCCGACGACGCGCGCGGCCTCCTCGGCGATCTCGACGTTCTCCTCGTGGGCCTCCCACGTCCGGTCGATCGAGTTGCCGCCGGTCGACATGTTGCCGGTCGCCGCGAGCTTGACGAACGCCTCGGCCGGGGGCACGTCGTCCAGGCCGTACCCCTGTTTGCGGAGCAGCTCGATCGCGGCCTCGTCGACCTTGATCCTCGTGAGCACCTTCTCGTGCCCGAAGCCTCGGCGCGGGTCCGAGTTCGCGATCTCGACCAGGTCGGTGACCGTGTGGGTGCCGTCGCCGATGACGTGGGCCGGCACGCGTTCGGCCACCGCGACCATGCGACCGCCCACCACGAGCACGCGGTAGTCGTTGCCGGCGACGAAGCTCTCCACGACGACCTGCCCGCGACGGGCCTCGGGCAACGCCCGCCGGAAGCCCGTCCTGACGTCGTCCTCGGTCCCGAGGTCGAGCCCGACGCCGCGCCCGTGGTTGCCGTCGAGCGGCTTGGTGACGACCGGGAACCCGATCGCACTGGCCGCGGCGACGGCCTCGTCCTCGCTCTGCACGATCTCGCCCCGCGGAACGGGCAGCCCGGCCGAGGCGAGCAGCCGGCGCGTCACGTGCTTGTCGCCGGCGATATCGACCGCGAGCGCGCTCGTCTTGGACGTCATCGTCGCGCGGATCCGTTGCTGGTACCTGCCCCACCCGAGCTGGACCAACGAGGCTTCGTTCAGCCGGATCCAGGGGATGTCGCGGCTCGCCGCCTCGTCGATGATCGCCTGGGTCGACGGGCCGAACGCACGGCGTTCCGCGAGCAGGATCAGGCGCTCGAGCTCGGCCAGGAAGTCGAAGTCCTCGGCCGGCTGGACGAGCTGGTTGACCAAGCGGACCGCGAGCTCGCCCGCCGCCAGGCCGACCCGCTCCTCCCAGTACCCGTAGATCACGTTGTAGCGCCCGACCTCGCCCGCGCTCCGGGTCTTGCCCCGGTACACGTGTGCGCCCGACTCGCGCTGGAGCTCGAGCGCGATGTGCTCGGCGACGTGCCCGAGCCAGGTCCCCTCCCTCAGCCGCTCGCCGAAGCCCCCGCGACGGCCGAGCGAGCACGAGTGCTCGGCGATCCCGGGGAGCATCTCGATCAGACCGTCGACGAAGCCCGGGATCGTGTTCGACGGCCAGTCCTCCAGCGCGCCGAGATCGACCAGCAACCGGACCGCGGGGTCGTACGACCAGTAGTTCGGACCCCGGAACACCTGGGTCTCGACCACTTTCAGATCGGGCGCGAGCGGACGCTTGTCCGCGGGCGGCTCCTCCTTCGCCCGCCGGCGGTCCGCTCGCGAGCGGGTCCGGCTGTCGCTCACTCCGAGGCCTCTCGTTCCATGCCGGGCGCCCCGGCCAGCAGCGTCCGCGCGCGGAGGTCGAACCAGGAGCCGTCGGGCAGCGAGTGCACCACGGCCCCCGAGATCATGATCGGCCGGTGGCCCTTGGCCTGGTGGGCGTCGGTCTGGATGCTGGAGCCGTCGAGGACCGTCACCGCCCCCTTGCCGACGACCTCCATCGAGCGGTCGGCGTAGACGACCGCGCTCGTGTCCTCGTCCAGGCCGATCCCGAGCAGCGACGGCGACTGCGCGATCACGGCGAGCAGCCGCCCGAACCGCCCACGCTGCTCGAAGTGCTGGTCGACCACGACGCCCTGCAGGATGCCGAGCCCGGCCGCGAGCTGCGCCATCCGCTGCTTGGGCGTCTCCCCCGCGCGACCGAACGCCATCATGTGCGTCGCCATCGCGCTCGCGCCGGCGGAGGTGCCGGCGAGCACGGCGCCGCGGTCGTGTGCTCGGTGGATCGCGTCGGCCAGACGTGTGCCGGCGACGACCGAGGACAACCGGAGCTGGTTCCCGCCCGTGAGGAACACCGCGGTCGCATCGCTCAGGGCGGCGGCCGTCTCGAGATCCTCGGCCTCGGATCGCTCCTCCGGACGAAGCCCGGTCACCCGTCCGATCCCCAGACCCTCGAACAGCTCGCGGTAGCGCTCGTTGGCGATCTCGCCGAGCGAGGAGGCGGTCGCGATCACCACGACGTGGCCCTCGGGGCCGCCGGCGAAGGTCGCGAACCGCGACAGGATCAGCTTGTCCCGGACCTTGTCCTCGGCGCCGCCGATCAGCATGACCGGGCCCGCGCCACCCAGGGCGCGACCGAGGTCGCGGAGCGCGTGTTCGGATTCGGGATCGGAGGTCACGGTGCGAAGAAGTGTAGCCCCCGGCGTGCGTGACTCAGCGCCTCTGGAGCGGTCCGTCCTCGGATCGTCGCGTCAGTGCGGTGACCGAACGCTGCGTTCGGGGTCCCCGGGTGGGCGAAGGATCAGCCGGTCGTGGGGCTCGACGACGTCGATGGTACCCCCGACCCCGGGCGCGACCCACAGCTCGAACCCGTGCTCGGCCACGATCTCGTCGCCGTCCTCACGCTGGTCGGTGAGGTCGAACGCCACGCCGTCGCCGGTCCGATGGATCCGGACCGTCGCGGCCGGGTTGAACCTGCGGGCGGCCTCGTGCGTCCGCCGAAGGATTTCGATGGCCCAGTCGGTGAACTCGAGCGTCACGCGACCATCGTACGAGGCAGCAACCGGCCCTCGGCTAGAGCCGCAGGGACCGGTCGCGCCGGTCGGGGCCGAAGCGCCGCTCGGAGCCCTCGCGGGAGTCGCGGCCGAACGCGACCGCGGCCACCCAGAGCAAGACCACGACCAGGACCGTGAGCGCGAGCCCGATCGAGCCCATCAGGCCGCCCCGCGCAGCAGGCGGAACCCGGCGCTCACGAGCCGAGCGCCGACGGCATGCCGGATCGCGTCCCGGCGGCGCCGCCCCGGTCGCCGGGCGCGCCCACCGGCGGCATCGTCGCGCAGGGACGCGGCTCGGATCTGCCCCATCTCGCTGAAGTTCGACGGTGTGAGCATCCGTGCACCTCCTGTTCTCCACCTGGCTTGCGGCCGGTCCGTGGGGATTCCCGCACGTTCCTGTTGACGTAACCTTCTTCATAACCTACATTGGTTAGCGTAACTTGTCAACCGATTTCGACGGTGTACGCTGGGAGGTCATGGCCACGTTCGACTTCTCGCCGCACGGGGACACCCCCTCGGCTCCGGGAGACCTCGAGCTGCTCCAGCGGTTCCTCAACCTGCACGTCCACGACGCCGAGGGGACGCACCTCGAGCCCCCCGCCGAGCAGATCCGCGGCTTCCTGATGGAGCGGCACCTCCTCTCGGAACAGGAACGCTTCACCGACGCCGACCGTGAGACCTACCTCGGGCTCCGGGACGCGATCCGCAACCTGATCCTGGCCGGCGACGAAGAGGCGGTCTCCCCCACCGACGCCGGGGTGCTCGACCGGATCGGGCTCGCGGCGGGGCTGCACCCACACTTCCACGCGGCGCACGCACCCACCCTGGAGCCGAAGGAGGGCACCGGTGTGGCGGCCGCCTACGGCGCGATCGTCGCGATCGCCTTCGTGAGCGCGTTCGACGGGAGCTTCGACCACCTCAAGCTCTGCGCCGACGAGACCTGCCGCTCGGTCTTCTACGATCGCTCGAAGAACCGCTCGGGGCGATGGTGCTCGATGTCGACCTGCGGCAACCGGGCCAAGGTGCGCGCCTGGCGGGAGCGCCAGCGAGCGGACGCGTGACCACCGTCGACCTGCGCCTGCGCGGTCCCGGCGGCGAACCCGTCGACCTCGTCCGGACACTGAACTCCCACGGGTTCGTGGATCTGCCGCCGATGCGGCCGTCACCCGACTACCGCTCGGTCGAACTCACCCTGCGCGTCGGTCGCGGACGCCCGCGGACGGTCCGGGTCGAGTCGGGGCGCAAGGGTCACGCGAAGGTCTCGATCCTCGGCCCGCCGACGTCCGAACGCGCCACAGCCGAGCTCACCGCGACGGTCCGTCACGTCCTGCGGCTCGACGCCGACCTCTCCGTGTTCTACGAGGCCGCGTCCGCCGATCCCGACCTGTCGTGGGTGGCCGCCGGGGCCGGGCGCATGGTCCAGAGCCCGACGGTGTTCGAGGATGTGATCAAGACGATCTGCACGACCAACTGCGCGTGGTCGGCCACCATCCGGATGGTGCACTCGATCGTCGAGCACCTCGGCGAGCGGGCGGCCGGCGCCGACCCGGACGGCCCCTGGGGCCGGGCCTTCCCCACGCCCGCGGCCATGGCCGAGGCCGGCGAGTCCTTCTACAAGGACGTCGCCCGCACCGGGTATCGCGGCGCGTACCTGCTGCAGCTCGCGCGCTCGGTCGCCGGGGGCGATCTCGAGCTGGAGGCGTTCGCGACGGCGTCAACGCAGGAGCTGCCGGACCAGGAGCTCGAGGAGCGACTGCTCGCGCTGCCCGGTGTCGGGCCCTACGCGGCCGCGCACATCATGATGACCCTCGGCCGGTACCACCGGCTGATCCTGGACTCGTGGACGCGGCCGACCTACGCGAAGAAGGTCCGGCGCGCGAAGGTCAGCGACGCCGCGATCGAGCGCCGCTTCCGTCGGTACGGGCCCTACGCGGGCCTCGCGTTCTGGCTGTACCTGACACGCGACTGGGTCGATTGACCTCACGCCGTCGGTCGCGCGGAGGGGTTGTCCCGCAGGCACGCCGAGCGCATACTGCCTCGGGCTGAAGGAGCTCCCCGCTCCGTGACCGACCCGAGAAGCCGAGGCCGCGAAGCCGAGGCCGAGAGGCAGACCCGATGAGCGAACCGTTATGGCGCTTCCACGTCGTGCGCGGCGTCTGTGGGCCTATTGGCGCGCAGAGCAACGGACCCTGCGACAGGGTCTGGTCGCGCTCGCCCTCAGCACGCTGGCGGGGTTCGTCGCCGGGCTCACGCTCGCGCACATCACCGGGACCCTCCAGGAGCTGCCCGGCCTGATCGTCCTGATCCCGGCCGCGGTCGGGATGAAGGGGACGATCTTCGGGGCGATCGGCGCGCGGCTCGGCACCGCGAACGTCACCGGTCTTCTCGAACCGACCCTTCGGCCCGGCAGCGTCCTGCAGCGCAACGTCTACGTCGCGGTCGTCACGACCTTCTCGTCCGCCCTGTGGCTGGCGGTCCTGTCGATCCTTGCCTCGGCCGCGTTCGGCCAGCCGTCGATCTCGCTGTGGCGGCTGGCCACGGTTTCGATCGTCGGCGGCGCGATCGGGTCGGCACTGGTCCTGATGATCACCCTCACGTTGTCGGTGCTGTCCTACCGTCGCGGCTGGGACCTCGATTCCGTGTCGACGCCGATGGTCACGGCGCTCGGCGACATGACGACGCTGCCGAGCCTGTTCCTCGCGACCTTCCTGTTGCGCTCGGACCTGATCGCGATCCCCGCCGCGGTGATCTCGATCGCGGTGGCGGTGTATGCGGCGGTCCGTTCCTACACGGTCGCCGACCGCGTGATCCGCCGGATCGTCGTGGAGATGACCGCGGTGATCCTGCTCACGCCGATCCTCGACGTGCTGGCGGGCACGCTGCTGCGGGCCCGTCAGGGGCAGCTGATCGCCGTGCCGGTGCTCCTGGCGCTGATCCCGCCATTCGTGTCGCAGGCCGGCGCGCTCGGCGGCATCTTCACCTCGCGCACTGCATCCAAACTTCAGATCGGTGTCATCACGCCCCGCGGGCTCCCCGAGATCCCGGCGCTGGTCGACGCCTCGATCGTGTCCGCGCTGTCGATCGCCGTCTTCACGATGGTGGGGATCGTGGCGTACGTGCTCGGGGTGGCGACCGACCTCGTGGGGATGCCCTCGTTCCCAACCCTGGTCGCCGGGACGATCCTGTCGGGGCTCATCGTGACCCCCGTCACGCTCGTCGCCGGCTACTACCTGGCGGTCGGGACGTTCCGGTTCGGCCTGGACCCCGATAACCAGGGCGTGCCGATCATCACGAGCGTGATGGATCTCACCGGCGTGGCCGTCGTTCTGTTCGTCATGACATCATTGGGGGTGCTCGCGAATGGATGACCAACCGAAGAGCGTGAAGGACCTGCTCGTCGAGGCGAAGGACGCCTCCGAGCTCATGGTCGACCTCGCGTACGCGGCCGTGTTCTTCAACGAGGACAAGCTCGCCAGCGAGGTGGAGCGTCTCGAGGAGCGGATGACCGGCCACCTGCGCCGCCTTCGCGAGGTGGCGATGCTCGCAGCCCGGAGCCCCGAGGACGCGGAGGGGATGGCCGGCGTCCTGTGGATCGCGAGCGCGATCGAGAAGATCGGGGACGCCGCCTCCGACATCGCACGGGTCGTCGAGGCTCGGCTCGGGATCCCCGACGGGCTCCGGCGCGACCTGCGCCACGCGGACGAGATGACGGCTCGGGTCAAGGTCGGCGGGAGCGCGCAGGTGATCGGCCGCGCGCTCCGCGAGCTGTCGCTGCCCACCGAGACCGGGATGTGGGTCATGGCGATCCGAAGCGGGATCGAGTGGCAGTTCGACCCCGGCCCCGACGATGTGCTCTCCGAGGGCGACGTCCTGCTCGTGCGCGGGCCCGAGGAGGGCGTGACACTGCTCCGCGAGCTCGCGGGCGCACCTGGGCGGCCCGAACCCGACGACGACGATGCGCCGCCGCTGTCCGAGCTCGACCGCGCCGTCGACATCCTGGTGGAACTCAAGGACCTCTCCGAGGCGGCCGTCGGCCTCGCCTACTCCTCGATCCTCTTCAACAACCGCGCGCTCGCGGCCGAGGTCGGCGCGCTCGAGGCTCGAAGCGACACGCTGCACGACGAGCTCGAGTCCTGGGTGCTCCGCGCGGCGCCTGAGGCGCGGAACCCGGACGAGCTGCGCGGCCTGCTGCGCCTCGGCAGCGCGAGCGAATCGATGTGCGACGCGGCGCGCGACCTCACCTGGTACGTCGAGCACGGCGAACCGCTCCACCCCGTCATCCAGATCGCGCTCGAGGAGGCCGAGGAGATCTCGGCGGAGACCGTGGTCGAACCCGGGACGCCCGCCGACGGCAAGAGCCTGAAGGAGCTGCAGCTCGAGACCGAGACCGGGATGTTCGTCCTCGCGGTCCAACGGGGCGCCCGGTGGATCTACCGGCCGCGCGGACCCTACGTGCTGCGGGCCGGCGACCGGCTGATCGCCGTCGGACCCGAGGAGGGCGCCGAGGCGCTCGACGCGTTGTGCCGTGTCTCCGCTCCCGCGGCCTCCTGAGGCGCGACCGGTCCTTGCCCTGTTCGGATCGCCGACCTAGCCTGCCAGCGTGGATGCGTTCGTCTACCTGCGGGTTCGGCCGGGCAAGGTCGAGGAGGTGGTCGTTGAGCTCGAGAACGTCGGCGGCGTGCGAGCGGCGGTCGCGGTCGTGGGCGCATGGGACGTCCTCGTGGCCGTCCAGGGTCTAGACCTGCTCGGCATCTCGGAGGAGGTCATCCGGCGGATCCACCGGATCGAGGGCGTCGAGCGGACGATGACCGCGCCGGTCGTCCCGGGCGACGTGTACGCCCTATCGGGCGAGGTGACCAAGACGCCGATCCCGATGCAGGAACCGGGGCCGGCGTGCTTCGTCCACGTCAAGGCCTCGCCCGGTTCGGCGTCACGACTCGCCGACACGATCGCCGAGGTCGAGGAGGTCTCGGCCGTCGCGATGATCGCGGGCGACCACGACCTGATCGTCGAGATCCCGTTCCCGTGGGAACAGGCGGCGCCGGTCATCGAGAACCGGATCCTGCCGATCGAGGGCGTCCAGGAGACGCGGACCCTGGTCGCGATCTTGTTCCCCGGACCCGACGAGGAGGATCGCGACCAGTTCTCGGCCTGGAGCTGAGAGGCCCGGTTCGACCGGGTCAGCGACGGATCAGACGCGCACGTCGGAGAAGCGCAGGTGCTCCTCGGTGAAGCGGAGCTCCTCGACCTCGGTCGCACCCTGCCCTGCCAGCCACGCGAGGAGTCGGTCTACGAGGCGCTCGGGCGCCGACGCCCCGCTCGTCAGGCCGACCACCTCGCAGCCATCGATCCACGCCGGGTCGACCTCGGTCTCGTCGTCGACCAGGTACGCCGGGGTGCCGAGATCGCGGGCGACCTCGGCGAGGCGTTTGGAGTTCGACGAGTTGTCCGAACCGATGACGAGTACGACGTCGGAGCGGCGCGCGACCTCCTTGATCGCGTCCTGGCGGTTCTGGGTCGCGTAGCAGATGTCCTCGCGCGGGGGTCCCTGGATCGAGGGGAACCGTTCGCGGAGCGCCTCGACGATCGCGTTGGTCTCGTCGACCGACAGCGTGGTCTGCGTGAGGTACGACAGGTTCTCGGGATCGAGCACCTGGACCGAGCGCGCCTCGTCGATGTTCTGGACCAGGATCGTCCCGGTCGGGGCCTGGCCGGTGGTGCCGACGACCTCCTCGTGACCGGCGTGGCCGATCAGCACGATCGTCCGCCCGTGGTCGGCGAACCGCCTCGCCTCCAGATGCACCTTCGTAACAAGTGGGCAGGTCGCGTCCAGGACCGTCAGCCCCCGGCGTTCGGCGTTGGCGTACACCTGCGGCGCGACCCCGTGGGCCGACAGGACGACGACGGCGCCCTCGGGCACCTCGGTCTCCTCCTCGACGAAGATCGCGCCCTTGGCCTCGAGATCGCGGACCACGTGGGCGTTGTGCACGATCTGCTTACGGACGTAGACGGGCCGGCCGTGGGTCTCGAGCGCTCGCTCGACCGCCTCGACGGCTCGCTCGACCCCCGCGCAGTACCCACGGGGAGCGGCGAGCAGGACCTTGGTCGGCACGCCCCCCATGCTACGGGACGGACCTCGGACGAGCCGATGTGACCCCTTGTCACATGGTTGTCGCGGGGCCCGCTGATACGGTCGTTCGGACACGAACGGACCTCCCGGGTCCGCCCTCTCCCCTCCCCCCTGGTCGTGCATCTACCTGCCATGGATGGCCGACGCGGCGGTGTGGGGACGAGCAGCGGCGCCTAGGCGAGGACCGGGCCGCCAGGGCCATCCGACGGCTTGACGGCCGCGCGGATCTGGTCGAGCGAGGCGACCGCCACCGCGCCGGGGCTCTCGCGGTCCGAGACGACGCGCAGGAACGGGTATGCCTCCAGCGCGCGTTCGACCAGGCCGGGGAAGGAGCCGAACGCCACCAGGACGTGTGGACGCTCCGCGTGGAGCTGGCGGATCGCCTCCTCTTCGGTGGTCGCGCCGGGAGCCAGCTCCCACTCGGCCGAGACCGTCGCACGTTTCAGCTCGGCGAGCGCGGTCGGGTCCTCGGCCACGCACAGGACCTTCAGGGCTCGGCACACGTCAGAGCCACTCGCGCTTGCGGAAGCTCCGGTACAGCAGGTAAGCGGTCGCGCCCATCAGCGCGAGCGCGAACGGGTAGCCGAACGCCCAGTCGAGCTCGGGCATGTGGCGGAAGTTCATCCCGTAGATGCCGGCGATCAGGGTGGGGATCAGGATGATCGCCGCCCATGCGGTGAGCTGCTTCATCACGACGTTCTGCCGGTTGGCGACCTGCGCGAGCTGCAGCTCACGCGCCGAGGTGAGCAGGTCTCGGATGTTGTCGTTCAGCTCGGTGGTCCTGATGACGTGATCCATGATGTCGCGGAAGTACGGCGTGAGCGGCGCGGTCACGATCGTCGGCGTCTCGATCAGGAGGTCGATGACCTCGCGCATCGGGGCCGCCAGTCGGCGGAACCGAACGACCTGCTGGCGGAGCCGGAAGATCCGTTGCGCGAGCGAGCGCATGGTTTCGCCCTCGGCCCCGTCCTCCTCGGTCGCCACGGCGTCCTCGATGTCATCAGCCGCGTCCTCGAACCGATCGATCACATCGAGGTAGCCGTCGACGATCTCGTCGAGCATCAGGTACAGGAGGAAGCCGATCCCCTCCTTGGACAGGTCGGGTGCGCTCTCGAGCCGTGCCGCCACCTTGGCGAAATCGAACTTCGGCTCACGACGGACCGTGGCGACGAAGAGCCCCTCGCCCGCGAACAGATGCACCTCGCGATCGACGAGCTCGCCCTGCTCGTCCTGATCGATCCCGTGCGCGACCAGGAACAGATGCTTCGGGTAGAAGTCGACCTTTGCCCGTTGGCCCCACCGGCGGCTGTCCTCGATCGCGAGCTCGTGGAGGCCGAGCTTGGCCTGGAGCTCGGTGAGCTCGTCGTCGGTGGGATCGACGACGTCGATCCAGACGCGCTGGTCGCTGGCACGCGCCTCGTCGACGGTCCGAGCGTCGAACGGCTTCTCGACCTTCAGCGAGCCATCGTGGTACACGCGGCAAGTGATCACGGCGGGCCGAGCCTATCGCAGCCCCTGCGCCGCACGAGGCCCGAGGACGACTCGAACCGTCCGGCCCGCCGCGGCTGGGAAGATGAGGGCGTGGCCGATCTCGAACCGCTCCTGCGTTTCTGGCGCGCGCACGACGACCTGTTCGAGCGGACCGAGGCCCGTTGGTGGGGCGCGGTCGTCTCGGACGCGCGGTTCCCGGCGATCCAGGAGCCGAACTACGCGCGGGTCGAGACCCTGCAGCTCGTCCGGCTCGAGGAGATCGAGGACGCGCTCGTCCCCGCGATGCGAGCGAGCGGCAGCGAGCGCTCCCACGTCGTGATCTTCCACGCCGAGGATCAGATGGAGCTGGTCACGGCGGCGAGCACGCGCGGCGATCGGATCGCGTGGGACCTGGTCATGGTGGCGGCCGGTCGAGAGGTCGAGTCCTCCCCCGGCGAGGTCGAGGAGGTCTCGGCGTTCGACGGCGCGTTCTGGTCTGTGCACCGGGACTCGGCGCGGCTTTTCGACGTCACGGACGACGGCACGCTCGACCAGCTGCAGGCGATGGAGCGCGACGTCATGGTCCCCGCGGGCCGTCGCTGGTTCTCCGTGCGCGACGGAGGACGGAGTGTCGCGCTGGCGGCGCTCCTGGTGCTCGAACGCACGGGGTTCATCGACCACGTGGTCACGTTCCCCGACGCCCGGCGTCGCGGCCACGCGGGGGCGCTCACGCGCCGGCTCGTCTCGGAGGCCGCGGCGATGGGCGCCGAGCGCACGTACCTGCTCGCCGAACCCGAGGGCGACGCGGTTCGCGTCTACGACCGGATCGGGTTCGAGCGCGTCACGCACCTCGCGAGCTGGCTGGCGCCGCGGGACCGCTGACGCGACCCACGGTCGGGCTCAGCCCCGACCGGCGATCCCGACCACGATCTCGATCGGGCGCCGGAGCGTCCGACCGAGCAGGTCCGCCGCCGAGCGCGCCTCCGCGACCGCGGCGTCCGGGTTGTCCGAACCGGAGATCACCACGTGGAGCGCGCCGTCGCGCGAGGCGGTCGCGATCTCGAGCCGGTCGCCCTCGGGTCCGCGGGCGATCGCGTGCGCGATCCGCAGCAGGCCGACCAGGACCACGACGGTCTCGCGTTCGTCGTCGGACAGCGCCTCGAACGGCGGGTACACGGGCCTCGGGTCCTTGCCTCGGTGGAACCGGACGAGCGAGGCGATCGCCGCGATCTCGTCGGGGGTGAACCCGCGCAGACCGGCGTTCTCGACCAGGTAGGCCCCGTGCTTGTGCAACCGGGCGGGCGAGATCCGCGAGCCGATCTCGTGCAGCCGCGCGGCGTGGCCGAGCAGCTCGCGTTCGGGCGCCCCCAGACCGTGGAGCTCCGTGGTGTCGTCGAACAGCCGCTGGGCGATACGGGCGACCACCTCCACATGGCCACGATCCTCGCCCCAGGCTCGGACCAGCCGGTCGACCGAACGGCGCCGGAGCTCGTCGGGCGTCGGCGTGGGACGGTCTGCGAGCCCCAGGGCGTCGAGCACCGCGCCCTCGCGCAGCCCCCACTCCGAGTGCACCAGGCGCTTGGGGCCGAGCGCGCCAGCCGCGCTCGTCAGGATCCAACCCCCCGCCGGCAGGAGCTCGGCCCGTCGTTCGTCCACCCCCGGCACTCGCAGGCGGTCGGCGAGCGATAACGACGCGAGCTCGCGGGTCAGGTCGCGGAGCTCGGACACCGTGACCTCGTACTGGTTGAGCGAGGAGGGCGGCGTCCCCCATCGGCGCGCGGCGAGAACGCGCGCCAGGGCTCCGGCCGTCCCGCCGCTCGCCACGCAGCGCGCCGGTTCGGCCTCGGCGACGTCCTGCACGAGCGGGGCCACCGCCTCCTCGACCGCGGCCCGCACCGCCTTGCGTTCGTCTCGTGTCGGCGGGTCGTGGGTGACGAGCAGGCCGGTCATCCGCCCGGCGCCGATCGGCAGGCTGCGCCCCCACCGGAGCCCCTCGGGACCCGAGAGCGCGACCTCGAGGCTCCCTCCGCCGAGGTCGAGGAGCAGTGTCAGACCCCGCCCGAGCGCGACGCTCGCCGTCACCCCCGCGAACGTGAGGCGAGCCTCCTCGCGGCCGTCGATGAACCGCACCTCGGTCCCGATCGCGCCCTCGAACAGCGACGCCAACGCCTCGCGATCGGGACTGTCGCGCAGGGCGCTCGTCGCGAGCGGGACGACGTGATCCGCCCCCATGCGCACCGAGAGATCCTTCAGGCGCCGCGCGGTCTCGGCGGCGCGTCCCGCGACGTCGTCGGGGATCCGGCCTTCGCCGGCGAGCACCCGGCCGAGGTTCAGCACGACGCGGTCGCGCAGCACAGGGGTGAGGGATCCCTCGGCATCCGCGTCCGCGACGAGCAGCTGGAAGGTGGTGCTGCCGAGGTCGAGCACCGCGAACCGGGTATCGGAAGCCATGGGTTAGCCGGGCGGGGCCGGCAGGTAGTGCGCGGCGACGACCCGTCCGCCGTCGCGGTCGAGCACCCAGACCGAACCCTTCGCGATCCCGCGGGCGCCCTCGATCGTCGCGCCGTCGCGCTCGAGCCGGTCGATCATCGACTCGATCTCCCTGCCGTGGCCGCAGACCACGGTGGGGCGATCGCTGAAGGACTCGATGGCTTGTAGGAGCTCGTCGACGTTCGCGCCCTCGCGCAACTCCGTGGCGGCCTCGACCGGGAGACCTCGAGCCTCGGCGAGGGGCTCGACCGTCTGGACGCAGCGCAGGAACGGGCTCGAAACGATCCGCTCGATCTCCAGGCCTTGGAAACGCTCGACCAGACGGCGGGCCTGTTTCCGCCCGCGTCTGGTGAGCGGGCGCTCCTGGTCCGGAGCCGTCCAGGCCGCGCGGATCCCGGCCTTCGCGTGCCGGACGACGTAGAGCGCGTACGCGGGCGCACCCCCCAGGACGCGTCGCAACAGCCTGCGATCGTGCGCGTAGCTCAGCAACCGCGCCGCGTCCTCGACCGGGACCCACCGGAGCTCGTCGACCTCGGGGTTGGGTGCGAACGCGCCGCCGTCCGCATCCATCTGGAAGTAACGAACGACCTTGGGCCGACCTCGCCGATCCCGGTACGTCACCGTCCCGACGACCGGCCCGAGGTGGCACCGCAGGCCCGTCTCCTCCTGGACCTCGCGGAGCGCCGCGGTCGCATCGTCCTCGCCGTCATCGAGCTTGCCCTTGGGGAAGGACCAGTCGTCGTACCGCGGGCGATGCACGAGGGCCACCGATCGGTCGGCCTCCTCACCCCGCAGGACGATGCCCCCGGCGGCGCGGACGGGCTGGCTCACGCCCAGAAGCGTAGCCGCTTGCGAGAGAGCGTCTTCCAGGCCTTCGGCCACGCGGCTCGTGCGGCCGCCGCGGCCTGCGCCTCGATCGCGGAGAGCTCGCCCGCGACGAACGCATCCCCCCCGCTCGCCGCCGCCTGCCGCAGCCACGACCTGGCCACGACCGAATCCTGATGCTCCCCCAGCACGTCCTGGAGGGCTGCCGCGGCCTCCGCGAACGCCTCGGCCCGCTTGCCGAACACCGGGGACACGGCCTCGGCCGCGTACCGGGCCCGCTTCGCGCGGATGCGCACGCCGTGGAGCGAGGCGTCGGACCCGTCGTCGCGAGCCTGCTCGACGGCGCGTTCGAGGTGGCTCCACGGCCGCTCGATGCAGGGGTTCAGCGCGGTCGCCGCGGGCGAAGCGGCCGCCTCCTCGAGGACACGTGGTTCGCGAGCGGCGTCAACCAGCTCGTCGAGCAGCGCCACGTACGCCGGCTTGCGGATCGCCACCAACAGCCGCTCGCGCATCTCGTCGCGCGTCATCTCCACCATCCTCACGAGCTCCTCGAGGCCCTTGCGGTCGCTCTCGGGCAGCATCGGCTCCCTCGAGCGGAACCTGTCGCGCAGGACGTCGGTGTCGCGCACGTCACCGAGCGCGTCGGCCAACCCTCGAAGCCGGTCGCGCAGCGAGGTCGCCCACTCCGGTTCGAGCACCTCGCGGAACGTCCGGAGCGCGGAGCGCACGCGCCGCGTGGCCACCCTCGCCTGATGCAGCTCTTCGGGATCCTCCCCCAGCCGAACCCCGGCATCGTGGCGGAGCAACCGCACCACCGACATCGCCAGCTCCCGTCGGACGACGTCGGTCACGCCCGCGTCTTCATCGAGCTCGGGCACCTCGAGGTCGGGCGGGCCCGCGGCGCGCGGGCCGAGCGCGCGAACGATCTTTTGGACGTTGTCGACGGGACCGGCGCCGGCTTCCCTGAGGCGCGCGACGAGGAGCTCCGAGAGCGTCGCATCGGCGGCGAGATCGAGCTCGACCTCCAGCTCGCGGAACCGGCTCGCGACGCGCCGCCCGTCCATCACCGACACCTCGTCGTCCGTCACCGTCGCCAACGGGGTCCCAGCATCGTCGGAGATCCGGACGCCGCGACGGACGGTCTGCAACCGAGCGACGGGCGCGAGCTCCTCCCCACGGACGAAGGCGCGAACCAGATCTGCGGCCGCCGTCGGCAGCTTCCTCGCGTCGGCGCCCTCGAAGTTCGCCTCGGTGCGGACGAGCTGCGACCCGTTGCCCGAGGACGGAAGCTTGACGGTCCATACCTTCTCCCGGCCCTCGCCCTGCCGGTGGCGCAGGCTGCTCCCCCAGCGGACGATCCGGAGGTCGGGGGTGTCCACGTAGACCGTGACGAGCCGCTGCGGCTCCATCTCGGTGGCGACCAGGCCGTCGCCACCGAGCTCGGGGATCTTGAAGCCCGCAGGTGCCTCGAGCTTGGTCTCACGCTCGAGGTTCGTCGACGCCCCCCTCTTGCTCACGCTTCCCGCGACCCCGCGCGTTCGACCGCCAGCTCCTGGAGACGCTGCTGCGCGTCGATCCCGCGCTCGCCGCGCACCTTGGTCCACGTTCCGTCCGCGCCGAGCGTCCACGAGAGCATGTCGTCCTGCATCAGGACGTCGAGGACCTCGTCGAGCCTCGCGGCCAGTGAGGGATCGGCCACCGGGACGAGCGCCTCCACCCGGCGGTCGAGGTTCCGCTGCATCAGGTCGGCGGAACCGATGTAGTGGGTGGCCTCCGCACGCTCGCCGAACCGGAAGATCCTCGAGTGCTCCAGGTACCGGCCGACCAGCGAGCGCACGGTGATCCGCTCGGAGAGGCCCGGGATCCCCGGGCGCAGGCAGCAGATGCCCCGGACGATCAGGTCGATCTCGGCACCCGCCTGGGACGCCTCGTAGAGCGAGTCCACCATGTCGGGGTCGACGAGCGCGTTCATCTTCAGCACGATCCGACCGCCCTCCCGCGCCTGACCTCGGATGAGTTCCAGCATCTCCGGACGGAGGTACTCCGGGGCCACCAGCAGCCGGCGATACTCGCGTTGCCGGCTGTACCCGGTCAGCAGGTTGAACAGATCGGTGAGATCGGCTCCGATCTCGGGATCCGCCGTCAGCAGTCCCATGTCCTCGTACAGACGGGCGGTGACCGGGTTGTAGTTGCCGGTACCCACGTGGGCGTACCGGCGGACGCCAGCGGCCTCGCGTCGCACGACGAGCGAGATCTTCGCGTGTGTCTTCAGCCCCACGACCCCGTGCACGACATGCACGCCCGCCTGCTCGAGCTCGCGGGCGTACGTGATGTTGGCCTCCTCGTCGAACCGGGCCTTGAGCTCGACCAGCGCCACCACCTGCTTGCCGAGCTCCGCGGCGCGGATCAACGCCCGGATGATCGGGCTCTCCTGCGTCGAGGTGCGGTACATCGTCTGCTTGATCGCGAGGACCGCGGGATCGCGGGCGGCCTGCTCGACGAAGGCCTCGACCGAGGAGGAGAACGAGTCGTAGGGGTGATGCACGAGGACGTCGCCGGCCCGGAGCACCTCGAACAGATCGGGCGCCCCCTCGCCGTCGGCCAGGCGCGGCTGCGTCACCGGGACCCAGGGCTCGTGCTTGAGCTCGGGGCGATCCAGTGCGACCAGCGACCATAGGGCGCTCAGGTCCAGCAGGCCGGGGGTTACCACGACCTCCTCCTCCTCCAGATCGAGCTCGCGGCGCAGGAGCTCGAGGACCTCGTGGCTCATCGCCTCGTCCACCTCGAGCCGCACCGGGTTCGCGCCGCGGCGGCGGCGGCGGAGCACGCTCTGGATCGCCTCGAGCAGGTCCTCCGCCTCGTCCTCTTCGACCTCGAGGTCGGCGTCGCGCGTGAGGCGGAACGTGTGGTGCCCGACGAGCTCCATGCCCGGGAACAACCGGTCCAGGTGCGCGGCGATCACGTTCTCGAGCGGGACGAACCGCTCGCCGTCGGGGAGCGGGACGAACCGTGGGAGCAGCGGCGGTACCTTCACGCGGGCGAACCTGCGCACCCCGGTCATCGGATCGCGCACCATCGCCGCCAGGTTGAGGGACAGGTTCGAGATGTACGGGAACGGGTGCGCGGGGTCGACCGATAGCGGGGTGAGCACCGGGAAGATGCGCTCGTCGAACTCCTGCTCGAGGAACGCGAGGTCCGCGCGGTCCAGCGCTTCGATCGAGCGCACGATCCGGATCCGCTCCTTCTCGAGCGCCGGCACGAGCTCGGAGGCGAAGACGTCCGCCGCGCGGATGGACAGCTCCTGCGCTCGCTCCCGGATCCCCTCGAGCTGCTCGGCGGGCGTCCTGCCGTCGGGCGAACGCTTGACCACGCCGGCCTCGACCTGCTCCTGCAGGCCCGAGACCCGGACCTGGAAGAACTCGTCGAGGTTGTTCGCGAAGATCGCGACGAACTTCAGCCGTTCTAGCAGGGGCAGCGACGCGTCCTCGGCCAGCGCGAGCACGCGGGCGTTGA
>Ga0207643_10000492_pt1 | contig 25234 bp, 23 predicted proteins | sample KBSMisM62_FD_184313 | JGI IMG/M metagenome (GOLD analysis project Ga0207643, IMG submission 184313) | Miscanthus rhizosphere microbial communities from Kellogg Biological Station, Michigan, USA - KBS Miscanthus M6-2 (SPAdes) (version 2) | ecosystem: Host-associated > Plants > Roots >...
CTTTGAATAATTTTGATAGTGCAAAAGGCACAGTGACGTATTCTCCAGAAATGAACTATACTGGCAATGATAGTTTTTCATTCAAGGTAGTGGATGATAGAGGTTTTGAGAGCAATAACGCTATAGTAAGTGTAGATGTGACTGAAAATAACCAAACAAATCAGGCGCCTCAAGCATTTGACCAGGTCACCAGTGAAGCAAATCTATCAAACTATAGATACGCAGTATGGAGTGCCGGTGAAGAGGAAGACAGATACATATTCTTTTCTCGTAGTACAGATGGTGGAAAGACCTTTTCGACACCACTTAGCCTTAGTGGAAAGAACCGTACACCCGTATTCAATCCTGAAGTTTCATCATCTGGTAACAATATATATGTAGTTTGGCAGGGTCAGTCCGAAAATGGCAATCAGGACATATTTATGAGAAAAAGTGTAGACTATGGCTCCAGTTTTAGTGGTGTTGAGAATTTAAGTAATGATCCGGGTGGATCAGGCAATCCCCAGGTAACAATAAATGGTAACACCACACACGTTGCATGGGAAGGTACAACTCCAGGTAATAATTATATATTCTATTCAAAAAGTGACAACGGTTCTAAATTTGATTTACCACAAAAAATAGGAGACAGCAAAGGAATTCCGTATAGTCCTGAACTAATAGTAAAAGATAATCCGGTTACGGATAGCTTTACTTTCAAAGCAGTTGATGACAACGGAGCTGAGAGTAATGTGGCCACTGTGGAAGTAAACGCCGAGGCAGTCAATCAAAACACAGTGAATGATGAGACTAAGAGTATCTCAATAGATTCAAGTCAGGAGATGGACATAACTTTGAAAGCAAAGGATCTGAACAAAGATCCAGTACAATTTGAAATAGTAACTGCTCCAACTCAAGGACATTTGGACAAATTTGATCCTAATTCAGGTAAAGTAACCTACGTTCCAGATGAAGACAATAAAATAGATATGCAATGGCACAATTATCAAAATGGACAGGACAGGATTTTTAGTCAAGTTGTAGATAATGGAGAAGAGGGAAATGAGGATGACAATAGTGGACAAAAACAAAGCAATGATCCTTTCAAAGCGAAACAATAGGTTTTTCCGTATTCACAAATATTGGATTTTGTAATTAACGTAATTAACTGAATTCAAGATATCGCTAAATCCACAGTCATTTTGTGACTAAATATTATTATAAGTATAGATTCTTATCCATGTGATCTTTGTCAAAAATTAAATTCGGGATTGTAATCCCGCAAGGATGGAGAAATGATTTATCTGGAAATTCATCCGTCGCACAATTCAAGTATTCTCGAGACATCGCTATTGGGGCAGAGAAAAATGGTTTTGATTCTGCTTATGCATATGATCATTTTATTCCCCATTACCGATATCCTAAGACTGGAAACTTTTTTGAATGCTTTACCTTGTTATCGGCCTTATCTACAGATATAAAAAGAATGAAAATTGGCCAAATAGTAACGTGTAACTCTTACAGGAATCCAGCTCTTCTTGCAAAAATGGTAGCGACACTAGACGTCATTACCAATGGACGTGCAGAATTAGGAATCGGAGCAGGATGGTTCGAAGAAGAATATATTGCCTATGGATATCAATACTCGTCGGATGTAACACGTATAATACAATTAGAAGAATCAATTCAAATAATAAAAAAACTGTGGACACAAAAAAATACAAACTTTCAGGGAAGGCACTATTCTGTTAAGGATGCCGTATCGTATCCAAAGCCAATTCAGAAACCACATCCTACTATTATGGTCGGAGGCTCTGGTGAAAAGTATCTACTGAAGGTTGCAGCAAAGTATGCGGACAGATATAACCTTTATTTTGGATCGCCAGAAGAAATGAAAAGAAAAATAAACATTCTAAACTGCTACAATTCCCAAAATAGGAAGATAGAAAATTCGATTGTACTTCCGTGTTTAATAGTACAAGAGCATGAACAGTTGAAAAAAGTCATCAAGAAAATGGGAAAGCAAACGATGACTGTAGCAAAATTCAAAAAATCAATCGCTGGCGGATTGACTGTGGGAACCATTGATGAAGTCATGGAAGGAATCTCTCAATACGTGAACATAGGAGTTAATCATTTTATATTTCACTTTTTGCACATAGATATCGGTGTTCTCAGAGAATTTTCTAAAGTGATAAAGAAATTTAAAACATCTGATTAATATTCTTGCGCGTGATAATACAAACAGAATATTTAATTTCATGTTCATTCGAACCTTATGCTAATTGACACTAATAGCATCAAGGGTTGATTCTGATATTGAAACTCTAACATCACAGCTGCAGCAACTAATTAGAGTACCTAGCGTTTCTGCGAAGAAACAATTGACAATGACAAAATGCGCAGAGCTGGTTTCTAAAATCATGTCCAACTCTGGAATAACGTCTGAGCTTCTAAAACTAGATGATAATTCAGAAAAAGTTTCTCCTATTGTGTATGGGGAAGTAAAATCCAAAAATAATCCAAAGGGAAAAACAATTTTATTCTACAATCATTACGATGTTCAACCAGCTGAACCCATTGAGCTATGGCATGATGATCCTTTTAGTGGTAAAATAGATGGAAATTTCATCTATGGAAGGGGTGCTTCTGATGACAAAGGCGAACTAATAACGCGTATCAAGGCTGTCGAATACATGCTTAACGAAACAGGAGATGTTCCTTGTAATGTAAAATTCTTAGTTGAGGGTGAAGAAGAAATAGGTAGCTCTCATCTTGAACAGTACCTAATCAAGTATCGAGAAAAGTTTTCCTGCGATGCTACTATTTGGGAATTCGGTTACGTGGATGAGCATGAAAGACCGATTATCAGTCTTGGAATGAAAGGACTGCTTTGTGTAGAATTGCATGCAAAGTGTGCTAACGTTGACCTGCATTCCAGTCTGGCAGCGCTAGTCGAAAATCCTGCATGGCGTCTTGTTCATGCCCTCAAAACCATCCGTGATGAAAATGGCAAAATATGTATCAAAAACTGGAATAACGATATTCGAGATTTTTTGCCCGAAGAACTTGAATGTATCAGACAGGAGGAATTTGATATTTCTAGTTTCAAAAGGAATTATGGACTGGATCATATATTCAATGAAGACAACATAGAAGAAACAAAAAAGGCAAACGTGGGAGGTGTAACGTCTAACATAAGTGGCTTGTTCTCGGGGTACATTGGTGAAGGCTCCAAAACCGTCTTGCCCAGCACTGCAATGGCAAAACTTGACTTTAGACTGGTACCTGATATGTTGCCTGAGAAGCAATTCCAACTGTTGAGGGATCACCTTGATAACAACGGCTTCAAAGACATCCAGTTGAAATATCTTAGCGGAGAACCTGCTTGTAGAATATCCATAAATGATAACTTTGTAAAATTGGTCGAATCCTCTGCATTAGAGGAATATCCACAAGTTGTTAGGAGCGTTTCTTCAGCAGGAACTGGGCCAATGTGGTATTTCAATAAAATCTTAGGATGTCCATGTGTGAGTATTGGTTGTACATACAAGTATAGCAAAATTCATTCACCAAATGAATTTGTCCGTATAGATTTGCTCAAAAAGACTACAAGATGTATGGGTAACATAATTGAGAAATTTGGCAATTCTAGATCCAATGGCTAGTCAAGTAATATCTCAGCATCAGATGTCTCAAAATCAATCGGGCAGTCCATAACAACTTTGAAAAAGAATCATGAGCGGATACTTCCATCCAACTGCTTTAACTTAAATAAAATGACTCGTAATTATAAACTTCTATTCAAATAAATATTAGTGAAATCGATTAATTTAACATAATGACAATGAATTGCCCGCAATGCGGTACACTAATGGTTTGGTTAAATGGTTCCATAGTACACAACCATGATATTGACTACTATGAATGTAGAAATTGCAAGATTAAACTAAATACTCTGCCGGACGGTACATATGAAATAACTCAACGAAGCGACGAGCAGGAATTAGAATAAATAAGTAAATCTGTAACTCTGACAAAGTCATGAATTTAGCTAGACGAAAGACGTTAAAGGAAAAAATAAAAAAAAGAGACGACATTATTGTTCTTCCTGGAGTATTTGATGCGTTAAGTGCTAAGATCGCACAACATGTTGGATTCGAGGCAATGTTTCAAACCGGATATGGATCAGCTGCTTCCCTATTGGGGTTACCAGATTTTGGGTTTTTGAATGCGGGTGAAAATATTGACAATGCAAGAAGGATCATTAGGGCAGTTGATGTTCCAGTAATAGTCGATGTAGACACTGGATATGGTAATCCGCTTACTGTTTGGAAGCTAGTAGGCGATTTGATCGCTAATGGTGGGGCTGGAATTTTTCTTGAGGATCAAGTTTGGCCAAAAAGGTGTGGCCATATGCGAGGTAAGGAGGTAATTACTTCTGATGATTATGTTCAAAAACTGCGAGCAGCAATTACATCATCTGCCAATAGTGAGTTCACTATTGTAGCAAGAACAGACGCCCGAGCACCATTAGGTCTTGATGAAGCAATAGAAAGAGGGAAAATGTATTACAAAGAAGGGGCGGATGTCGTCTTTGTGGAAGCTCCGCAATCAGAAGAGGAGCTTCGAGAAATTCCAAAGAAAATTAATGCGCCCTTGTTGGCAAACATGATAGAAAATGGAGTAACTCCTACTTTTTCTGCAAAAGAGCTCAAATCCATGGGATATAGTTTAGTTGTGTTTCCGCTTTCTGGTTTGTACGGATCTGCATTTGCGATGAAGAAAATATTAACGGACCTTAAGAAAAATGGCTCGACAAAAAATTCCAAAGACACAATGCTTGATTTTAATGAATTCAATGAGCTTGTAGAATTGTCAAAATTCATGAAAATGGAAGAAAAGTACCAGAGCTAAATGCCAAAATTTGAAATTTTCAATTCAATAATCAAATGTCAGACATTTTGTTTGAAAAAGTATTAGTTGACTTGATTTTATTCGATCAGTTTCAGTTTAAAAATGGAGAAATCCGTTTTATTGTAAGATAACTCCTGCAGATAATTTTCAGGAATTTTTGTTGACTGCCTGGATTTTAATTCTAACAGGTACAGTTCACTGTATTTATCTGAATCTAAAAGTTTGGAATTATTATCAGCAAATAGAAAAGTTCTTTCTTTTAGTTCAAGCTCCATCCACCCTCTCAAATGTTTGCTACCCATTATTACTGAACCTTCTGGAGTATTAGTATCGTTATTTATCCAATCAATTACGGATAGTAGAGATCTTGATTCAGGTACAGATATTGAATTGTATTGCATTGTTAAGGGACCGTACGGACCTATAAATTGATGAAAGACACCATATATGTTGAAATAAGAATTATTAGGACTCACAGCAAAAGCTGATCCTAAAAATATGAAAGGAAGTAGAACAATTAAATAATTATTTAGCTTGCGGCTAGAAATTGAAATACGTCTATTTTCAATCAATGAAATAAATCCATATCCTGAAAACAATGAAAGAAAAATGCTGAATATGACAATCCATCTATCGGGGAGAAATGCGGATGTGTTTGGAAAGATTATCCATGTAAATGAACCAATCACTGAGATCAGAAGAGGGATTTTAAAAATGATCAATTTTGATTTAATAAAACCTACTATTCCTGATGGTAGCAAAATCGCATTCATTACTAAAAACAGGACAATTAGGTTTGTGGAATTATAGATTTCATTGGTTGAATTATTTGGACCCACCATTTTTAGATTGTATTCGATATTATCATGATTTGCTTGAAGTGATAGAGCATATATCACAATTACAATTACTGCAATCATAGCTAAACCTCTATCCCTCGTCAAAATAAAAGAGCCAATGAGAGTAACAGACAAGAGTAAGCCTATCATTCTGTCCGCAAGTACAGTCACGATATTCAAGGTAGCAGTTACCGCAATCAAATTCTTAGATAGTTTTGGAATTTTTGAAATGAATAGTAATGAAAAGAACGTAAGAGCTAGTGCAAACATGTCTTTATGAAGATCCCATGAAGTTCTCAGCACTCCTAACTGAAATATTACAAATATTGATAAAAAAATACTTTGTAAATTGTCAAGACGTAAAAGATTCCGACCTATTGAAAAAATAGCAATTGAGAATAATCCAAAAACTAGTACTATTGAAGAGGAAATAACTAATTGCGGTTCGGCACGAAATACTTCCGATATTCCATACAGTAATGATACGTAAAACGGGAATTGATTTGAGATTGTGGACCAATACTGTTCAAAGTTTTTTATAACGGGCAAATAGTAATTTATTACATCGTATCCGACAGGGTATGGAAATGCAAGTATTTCTGGTACAAGTCTTAAGACGATAGCTACTGAAAATACAATTAGATATGGATATTTTTTACTATTTGTAATAATGTTGGCTATTTGAATTTTGGAAACTTTATTCATATCTCAAATTCCATGCTCTATTATTTCGTATGATGTAATGTTATTGAAAATTTTTTCCATGTATTCAAAACTTCTAAACATATTCCTTGTTTTTAGATATTAGCACCAATAGATATATTTGCACGAATATCAGAGAATGCAGCTTTGCGAGGTAATTTGTCAAAGAAACTGGGATATTGCTATCAAGACGTGAATACCTCAATAAGTCTAACTAGTCTTGTAGATGTCAATACATTCGTGTCAAAATTAACAAGATATGCCTCGCAAGTGACCGCCGGTATTGAATTGCAAGGACTATTTAGAGTTCACAATGCTTTACAAGCCAGGTAGCTTACCACTGACTGGATCTATTCTAGTAATCCAACTAAGCTTTGTGAATTTGAATTAGGTTCTCACATTATCCCAAGTAATTTATTGTAGATGGATACCATACTTTCTTGTTGATTGACATTCGCAATACGCTTACTTTGCGATATGATCCTACTATAGAGGTTACATCATCAGTGCCCAAACTTGCTTCTGAGCAGATCAAAATCAAGAGAAATGGAACCTATCCATCTTCGAAACAAATAGAGAAGGAACTCAGAAACATAATAAACACTGCTATTTCAAGGCATAATCCAAAGGCAATTTCTCTTGCGTTAAGTACTGGTGTTGATTCTAATCTAATGCTATCATTATTGAGGGATGAGTATCCCAATCTGGATATCAAATGTATTTCTGTTAGTTTTGACGAAGCAGGGGAAGCAGTATATGCCAAGAAAATTGCCGAGAGAAAAGACACTGATTTTTATAACGTTATTGTAGACAATCCTCTTAAGGATTTACCATTTTTAATCAGTATAGTTAAGGAACCAAGATGGAATTTATATCAATACTACTTTATAGAAAAGTCTAAAAAATTCTCCGATCTTTTGTTTACAGGTGATGGCGGAGACGAATTATTTGGAGGTTATACTTTCAGATATGCTAAATTTCTAAGTTTATTTAATGAGAATGATGATTGGAAACAACGTACGATTCATTATTTGGAATGCCATGAGAGAGATTGGGTTCCCGACCAAGAAAAAATCTTTGGAGAAAGTATTGAATTTGATTGGTCTTCAATCTATTCATTATTAAGAGTGTATTTTGATAATGATTTGGGCCCATTGGACCAAGTTTTCTTGGCTGACTATAATGGTAAATTAATTTATGATTTTGTTCCTACCAATGACAAGTTTTTTAATTATCTAGGAATAACAGGCATCTCGCCCATTCTGGACAGTAAGATTATTGAGATGTCATTAAGAATTCCCCCTTCAGTAAAATTTAACGAAGAAAGCAATATGGGAAAAATACCCTTAAGAGAGATCCTGTCACGACTCGATAGTAAGAACATTTCGGATGCAAAAATAGGTTTTGGAATGGATTTGAAAACACTCTGGACAAGTAGTGCAAAGGAAATTGTGATATCCACGTTGTCGAATGCCAGTATTTTTCGTGACAAAATTATTAGCAGTGATTTCTATGACCGTTCCATTAAGAGGATAGAAGAGACAGGAGATGTCAGATATATTAGTAAAATGTTACAATTGTTAAGTCTTGAAATATGGTATAAAATGTTCATTACATTTGAATCAAGTCCAAAATCTTCCTTGTAAATTTTGCATATTGAGAATTTTTTATTATTTGAGTTCCTTAAACAGAAACACTCATTTAGGATGACCTGCAATGATACAAAAGAATCAACTTAGTTTGTACGCCTCCAAAATCTTTTTTTCATGTTTTTCCCAGACTAGATTTGTTCTGGCAAAGTTGAAAGTTTTCAATCTTTTCTCGTATAGTTCATCAATGTTTGATTTAAAATGCTGTAATTTTGAAGATAAATCATCATAATCCTGAAATGGTAAGCAATTATCTCCCAAGGTGGTTATAACAGAGTCCATGTCGGAAGTTGGCATAACAAACAATCCAGCGTGGGCATATTCGTATGCCTTGTTTGGGTTTAAAAATGGATGAGACCAGTGTTTCTTCCAAGGTATCAATCCTATTGAATTTTGAATCATCTCAGAAAACATTTTGTCCCTCGGCAGAAATCCAGTAGCCTTGTATTTTTCAGATGTCTCAGGTGCTTCCCATCCAATGATCGTCAGATTTCCTATATCGTTACTCATAAACAAGCCTGTTAATCCAGAGATATCCCTGTTAGTAACTATTTTATGCTTACTATCACCACCTGCATAGACAGAAGAAAGTTGTCGATGTTGCAGTGGTTCCTTCAATGAAGCTTGTTCCTCTCGTAAGGGAAAGTTAGGTATAACGATGATTTTTTTCGTTTTCTCCTCGTTTAATTTTTGCAGCTCTTGTGCAATCTGTTCTGAAACAGTTATGGTAGGTACAGATAGAACCAATTCCTTTTCCCACTTTGTCCAGTTAGAAATGCTTTGGCGAGAGATTAATGACAATTTCATATTTTGCTTGAGTTTGATAATTCCAGATTGTGCGTTCTGAAAACTTTGACTCTTGAAATTTTCTGCATTTACTCGTGAGAGCATCGAAAAATATTCATGATCGTCAAAAACTGCAGGGAGGCCAAGATCATATGAGATTTTAGCAGAACCGATATTATGCGCATGTACAATATCTGGTCTTATTTGTTTCACCAATTTTTCAATTTGTTTTTTGACACCATGAAAATAGTATGGAATACCTACCATCCCTCCTGCAGTCCATTTGACCTGATGGACTTCAGAAAAAATGAAAGATTTAGGCTTACTTGTCAGGCGTCCAGCAAAAAATAATTCATGTCCTGCTTTTTTTGCCGTTAAGGCAGATTTTTCAACTCTCCAATCCGGAAGTCCGTCATCAGAAAGATGAAGAATCCTCATGTGATCATCCTATTGTTGTGACGCCAAATGCGCACTAGAAAAGGTTACGTTATGATACAAATTTACACTATCATTTGTTATTACAATTATTAGAGTTTACCGAAATGTCAATAATTTATCATCAAGATGCTGAATACTTCAAATTCGCCCCCTTTGCGAATATTACATTTTTAAAAGAGATAGGTATTATTGCGACTTAATGGAAAAATTCATCCTGAGTACTGGGGAAGCGACAGATTTATGAAGATTCTCATTACTGGCGCTGCGGGTTTTCTGGGGAGCCACCTGTCTGAGAAATATGTTCTCGATAACCATCTGGTGTACGGTGTCGATAATTTGATGAATGGAAACCTTAACAATGTTCGTACTCTCTTACACAAGAAGAATTTTAAATTTATTCGAGGAGACATTGCGATAAATGATGTATATTCTAAATTGCCAAACGATTTTGATGCGATTTTTCATTTAGCAGCCCAAATTCATGTTGATAGATCAATTGTCAATCCTGAAGAGACTTTTAAAATTAACCTGGGAGGAACTCTAAAAATGCTGGAATTTGCCAGGATGAATGACATTGACAAGATATTATTTTCGTCAACAAGCGAGGTATATGGATCTGCAGAATATGCGCCAATGGATGAATCTCACCCGTTATCTGCAAAACATCCGTATGGAGTAAGCAAAATTGCTGCGGATAGATTATGCTATACCTATAATGAAACGTATGATCTAGGTGTAGACATCATTAGATGCTTCAATTTTTTTGGGCCACGGCAAAAGGACACAGGGTATGGAGGGGTGATTGCAATTTTCATAAATAGAGTATTGCAAAACAAGCCACCCATCATCTATGGTAACGGCAAGCAATCGAGAGATTATATGTTTGTGAAGGATGCCGTTGATGCTTATGACACCGTACTTAAGACTAAAGGAAATCCAGGCAAGAACGGTCTTAACTTTGGTAGCGGTAAAGAAATATCCATAAAAGAGATTGCAGATATGGTAATCAAACATGGTGCAAAGGACAATAAGATGCAACCAATTCATGTTGAACCGAGACCTGTTGAAGTACAAAGATTGATTGCGGACATTTCAAAAGCAAAAGAACTATTGAAATTTAAGCCAAAGATTGAGTTTGAGAAAGGTCTTGCTTTACTGATCGATTGGTACAGAAACTACAAATCAGAGTTATGGTTGTATTAGAAAAAAGTTCCAAATGACAATTAATAAAGTACTTGTCACTGGTAGTAAAGGATTTGTTGGAACGCATTTATGCAATTATTTTAGTGAAAATGGACTTCAAGTTGTGAGTACTATTGACAAGCAAAGACCTGTTGATGTAACTAATATTGATGAGTTACTCATGATTAATGATGTAGATGCAATAGTACATCTTGCAGCAAAGACGTCTATATCAGATTCGTTTAAAGATCCCTCTCAAACATATTATACAAACCTTGTGGGAACCGTCAATGTCCTAGAGTTTGCGAGAGCAAAAAAAATCAAGAAGCTCATTAACGTAAGTACATATGTCTATGGCCAACCGGTGTATCTTCCAGTGGACGAAAATCATCCCCTAAATCCTCATTCTCCATACAACCATAGCAAATTATTAGCAGAAAAAATTTGTCAAAACTATTCACATTATTTTGGAATAAATATAGTGACATTGCGTCCGTTTTACGTTTATGGTCCTAATTCTAGAAATCATTCCCTTGTGCAGTCTATTATTAAACAGATCAAGAAAAATGGAAAAGTTAGGCTTTCTGGAAAAAAAGTCAAGAGAGATTTTCTCTTTGTTACTGATTTTGTATATTTGATTGGAAAGATTTTACAAGATTTCCCTAAAGGAGACAATACCTACAACGTTGGTTATGGAGAGAGTTACAGTTTGAACCAAGTTGCAAATAAACTAGCTGTACTATTTGGAAGGAAAATAGAAATTGAATTTTCTAAAGAAACCAGGGCCGATGTGTCAGATATGATCGCCGATATCGCAAAGGTTTCTAAAAAATTTAATTGGAGACCTAGTATTGACATCAATAAGGGCCTGCAGATAATTGTTGAGAACTCACGTAATTGAGTTTTAAAAATGCAGAAATTAGCGGCTATAGTATTTGTTCCCACCATCTGTCCAAGTCCCAAGTAATAGATTATTAGACGATATGATAACTCAATAGAGCATGCGCATTTTACACATACTTGATGCAGCAGGTGTTGCATGTATTTATTCTAAATATCAACGAATGCTAGGACATGAAGCAAGGGTTATCTGGAATAAAGATGTTGTAGATAAGTATGGGATTTATGACTTCTATAAAGACTATCTAATCAACGTAACGTATGAGGAATTTACTCAAACATGTCTTAAGGAAGGGGGAAATGTCGATGTGATTCATGTGCATGGATACATAGACATATTGTTTGAGCTTCGCAAGAAATTTCAGAGACAAAAGAAGATAATTTTGCATTATCATGGAACTGACATTCGAGGACTAAAAAAGCAAGAGCTTCCTCACCGATCAGTCATTTCAGATACAGCAATAAAGCTCAAGATGTTATATAGAAAAAAGTTCGGTCATGCAAGAGCCCAGAAATTGGCTGATGCAGTGTGCGTATCTACACCAGATTTGTTACCATTGGTCAGAAATGGTATACACATTCCAATTCCCATAGATACCGAACATTTTAGCCCAAAGAATAATCCAGATGGACAACTTAAGGAAGCATTTACAATAAATTCAGAAGTTACAAATATTCAACGCGCACTTGACCTTTGTCAGAAGAATCAGATTAAACTGGACATAGAAGTTATTGACAGAACCAAGAATCCTATAGTTTACGCCAACATTCCTGATTTCATAAGAAGGTATAGGACATATGTAGACATTCGATATGTCAATGATATTGTATTAGAGAATCTTAGTAGCACAGCACTGCAGTCCTTAGCATGCGGACTAAGTGTCTTAGATCATAAACTAGAATTTCGTCGCGGTCTTCCTAAAGAACATGATGCAGTAAATGTGGCTTCTCTGTTGTCCAACATCTACAGTGAATTAGGCATCGGCTAGTCCTTTAATTGCATGAAAATAAACAATTCAATCCAACTCAGAATATAGTTTTCAACTAGACCTCAGTCTTGTAAACTATAATGTTTAGTGAGGATCTCTATTTGTTATTGCCGTCTCTTGGCGATAATAACCAGCATTGTTGCCATGCAAGTAGGTTTTTGAATCTCATCAGATGGTCGGGCAAAAAGGTTCTAAATTCTAATATTTTGATGTTTGCTAATTGACAGAAGATCTCAAAATCCTTAACAGACCAAAAATGTAAATGTGTAAATGATTGCCGCGGAGCATATCCTCTTAACATCTGAATTCGCCATTTTATGTAACCGCTGTTGGGGATAGTAACTATGACCCCTTTTGTAGCATGGTTTATTGCATCGTTTAAAATTTTTTGTGGATACGCCGTATGCTCGATTACTTCCAACAACAGTATGTAGTCATAAAAGGTATCATCAGAAAGACCCAGACCGCCTGTAATGTCACGCACTTCTGTCTGTATACCAAGTTGTCTTGCTTTTTCACATGCTGTTGCTGAAATATCTAGTCCGGTCACTTTAACATTTTTGTTTTTTATCAAATATTCTGAAACAGTTCCATCTCCTACTCCAACATCCAATATTGTAGCACCGGGTTCAATCCATTCCTCTACCAGTCTAGCCCTTGACAAATTACCGGTGTTCACAGCAAAGTGGTATTTTTCATAATCTTCGAATACTTCTGGGAACTCCATATTATTTTGAGTTAGAGCATCCCATGATTCACGCAATATACCCAATCCAAGTGAAACTCCAAAACGAGGAGCGTAACGTGATCCCATGGAATTGTTTGTATGTAAGGGTATATTTGATTTAATAGATAATCGATCGTAAAATCAAAGGCCTCAAAAGCAGAGCAAACACCAAATCAGCATGATGAAATTATGTTAACAGAACAAGGAGTAATAACATCAGGTCTAGTATAGAGGACAGTTTCTAATGTTGATTCAGAGAGATATTTGAAAGTAATTTACTGATAACATGTGAAGTCTTACCATTACCAAACGCCGATTTTGAGTATTTGGACGCGGGTGAAGGTCTTTTTATGGCTTTGACAATTTTCTTGCTATCAACTCCTGTAAGTACATTCCACTGTCCTTTGAGAGTTTCAATCCATTCAGTATTCTTTCGCATTGTTATGCATGGCACTTTTAATAAATATGCTTCCTTTTGTATGCCCCCAGAATCAGTAACGATCTTCAGGGAATTTTGTAACAACGCGATGAAATCTATGTATCCTACTGGGAGTAACGTTCTTACATTAGAACATTCTAAAAGTCTATCTAAGAGACCAAACGATTCAAACATCTTTTTAGTCCTAGGATGGATTGGAAATACTATAATACTGTCTTTAAGTGCTTCGAATGCTTCGAGGAGTTGAACAAAGAGATATTTTGAACTTGTATTTTCTGCCCTATGCATTGTGAGTAGCAAGTATGATTTAGATTTCAGATTTAGTATATCCAGTATTTTTGATTTTTTAGAAATCGAGCTTGTCTCACATATTATTTCTACAGATAAATCTCCAGTATGGTATACTTTACCTCGTATTCTTTCTTTTTTCAAGTTATTCACTGCGTTAATGGTTGGTGCAAATAGATAATCGCTAAGATGATCTGTCAAAATTCTGTTGTTTTCTTCAGGCATCGACGAATCGTAACTACGTAACCCTGCCTCGATATGTCCTAATTTAATATTGCACTTATTTGCGCATATTGCTCCAGCTAAGGTCGAATTAGTATCACCGTAAACAAGAACAAGATCAATCCGTTTTTCCAACAGTTTGCTCTCTAGACGCTTAATAATTTCTCCAATGTGGAAACAAGAACTACCCGATCCTACTCCAAGGTGAACATCTGGTGTGGGAAGTGTAAATTCTGAAAAGAAAATATCAGACATTTCATAGTCATAATGTTGACCCGTGTGAAAAATTAGATGTTCATTTCCTGAACCTTTTAATGATTTATGAATAGGCCCTAACTTGACAAAATTAGGTCTAGCTCCCACTATTGATGCTATTTTCATTTGTCCAAGATAACCAATTTAAAATATAAATATCCATTTGTTTTTGATTTCATTGCTTCTCTTACTACCATGTCTACTCTAGATAAAAAAATCAAGATTTAAAATGTACTAATAAGGATAACAGTTCCTAGGTATTAGTATTCCTTAATCTCAATATTTGCATAATTCTCGTCCTCTGTCTTGTTCTAATAGCTTTCCTGATTTCCGGATCATACATGCTATCATATCCGACTTGTTTTGGGTTATATGACAAATAATGATAAAACATTTGTAGTGCGCCCATTCTGCCCATGGGGCGACCAGTAACAAAGCACTGAGCAAATCTACCTAAAACAAAGAGAGGATCATAACCTAGTGTTCTCATACTAGCTCCAAATTCGTAAAAATGATGATTAGCACCCAATGGTCGAGTATGTGAAAATCTTGCATCGTTGTTGACCAGATTTTTGAACCCATGGTATAGCGACATTTGAAGGATGACAGATTCATAGCCCATTTTTTCAGGATAAAGTTCGAGAAATTCTTCGAAGAATGAATTCCTCACAAACCTCCCTGCTCCATGTGGGGTAGAATAATTATTGTTGTCATAATTGCCGGATGATATGGCTATTTTGTCATCAGAATCCATTTGTTGCATAATTTTTTCGGAATAAGATGCCTCATAATGTGTATCATCCGTACTTATCATATGATAGTCAGTTTTTTCCAAACTAAGTTTTCTGGCTAAACTAATAGCACTATTCCAATTCTTAACTACCCTTCCAATATCATATCCCAAATCAGGATTTGTAATGAGATAGAGTCCTTCATTGTTAGACTTTAGTCGTTCCAGAATGCCAGGAGTACCGTCTGTTGAGCCATCGTCCACAACGATAACATATTTTGGTATGATTGTTTGCTTTAGAAGTGAAATAATTGCATTTTCGATTTCATTTTCGGAATTCCTGCATGTCACAATAGCAAAATAGCTGCCCACGGGTATAGTGAATAGCATGCATCATAAACATCTTTTGTTACTTAACTACTCCATGAAATACTCTCAAATGAAGTAAGGAGATGAAAAAAAGAGCCAATTTCTGCGCAGTACTTTCTTCGGGCTATTTTTCTTTATTTTTTTCCTTTACATTGTACAACCGCGTTTCTCCTCGGGTAATACGTAGTAGCGCTTCTCTCATCAATTTCCGGTCCTCTTCGCTTACTTTACCTTCAATAAGATCAATCACGTACATCCACATGATAGCTCCAACTTTATTTTCCCTAAACAATGCATCTTGTTCTACTTTCCATTGACTTTTCCTGTGCCAATACCCCAGTATAATACTCACTGGAACATATGCAAGAATAAACAATACCGCAAAAATCCAGATACTATTAAAAATCCCACCCCAATATGGCAATCTGTCAATTAACAACTGATACTGGATTGTTATGAAATTTGCAAAAGTCATTGCAAAAACAAGGTATATACTATGTCCATTACGAAAATCAAGCCAACGTCTTCTGATCCAGTCTGAACTAAACGAAGTAAGCATATGGAACTAACGGGTTCTCTTTTACAAATACATTGTGTTCGTTCTTTCACTCGAATCTATCAATCGGCAAAAAAATGCTACAGTGCCTTCAACATTCGGTTCATTTGTTCAAAATCGATTCCAAATCCAAATCGCTTTTCGTCTCTTTTCATGTTCCGATACATACTCATCAGTAATTTGAAATGCTTTATCGTACTGAGCTTGCCATCCATCTTCATCCTGACAATCCGATAGACATCATCATAATATCCAAATTTTTTCAGAATTCTTTTTTCGTAGAGTTTTGTATCAAACTTTGAATCGATATTCAACACTTCAATGAATATGTCACAGCAAATAAGAGAAGGGATAATTCCTTCTCCAAGCATAGGAAAGACACAGCCTATCGATTCGCCGACTCCTATTTTGTTGTTGTAGCTGAAAGGAAGCATTCGTTTGGGGGGAGACAGTCTTATGGGTCTGCCAATTTTTTTCAGTACCTTGGCACGAGGATTTTTTTCGAAGAATTCGGATATTCCAAAATATCTTCTATCAATATCACCGGCTCCGATATAGGCCCGTCCATCCCCCAAGGGAAAAAACCAGAAATACCCACGTGCCCCTTTGTATCCAATTACGTAAAACTCCTCCATCTCATCGACGTTGTCTACCAAATACTCGTAAGATGGGATAATGAAATCTTGTTGAGATCTGGGAAGGAGAGTCCTATGAAGGCCCGTACAATCTACTATATAGTCATATTTTTTAAGAAAATCTGATTCTGGGGTACAATGAACACCATAGCGTATGTTCAAATCTTTACTCAAGTCCTGCTCCCAACGGTACTTGTCATATGTGACCAAACCCTTGAGTTCAAGATACTCTGTATTGTTCTCAGGAAGGTCCATTCTCAATTTTTTCCCTCGATGAAGTACATAATTTTCAAAGTCTAACCCCGCATTCTTTGAAAAAATCTCAAGCATATTTTTTGAGGCGCCCCATGCACATACTGGCCAATGCGCGTCCTTTTTCGATGCCTCAAAAACTTCTATCTGGTACCCTTCTTCTTGAAGGCGATTCCCGAGGTAGGAGCCTGCGACTCCTGCACCAACTATGGCCAGTTTCACGTTTACCTTTGAGATAAAAATTGTTTATATTTCTTATTGATTTGTCTTTTTCAATTAGTAAGTAACTTGACTTGAACATCAGCAGCTTGAGTTCGGAAGCACAATGTCGAGAACCAAATTTGATCGGGATATGGACGGGTCCCATAAATATATTGTATTGAGAATAGAATAGTTGCGAATCATTCATTATTGGACATAAATTGAACTACCTTAGTTCTTTCTTGGTTAGAAAAAGCATCAAATGAGGTATTTCATTGTCTTTAAATGATTCTGCAAATTGGATAACAATCTAGATATTTGGTAACTCTCATATGATAGATTGAGTTCCAAATTGAGCTTGATATTGAGTTTACTAAAAAGTATAGTAAAAGTATACTATTATGAAAGAATTTAATATTTATTGTATCTAGTAGAAGAACTACTTATACTGCAACTTAGTTACAATAGAAAGATGAGTTCGACTTATATAGTTAGTAATGTAGCCCTATTATGGATGCAACAAACAATGTCTTACATATTAGCAACAATATTAGTAGCACTAGCGACTATCAGCGGGGTAAATATGCAAAGTTCAATGCAAACAGCACTAGCACAAGGCTTACCATTGTCAAGTCCAGCATGCGGTCAAGTAGTTCATGGTAACGTGACATTAACTGCAAATCTTGTCTGTGATGGTGACGGATTGATTGTTGGAGGAGATAACACAACGATTAACTTGAATGGATACTCTATCATCGGACCAGGTGATAATAGTTCTAAGGTAGGAGTAGCAGTGCCACATTCAAACAGTGTGGTTATACAGGGTCCTGGAGCTATCAGTAAATTCCAGGCAGGAGTTTTAATCACTGGTTCTGAAAATACTAATATCCACAGAGTAACATTTGACGGAAACAAAATTGCTGTCTTCATGACTGGTTCGATTGGAAGTACTGTTGAACAGAACTTTATTGGACCAAACACAATCGGCGTGGCATCTCACTCATCTATAGGAGCTCAGATACATGCCAATATGATGACAGGTAACGATCTAGCAGGCGTAACGCTTGTCAATACAGACAAATCACAAGTAGATGCCAATTCAATTGGTGGAAGCAGAAATGGTATATTCCTAGATGCCCAAAGCACAAAGAACACAATACTGTACAACAATGTACTGAAGAATGATGTCGATATAAACAATGCAGACGGATTGCCACTCAACATAAACGGAAATGAAATAATAAAGAACAACTGCTTCGTTAGTCAGCCAAGCGGCGGATGTAATCCTCAATAGGAACAAAGTCTCGCAGCTGGGTAAAGAACTACAAACCTCTTTTTTTATTTTAATTAACTCTATAATAGACGATTCTATTCCTGATATTACTCTCTTCAAGCGACAAGAAAACTTTAACTCTTAAATTTCATATTAAATAGTAATAGACATCTTTACTGTACTTATGCAAAATGCATTGAATTGGTTTGAAATATGCTCAATTCTAACGTTCTCAAGATTTAAACAATTATTGCAAATTTTATCTGTTCTACCAAGTAGTATTGATTAAAGCCATATCATGCAGCCTCCCTATAGATAATTTCTGAAGAAATTGCCAATACTTTTTTCATGAGGACATATTTCAATTCAGTGAAATTATGTTTTTTGCATAACAGTAGCATAAATCCCTGCAGAAAAAAAATTGCTTCAAATAATTCTGAAAGAGGGTCTGGATTTTTTAATTCAAATAAGTTAAACTCATTTTTTAGATTTTTGAGCTTATGACTTGTAATATCTTCCGTTCGACCTAATATCCATAGGGTGTGAGAAGGCTTGATGCCAAATAGTGGTGAATGGCAAAATTCCTCCATCCTATATAGGAGGGAAGTTACTCCAAAGAATTCGGCCATTTTCAGTGATGTGTAAATGGCCAATGGGTAAAAAACATCATTACCCAGAATGTGTAAAACACCCTTGGGAATACAAAGATGATGAAATCGTGATGAAAGGGCTACCCCGTTTCTGTGCCACATTTCAAAATTCGGAGGTATCGACATTCCTGCTAGTTGTAAACATATGACAACGTTTGCCGTAAAAGTAGTGTAACTTGTAGCAGTATTTGTCATGACTGGTTTAAGAGAAATAATTTCATTGCAAGCATTGGCAAGTTCACTCTTTGGATCGAATGTAACGGCGACCGTTTTTACCCCTGCTCTAGTTGCCCGTTTAGCAATTTCTATGTTCGATCTAGTTCTACCCGAAACTGAAATGAAATAGTAAGTCATGTTTTCGATAAATTTAGATCTCGTCAAGTCTGCAGGACTATAACATTTGCATTTATGATTCGAAATATATTCTGCAATCAATCCGGCAACAAAAGAATCACCAGATCCAACAAAAATACAGTTTTCAGATTTTTTTCTGGAAGAAATCTGACTTAAAGAATAAAATCTGTTCAGGATAATCAAATTTGATTTTCTCTAGTGAATCCATTAGGATATCGATACTCTGATCAGAAAATAAAGCCTTACGGAAATGTCTTTTATTTCTTGGTGTTTGAATACTAATTCGGGCCCTAACTATCAATTTTAGTATATTTTTCTCTTATGAAAATCTTAATAAGATATCAAACAAAGATCATATTAAATTCTATGTTAAATTTACAGGATAGCAACTTAACAGGCAATAATCAAATTTTAGGTTCTCCTACTCTTTCAATTATTTTACCAACGCAGTATGATAAGCCAGTATATCAGTCGCCAGCAGATATCAAGAAAATAATACCAAAGGGAATTACATTTGAGATCATAGTAGCTCATTATGACACTGATACCAGAGGAACTGCTGGCGATGTGTTTTTAGAGTCAGTAGATAAGCCAGATAAGCATCATGATGATGTAGATGACAAATTCGACGATAGTACCAATTACTTTGAAGTCAAGGGTGGTTTTATTTCAGCTATTTTGAAAGGAATGCAATTATCAACAGGGCAATTTATTCTGGTTATTGATGCAGATTTTCCTTATCCCAAGATAATTACTGGTAAATTGATTGCTGAACTGATAAAGAATCCTAATTCCATTATAGTTGCATCACGATATACTAAAGGTGCTTCTTTGCAGAATTTACCTCTTTTACGCCGCCTAATCAGTAAAGGAGCAAGAACAATAGCAAGACATGGATTGAGTATAACAGATGTACAGGATCCATTGTCACGATGTTTTGCATTGCCTCGTCAACTTGTTAAAAATGTAGAGATAGAAGGGAAGGGAAATCAGCTTCTTCTTGAAATACTTGTAAAGGTTAGAAGTAATAGCAGCAATCCTATAGTTATTACCGAGATACCTTTTCAACAAAAATTCGTGCACAAATTTAGAAAATTAGAACTCAATCAAATTTCAGAATATCTACGTGCTATATGGAGTCTGTACCGCCACAACAAGAATTCGAAGGCACGTTCTGAGAGGGTAATTAAAGAACAAGAAAAACATAGATCAATACCATTCCTCTCTAAGACTGCCAGATTCTTTACAGTGGGTGCAAGTGGACTTGCGTTGAATTATATTGTTTCTTTTCTGCTTTCAAATGTGATTTCAAACCTGTGGTATATTCAGGCTGCTGGAATTGGTATAGTAATGTCGGTTCATACAAATTTTGTATTAAACAAGGTATGGACATTTGAAGATAGGAATTTTACGCTTCGGCATTTAATAAGACAATACTTCTCTTTCCTCGCATTATGCGCTTTTGGTGCCATGATTCAGTTGTTAGTGACATATATCTTCTATGAGCATTGGCATATTCACTACGCAATTTCCTTGATGTTGGCCGTCTGTATTGCGTCAATGAGCAATTTCTTGCTTAACAAAAGAATAACTTTTGGCGAAAAAATCTGGGAATAACTCAGATAAGTTGGATACAAATGAGTATTACACGTCTCAACCGTAATTTCATATTGTTTCGAAATTCATATAATATAGAGAATCGTTCAATACTGCATGAATCTAGATAAGATGACTCCTGCATATGGTACTCTGTTTGTGTTTGCATTGTTTTTGATTTGCGTTTCAGGTAATGCATTATTTGACAGCAGTGCATATGCCCAAATTATGGTCGATAATTCGAATGCCACTAATGCTAACTTGGCGCAACCTGGAAATGTTACTGCGTCCAATACTAATGCTATTCCCTATGTTTTGAACGTAACAAATAGCTCGAACACAACCACACAGGCCGTTGATCAGGTTATTCAGGCAATTAGTGGAGGCCAATCTACATCATTGCAGCAAGTGCTGGATGCGGCTGGTAATGGTAATTCGTCTTCTTCTTCACTTGAGCAGGTCATAGATGCAGCAAGTAGTGTACTAAATAACCAAAGTGCAAATCTTAGTAATTCTAATATGACCAACAACAGCCTTAATACATCTTCAAGTATTCCTTGAAGATCACACATATTCTAATTGTTTGATAAGTATTTTTTGCTCTTTACGATTCGTGCTTCTCTCTTACTCTGTATCTTACGTATTTATCTTCCATAGAAAATTTTGGCGGGTGTGGATCAAGAGTTGAATTATTACAATTTGTGCATTTTTCATCAAGAGTATAGATCTTGCAATGCTCACACTTACGAAGTATATGTTTCATACCGAGATCATCGTTTGTTCTTTTTGGAATCTTCTCGAATAAAATTGAATAATCCTACTTTCTTCCCTACGGAATTTGAGATTTTTTCAACTGCATTGTTCAATACTTTTTCAGCGATCTTGTAATTTTCTGCTTTTGCAATTATCCGATATCGTGGAGCAGCTATGTAGGAAATCTCAATTGAAGTGTTATTCTTGTCCAGCTCTGCCGAGGAAAGGACATTTTTTATCATCTCAACTCCTTGGGGTTCATTAATGTTGAGTTCAATAACACCTCTAATCTCTACACTTGGAATCTGGATTTTCTTACTTTCCTCAGCGATTGCCGATTTTACTTCCTCTGAAATGTCAAGTGATTTTATAGAATCAATGCCTTTGAATGCTACTGCCTCAAACATGTCATAAAGATAATCAAATTTTTGCAAGACAACATCTTGCAGTTCATTAATTTTCTCGTCGTTCATATTCGTCTTAGTCTTAATCATGTGCATAAATGCCGATGCCTTTTCACTCTTCTTTACTTCAATAAGTTTTGATTTACGTTCTTCCCGTGATACCTGTTTTAGAGAAAGGTCTACCTCTACCCTTGACTTGTCTACCCGAATAACTTTAAGTACTGTCTTTTGTTTTGGTCTTACGTATCTCTCCATATTTCTAATCCATCCAGTTGCAATTTCAGAGACATGCAGAAACGCCGTCAAATCTTGATATTCATCTAAAGCGACATAAGCTCCATGACCTGTCACTTCCTTCACTGTTGCAATAACTAAATCTCCTGCCTCAGGAAGTTGTTTGATATCAGTGACCATTTAGAAAATACGCACCTTCTTACTATACTTTAAGTTTGTTATAATATGATTTTTTTTCAAAAGTCAATGCCTTTTTTTGCTTTTATTCCTTTTTTGTACGGATGTTTTATTTCCTTCATTTCAGTGACCAGATCTGCCAATGAGATTATTTCTTCACTGGCATGATTTCCAGTCAAAATTAACGATACTTTTTTTGGACGATTTTGCACAATTTTCATGACATCTTCTAACTTTAGTACTCCAAGATTGACAGCATAGTTAATTTCATCCAAGATAATAATATCAAAAGAACCGAGTGAAATTTTTTGCTCTACGATATTTAGTGCAGTCTTTGCTGCCCTGACATGTTCTCCAAAAGCATGGTCATCGTCAATAATGCCGATAAACCCTTTACCAGCAACTATTAATTCAAAGTCTGGTTCTAGTTTCTTCAAACTATTGAGTTCACCATAATGCCATTCCCCTTTGATGAATTGAACCATACAGACTTTGAGTCCATGGCCTATAGCTCTTAACGCAACTCCTAGTGCAGCTGTTGTCTTACCTTTCCCATTTCCAGTATATACAATAACCATTCCATCTTGTGATGAGCTTTCCCTATCCATTCATAACCACTGCAATGAAATCTAATATCATTGTGCTACTTAGATATTCTGAAAATTGATTTCCCAGGGGGTTGATTTGATTCGTAAGGGAATATCTTTTAGGCATAAAAATCATAAATTGGAATTATAATAATTACTAATTATGAATGAGGTTACTTTTACAGATGCTGAAATCAAGTTTCTCTGTACTAATGAAATTTGTAGAATCGCTACATGCAACAATGATCTGCCACACGTGACTCCTGTTTCATACGTTTTTGATGAGGGTAAATTCTACTTTGCTACGGATTACAATACTCTGAAGTATAATAACCTGAAAAAAAACAATAGGATATCCCTAGTTGTAGACACAAGCGAAAACAATCGAAATACTGCCATAGTTACGCGAGGGATAACCACATTCATTCACAAAGGTAGAAAATTTGAAATTTTGTACAACATGTTTCATGAAAAATTTGACTGGGTCAAAAAAGATCCATGGAAACAGGGTGAAGCTCCATTTATAGAAGTAATACCTAAAAACAAGGTTAGTTGGGGATTTTGATATGAAACATAGTTTGGTAATGATTCGATCTTGATTCACGAAAAGATGGAAAACTGTATTGGTGAAATATGTAAATACCTGCTTCCCATCAAGCATGAGCGTTATTTAGGGAACGGAAGTAAAATCGCAATATGTACCCTTTCTAGTATCAAATTATTGACGGATATTTCGAATGATACTAAATTGATGAATGAATTGGCGATAGTTGGCAGACTACTATCAGAGAATAAAGGAATTGACGAACTGATTAACTATTGCATTGTAAATAAGCAGATTGAACACTTAGTCATATGTGGTCGAGATAGTCGGGGTCATAGAGCTGGCGAGTCATTAATTGCTCTCTCTAAGAATGGAATGACGAAGGAAGGAATAATAATCAATTCAAGAAGCCCAAGGCCTCAATTGCGATCGCCCTCTCAACAAGTGGAGATATTTAGAAATCGCATCACTATTCATAATTTGATTGAGGAGACTGATTTGAATAAGATAAGAAGTATTGTGGATGAATTAATTCAATAGTTCATTTTTTTTCTTTTCTTGTTTATCTTGTTCTTTTTTGAATAATACTTTACCACATCATCGGATGTCATATCTAATTCGATGGTTGCTTGAAGTACAAAATGCCAAATATCTATCAATTCTTCTTTTGCTTCTTCAAGGTCAAATTCAGTGGGATTCTTCCACCATTTCCAATTTGTTAATCTTTGAAGTTCAATAGCTTCATGCGTAATTGCTGTGCAAAGAAATGAAATTCTCTCTTCGGTCTTTGAAGGGTATCTTGATGATGCCAACATGGTTGCTAGATTTCTCTGCATTTCAATTAATTTTTGTAGTTTATCCACTTACCATTCATAAAAATTCTTGAATATAGATTTTGACCTTCCGTAAAGATGGAATGGAGTCGTGCTTCCTATCGTTCTAGGATATGGAAGTTCTCCATTAGCACCTTTTTATGTAATAACGTAGAAAAAATCTTAATAAATGTTTCTCCCAATATAATTATAAAGAAAAAAATAGAACTTATTGATGATTAATTATATAATTTTTTTCAAGATAATATAATTATTGAAAATAGAAATGTAATTCTTGTCAGGTCCCTCATTAGAGTATTGGGTCCAACTGCATTAATTTTGTAGAAATTCAAATATCCTCTTTATTGATCCCAATGATATTCATATGCGTGAAAATGATCATCTGGAATCATACAGTCCATCAGGGCGTACCGTAAAATAGGATTTTGTGGATGTCGCGGGTTTCAGTAGTCCTGCTGAGTATCTTGGTTCGTTACTTTGTACTGTCTTTAGTTCCAAAGACACATGTGTGAAATTAGAAATTATGCTATTCAATAATTCGCTAAATGAAGTAATTCTTTTTTCAAAAATATCTTCAGATCTCTTAATTACTCTTTTTGAAGAAAGTGTATTAGTAATTACGATTGCAATGTCGTTTTCCAATGCGTATATGGCAAGATCATGCAAATGTTTTCTAAGTCTGAACTGTATTGAAAGCGCCTTTTTCTTTTCATTTAGAAATAAATAACTAAAATTATCAATAATTATGAGGACAGGATGTAGATGCAAGGCATA
>Ga0207643_10000493_pt1 | contig 25212 bp, 20 predicted proteins | sample KBSMisM62_FD_184313 | JGI IMG/M metagenome (GOLD analysis project Ga0207643, IMG submission 184313) | Miscanthus rhizosphere microbial communities from Kellogg Biological Station, Michigan, USA - KBS Miscanthus M6-2 (SPAdes) (version 2) | ecosystem: Host-associated > Plants > Roots >...
TCAACGCGGCAAGCGACCCGCGGTCCGCTGCGGCGGCACGCGCGCTCCGCCACCATTGATCGAGGCGGCGCGCGAGGTCGCGCAACCCGGTCACGATGCGCTCCCGGATGGCGGTTGCGAAAAAGGGCGCACGGAACGTTCGCAGGACGTCGAGGGACTGGAAAGCTCGTTGGGATGAGGCATGGCGTTCTTTCGGTGGAGTGGGTACGCTGGTAATGCTAACTGCCCAGCATTCGCCATGGAATCGATTTGTTCCGACCATTCTGGTAAGCTGGGCTGACCAACGAGAGTCCCACTCGAACTTCCTATGAGCAACGCGCCACACCTGCCGCTGAACACGCTCATCGCGTTTCGCGCCGTGGCCGAGCTCGAGAACCTGCGCGCTGCGGCCGAAGCGATGCACCTCACGCACAGTGCGGTCAGCCAGCAGATCCGCGGGCTGGAGGAGCAACTCGGGTTTGCGCTGTTCGATCGTCGCGGCCGTCGCGTCGTGCTGAACGCCGCCGGTCAGGCGCTTCTGCGCAGCGTGCAGTCGGCGCTCGCGCTTCTCGACGACGGCGTGCAGGCCGCGGCCGCAGCGGCGGGGGGCGCGGCGCAGCGGTTGCGCGTCACGGTGCTGCCGTCGTTCGCCAATCGCTGGCTGATGCCGCGGATGAGTCGCTGGCGCGAGCGTCACCCGGATCTTCCGCTCGAGATCGAAGCGTCGATTCGAGTCGTCGACCTGCAGCGCGAGGGGTTCCATGCCGCCGTGCGCCAGGGCAAGGGGCCGTGGGCCGGACTCGATTCGGAGCGGTTGTGGGAGCAGCCGCCGATCATCATCGTCGGCTCGCCGTCGGCAGCGCGCCGATTGCAGGGCGCGCAGCTGGAGGCGCTCGCGCGCGAGCCGCTGCTCGGCGACGACGACATGTGGAACGACTGGTTCGCCGCGGCGGGATTGCGCACGAACGTACGGACGGTTGCAGTGTTCAACGACGCCGGCCTGATGCTGCAGGCCGCGGAGCAGAATCTCGGCCTCGCGTTGTCGCGCGACCTGCTCGCCGCCGACGCGCTGCGCGAAGGTCGGCTCGTGCGGCTGTCCCCGATCTCGATCATGCCCGCCGATGCGCTTCCGTACCATCTCGTGTATCCGCCGGGAATGCGTGAATGGCCGGCGCTCGCTGCGTTTCGCGACTGGCTATCCGACGAGCTCGACCGCTCGCGCAACGAATTGAGCAGCGCATACCGCAAGACCGGAATTGCGGCGCCCGCGAAGCGAAGTCGCCGGAACAAGGCGTCTGCCGCAACAACTTCGGCGCGAAAGCGACGTCGCGCAGGAGGACGTTGAGCCGCTGACGCGACGTCGACGGCGTTCCCGCCGCATTCGCCGGACGAGCGTACGGGCGAGACGATCTCGAAGGGTTGCGGCCAGCTAGGCGCTACGTGCGCGCGTTCGCGCCGCCTTGCGAGCTGCTGCGGAGCGACCTTCGGCGCCTTTCGTCTCGGCCGCTTGTTCCGCGGCTGCCGATCGTTCGCTCGCCGTACGTTTCCGCGCCGCCGTTCTGGCGTGGCTTGCGAGCGCGCGCGGTGACGCCGCGGCGTGCGGTTCGCGTTTCAAGGCCTTCAATGCAGCACGCGATCGTGCAGGTGACACCGCATCGTCGTGGTGCGCGCCGGAAGCGACGTCCCGCTTGGCGGCTGCGCGCGTTTGCGCTGATGCAGTGCCGGCTTTCGGGGGCGGCAGGTCGACGCCGGCGCGCCGGGCCTTCGACAGTCCGATTGCAATGGCCTGCTTCGTGGACCGGGCGCCGTGCTTGCCCTCGCGGATGTGGTCCATCTCCTCGCGGACGAACTCGCCAGCCTGCGTGGTGGGCGCCTTGCCTTGCTGCTTGTCCTTCGTCGCTCGCTCGAGCGTTTTCTTGTCCGGCATGGCAATGCTCCGTGATCCAACGCGACTTCGATTGGACCAACGCGCGCGCGTCGCGTTCACCCGGCCTGCGTGCGCGACGCTAGCCTGTACGCACGCCGATGTCGTACGTGGCGGCGTATGCCTCGCCCTTGGCGGTCACGTCGAGCGTGAGATCGCTGCCGCCGCCCCGGTAGAGGCCGTCGCGCGCGTTGCGCGTGCGTCGTTGTGCAGCACCCGCATACACGCCCATCGCATGCACGCGATCGGTCAGCGCATCGTCGAAGTAGAACTGCGACGTGAATTCGGTGTTGCGCCCGGCACCCGCTGCACGAATCTTGAAATGGATATGGACAGCGCGCCCCGGATACGCGCCGGGATAGATCGTCGTGAAGCGCACGCGCCCGTTCGCGTCGGTCGCCTGGTAGCCGCGGAGGAAGCGCCGACCGCGGCTGTCGTTGACGTCGGAATAATTGCCGAGCGCATCGCATTGCCATATGTCGACAATCGCGCCGCGCAACGGCATGCAGCGGGCGCCGTCGACGGCGGCGACGCCGAGATCGAGCGTCAGCACGGCACCCGGTCGCGCCGCGCCGGTCGCAGGGTCTTCGCGAACGTCCGAGCGATCGAGTCGCTCGTCCACGAAGTACGGCCCTTCCGTCTGGGCGGGCGTGAGCACGCAGCCAGCCCGGTGACCGGTTTGCGCGTGCGCAGGATTTGCCGCCGGCCACCCGCCGAGCAGCAGGCCGCCGGCGATGATCCGCAGCGCATCGCGGCGTGCTTTGGATCGATCAGGCTCGTCTTTGATCATCTTCGTTGTTCCTCGATGCAACAGTGCGCTTGTCCAGGTGCTGTACAACCCCCATTTGCAGGGTTCCCATCGTCGATGCGGTTGCCGCCGTGCCGCACGGCCGGCGGCGGCCGCCGCGTGACGCGGTGTGGCGAATCATCCAAGGATCGCATGTCACGATTGTCCTTCGTCATCATCGCACTCCACGCATACATCGGGGCGCGACTGCTTTCCGATCTCCCGGGGGGCGTGGCGGGCGTTGTCGTCGGCATCGCCATTCTGGCCGCGTCGGCCTGGGTGATTCCTTACGGTTTCAACGCCCGCCAGCGCAAGTTCGGCCAGGCCGAATCGCGTCGTATGTGGGCTGGACTGCTCGCGATGGGCGCTTTCTCGACGCTGTTCGTGCTGACGGTGCTCCGCGACGCCCTGCTGTTCGGCATGCTGGCCCTCGTGCACTGGACAGGTGCCGCGCTGCCGATCGCGGCGATTGCGCGCGACACCGCAATTGCGGTACCGCTGTTGACGCTGTTGATCACTGCACTCGGCTACGTAAACGCGCGGCGGGTCGCACAGGTACGCAACATCGACGTGCCGATCACGGCGCTGCCGGCGGCGCTGCACGGCTTCACGATCGTGCAGATCACGGACCTGCACGTCGGGCCGACGATCGGCCGCGAGTACGTGGAAAAGATCGTCGCGTCGGTCAACCGTCTCGAGGCCGACGTCGTCGCGATCACCGGTGATCTCGTCGACGGCAGCGTGCGGCAGCTCTCGGCGCATGTCCAGCCACTCGCGCGCCTCGCGTCGCGGCACGGGACGTTCTTCGTCACGGGCAACCACGAGTACTACTCGGGCGTGGGCGCGTGGGTCAGCGAGCTGCGCAGGCTTGGGCTCAACGTTCTCGTCAACGAGCACGTCGTCCTCGACCACGAGGGCGCATCGCTCGTGCTCGCGGGCGTCACCGATTTCGGCGCCCATCACTACGACGCATCGCATCGCAGCGACCCGGGCGCAGCACTCGCCGGCGCGCCGGGCGACGCAGGTGCCAAAGTGCTGCTCGCGCATCAACCACGCTCGGCCGCTGCGGCACACCGCGCCGGCTTCGACCTGCAGTTGTCCGGCCACACGCACGGCGGCCAGTTCCTGCCGTGGAATTTCTTCGTCCGGTTCCAGCAGCCGTTCACGGCCGGCCTCGCAAAGCTTGGCAGGCTCTGGGTCTATACGAGCCGCGGGACGGGATACTGGGGTCCGCCAAAGCGTTTCGGCGCGCCGTCCGAGATCACGCGCGTACGGCTTGTCGCGGGCTAGGCCGGTTAACAGAGCCTGTCATCCGGGGGCTGCCGGGTGTGCGGACTTGGAGTACGCTTGCCGCCCAGGCTCGGGGCCGGCGTGACGCCATCCCCGCCGCGAGCGCCGCGTCGCGCAACCACCGCATCCCAAGGGGAACACGATGGCCAGTCCGTTCGTCCACGTCGAGTTGCATACGCGTGATCTGCCTAAGGCAAAAGCGTTCTACGCGAGCCTCTTCGGGTGGGACCTGCAGGACATGCCGATGCCCGGTGGCGGCGGCACGTACACGATGATCAATGTCGGCGAAGGCACGGGCGGCGGCATGATGCAAGAGGAGCGCAGCGATGCGGTCCCGTACTGGCTGGCCTATGTCGGCGTCGACAACGTCCGCGCGAAGACCGCCCAGGCAAAGGCGCTCGGCGCGACCGTGCTGCAGGACGTGCTGGCCGTCGGCGACTTCGGCCTTATGAGCGTCATCCGCGATCCGGCGGGCGCGACGGTCGCGATGTGGCAAGCCGTCGGCGGCAAGTGAACGTACGCGGTGCCCGGTCGCGCCGGTCAGAACATTCTGCAATCGGACGGCGCATGGTGCGCGCGCGGCAGCTAGCTGCGGCACTGGCGGCGATCGGCGTATTCGCCGCATCGTGCGCAGCCGCCGATGTGTACAAATGCACGGGGCCGCAAGGCCAGGTGACGTACAGCGAGTCGCCGTGCCCGGGCCAGCCCAGCGTCAAAATGGACGTTAGGCCTCCGTCCGACAGTCGCGACGCGGGGCGACCGCCGGATCCAGTGCCGCCTGCAGTGGCGCCACCTGGAGGCGCGGCGACTGCAGCACCCTTGGTCGCCCCGGTGCCTGCGTTGGCGCCGGGCGGCTACGAGCTGTCGTACAGCGAGCGCCAGCGCATCGCGAACCTCGAGCAGATCGAGAAGCTGACGACGGCCTATCGCGAGCAGCGCCAGGCGGCAACGCTCGAGATCGCCAATATCCGGCGCGGTGTCGTGGCGCGCATGTCGGCCGACGATCTGGTGAAGAAGGACCAGTACTGGGCCGATCTCAGCCGCCTCGAGGCCGAGCGCCGGCGCGCTGCGGCGAGCCAGCTCGTCAACCTGTTCGCCGCCTACCGGTAGTCGCTCAATCGACCTGCGCAATCGCGTGCGCGGCGCGCGCTATTTCTTGCGTCCGTACATGCCTGTCAGCGTTGTCTTGGCGATCGCATTGGCATTGACCATGAAGCCGACCAGCGACGCGGTCGCGCCTTTCGGCACGTCGAGCTTGTCGGTCTTCAGCGCGTAGACGGTGAACAGGTAGCGATGCGGCTTGTCGCCTTCGGGCGGGCACGGTCCGCCGTAGCCTGCGCTGCCGAAGTCCGTCACGGCGCTCGCGGCACCGGGCGGCAACGCGCTGCCGTCGGCCTTGCCGGCACCTTTCGCGAGCTTGGTCGTGCTCGCCGGAAGGTTGTACACGATCCAGTGCCACCAGCCCGCGCCACCGGTGGGCGCATCGGGATCGTGCACGAGAACGGCGAAGCTCTTCGTGTCCTTCGGTGCCCCCGACCATTCGAGCGCGGGCGAAACGTTCTGGCCGGTGCATCCGAAGCCGTTGAACGTCTGTTCGCTGGCCATCGTTGCGCCGGGCTTGATGTCCGCGCTCTGCACGTGGAAAGCGGCACCGGCCGCATCGGATGTCAGCGTCAGGCCCGAGAGCAGCGCAGCGGCATTCAGCAATGCATTCGCGATCATCGAGGGGTCTCCTGTTAACAGGTTCGAAAACCCTATTGTGCGCGATTCGCGTACATTTGCGCTTCCGGCACTGCGCAACCCATGCGCGTGGTCATGCCGGATCGGGAGGCCCTGTACGTGACCGCGCCGCAAACCCGCATCGAACACGACCTGCTCGGCGACCGCGCCGTTCCTGCGGACGCCTACTATGGCGTACACACGCTGCGCGCCGTCGAGAACTTCCCGATCAGCGGGCTACCGATCTCGATCTACCCCGACCTGATCCGCGCGCTCGCGTGCATCAAGCAGGCGGCGGCGTTGACGAACCACGAGCTCGGCATGCTCGAGCGGGTCAAGACCGACGCGATCGTCAGTGCGTGCGAGGACATCAGGGCCGGGCGGCTGCACGATCAGTTCGTCGTCGACGTCATCCAGGGCGGTGCGGGAACGTCGACGAACATGAACGCAAACGAGGTGATCGCGAACCTCGGTCTCGAGAAGCTCGGTCACGCGCGCGGCGAATACCAGTACCTGCATCCGAACGAAGACGTCAACATGAGCCAGAGCACCAACGACGTCTACCCGACGGCGCTGAAGGTCGCCGGCTACTTCGGAATCTTCGGACTCGTCGATGCGATGTCCGTGCTGCGCCGCGCGTTCGAAGCCAAGGCTGCGGAGTTTCGCGACGTGCTGAAGATGGGCCGCACGCAGTTGCAGGACGCGGTGCCGATGACCCTCGGGCAGGAGTTCTCGACGTACGCCGTCATGCTGGGCGAGGACGAAGAGCGGCTGAAGGAAGCGGCGATGCTGGTGCGCGAGATCAACCTCGGCGCAACCGCAATCGGCACGGGCATCAACGCGCATCCCGAGTACGCCGGCATCGTGTGCCGGCGGTTGTCGCAGATCACCGGCATACCGCTCGTCACGTCGCCGAACCTCATCGAGGCCACGCAGGATTGCGGCGCGTTCGTGCAACTGTCGGGCGTGCTGAAGCGCGTTGCCGTCAAGCTGTCCAAAACCTGCAACGATCTGCGGCTCCTGTCGAGCGGGCCGCGTGCGGGGCTCAATGAAATCAACCTGCCGCCGATGCAGGCAGGCTCGAGCATCATGCCCGGCAAGGTCAACCCCGTCATTCCCGAGGTCGTCAACCAGATCGCGTTCGAAGTCATCGGCAACGACGTCACGGTCACGTTCGCCGCCGAAGCCGGTCAGTTGCAACTCAATGCGTTCGAGCCGATCATTGCGCACAGCCTGTTCAAGAGCACGACGCACCTGCGCAATGGCTGCCTGACCCTCGCGACGCGCTGCGTGAACGGGATCACAGCGAACCGCGAGCGGCTCCGCGCTATCGTCGAGAACTCGATCGGCATCGTGACGGCACTCAATCCTTACATCGGCTACGCGAACGCGACGCAGGTTGCGCAGGAAGCGCTGGCGACCGGGCGCAGCGTGGCGGAGCTCGTGCTCGAAAAGAAACTGCTGTCGAAGGCAAGGCTGGACGAGATATTGCAGCCCGACGTGCTGACGAGGCCGCGGCCGATCCTCGAATCGCGCGAATGACCGTGCAGTGCCCGTTTAGGAGAGCGCCATGCTGTTGAACGATCACGATCCCGTCGAGACGCAGGAATGGATGGACGCGCTGCGCAGCGTTGTGCAGTACCAGGGCGCCGAGCGGATGCAGTTCCTCCTGACGAAGCTGCGCGACGAGGCGCGGCGCGCGGGTGTCCTGCCGCCGTTCTCGGCAACGACGCCGTACGTGAACACGATACGGCCCGAGTACGAAGAGAAGCCGCAGTGGGACCGCGAGCTCGAGCACAAGATCCGTTCGGCGATCCGCTGGAACGCCGTGGCGATCATCCTCCGCGCGAACAAGAGCTCGTCCGAACTCGGCGGCCACATCGCGAGCTTCCAGTCGTCGGCGTTGCTCTACGACATCGGCTTCAACCATTTCTGGCACGCGCCGTCGGCGGACAACGGCGGCGACCTGATCTACGTGCAGGGTCACGTTTCGCCGGGCATCTACGCGCGGGCATTCATCGAGGGACGCCTGACGGAGCAGCAATTGCTGAACTACCGGCAGGAAAGCGAGGGCAAGGGCATCCCGTCGTATCCGCACCCGTGGCTGATGGCGGATTTCTGGCAGTTCCCGACGGTGTCGATGGGCCTCGGGCCGCTGATGGCGATCTACCAGGCGCGCTTCCTCAAGTATCTCGAAGGCCGCAGTCTCGCGAAGACGAGCAACCGCAAGGTGTGGGCGTTCCTCGGTGACGGCGAATGCGACGAACCCGAATCGCTGGGCGCGATCTCGATGGCCGGCCGCGAGAAGCTCGACAACCTGATCTTTGTCATCAACTGCAATCTGCAGCGGCTCGACGGTCCGGTGCGCGGCAACGGCAAGATCATCCAGGAGCTCGAAAGCGTCTTTCGCGGCGCGGGGTGGAACGTCATCAAGGTTGTGTGGGGATCCGGGTGGGACAAGCTGTTCGCGAAGGACCCGGGGAGCCTGCTGCTCCGGCGGATGGAGGAATGCGTCGACGGCCAGTATCAGGACTTCAAGAGCAAGAACGGCGCGTACGTGCGCGAGCACTTCTTCAATTCGCCCGAGTTGAAGGCGCTGGTCGCCGACCTGTCGGACGACGAAGTATGGAAGCTCAACCGCGGCGGCCACGATCCGTTCAAGGTCTACGCCGCGTACGCGTCTGCCGTCAAGCACAAGGACCAGCCGACGGTGATCCTGGCCAAGACCGTCAAGGGCTACGGGATGGGCGAGTCGGGCGAAGGCCAGATGATCGCGCACCAGGCAAAGAAGATGACGGACGATGCGCTGCGGCAGTTCCGCGACCGCTTCGACATCCCGATTCCCGACGACCAGATTGACGCGATGCCGTTCATCTCGCTCGCACCGGACAGCCCCGAGCTCAAATATATGCAGGATCACCGCGCAGCGCTCGGTGGCCATCTGCCGCAGCGGCGGCGCACATCGACGCCGCTGACGCCGCCACCGCTGACGGCATTCGATCGGCTGCTGCAGAGCTCCGGCGAACGCGAGATCTCGACGACGATGGCGTTCGTCCAGATGCTCGGCACGCTGCTGCGCGACAAGGGACTCGGGAAATTCATTGTCCCGATCGTGCCCGACGAGTCGCGAACGTTCGGCATGGAGGGCATGTTCCGCCAGCTCGGCATCTATTCAGCCGTGGGCCAGCTCTACAAGCCGCAGGACGCCGACCAGCTGATGTATTACCGCGAGGACAAGGCGGGGCAGGTGCTGCAGGAAGGCATCAACGAGGCCGGTGCCATGAGCAGCTGGATCGCCGCGGCGACCTCGTACAGTACGAACAACGTGCCGATGATCCCGTTCTACATCTACTACTCGATGTTCGGCCTGCAGCGCGTGGGCGACCTCGCGTGGGCTGCCGGCGACATGCGCTGCCGCGGCTTCCTGCTCGGCGGCACCGCGGGGCGCACGACGCTGAACGGCGAAGGGCTGCAGCATGAGGACGGGCACAGCCACGTGCTGGCGTCGACGATTCCGAATTGCATTTCATACGATCCGACGTTCGCGTACGAGGTCGTTGTCATCGTGCGCGACGGCATCCGGCGGATGTTCCAGGACCAGGAGGACGTGTACTACTACATCACGCTGATGAACGAGAACTACCAGCACCCGGCGATGCCCGCCGGTGCCGAGGAAGGCATCGTCAAGGGACTCTACCTACTGCAGGAAGGACGCAAGACGGACAAGAAAAATGCGGCACCGCGCGTGCAGTTGATGGGCAGCGGCACGATCCTGCGCGAAGTGATCGCCGCCGCGGACCTGTTGCGCGACGACTGGAAGGTCGATGCCGACATCTGGAGCGCGACGAGCTTCAACGAGCTGCGTCGCGACGGCATGAGTGCCGACCGGTGGAACCTGCTGCATCCCACCAAGACAGCTCGCAAGAGCTACATCGAGTCGGCGCTGGAGGGCCATGCGGGTCCCGTGATCGCCGCAACCGACTACATGCGCAGCTACGCCGAACAGGTGCGGCGCCACATTCCGCGCCGCTTCGAGGTACTTGGCACGGACGGCTTCGGTCGCAGCGATTACCGCGCCAAGCTGCGTCAGTTCTTCGAGGTCAACCGCTACTACGTCGTTGTCGCAGCCTTGAAGACGCTTGCCGACGAAGGCACGCTGAAGGCCGACGTCGTTGCGAAGGCCATCGCGAAATACGGTCTCGACACCGAGCGACCCGATCCCTGGACGGTGTGACCTCTCGCGCGACTGCACGACCCACGTCTCGCCCACGACAACAACAGGACCTGCCATGGCAGCAGCGACGGATGTGAAGGTGCCGGACATCGGCGATTTCAAGGATGTGCCGGTCATCGAGGTGCTGGTAAAGCCGGGCGACACGGTGAAAGCCGAAGATTCGCTCGTGACGCTCGAATCGGACAAGGCGACGCTCGACGTCCCGTCGCCGCTTGCCGGTGTGGTCAAGGAAGTGACTGTCAAGGTCGGCGACAAGGTCAGCGAAGGGACACTGATTGCACGTGTCGACGGCGGCGGCACCGCGAAGGCCGCTGCACCGGCGCACGCGGCGAAGACGTCGGTGTCGCCACCGCCTGCACCCACGAGTGCACCGGCCGGCATCGCCGAGGTGCGCGTTCCCGATATCGGCGATTTCAAGGACGTCCCGGTCATCGAGGTGCTCGTCAAGGTCGGCGACGCCGTCAAGGCCGAAGACGCGCTGGTGACCCTCGAGTCCGACAAGGCGACCATGGACGTGCCCGCGCCGTTGTCGGGGACCGTTGCGGCGATCAGCGTCAAGGTCGGCGACAAGGTGTCGGAAGGGACGGTCGTGCTGACGCTGTCGACGGGCAGCGAAACGGGCGATCCGGCCGCAGCGCTCGCCATCGCCTCTGTCGGCACTGCAACCGCGCCTGCGGCATCGGCACCGGCGGCCGCGCCGGCTGCCACGCCCGCGCCTCCGGCAACACCTGCCGCGCGCGTCGACGAAGCGTCGTTCGCGCTCGCGTACGCGAGTCCAGGTGTGCGCAAGCACGCACGCGAGCGCGGCGTCGATCTCGGCAGCATCAAGGGCAGCGGCGACAAGGGGCGCATCCTGAAAGCCGACGTCGACGCGTACGGCGCAGCGGGTGCTGCACCCGCGTCGAAATCCGCGGCGCCGGCGACTGGCGCGCCGTCGGGCATGGACCTGTTGCCGTGGCCGAAGGTCGACTTCGCGAAATTCGGGCCGATCGAGACGAAGCCGCTGTCGCGCATCAAGAAGATCTCGGGCGCGAACCTGCACCGCAACTGGGTGATGATCCCGCACGTCACGAATCACGACGACGCCGACATCACCGATCTCGAAGCGTTTCGCGTGCAGTTGAACAAGGAAAACGAGAAGAGCGGCGTGCGCGTGTCCATGCTCGCGTTCATGATCAAGGCCGCATGCGCGACGCTCGTGAAGTTCCCGGAGTTCAACGCATCGCTCGATGGCGATAACCTCGTCATCAAGAAGTACTACCACATCGGATTTGCCGCCGACACGCCGAACGGCCTCGTCGTACCGGTGATCCGCAACGCGGACCAGAAGGGCGTCGTGCAGATCGCGCAGGAGATGGGGGATCTCGCGAAGCTCGCGCGCGACGGCAAGCTCAAGCCTGATCAGATGCAGGGCGGCACCTTCACCATCTCGAGCCTCGGGGGCATCGGCGGCATCTATTTCACGCCGATCATCAACGCGCCGGAGGTCGCGATCATGGGTGTGTGCCGGTCGTTCTGGAAGCAGGTATCCAACGATGGCAAGACGGCGGCGTGGCGCTACGTATTGCCGCTGTCGCTGTCGTGGGACCATCGCGTGATCGACGGCGCATCCGCCGCGCGCTTCAACGCCCACTACGCTGCACTGCTCGCCGACATGCGGCGCGTGCTCGTCTAAATCAAGCCCGGGGAAAACGCGCTATGGCCATTGTCGAAGTGAAGGTGCCGGACATCGGTGACTTCAATGACGTGCCCGTCATCGAGGTGCTGGTGAAGCCCGGCGACACCGTCAAGGCGGAGGATTCGCTCGTCACGCTCGAATCGGACAAGGCGACGATGGATGTCCCGTCGCCATCTGCAGGTGTCGTCAAGGCGGTGACGGTGAAAGTCGGCGACAAGGTATCCCAGGGCACCGCATTGCTGACGCTCGACAGCGGTGTTGCCGCGTCACCGCCTGCCAAGACCGCCGCACCTTCGACATCAGCGCAGCCTTCGCCGCCGGGCGTGGCCAGCGCGCCCGCAGCTCCACCGGCCGCCAAGGTTGCGCCACCCGCTGCCAGTGTCGCCGTACCAGGCCCTGCCGCTGCAACGTACACCGGCCGTGCGGACGTCGAGTGCGAGATGCTCGTGCTCGGCTCCGGTCCCGGCGGTTATTCCGCCGCGTTTCGTGCGGCGGACCTCGGCATGAAAACGGTGCTCGTCGAGCGCTATGCGTCGCTCGGCGGCGTGTGCCTGAACGTCGGCTGCATTCCGTCGAAGGCGCTGCTGCACACCGCCGCTGTCATGGACGAAGTAAAGACGATGGGTGCGCACGGCATCAGTTACGCCGCGCCGGCGATCGATCTCGACAAGCTGCGCGGATTCAAGGACAGCGTCGTCAAGAAGCTGACCGGTGGCCTGGCCGGGATGGCGAAGGCGCGCAAGGTGGACGTGATCCGCGGCATCGGCCGCTTTCTCGACGCCCACCATCTCGAAGTGCAGGCGACGTCGGGCACCGGCCGCGAACCGACCGCCGAGCGCAAGGTCGTCCGGTTCGCGAAGGCGATCATCGCTGCCGGCAGCGAAGCGGTGAAATTGCCGTTCATGCCCGATGATCCGCGCATCGTCGATTCGACCGGTGCGCTGCAGTTGTCGTCGATCCCGAAGCGGATGCTCGTCGTCGGCGGCGGCATCATCGGGCTCGAAATGGCGAACGTCTACTCGTCGCTCGGTGCGCGAATTGACGTCGTCGAGATGCTCGACGGCGTGATGACGGGCGCCGATCGCGATCTCGTGAAGGTGTGGGAGAAGAAGAACGCGCCGCGCTTCGACAACCTGATGATGAAGACGAAGACGGTGTCGGCCAAGGCGACGAAGGCCGGCATCGAGGTCGGATTCGAGGGCGCGAAAGCGCCGGGCGCGCCGCAGGTGTACGACATGGTGCTCGTCGCCGTCGGGCGCAGCCCCAACGGCAAGGCGATCGACGCGCAGAAGGCCGGCGTTGCCGTCACCGATCGCGGCTACATCAACGTCGACAAGCAGATGCGCACGAACGTCGCGCACATCCATGCGATCGGCGATATCGTCGGCCAGCCGATGCTCGCGCACAAGGCGGTGCACGAAGCGCACGTGGCCGCCGAAGCCGCGTCGGGCATGAAGTCGTTCTTCGACGCGCGGCAGATTCCGTCGGTCGCCTACACCGACCCCGAAGTCGCGTGGGCCGGCGTGACCGAGGACGAATGCAAGGCGCAGGGGATCAAGTACACGAAGGCGATGTTCCCGTGGGCAGCGTCGGGACGCGCAATTGCGAACGGGCGCGACGAGGGCTTCACGAAGCTGATCTTCGATGATTCGACACATCGGATCATCGGCGGCGGCATCGTCGGCACGCATGCCGGCGACTTGATCAGCGAGATCTCGCTCGCGATCGAGATGGGCTGTGATGCCGTCGACATCGGCAAGACGATTCATCCGCATCCGACGCTGTCCGAATCCATCGGCATGGCTGCCGAAGTGTTCGAAGGCGTCTGCACGGACCTTCCGCCAGTGAAGAAGAAATAGCCGCGCCAGGGACGGAACGCACGCCAGGAGGCACCATGAGTGAAGAGCAACTGCGAACGGCCGCGCTCGAATATCACGAATGTCCACGGCCCGGCAAGGTGTCGATCGCGCCAACGAAGCCGCTCGCCAATCAGCGGGACCTGTCGCTCGCCTATTCGCCCGGCGTCGCGTACGCGTGCACGGCGATCCAGGAGAACCCCGGGCTCGCGGCGAAGTACACCGCGCGCGCCAATCTCGTTGCCGTCATCACGAACGGAACGGCTGTGCTCGGCCTCGGCAACATCGGCGCGCTGGCCGGCAAGCCGGTAATGGAAGGCAAGGCGTGCCTGTTCAAGAAATTCGCGGGCATCGATGTGTTCGACATCGAAATCGGCGAGACCAACCCCGACAAGGTCGTCGAAATCGTCGCAGGCCTCGAGCCGACGTTTGGCGGCATCAACCTCGAGGACATCAAGGCGCCCGAATGCTTCTACATCGAGCGCAAGCTGCGCGAGCGGATGAAGATCCCCGTGTTCCACGACGATCAGCACGGCACGGCGATCGTCGCGGCCGCGGCCGTGCTCAACGGGCTCGCGATCGTCGGCAAGGACATCGGCAAGGTGAAGCTCGTCTGCTCCGGGGCTGGTGCCGCCGCGCTCGCGTGCCTCGACCTCCAGGTGAGCCTCGGCCTCGATCCGAAGAAGGTCTTCGTGCTCGACAGCAAGGGCGTCGTCCACAAGGGCCGCATTGATTCGATGGATGCCGACAAGGCGCGTTATGCGCAGGAGACGCGCGCCCGCACGCTCGCCGACGTCGTAGAAGGCGCCGACATCTTTCTCGGGCTCTCGACGGGTGGCGTCCTGACGGCGGACATGGTGAAGCGGATGGCCGACCAGCCGATCATTCTGGCGATGGCGAATCCGGAGCCGGAGATACGTCCGGAAGTCGCCAAGGAGGCACGTCCAGACTGCCTCATCGGCACCGGTCGCTCCGATTACCCGAACCAGGTCAACAACTCGCTCTGTTTCCCTTTCATTTTCCGGGGGGCGCTCGATTGCGGCGCCAACACCATCAACGAGCCGATGAAACTCGCGGCGACGCGCGCACTCGCAGCCCTCGCCCAGGCCGAGCCATCCGAGATCGTCGCGCTCGCATACGGCGAGCCAACGCCCGCGTTCGGCCCCGACTACCTTATTCCACGCGCATTCGATCCGCGGCTCATCGTCAACATCGCACCCGCGGTCGCGAAGGCGGCAATGGAAAGTGGCGTGGCGACGCGTCCCATCGCCGACTTCGACGAATACAGGGATCGGTTGACGCGGTTCGTTTATGCGTCGGGAACGCCCATGGCGCCGATCTTCGCCGCCGCGAAGGCCGCGCCGAGGCGCATCGTATTCGCCGAAGGCGAGGACGAGCGCGTGCTGCGCGCCGCGCAGACCGGCATCGACGAGGGCATTGTCTTTCCGGTGCTCGTAGGGCGCACCGACGTCATCCAGTCACGCGTCAAGCGATTGGGGTTGCGGCTGACCCTCGGCAAGGATTGCGAGGGCGTGAACGTCCTCGACGACCCACGCTACAAGGAATACGCGCAGGAGTACTACCTGCTCGCGCGTCGCAAGGGCGTCAACCGCCCTCAGGCGCTCGAAGAGATGCGTACGCGCCCGACGCTGATCGGCGCGATGCTGTTGCGGCGCGGCGACGTCGACGGCATGCTGTGCGGGACGTTCGGCAACTACGCCGATCACCTCCGGTATGTGCGAACGGTGATCGGCATGCGCGACGGCGTGCATACGCTTGCCGCCATGCAGATGATCATGCTGCCCGGCCGGCAGCTTTTCATCTGCGACACGCATGCAAACCGCGACCCGAGTGCTGCAGAGATCGCCGAGATGACGATGCTCGCCGTTGAAGAGGTGCGGCGGTTCGGGCAGGAGCCGAGTGTGGCCTTGCTATCGCATTCGAGCTTCGGCAGCTCGGATGCGCCGTCGGCAGTGAAGATGCGCGAGGCGCTCGACATGATCCTCAGCAGGGCGCCCGATTTCGCTGTCGAAGGCGAGATGCACGCCGATGCGGCGCTGTCGACGGCGATCCGCGATCGTGAATTCCCCGAGTCACGCCTCACGGCAGACGCGAACGTGCTGATCATGCCGAACGTGGACGCGGCGAACATCACCTACAACGCGCTGCGCGTCACCGCAGGCGAAGGCATCACGGTCGGCGGAATCCTCCTCGGCGCGGCAAAGCCCGTCCACATCCTGACGCCGTCGGCGACCGTGCGACGGATTCTCAACATGACGGCCTTCGCCGTGGCCGAAGCGGCAACGCGCAAGGTGGCGGCGGGCGATTGACGGATTGCGCGCCGCCACGTGCGGCGCGCAGTCCACCCCAGGTGCAGCGAGTTCTGTTCGAATGGAGAGGTCCATGGAAGCCGCGAAGAAACCGCTGTACACGTCACTCTATCTGCAGGTGATCGTCGCGATCATCATCGGCATTCTGCTCGGCCATTTCATGCCGCAGACGGGCGAGGCGATGAAGCCGCTCGGCGACGGTTTCATCAAGCTGATCAAGATGATCATTGCGCCGATCATCTTCTGCACGGTCGTCGTCGGCATTGCCGGCATGGAGGACATGAAGAAAGTCGGCAAGACGGGCGGCTATGCACTGCTCTATTTCGAGATCGTCAGCACGATCGCGCTGATCGTCGGGCTCACGATCGTCAACCTCGTGCAGCCGGGCGCCGGCATGAACGTCGATCCGGCGACGCTCGACCAGAAGGGCATTGCCGCGTTCACGAAGCCCGGGCAGATGGCGAGCACGACGGACTTCCTGCTGAACGTCATTCCGAACACTGTCGTCGACGCGTTCGCCAAAGGCGAGATCCTGCAGGTGCTGCTGTTCGCCGTGCTCTTCGGATTCGCGCTGCACAAGTTCGGCGGCCGCGGCACGCTGGTGTTCGACTGGATCGAGAAGACGTCGCACGTGCTGTTCTCGATCGTCGGCTACATCATGCGGGTTGCACCGATCGGCGCGTTCGGTGCGATGGCGTTCACGATCGGCAAGTACGGCGTCGGCTCGCTCGTGCAGTTGGGCAAGCTGATGGGCACGTTCTACCTTACGTGCCTGATATTCGTCCTCGTCGTGCTCGGGCTGATTGCGAGGCTGCACGGCTTCTCGATCCTCAAGTTCATCCGCTACATCAAGGAGGAGCTGCTGATCGTCCTCGGCACGTCGTCGTCCGAATCGGTGCTGCCGCGGATGATGGCCAAGCTCGAGAACCTCGGCGTGAAAAAGTCCACCGTCGGGCTCGTCATTCCCACCGGGTACTCGTTCAACCTCGACGGCACGTCGATCTATCTGACGATGGCGGCCGTGTTCGTCGCGCAGGCCACCAATACGCCGATGACCCTCCAGCAGGAGCTGACGCTGCTCGGGGTGCTGCTGCTGACCTCGAAGGGTGCTGCGGGCGTCACGGGCAGCGGGTTCATCGTGCTGGCGGCAACGCTGTCAGCCGTCGGCCATGTGCCGGTCGCGGGGCTCGCGCTGATCCTCGGCGTCGACCGCTTCATGTCGGAAGCGCGCGCGCTGACCAATCTTGTCGGCAACGGCGTTGCCACCGTGGTCGTCGGCAAATGGTGTGGCGAGCTCGACGAAGCGAGGATGAAACGCGTGCTCGACCGGGAATCGCCGGTCGAGGCCGACGAACCGGAGGAGGTGCTCGACCAGACCGAAGCGCACATGCCGGCGGCGGCTGGTTAGGCCCCCGAGGGAACCGGCGATCGAACGCGCGTCACCGACCCGTCCCTTGGCCGAAGCCAATGCCGTGCCGGACGCTGCGCTGCACCGCGTCGTCATCGTCGGCGGCGGTGCCGGCGGACTCGAGCTCGCGACTAAGCTCGGCAACTCGCTCGGCCGACGTCGGCGCGCCGACATCACGCTGATCGAGCGTGCGCGTACACATTTCTGGAAGCCGCATCTGCACGAGATCGCCGCCGGCAGCATGGACGTCGCGGTGTACGACACGGACTACCTCGCGCAGTCGCACTGGCATTGCTTCCGCTACCGGATCGGCGAGATGACGGGCCTCGACCGGCAGCGCCGGCAGGTTCACGTCGCAGCCTTCACCGACGAGGACGGCGATCGTGTCGCGCCTCCGCGCACGGTCGACTACGACACGCTCGTCATCTGTATCGGCAGCCGCACGAACGACTTCGGCACGCCCGGCGCACACGAATACGCGATCGCACTCGACGATCCCGTCGAGGCCGAGCGGTTTCATCGCCGGCTCGTCAACGCGTACATGCGCGCGCACACGCAATCGGAGCCGCTTCGTCCCGAGCAGTTGCACGTCGCGATCATCGGTGCGGGCGCGACCGGCGTCGAGCTTGCCGCCGAGCTGCACAACACGACCCGCACGCTCGTGTCGTACGGCCTCGATCGAATCGATCCCGACAAGGACATGCGGCTCATCGTCATCGAGGCGGCCGATCGCGTGCTGCCGGCGCTGCCGAAACGGCTGTCCGATTCGGCCGGCAAGTTGCTGGAAAACCTCGGCATCAGCGTGCGCACGTCGGCGCGCGTCGCCGAGGTGCTGCCGGAAGGGGTCAGGCTCGCAAGCGGCGAGATCATCCCGGCGGAGCTCGTCGTATGGGCGGCCGGCGTCAAGGCGCCCGATTTCCTCCGCGATCTCGACGGTCTCGAGACGAACCGGATCAACCAGCTCGTCGTGCGGCCCACGCTGCAGACGACGCGTGACGACGACGTATTCGCGCTTGGCGACTGCGCCGCCTGTCCGTGGCTGGGGAAGGAGGGCGCCGTCGTGCCGCCCCGCGCGCAGGCAGCGCACCAGCAGGCGTCGCACATGGTGAAGCAGATCCACGCCCGGCTGGACGGCAGGCCGCTCAAGCCGTGGCGCTATCGCGATTTCGGGTCGCTGGTGTCGCTCGGCGAGTACTCCACCGTGGGCAACCTGATGGGGAGCCTCACCGGCGGCAACCTGTGGCTCGAGGGCTGGTTCGCGCGGATGATGTACTTGTCGCTCTACAAGATGCACGAGCTCGCGCTGCACGGCTTCTGGAAAATGGCCCTGGACACCGCGGCACGAATGATCACCCGGCGCACGGAGCCGCATGTGAAGCTGCATTGATCGCGCGAGGTTCGGACGCGTCGGACGCAAGGTCTGTGCTTTCGGCGCGTGCAGCAATAATTCCTGACAGGTATAACGCAAGCATTATATATTCCTTTTAGTTCGGCTTTTGCTTCCGTATCGTCGTTCCGTTGCGTTGCACAATGGAACAGCGGATGGCTTCCGAATCAAGTATCGACCGCGTAGCGGCTGCGCGGGAATTGCTCCACTCGATCGCCCGGGACCATCCGCCCGCCGTTTTCGCGTGCAGCTTCGGGGCCGAGGACATGGTCCTCGTCGATCTGATCGCGCGCGACGCGCTGCCGATCGACGTATTCACGCTCGACACCGGCCGGCTGCCCGAAGAGACGCACGCGCTGGTCGATCGCGTCCGCGACCATTACGGGATCGGCGTCGACGTCTACTTTCCCGAGCGCGCGGCGATCCAGGCGCTGGTCGAGCGCCACGGGGTCAACGGTTTCTACCGCAGCATCGAGATCCGCAAGGCGTGCTGCGGCGTGCGCAAGGTCGAGCCGCTCGGCCGCGCGCTCGCCGGCAAGCGCGCCTGGCTCACCGGATTGCGTCGCGAGCAGTCCGTCGATCGTGGCGACGTTCTGCCCGAAAGCCACGACGAGGTCCATGGATTGCGAAAATTCGCGCCACTCGCGTGGTGGACGCATGACGACGTCTGGGACTACCTGTCGCAGCACGACGTTCCGTACAACGCGCTCCACGACCGCGGCTATCCCAGCATCGGCTGCGCGCCGTGCACGCGTGCGGTGGCCGTCGGCGACGATCCGCGGTCGGGCCGCTGGTGGTGGGAGCAGGAGGTGCGGAAGGAATGCGGACTGCATCCGCGCGCGACGCCCGTTCGCGTCGCGCTGGCGGAGCCGTTGCCATGAACGCCGTCAGCCTGCACCACCTTGCATGGCTCGAATCCGAAGCGATCCACATCCTGCGGGAAGTCGCCGGTCAGTGCGCGAACCCGGCGTTGCTGTTCTCCGGCGGCAAGGATTCGCTCGTGCTGCTACGCCTCGCCGAGAAGGCGTTTCGCCCGGCGCGCTTCCCGTTTCCGCTGCTGCACGTGGATACCGGTCACAACTTTCCGGAAGTCATCGAATTTCGCGACCGGCGCGTGGCCGAACTCGGCGAGCGCCTGATCGTGCGCACCGTCGACGAGTCGATCGCACAGGGGCGCGTGGTGCTGCGGCGGGCGACGGAAAGCCGCAACGCGCACCAAGCGGTGACGCTGCTCGATGCGATCGCGGAATTCGGCTTCGACGCGTGCATCGGCGGTGCCCGCCGCGACGAGGAGAAGGCGCGCGCAAAGGAGCGGATCTTTTCGTTCCGTGACGAATTCGGCCAATGGGATCCGCGGCAGCAACGGCCCGAGCTGTGGGACCTCTACAACGCGCGCGTTCATGCCGGCGAGCACGTGCGCGTGTTTCCGATCAGCAACTGGACCGAGCTCGACATCTGGCAATACATCGATCGCGAGCGCCTCGACGTGCCGTCCATCTACTTCGCGCACCCGCGCCGCGTCGTCAGGCGGCGCAACGCGTGGGTCCCTGTGACCGAGCTGACGCCGGCGCGCGACGACGAGCGCACGCAGACGCTGTCGATGCGCTTTCGCACCGTCGGCGATATCACGTGCACGGCGCCGGTCGCGTCGACGGCGCTGACCGTGGACGCGATCATCGCCGAGACCGCTGCCACGACAATCACCGAGCGCGGTGCAACGCGCCTCGACGACCAGACGCACGACGCGTCGATGGAATTGCGCAAGCGCGCGGGATACTTCTGATGGCAACCCTCGATCGGATCGACCGGACGGACCAGGGCGTGCTGCGGTTCCTGACCGCCGGCAGCGTCGACGACGGCAAGAGCACGCTGATCGGACGCCTGCTGCACGATTCGAAGGCGATCCTCGCCGACCAGCTCGCGGCGATCGAGCGCACGTCGCGCCAGCGCGGCCAGGCGCTCGACCTGTCGCTGCTCACCGACGGCCTCGTCGCGGAGCGCGAGCAGGGCATCACCATCGACGTCGCCTATCGCTACTTCGCGACGCCGCGGCGCAAGTTCATCGTCGCCGACGCGCCGGGGCACGAGCAGTACACGCGCAACATGATCACGGCGGCAAGCACCGCGCAACTCGCCGTCCTGCTTGTCGACGCGCGCAAGGGCGTTGTCGCGCAGACGAAGCGCCACGCGACGCTCGCCCACCTGCTCGGCATTCCGCATCTCGTGCTGGCCATCAACAAGATGGACACCGTCGGCTATCGGCAGGACGTCTTCGTCGCCATCACGGACGCGTTCGCGCGTTTTGCGAACGATTGCGGCATCATCGCGGCGACGCAGGCGTTGCCGCTGACCGCACTCGACGGCGACATGGTCGTCGAGCGCGGTGCGCATCTTGGCTGGTACGAAGGGCCGACGCTGCTCGACATTCTGGAGACCGCGCCGATCCCCGATACGCCCGCGTCGCTGCCCTTTCGCTTTCCGGTGCAGTTCGTTGCGCGGATGTCCGGCACCGAGCGTGGCTACATGGGGCGCGTCGAATCGGGCTCGGTCCGCGTCGGCGACGAGGTCGCCGTGCTTCCGGGAGGGCATGCCACGCGGATTCGCGACATCCGCAGCGTGGAAAGCCAGCGCTCGATCGCGCGGCGGCACGACAACGTCACGCTGTTCGTCGACGACCCGATCGACATCGCGCGCGGCGACATGCTGGTGCGCAAGGACGAAGCCGCGGTCACGTCGAAGATCGTCGAGGCGACGCTCTCCTGGCTCGATGCGGCGCCGCTCGATCTCGCGCGCACGTACCGGTTACGGCACACGACGCGCGACGTGCGGGCACGCGTGCGCCGCATCGACTCGCGCTGGAACGTCAACACCCACGCGGCCGATCCGGCGCCCGCGACGCTCGCGATCAACGACATCGGCCGCGTCGTGCTCGACTTGGCCGAGCCGATCGTCGCCGACCTCTACGAGGCGAACCGGTCCATCGGACGCTTCATTCTCGTCGACGAGGCGACGCACGGCACGGTCGCGGCCGGCATGATCGGCCAAGGATCCGCCGCCGCGAGTAACGGGTGATGCGCATATGTTGAAACGACTCCTCGCTTTGTTTCTGCTGTCGGCGACCTCCGCCGCGCAGGCAGACGTCACGCTGCTGAATGTCTCGTACGATCCCACGCGCGAGCTGTACCGGGACGTGAACGCGGCGTTCGCCGGCTACTGGAAGGCGAAGACCGGCGAGACGGTCGCCGTCCGCCAGTCCCACGGCGGCTCCGGCAAGCAAGCGCGCAGCGTGATCGACGGCCTCGAAGCCGACGTCGTCACGCTGGCCCTTGCGTACGACATCGACGAGATCGCGCGCGTGTCGCATCGCATCGACGCCGAGTGGCAACGCAGGTTGCCGAACAACGGAGTTCCCTATTCGTCGACGATCGTCTTCCTCGTGCGCAAGGGCAACCCGAAGGCAATCAGGGACTGGGATGATCTGGCGCGGCCCGGCATCGGTGTGGTCACGCCGAACCCCAAGACATCGGGCGGGGCGCGCTGGAACTACCTCGCCGCGTGGGGTTACGCGGAACGAAAGGGTGGTCCCGCGGCTGCGCTGGAATTCGTCCGCAGGCTATACGCCAACGTGCCGGTGCTGGATTCGGGCGCGCGCGGCGCGACCACGACCTTCGTCGAGCGCGGCATCGGCGATGCGCTAATCATCTGGGAGAACGAAGCGTATCTCGCCGTCCGCGAGCTGGGCCGCGGCAACGTCGAGATCGTCGTGCCGTCGGTCAGCATCGTCGCGGAACCGCCGGTGGCGATCGTCGACAAGGTGGTCGACAAGCGCGGCACGCGTGTTGTTGCGCAGGCGTATCTGGAATTCCTGTACACGCCGCAGGCGCAGGAGATCGCCGCGCGTCATCACTACCGGCCGACTTCGCCCGCCGTTGCCGCAGCGCATCGCAGCGAATTCGCCGCGACCGAGCTGTTTCCACTGAGCCGTTATTTCGGCGACTGGGCGACGGCGCAGCGTACGCATTTCGCCGATGGCGGCACGTTCGATCGCATCTACGCGAAGCATTGAGCGGCGCACGATGAGCCATTCCGGAATCCTCGACCGCAACCTGACGATCGCGCAGGCGTTCGACGCCGAGGGCGGCATCTATTTCCGCCAGCGGCGGTCGACGCGCGCGCCGGCCCGGACGCTGCCCGGGTTCGGCCTCGCAATGGGCGTCACGCTCGTCTACCTGTCGCTGATCGTGCTGATTCCGCTGTCCGCCACGTTCGTGATGACGGCACAGCTCGGCGTGCGCGAATTGCTGTCCGTCATCGGCTCGCCGCGCGTGCTTTCGAGCCTGCGGCTGACATTCTCGGCCGCGCTGGCGGCGGCGCTGATCGACGCCCTATTCGGCCTGCTGCTCGCCTGGGTGCTGACGCGCTATGCGTTTCCCGGCCGGCGGGTGATGAACGCCTTGATCGACCTGCCGTTTGCATTGCCGACCGCCGTCGCGGGGATCGCGCTGACCGGATTGCTCGCCGGCAAGGGCTGGATCGGCGCGTGGCTCGCCGCGCACGACCTCCAGGTGGCGTTCACGCCGCTCGGCATCGTCGTCGCGCTGACGTTCGTCGGCCTGCCATTTGTCGTGCGCACCGTGCAGCCGGTGCTGTCGTCGCTGGCGCCCGAGTTCGAGGAAGCCGCGCAAACGCTTGGTGCGTCGCGGCTGCAGGCATTCACTCGCGTCGTGTTCCCGGCGCTGCTGCCCGCGCTGTTGACGGGCTTCGCCCTGTCGCTCGCGCGTGGCATCGGCGAGTACGGTTCGGTGATCTTCATTGCGGGCAACATACCGATGGTGTCCGAGATCGCGCCGCTCTTGATCGTGACGAAGCTCGAGCAATACGATTATCCGGGTGCTGCGGCGATCGCGTCCGTCATGCTGGTCGCATCGTTCGCGCTGTTGCTCGCGATCAACGCATTGCAAGCGTGGACGGCTCGCCACCGTCGCGACACGCAATGAGCTCCGCAGTCCACGCATCGGTGGCCGGCGGCGTTGCCTGGCCCGCGTCCCCGTCGCGCGCCGAGTGGGAACGGCGGTTGCTGATTGCCGCCGCGATGGCGTTCGTCGGCGCATTCCTCGTGCTGCCGCTGGCATTTGTACTCGCCAGCGCGCTCCGGAATGGCTTCGCTGCGTACGTGACGGCGCTCGCCGATCCCGATGCGCTGGCGGCGCTGCGTCTGACGCTCGTTGTCGTCGCGATCGCGGTGCCGTGCAACTGCGCCTTCGGCATCGCGGCTGCATGGGCGATCACCCGGTTCGACTTCCGCGGGAAGAACGCACTCGTCACGCTGATCGATCTGCCGTTGTCGGTATCGCCGGTGATCGCGGGACTCGTCTGCGTGCTCGTGTTCGGCCAGCGCGGATGGCTTGGGCCGTCGCTCGAGGCGCTCGACGTGCAGGTGATCTTCGCAGTCCCGGGCATCGTGCTCGCGACGACGTTCGTGACGGTGCCGTTCGTCGCGCGCGAGCTGATCCCGGTGATGCAGGCCCAGGGGCGAGATCAGGAGGAAGCCGCGTTGTTGCTCGGCGCGTCGGGCTGGCAGATGCTTCGCCGCGTCACGCTGCCCGGCGTGCGCCACGGGCTGGTCTACGGCGTCATCCTGTGCACGGCGCGCGCGATGGGCGAGTTCGGCGCCGTGTCCGTCGTGTCGGGTCACATCCGTGGCGTGACCGACACGCTGCCGCTGCATGTCGAGATGCTCTACAACGAGTACCAGTTCACCGCGGCATTCGCCGTTGCGTCGCTGCTGGTGCTGGCGGCACTGCTGGTCGTCGTCGTGCAATCGCTGTTCGATCGGCGCCGGCGCGCCGCATCGCCTGCCTGAAGCGGAGCAACGGATGAGCATCGAGTTCATCGGCGTAACACGGCGGTTCGGAAGCGTCGTCGCGCTCGACTGCGTCGACCTCGCGGCGCGCAGCGGCGAGCTCACGGCCGTGCTCGGCCCGTCGGGCTCCGGCAAGACGTCACTGTTGCGCATCGCGGCGGGCCTCGATCCGCTCGAGGCGGGACGGATCCTGCTGCACGGTGCCGACGTCACGACAATGCCGGCACGCGAGCGGCGCGTCGGGTTCGTGTTCCAGCACTACGCGCTGTTCGCGCACATGACGGTCGCCGCCAACGTCGCATTCGGACTCGACGTGAGGCCGCGGGCCACCCGCCTGCCGGCCGCCGGCATCCGCGCGCGCGTCCGCGATCTGCTGGCGCAGGTCGAGCTCGATTCGCTTGGCGACCGATATCCGCATCAGCTGTCGGGCGGCCAGCGGCAACGCGTGGCACTCGCGCGAGCGTTGGCGACCGAGCCGTCGGTGCTGCTGCTCGACGAGCCGTTCGGCGCACTCGACGCGCGCGTGCGCAAGGACTTGCGGCGCTGGTTGCGCACGCTGCACGACGAGCTCGACATCACGAGTCTTTTCGTCACGCACGATCAGGACGAAGCTCTCGAGGTCGCCGACCGCGTCGTTGTGCTCAATCGCGGGCGCATCGAGCAGGTGGGCGTCGCGGAGGAGTTGACACGTCGCCCGGCCAGTCCATTCGTCTCCGAGTTTCTCGGCGATGCACGACGGGCGCGCCCGGTCGTTTGC
>Ga0207643_10000496_pt1 | contig 25178 bp, 19 predicted proteins | sample KBSMisM62_FD_184313 | JGI IMG/M metagenome (GOLD analysis project Ga0207643, IMG submission 184313) | Miscanthus rhizosphere microbial communities from Kellogg Biological Station, Michigan, USA - KBS Miscanthus M6-2 (SPAdes) (version 2) | ecosystem: Host-associated > Plants > Roots >...
TCGACATCGGCGCGCTCGTGGCGCTGCTCGACCCGGACGTGACGTTCGCCGCGGACGGCGGCGGGCGCGCCCCCGCCGCGCTCGACCCGGTGGACGGCGCCGAGCTGGTCGCCCGCTACCTGGCCGACCTCGCCGCCCGGTCGTCGGGCCTGACGATCCTCGAACGCACCGTCAACGGCCTGCCCGGCCTGATCGTCCAGGACGGGGCGACCATCGTCACGGTCTTCGCCTTCGACCTGGCCGACGACCGCATCAGCCACATCTGGGCCGTACGCAACCCCGACAAGCTCCGGCCCTGGACCACAGGCTGACTCGCGTACGGGCCCGAGACCTGCCAACATGACCGGAACGGGCGCAGTCTGGAGTCCCCGCGCTCTCTGGATGGTGTGGTGTGGTGGCCGCTGACGACGCCGACTCCGGGCTGCGGCTGGCGGAGCTCGTCGCGGCGTTCTCGTTGGCCACAGACCTCGGTCTCGGCCAGCCGATGGAGCACGTGCTGCGGTCGTGGTTGATCGCCGGCCGGTTGGCGGACCGCGTCGACCTGGACGACGACGTCCGGACGTCGCTGTTCTACGTGATGACGCTCGCCTGGGTCGGCTGCGTGGCCGACACCCCGGAGGTCGGCCACTGGTTCGGCGACGACATCGCGTTCCGCCGGGACAGCTACGCCGTCGACCGAGCAGCGTTTCCGATGCTGGGCCTGTCGCTGCGGCACATCGGCGTCGGCAAGCCGCCGCTGTCGCGGGTCCGCCTGGCGACGAATTTCGTCGTCACGGGCGGCAGGGCGGTCGAGCACGGGCTCATGGCGCACTGCGTGACCACGACGCAGATGGCCGAGCGGCTCGGCCTCGGCGGCCGGGTGTGTGATCCGCTGCGGCAGGTGTTCACCCGGTGGGACGGCAAGGGTGTCCCGGACGGGATCGGCGGCGAGCAGATCGCGGTTCTGGCCCGGCTGTTCCACCTGGCCGACACAGTCGAGGTACACCACCGGATGAACGGTCCCGACGCCGCGGTGGGGGTGGCCCGGGCAAGGCGGGGCACGCACTTCGACCCGATCCTGGTCGACGCGTTCACCGCGGCCGCCGACGACGTCCTGGCCGGACTGGACGCCGTGTCGGACTGGGGCGCGCTGATCGAGAGCGAGCCCGGGTTGGACCGCACGCTGACCGAGCGCGAGCTGGACGAGGCGCTGGCGGCGGTGGCCGACTTCACCGACCTGCGCTCGCCGTCGCGGTCGGGCCACTCCCGCGGCGTCGCCGCGCTGGCGGCGAAGGCCGGTGACCTCCTCGGACTGCCGCCGGACGAGGTAGGCAACGTGCGCAGGGCGGCGCTGGTGCACGACGTCGGCATGCACGGCGTGCCCGCCACGATCCTGGAGAAGCCGGGTCCGCTGACGGCCACCGAGTACGAGCGGATGCGGATGTACGCCTACTACACCGAGCGGATGCTAGCCCGGCCGCGCGCGCTCGCCCGGATCGGCTCGGTCGCGGCGTTGGCGACCGAGCGGCTGGACGGGTCCGGCTACCACCGCGGGCTGTCGGGTGGCGCGATCCCTCTGTCCGGCCGGATCCTCGCGGCCGCGGACGCCTTCCACGCCATGACCGAGTCGCGCCCGTACCGGCCGGCACTGTCGACGAAGGAGGCGACCGGCCGGCTGCGGGCGGCGGTCCGAAGCGGCCAGTTCGCGGCCGACGCGGTGGACGCCGTGCTGGTCGCCGCCGGTCAGCAGCGCGGCCGGCGGCCTGGCGGGCCGGCCGGACTCACGCCGCGGGAGGTCGAGGTCCTCACCAGGCTCGCCCGCGGCGCGTCGACCCGGCAGGTAGCGCAGGCGCTGGGGATCACGCCGCGGACGGCCGGCACGCACATCGAGCGGATCTACGCCAAGATCGGCGCGTCCACCCGGTCGACCGCCACGCTGTTCGCCATGCAGCACGGGCTGCTGGACTCGCTCGAACCGCTCGACTTGTCGGGTGAACTCCGGACGACATGACCCGGTGCCGCTCCTAGCGTCAGTTCCTGCCACGCCGCCCAGGACCGCCCTGGACCACGGCGTCATGCGGGAAGGGACGTCGCCATGGCTGGGAAAGCGGTCGTCAGCCTCACCACCGGAATGGAGGACCCCGAGAAGGTCACCGTCGCGTTCCTGGTCGCGGTCGGCGCGGCCGAGTCAGGCCGGCCGACGCTCATGTTCCTCACCAAGGAGGCAGTCCGGCTCGCCGTCGACGGCGTCGCGGTGGGTGTGGCCTGCGAGGGCTGCCCGCCACTGGCCGACCTGCTGAAGCGGTACGAAGCCGCCGGCGGGCGGTACTACGTCTGCCCGATCTGCTTCGACGCCAGGCGCCTGGACAAGGCCTCCATCATCACCGGCGCCGAGGTCCAGGGCACCGTCCCGATGTGGAAGTGGATCGGCGACGAGGGCGCAACCACCTTCAGCTACTGAGCACATCGCGTACGACCAGGACGGCGTCAGCACGACGAGGGCGATCGGCGAGGTGTGGTTCGAGGGCCGACGCATCGACCGGCTGGGCGAGACCGAGCTGGCCAAGCTGAGGCGTGGTTCTCGTCACGCCTCAGGTGAAGACGTTCACCGCGCGGGCGATCACCAGGCCGAGCACCGCGATGGAGATCAGCGACTGGGCGGCCAAGGCGATCTTGGCCCATGGGACCAGCGGCATGACGTCGGTCGGGCTGAACGCCGCCGACGAGGTCAGCGAGAGGTAGAGGTAGTCGAGGAACTGCGGGCGCCAGCCGGCCGGGGCGATCTCCGGGGTCAGCTGCTGCGGGAACGCCAGATCGGGGTACGCGTGCGGGTGGTGCGCCCGCACCGCCGCGCCGCCACCGTCGAGCAGCCAGTAGAGCAGCCCGAAGGCGAGCACGTTTCCCGACCACACCAACGCGCCGGCGGCGAGCAGCTTGTCGGCCGAGTTCGTCGCGGTCCCGCCGTGGATGAGCACGTCCACGAGGCGGACCGTGGCGGCGAGCGTGTCGGCCAGCACCACCGCGACGACGGCCAACGACAGCGTGCGCACCCCGGCGGCGCGCCGGCCCGGGTGGGCCGGATGCGCGGCGACCAGCAACGCGAGCAGGACGACCTCGAACGCCGGCAGCACCCACGCGGGTGCGACCCGCAGCTCGGCCGGCCGCAGCAGGGTGATCGTCAGGATGATCACGACCGCGGCCATGATCGGCCAGCGTGCCTCCAGCCGGGTCGGCGGGATCTCGCCGGGCGACTCTGGCCTCATCGTCCTGCCTGCTCCGGGGGTCGAGACTGCCCGTCGAGTGTCGCGGACCGGGCCTGCCCGGGTGAGTCCTTCAGCGGATTCGGGTACGCGCGGAGGCCGGCTCCCGGGCGGGAACCGGCCTCCGGATCAGTTGGTCAGGCGCGGGTGTAGCTGCCGGCCTGCAGCACGCCGTGCGGGTCGTACGTGTCGACGACGTCGGCGAGCCTGGCCAGGGTGGCCGGGTCGTACGCCCGCAGCGCCGACGCCGCGTCGTGCGGCGGGGCGAAGTTCGGCCACACCCGGCCGGTGTCCCACGGCCGCAGCGCGTCCATCAGGCGATCCCCGTGCTCGTGGACGCCTGGCACCCCGGCGATGCCCACGGCGAGCATGCTGTAGGCGGCCGACCGGTGGCTGAACGCGTCCGGATGCGGACCGTCCAGCGCGTACGCGCCGCCGAGCTGCCGGATCTCCACCAGCACCTGCGGCGAGCCCGAGTCGGGACCGGCAGCGGCGAGCAGCGCGTCCGTGGTGGCCTCGTCGAAGCCGGACAGCAGGGTGGAGAACTCGTGCGCCGGCGTCGGGTCCACCGGGTCGGTGTGCACGGCGTCGATCGCCGGGTAGGGCAGGACGCCGACCCCGTCCAGCAGCGGCCGGGCCACCGACCGCAGCCGGGCGAACCAGCGCTCGCCGTCCTCCGGGTCGCCGGTCCAGGTGAACCGGACCGAGAGGGTCATCCGGCCGGCGAGCGGCTCCGGCACCCCGGGCATCGGCGGCAGCTGGAAGATCGCGATCGAGGTCGTGCCGGCGAACGGCAGCTCGGCGGACCACTCCCGCCAGGCCGCGATCACCGCCGGCGCGTCGGCCGCGTCGAAGAAGGCCGACCCGCCGTAGAACGCCGGCAGCTCGATCAGGTCGAACTCGAGCGCGGTGACGATGCCGGCCGCGCCCTTACCGCCGCGCAGGGCGAAGAACAGCTCCGGGTGCTCGCGCGGCGTGGCCCGGCGGAACTGGCCGTCGCCGGTGACCAGCTCGATCGCCCTGACCTTGTCGGCGTGGATGCCGTGGGTCCTGGTCATCGGGCCGACGCCGCCGCCGGTGGTGTAGCCGACGATGCCCACGTCGGTGGACGAGCCGCTGACCCCGGCCAGGCCGTGCGGGGCGACGTGCGGGACGAGCTCGGACCACTTCACCCCGGCGCCGACCCGGGCCCACCGCTCCTGCGGGTGGACGGTGATCTCGTCCAGCGCGCGGGTGGAGACGAGCAGGTGGCCGGCGAGCGACGGCACGGCGCCGTGTCCGGTGGCCTGCACGCCGGCGGACAGTCCGTGGGCGCCGGCGAACCGGACGGCCTGCACCACGTCGGCGGCCGTACGGGCCTGGACGACGGCGGCGGGCCGCATCGGGACGGCGAGGTTCCACGGCGTGACGAGCGACGAGTACTCGTGGTCGGTCGGCTCGTACACGCCTCCGCTGAGGCGGACGCGGAGCTGGTCCAGCGGGGTGCGCTGGGTGGGCAGGACGAAGGTGTCGTCCGCGAGGGTGGTCGTGACGGTGGTCACCGTTGGCCTCCAGTCTCGGCTGCTGTTGGCCAACACCGTGCGGCGCACCCCTTGAGCGGAGCTTGGGTCCGGCTGGCGTCCGGGAGCTCAAGTCGCTCCCAAGAGCGAGGGTCAGCCGTGCTGGCCGACGAACAACCCGGCCGGGTCGACCGCGCGCCGCAGCGCGGCCAGCCGCGCGTACACCTCAGGCGGGTACGCCTTACGCGGGTCGGTGGGGTCGTCGAGCATCGGCAGGTATTCCCGCTCGGTCGTCCAGGGCACCAGCGCGGCGAGCATCCGGGCAGCGTCCTCGCGCATCCCCGGCCACGTCGCCGGGTCGTCCTCCAGGCCGAGCCCGAGCACCAGGAACTGCCCGTCGAGGCTGGCGAGCGCGCCGCCGTCCGGGTCGGGCCGGCCCAGCGCGCCGCCGAGCTGCCGCAGCTCGGCCACGGTCAGCCGGTTGCCCGAGCCGGGTCCGGCGGTCTCCAGCACCGCGGCGACGGCCGCGTCGGGCAGGCCGGTCAGCAGCGCGCTGCTGGCGTACCCGGGGCTCGGCCCCTCGGGCTCGAGGTGCAGCCGGGCCAGCGCCGCCGCGGGCACCCGGGCCATCGTGTCGAACTCCGGGGCGAGGGCGCGCAGCGGCGCGAGGATCTCGGCGGCCCGGCCGTCCGGGCCGAGCACGGCGCCGTCGACGACCACCAGGCGGCGGCCGCGCAGCTCCGGGGGAACCGCCGGGACCGGCGGGACGTGCAGCACGCGGAACGACGTCGTCGCCTCGTCCGGCGCCTCGGCGCACCAGGCCGCCCAGCTGGGCAGCACCCGCTCGATCCGCGTCCAGTCCCAGGCCAGGAAGCCGGCGACGACGCTGTCGACGGGGTAGAGCTGGAACTCCAGCGCGGTGACGACGCCGAGTGGCATGCCGCTGCCGCGCAGCCCCCAGAACAGCTCCGCGTCCGAGTCGGCGGTGGCGCGGACGAAGGTCCCGTCCGCCAGCACTACCTCGGCCGCCGTCATCGTGTTGCACTGCAGCCCGAGGCGGCGGGCGTACCAGCCGATGCCGCCGCCGATCGAGTAGCCGACGACGCCGACGTCCGGGGACGACGGGTGCAGGCCGGCCAGGCCCACGGTGCCGGCGGCGTCGACGAGGTCGCCCCAGAGCACGCCGGCGCCGACCCGGGCGATCCGCCGGTCCTCGTCGATGGACAGCTCCCCGAACGCCCCGGTACGCAGCAGCACCGCGTGGCCGAGCCGGCCCTGCAGCGGTGCCGCGCCGTGGCCGGTGCCCTGCGGGGCGACCGCGAGCCCGGCCGCCGCCGCGGCCCGGAGCACCTCGGCGACCTCGTCGGCAAAGGCCGGGTACGCGACGGCGGCCGGGAACGTGGCGGCCTGGACGTTCCACGGCGCGCGGGCGAGGTCGTAGCCGGGGTCGCCGGGCAGGTGCACCGCCCCACCGCAGAGCCCGCGCAGCGTCTCCGCGCGGGCCTGCGCGGATGCCGGGGGCGGCGGGACGGTCATGTCGTCACCCTCTCTCGCCGGACTTGAGACCGACTTGAATGATCATGGTCGGCGCGCCGGTTCATGCCTGCGCCGCCACCTGCGCGTGCTCCAGCGCGGCCCGCACGGTGCCCGGGGTGAGGAACAGCCGCTGCGCCACCTCGTGCACGCCGAGGCCCGTACCGGCCAGGTCGAGGATGCGCCGCACGGTCACCGAGACCGGCGCCGGCAGGTCGCAGGCTCCCTCGACGGCGTGGCCGCGTTCGGCCAGCGCCGCGCAGGCGTCCGCGAACACCTGCTGGGCGCCGCAGTCCCTGGCCCGGGCGACCGCCGACCGCAGCAGCGGGACGGCCTCCTCGTCGGGCACGTCAGGGGACCGGCCCAGGGCGTGCTCGGCGCGGGCCTTCTCCAGCTCGGCGGTGGTCGGCGCGAGGACGGCCACGGCCTCGCGCAGGTGTTCCAGCCCCGCGCCGCCGGTGATCTCGCCCAGCCGGCGCAGCCCGGTCCCGAGGAAGCTCGGCGCGCCCCACCGGCGCAGCAGGGCCACCTCCTCCTGCTGCACCTCCACGGCCTCCGGCCGGCGGCCGAGACCGGCCAGGGCCGCGGCCCGCAGCGCGCGCTGGCGGTTCCAGGCCGGGTTGGCGCCGCCGAGGACCGAGTCGCCGGCCGCGTCGACGAGCGCCAGCGCCCCGGCCCAGTCGCCGTCGGCCAGCCGCAGCCGGGCGACCGCGTGCCGCACCAGCCGGCCGCCCTCGCCGCCGGGCTGCTCGGCCAGCGCGAGCTCGGCGGTGGCCCGGGCGGCGTCCAGGTCGCCGCGGTCGACGTGGGCACCGACCAGGAAGGCCAGCGCGTACGACCGGCCGGTGCCCGACCCGCCCCACATGCGCTCCTGCTCCAGCATCGCCTCGAAGCACGCCACCGCGTCGGCGAGCTCGCCGCGCCGCCACTGCCACAGGCCCTGCCAGAGGTTCACCGACAGTGCGGTGAACAGCGAGCCGCGGGCGTGCGCCTGGGCCCTGGCCCGCTCCCAGAAGTCGCCGAGATCGTCGTCGGCGACCATCCGGGCGTTCGCGGCCACCACCCAGAACAGCCCGCTGTCCACCTCGAACAGCCGGTCGTCGGCCAGCGCGAACCGGGCCAGCTCGACCGACCGGTCCCGGTCGGCGCCCGCGCAGGCCACCTCCCACGCCAGCGTCGCGGCCAGCATCCGGGCGCCGTCGCCGTCGCCCTGCACGACCGGCTCGGGGCCGGCCTGCCACCGGGCGGGGTCGAGCCCGTGCATGAACCCACTGATCCGCTGCAGCGCGACCAGCCCCTGCCGGGCGTCCACCAGGTCGTCGGGCAGCGCGGCGGCGGCGTCCTGGGCGAACGCGGAGGCGATGCCGGGCGAGCTGGTGAACACGTGCGTCCAGGCGATCGCGACGGCCAGCTCGGCCCGGTCCGCCGGCTCGGTCGCCAGCTCGTACGCGGCGCCGAGGTGCTCGAGCCCCGCCGGGCCGTCGACCAGCGTCTCCAGCAGCCCCAGCTCGCAGAGCACGTCCAGCCGGGCCCGACCCTCGGCCGGCTCCGCGAGCGCCCTGCGCAGGTAGGTGACCGCGCTCTCGGACGCGCCGCGGGCGGCCGCCGTCCGGGCCGCGGCGCTGAGCACCTCGACGCTGGCGGCGTCGCCCCGGCTGGGCGCCAGCAGCAGGTGCGCGCCGACCTGCTCGGCCGACCCGCCGCGCAGCCGCACCAGCCGCCCGGCCCGCTCGTGCGCCAGGGCGCGCTCCGCGCTCGGCACCGCCCGGTAGACGGCGTCCCGGACCAGCGGGTGCACGAACCCGACCGGCTCCTCGTCCCGCAGGATCTCCGCCCGGGCCAGGTCCGCGAGGGCGGCCGCGGTGGTGACCTCGTCGAGGCCCGACATCTCGGCGATCGACGGGAGGTCGGCGCGCTCGCCCAGCACGGCCACCGCGCCGGCGACCGCCGTCGCTTCGTCCGGCAGCCGGCGCAGCCGGGTCAGCACCATGCTGGCGACCGCCCGGGAACCGCACGCCATCACCCGGTCGGCGTGGGCGGCGTCGGGCCGGACCCGGTCGGCCTCCAGCGCCCGCAGCAGCTGGCGGAGCAGCAGCGGGTTGCCCGCGGTCGTCGTGTGGCAGGCGGTGAGGAACAGCGGAGCCGGCTCGCCGAGCCGGCGGCGGACCAGCTCGGCCGTCCCCTCGCGGGTGAGCGGGCCCGGCCGGACCACCGCGGTGGACGGGTCGAGCAAAACCTCGGCGAGCAGGTCGTCGTCCTCGTGCCGCTCGCCGGTCCGCAACGTCGCGAGCAGCAGCAGCGGCAGCCCGTCGAGCCGGCGGGAGAGGTAGACGACGAACCGCAGCGAGGCGGTGTCGCACCACTGCAGGTCGTCGATCGCCAGCACCAGCGGCCGCTCGGAGGCGAGGCCGGCGGCCAGCCAGTAGAGCCCGTGCAGCACGGCGAACGAGCCCTCGGCCGGCTCGTCCAGCACGTCGAACACCCCGCGGGCGCTGGCCGCCGCGCCGGTGAGCAGCCGCTCGCGCCGCTCGGCGTCGACCAGCGTGGGCTCGAACAGCTGCCGCACGGCGCCGAAGCCGAAGGTCCGTTCGAGCTGGCTGCCTCGGGCGCCGAGCACGGTCAGGTCATGCTCGGCGGCCAGCCGGCGGGCCTCGGCCAGCAGCCGGGTCTTGCCGACGCCCGGCGGGCCCTCGATGAGCAGCAGCTGCGAGGCGCCGGCGGCGAGGTCGGCGACCGCGGTCCGGATCGTCCCCAGCTCGTCGTCGCGGTCGACGAGGTCGGGCGGGACGGCGGCGGCCGCAGGTGCGCCCGGCGGCGCGGATGCCGGCGCGGAGGCCGGCGGCGGGGCCGGCGACGGTACGGCGGACCGGACCGGGGACAGTGCCGGCGAGAGTGCCGGCGAGAGCGCCGGCGAGAGCGCCGGCGACTGGGCCAGCACCTCGGCCTCCAGCGCGCGCAGGGCCGGCCCCGGGTCGATGCCGAGTTCGGCCGACAGCAGGTTGCGTGCCCGGCGGAGAGCGGCCAGCGCGTCCGCCTGCCGGTGGGCGCGATACAGCGCGAGCACCAGCAGCCGCCACCGCTCCTCCCGCAGCGGCTCGTCCGCGACCAGCGCCTCCAGCTCCGGTACGAGCAGCGCCGCCTCGCCGCGGTCGAGCCGGGCGGCGAGCAGCCGCTCCCGGGCGACCGCCCGCAGCTCGGTCAGCCGGGCGATCTCGGCCTCCGCCCAGGGCTCGCCCGGATACTCGCTCAGCGCCGGGCCGCGCCAGAGCTCGAGCGCCTCGGTGAGCAGCTCGGCGGCGCGCTGCGGCTCGCCTGCGGTGGAGGCGGTCCCGGCGTCGCGGACCAGCCGCTCGAACCACCAGGCGTCGACCGCGTCCGGCGGCAGCCGGACGGCGTAGCCGGAGCCGGCGCTGGCGATGATCCCGCGGCGCGAGCGCGGCGCGCCGTCCGGCTGGAGCCGCCGCCGCAGGTGCGACACGTACGACTGGACCGCGCCGCTGACGTTGCCGGGAAGGTCGGTGCCCCATAGACAGTCGGCGATCCGCTCGGCGGGCACGATCTCCCCGCGGGCGAGGATCAGCACGGCGAGGACGGCACGCTGACGGCGACCGCCGAGGTCGATCTCGGCATCGCCGTCGCAGGCGTCGAGCCTGCCGAGGATCCGGACCCGGAGCCCGTCTCGGCCTGCCATCTCACCTCCCCGCTCTCCCCGGCTCGACGGTAAAGGAGGGCCGCGCGCTTAGGGCAGAAACCGATCCGCGGCTCGGTGGCGGAACGCGGGGACCGTTCCCGGTACGGTCGGAAGATCCGGTTCCGAGGTGAGAGCCGGCGGCTGACTGCTCAACCGCCGCTCCCGCGGGGAGGCCCGCGGCAGCGGCCTACCCGGGGCCACCGGGCCGATGTCCGGTGCAGCGAATCGGCCGACCACTAGATCCAGCTGGGGAACCAGATCCGGGACCGCCACTCCTCGTACGTGATGAGCTGGCCGGTGAGGATCGGCCACAGCCAGGCCGAATTCACTACGACGACCGCGAGGTAGCCGCAAACCGCCACGAGCCCGATCATCCGCCGCTGCTCGGACGCCCTGGCCGGCCCGAGCACCGCGCCGAGGGCGAGCGTCACGCCGATCACCAGGAACGGCACCAGCGGGGTCATGTAGAACAGGAACATCGTCCGGCCGGGCACCGAGAACCAGGTCAGCCAGCCCGCGGCGAACGCCATCAGTACGGCCCAGCCGCGCCAGTCCCGCCGGACCACGCCGATCCACGCCGCCCACAGCACGGCCGGCACGAAGGCCCACCACAGCGCCGGCGTCCCGACGTCCAGCACGGTCCGTACGCACTGGTTCGCGCCGCAGCCGGTCGGCGACGGGTCGCTCGGGTAGTAGAAGAGCACCGGCCGGCCGTCGACCAGCCAGCCCCACGGCGAGGACTGGTAGGAGTGCGGGGTGCGCAGCGTGCTGTGGAAGTCCCACATCTGCGCGTGGTAGTTGAGCAGCGATCGGATCGGCCCGGGCAGCCAGGACCAGTAGCCGGTGTGCGTGTCGGCCCAGTGCCGGTCGTAGGAGTTCTCCCCGAGGAACCAGCCCGACCAGCTCAGCAGGTATGCGGCGACCGGGGCGAGCACGAACGACCCGGCCGCTCCGGGCAGGTCGCGCAGCGCGGTGCCCTGCCAGGGCCGCGACATCCCGGCCGCCCGGCGGGCGCCCAGATCCCAGAGCACCGACAGCAACCCGAAGCCGATCAGGAACCAGATCCCGCTCCACTTCACCCCGCAGGACAGGCCGAGCAGCACGCCGCCGGCCAGCCGCCAGCCCCGGAACCCGATCCGCCCGCCGTACCGGCCGATCACCTCCAGCCGGTCCCGGACCACGTCCCGGTCGACCACCAGGCAGGCGAACCCGGCCAGCACGAACACGGCCAGGAAGATGTCCAGCAGCGCGAACCGGCTCTGCACGATCGACAGCCCGTCCGCGGCGAGCAGGATCCCGGCCGCGGCCCCGAGCAGGGTGGACCGGGTCATCCGCCGGGTGACCCGGATGAGGATCGCCACGCACAGCGTCCCCGCGATCGCGGCCGGCACCCGCCAGCCGACCGAGTTGTCCCCGAACACCGTGATCCCGCCGGCGACCAGCCACTTCCCGAGCGGCGGGTGGACGATGAACATGTAGCCGGGGTTGTTCTCGTAGCCGCCGTTGCGCAGGATCTCGCCGCCCTCGGTGGCGTAGTAGACCTCGTCGAACTGCTTGGCGTCCGGAAAGCCGATGCCCCACAGCCGCACGACGCCGGCCACCGCGGTGATCAGGACCGTGATCACCCAGGACAGCGCCGCGTCCGGCGGCATCGGCCGGTGCTCGACCGGCCGGACCCGGCCCCGGTGCGTCCGGGGCTGCTCGTCCGGGCTCGGGGCATCCGGCGGGGCTGCCTCGAGCGTCGCGGCCATGCGGCGATGGTAAGTGCACGTCCTGAACGTGCCGCGCAGGCGGTGACGAGGTCTCGGAGTTTGCATCTGGATGGGGCCCTCCGCCATCGGCGGGGCTCGTTGGGCGAGGTCGGTCGATACTCACCAGTGCAGACGAGCCGACGCCCGGGGGTTACGGGGGCCGCCCCCGACCGCGACTAGTGTCACAGCGTGCCGCCGGGGACTCTCGTGCTGGCCGGCGCGCCGCTCGGCGACCCGGCCGACGCCAGCCCGCGACTGCGGGACGCCCTGGGCAGCGCGGAGGTGGTCGCGGCCGAGGACACCCGCCGGCTCCGCCGGCTCGCCGCCGACCTCGGCGTCACGGTGACCGGCCGGATCGTGCGGCACGACGACGCCACCGAGGAGGCCGGTACGCCCGGGCTGGTCGACCAGCTGCTCGCCGGCCGGACGGTGCTGCTGGTCACCGACGGCGGCATGCCGAGCGTGTCCGACCCCGGCTACCGGCTGGTGTCGGCGGCGGTCGCGGCCGGCGTCCCGGTGACCGCGGTGCCAGGGCCGTCCGCGGTCACCACCGCGCTGGCGCTGTCAGGGCTGCCGACCGACCGGTTCTGCTTCGAAGGATTCCTGCCCCGCCGGCCGGGGGAGCGGCGCCGGGCGCTGGCGGCGCTGCGGGACGAGCGGCGCACGCTGGTGCTGTTCGAGGCGCCGCACCGGCTGGCCGCGACGCTGGCCGACGCCGCCGAGATCCTCGGCCCGGACCGGCCGGCGGCGGCCTGCCGGGAGATGACCAAGACCTACGAGGAGGTCCGCCGCGGCTCGCTGGCCGAGCTGGCGGCCTGGGCCGCGGAGGGTGTCCGCGGCGAGATCACGCTGGTGGTCGGCGGGGCGCCGCGCCGGGCCGTCGAGGCCGACCCGGCCGAGCTGGCCGCCGCGGTGGCGGCCAGGGAGCAGGCCGGCACCGACCGGAAGGCGGCGATCGCCGACGTCGCCCGGGAGTCCGGGCTGCCCAAGCGGGTGGTCTACGCCGCCGTGGTGGCGGCGCGTTAAGCCCTGGCGGGGCTTCACTACGCTGGGTGGTATGCCCGATCGACACATCCTCACCTCGGTGGCCTGGCCGTATGCCAGCGGTCCCCGGCACGTCGGCCACGCGGCCGCGTACGTGCCCTCGGACGTCTTCAGCCGCTACCACCGGATGGCGGGCAACAAGGTCCTCATGGTCTCGGGCACCGACGAGCACGGCACGCCGATCCTGGTCGCCGCGGACAACGAGGGCGCCTCGACGCGGGAGACCGCCGACCGCTACAACCGGCTCATCGTCGAGGACCTGCAGTCGCTCGGCCTCTCCTACGACCTGTTCACCCGGACCACGACGAGGACGCACTACTCGGTGGTCCAGGAGATCTTCACCGGCCTGCTCGACAACGGCTACGTGTTCCCGCAGACCACGCTCGGCGCGATCTCGCCGTCGACGGGGCGCACGCTGCCGGACCGCTACATCGAGGGCACCTGCCCGATCTGCGGCTACGACCAGGCCCGCGGCGACCAGTGCGACAACTGCGGCAACCAGCTCGACGCCACCGACCTGATCAACCCGCGGTCCCGGATCAACGGGGAGACGCCGAAGTTCGTCGAGACCGAGCACTACTTCCTCGACCTGCCGGCGTTCGCCGAGGTCCTCGGGGACTACCTGCGGTCGCGGGACAACTGGCGGCCGAACGTGCTGAAGTTCTCGCTCAACCTGCTCGACGACCTCAGGCCGCGGGCGATCACCCGCGACCTCGACTGGGGCGTTCCGGTGCCGCTGGACGGCTGGCGGGACCGGCCCGACAAGAAGCTCTACGTCTGGTTCGACGCGGTCGTCGGCTACCTGTCGGCCTCGATCGAGTGGGCCCAGCGGACCGGCGACCCGGACGCGTGGCGGCCGTTCTGGCAGGGCTCCGGGGACGGCGCCAGTGGCTACTACTTCATGGGCAAGGACAACATCGTCTTCCACTCGGAGATCTGGCCGGCGATGCTGTTCGGCTACTCGGGGATCGGCGCCCGCGGCGGCAAGCCGGGCTCGCTCGGCCCGATCGACCGGCCGTACGAGGTGGTCTCGAGCGAGTTCCTGACCATGGAGGGCAAGCAGTTCTCCTCCTCCCGCGGCGTGGTGATCGGCCTGCGCGACGTGCTGTCCCGGTACGACGTGGACGCGTTGCGCTACTACCTGTCCGTGGCCGGCCCGGAGACCCAGGACACCGACTTCACCTGGGTCGAGTTCCGCCGCCGCAACAACGACGAGCTGGCCGACAGCTGGGGCAACCTGGTCAACCGCTCGATCTCGCTGGCCGCCCGCAACTTCGGTGCGATCCCCGCGGCCGGCGCCCTCACCGACGCCGACGCCAGGTTGCTGGCCACCGCCAAGGACGCGTTCGGCGCGGTCGGCGGGCTGATCGAGCGGTCCCGGCAGAAGGCGGCGATCGCCGAGGCGATGCGGGTGGTCGGCGACGCCAACCGCTACCTGTCCGACCAGGCGCCGTGGCAGCTGGCCAAGACCGGGGTGGCCGAGGACAAGGCCCGGATGGGCACGATCCTGCACGTCGCGCTGCAGGTGGTCGACGACGCCAAGACGCTGCTGACGCCGTTCCTGCCGACCTCGTCGGACGCGGTGCACCGGCTGCTCGGCGCCGGGGAGGCGCCGGGGGAGTGGGCACCGATGCCGCGGGTGGTCGAGGTCGACGAGCCGACCGCGATCGGCTCGCCGTCATACCCGGTGATCACCGGCGACTACACCGGCGGCGGGCGGTGGGAGTCCACCCCGCTGCCGGTGGGCCGCCCGCTGGTGCCGCCGAAGCCGCTGTTCAAGAAGCTCGATCCGTCCATTGTGGACGACGAGCTGGCCCGCCTGACCACGTGACCCGGCCTGGCGGGCCGCGGGAGCGGACGCAGCCGGCACCACCGCTGCCCGAGCCGTTGCCGGCCGAGGTGGTCGACAGCCACTGCCATCTCGACGCCATGGGTGTCGACGTCGGACAGTCGCTTGTGGACGCGGCAGCGGTCGGCGTGACCCGGGTGGTGACCGTCGGGGACACGCTGGAGTCGTCCCGGTGGTGCGCGGACACCGCGACGAAGCACCCGCAGGTGGTCGCGACGGTGGCCGTGCACCCCAACGAGGTCGGCGGAATCGATGAGTCCACATGGGACGGTCTGGCCGAGCTGGCCGCCCGGCCGGAGGTGCGGGCCGTCGGCGAGACCGGGCTGGACTACTACTGGGGCCGGGTGCCGGCGGACGCGCAGCAGGACGCGTTCCGCCGGCACATCGCGCTGGCCAAGCAGCACGACAAGGCGTTGGTGATCCATGACCGGGACGCGCACGCCGACGTGCTGCGCGTGCTGGCCGAGGAGGGTGCGCCCGAACACACCGTGTTCCACTGCTTCTCCGGCGACGTCGAGATGGCGAGATACTGCGTGCGCGCCGGGTACGTGTTGTCGTTCGCGGGCACGGTGACGTTCAAGAACGCGCCGGCACTGCGGGAGGCAGCAGCCGTGGTGCCGCTGCACCAGCTGCTGGTCGAGACCGACGCGCCGTTCCTCACGCCGATGCCCTACCGGGGACGGCCTAACGCGCCCTACCTGGTGCCGTTCACGGTGCGCGCACTCGCGACCGTGCTGAGTGTCCACATCGAACAGCTGTGCGAGGAAGTCACCCGAACGGCGCAGCGGGTCTTCGGTAGCTGGTAGTCGACACGCCACAGCGCGTCACGCGACTTGGCCCAAAGGCCTACGCCCGTTACTGTCCCGTCTCCATATGGACGGCAACAAACCCGAGCGCGGCCGTCACCGGCGTCGCGGGCGAACCGACCATCCGTCCACTGCGGGCATTCCACAGTGGAGCGACGGGTCGTCCGACCGTCCGCAGTGGACGCCGACGCTCGAACCGAGATCGTGGTTCGAGAAGCAGGCGCCGAGCCGGACGTCCCCGGCCCCGGACCCGGCCGAGGACGTTCCCGGCGGCGCCGACCGCTGGCGCCGGGCCGCGGCGGACACCGACGCCCGCTGGCGGCCGGTCTCCGACCTGACCGACACCGCCTGGGGGCTCGACGGCGCCTGGCGGGACCCGTCCGCCCGGTGGAACGTCGCCGGCGTCGCGCCGGAGAACGGCGTGCAGCAGACCGGCAGCGGGTGGTACTCCGACGGCCGCGCCGGCGAGCCCGGCCAGCAGCCCTGGGACACCTCCCGCTGGGGCTCGACCGACCCCGGCGAGCGCGCCGGCTCCGACGGCCGCGGCGACCGCGCCGGGTGGGGCTCGACCGACCACGCCGACCGCGCCGGCTGGGACCGCGACGGCCGCGGCGACCGCGCGCGCTGGGGCCCGACCGAGCACGCCGACCGCGCCGGCTGGGGCCACGACGGCGGCGGCGACCGCGCCGGCTGGGACCGCGACGTCGCGTGGGGCGGCGACCCGGGCCGCTCCGGCCGCACCGCCTGGACCGATGCCCCCACGGACGCCGCCTGGTCCGCGGCCGGCTCCCCGGTCGCCCTGCTGGAGCGCCCGCGGCCCGTCCCGGCCCAGGACGCGCCGGAGCACGACGCGCCGCAGCACGACGCGCCGGAGCAGGACTCGCCGGTTCCCGGGCGCAAGCACGCCGTCCGGCACCCGCTGCGCATCGGCCTGTTCGCGCTGGTGCTGTTCGGCCTGGTCGCGGGCAGCGTCGCCTGGCTGTCGATGGACAAGTCGGTGACGCTGACCGTCGACGGCGAGGCCCGCGCGGTGAAGACGTACGCGTCGACCGTGGGCGGCGTGCTCGACGACCAGCACCTGACGGTCGGGCAGCACGACACGGTGGCCCCGGCCCGGGATGCCCGGATCACCGACGGCGCCGAGATCGTCCTGCGCCGCGGCCGGCTGCTCACGCTGACCGTGGACGGCCAGACCCGCCAGGTGTGGACTACCGCGACCACCGTGCGGGACGCGCTGAACCAGATCGGCTACCGGCAGGCCAACCTGTGGATGTCGTCGGACCGGTCGACCCGGCTGCCGCTGGCCGGCTACCAGCTGAGCCTGCGGATGCCGAAGAGCGTCACCATCGTGTCGGGCGGCACCAAGCGCACGATCAGCACGACCGCGCCGACCGTCGGCGCGGCGCTCGACCAGGCCGGCATCGACCTCGGCGCCGGCGACAAGCTGTCCCCGCTGTCCAGCTCGCCGGTGCGGGCCGGGATGACGATCACGCTCACGCGGTTGACGACGAAGACCTCGACCACCGAGGCCGTCATCGAGTACAAGACGATCGAGAAGACCGACCCGAACGCCGACCCGGGCTCGCGGACGGTGCAGACCAAGGGCGTGACCGGGCTGCAGCAGGTCACCACCGTCATGACGTACGTCGACGGCAAGCTGACCAGCTCGAAGGTCGTCAAGCGGGTCGTGGTGAAGAAGCCGGTCGACGAGGTCGTCGTGGTCGGGCCGGAGCAGGAGTCGGCGCCGCCGGTCGCCCAGCCGGCCGGGTGCGCGGACTTCCCGACCACCGGCGGGCTCAACTGGTGCGGGCTGGCGCAGTGCGAGTCGGGGCTGAACCCCAACGCGTACAACCCGGCCGGGCCCTACTACGGGCTCTACCAGTTCGACGTGCAGACCTGGCAGGCAAACGGCGGCACCGGGACCCCGTCCGGCAAGTCGATCGCCGAGCAGACCCGGGTGGCCTACAACCTCTACCAGGCCCGAGGCCGAGCACCCTGGCCGGTCTGCGGCAAGAACCTCTGACGGCGGTGGGTGCCGCACCGGCTCGCTGACGCCGGGTGGGTGCCCCGCGTCAGCGGACTTCGCACCGCGTCCCGGCGCCCAGACGACGACCGGCGGCGTTGTCGTCGCGGCCGATACAACCCCGGTATCGGCCGCTCCTCCGCCTTGCCGGACGCCGCCTGGATCACCGGGCCACCGCACGAGCCCGCTGACGCGGGGCACTACCGTCGCGGCGTGAGCGGGGACGGGTTGCTCGGACCGGCGGAGATCCGCGGGCTGGCGGCCCGGCTCGGCATCACGCCGACCAAGGCCCTCGGGCAGAACTTCCTGCACGACCCGAACACGATCCGCCGCATCGTGCGCACGGCGGACCTCGGGCCGGCCGACGTCGCCGTCGAGGTCGGGCCCGGGCTCGGCTCGCTCACCCTCGGCCTGCTCGCCGCGGCCGGTCACGTGACCGCGGTCGAGGTCGACCCGGTGCTGGCGGCGGCGCTGCCGGCGACGGTCGCCGACCGGCTGCCGGCCCGGGCCGGCGCGCTGACCGTCGTGGCCGCGGACGCGCTCCGGCTGCCGGGCGTGCCCGACCCGCAACCGACCGCACTGGTCGCGAACCTGCCGTACAACGTCGCCGTCCCGGTCGTGCTGCACCTGCTGGAGGTGCTGCCGACGCTGCGCACCGGGCTGGTCATGGTGCAGGCCGAGGTCGCGGAGCGGCTGGCCGCCCGGCCGGGCTCGAAGGCGTACGGCGTCCCGTCGGTCAAGGCGGCCTGGTACGCGGGCGTCCGGCGGGCCGGCTCGATCCCGCGCGCGGTGTTCTGGCCGGTGCCGAACGTGGACTCCGGTCTGGTCGCGCTGACCCGCCGGGAGCCGCCGGCCGGCGCCGACCGGGCCGCCACGTTCGCCGTCGTCGACGCCGCGTTCGCGCAGCGGCGCAAGACGCTGCGGGCGGCGCTGGCCGGCTGGGCCGGCTCGGCCGCCGAGGCGGAGCGCCGGCTGCGCGCGGCCGGCGTCGATCCCGGGCTGCGCGGCGAGGCGCTCGACGTCACCGCGTACGCCCGGATCGCGGCTGTCCATCCGGACCCCGCGGCTGCGTCGACACACCGGGAGGAGGCGTGATGGCCACGTACATGCTGTTGCTCTACGCCGAGGACGGGGACGAGCAGACCAGGGCCGCGCGCTGGGCCGAGCTGCCCGAATGGAACGCGCTGACCAGGGAGCTGCGCGAGCGCGCGGTCTGGATCGCGAACGCGGCGCTGCACCCGGTCGAGTCGGCGACCACGGTCCGGGTCCGGCAGAGGGGTTGGCCGCGCTCCGGCGGGCGACCGGCGCCGGGCCGTACCAGGTGCAGGCCGCGATCGCCGCGCTGGAGCTGCAGGACCCGATCGAGTGGGATCGGGTCGCCGACCTGTACGCCGCGCTGGCCCGGATCGCGCCCTCGCCGGTGGTCGAGGTGCAGCGGGCCGCCGCCGTCGGCCTCGCGCACGGCCCGGCGCGCGGGCTCGCGCTGCTGGCGCCGTTGCTGGCCGACCCCGCGCTGGCCCGCTACCAGCCGCTGCACGCCACCCACGCCGAGCTGCTGCGCCGGGCCGGGCTTCCGGCGGCGGCCGCGTACGAGACGGCGATCGAGCTGACCGGGAACGAGGTCGAGCGGGCCGAACTCCGTCGCCGGGCTGTCCTTCCGGGCGGTCCAGCCGCGTCGTCCTGACGAAACCCCACAGACGGAAGGACATCGACATGGGTGTGATCGTCAGCAGCCTCATCACCGCGGACGGGGTCCGGGACGAGCCGATGAGCTGGATCGGCGACCTGTTCGACACCGACGCGGTCGAGGGCTCGATCGCGCAGCTCAAGTCCGTCGACGCGTTCCTGATGGGCCGCCGCTCGTACGACTACTTCGCGCCGGCCTGGTCCGGCGGCGGCGACCCGTACACGGACGCGCTGGCCGAGCTGCCGAAGTACGTGTTCTCCTCGACGCTGGAGAGCACCGACTGGGCCAACACGACGATCGTGCGCACCGACGCCGTCGAGGCCGTGCGCGCGCTCGGCGGCACCAGCTTGCTCTACGGCTTCGGCCGGCTGGCCCAGTCGCTGCTCGCGGCCGGGCTGGTCGAGCGGATCCGGTTCGGCGTGCACCCGGTGCTGGTCCGGCCGGCGCGGACCCCGCTGCGGCTGACCGGGACCGAGCGGCGCGGCAACGGCGCGGTCGTGCTCGGCTACGAACCCGCCTGACCGGTGCGGCCGGGGCCGCGCACTACCCTGCTGGCGTGGCCCCGACCCGACTGCTCGGCGTTCCCGAGCCGGTCACCGTGCGGGTCCCGGCCAAGGTCAACCTGCACCTGTCCGTCGGCCCGGCCCGGAAGGACGGCTACCACGAGCTGGTCACCGTCTTCCACGCGATCTCCCTCTACGACGAGCTCACCGCCACGCCGGCGCGCGACCTGTCGATCGGGATCAGCGGCGAGGGCGCCGACGAGCTGTCCCCGGGCGAGGACAACCTGGCCTGGAAGGCGGCGGTGCTGCTGGCCGAGCGCGCCGGCGTGCCGCCGGCCGTCCGGCTCGACCTGGTCAAGGGCATCCCGGTGGCCGGCGGGCTGGCCGGCGGCAGCGCCGACGCGGCCGCGGCGCTGGTCGCCTGCGACGCGCTGTGGGGCGCCGGGTTCGACCGGGCCGAGCTGCTCGAGCTCGCCGCCGAGCTGGGCAGCGACGTCGCGTTCGCGCTCACCGGCGGCACCGCGCTCGGCACCGGTCGGGGCGAGCGGCTCACCCCGGTGCTCGCGGCCGGGCGCTGGCACTGGGTGCTCGCGGTCGCCGGCCAGGGACTGTCCACCCCGGACGTGTACGGCGAGCTGGACCGGCTGCGCACCAGCATCGAGCAGCCGGTGGCCGGCGCGCCGGACCGGCTGATCAACGCGCTGCGGGTGCACGACGCGGCTGCGCTCGGCGAGCTGCTGGCCAACGACCTGCAGGCGCCGGCGCTGGCGCTGCGGCCGGAGCTGCGCCGCACGCTGCGGGTCGGCGTCGACCTCGGCGCGCTCGGCGCGGTCGTCTCCGGCTCCGGGCCGACCTGCGCGTTCCTGTCCCGGTCCCGGGAGGCGGCGGTCCGGCTGGCGGCCGCGCTGGCCGGCGCCGGCGTCTGCCGGACGGTCCGGATCGCGTACGGACCGGTGCCCGGCGCCCGGGTGGTCGCCGACGAGGAAGGCACCCTGTGAGCCGCCGGGGGAGTGAGCCCGGAGGCGAGCGATGGCTGCGCTGACCGCCCCGCTGGTCTCGCTGGAGAACGTGTCGAAGGCGTACGCGACGACCGTCGTGCTCGACGGCGTCTCGCTCGGCGTCGCCGCAGGCGAGCGGACCGGCGTGGTCGGGCGCAACGGCGGCGGCAAGACCACGTTGCTGCACATCCTCACCGGCCAGGAGCGGCCCGACTCCGGCCGGGTGGCCCGCACCGGCGACCTGCGGATCGGGTACGTCGACCAGCGCGCCGACCCGCCCGGCAGCACGGTCCGCGACGTCGTGCTGGCCCGCTACGGCGAGGTGCACGAGTGGGCCGGCGACGCCGCGGTCCGCGAGGTGCTGGGCGGGCTCGGGCTGACCCGGATCGGCCTGGACTCGTCGGTCGAGCGGCTGTCCGGCGGCGAGCGCCGCCGGGTCGCGCTGGCCGCGGCCCTGGTCGCGCGCTCCGACCTGCTGGTGCTCGACGAGCCGACCAACCACCTCGACGTCGAGGGCGTCGCCTGGCTGGCCGAGCACCTCGGGGCCCGCCGGGAGGCGGTGGTCGTGGTCACCCACGACCGCTGGTTCCTCGACGAGGTCACCGACCAGACCTGGGCGGTCGGCGACGGCACGGTCCGCCGGTACGACGGCGGCTACTCCGCGTACGTGCTGGCCCGGGCCGAGCGGGCCCGGCAGGCGGCCGCATCCGAGGCCCGCCGGCAGAACCTGCTCCGCAAGGAGCTGGCCTGGCTGCGGCGCGGACCGCCGGCCCGCACGAGCAAGCCGCGGTTCCGGATCGAGGCCGCCCAGGCGCTGATCGCCGACGAGCCGCCGCCGCGGGACTCCACCCGCCTGCAGGCGTTCGCCACCCGCCGGCTCGGCAAGAGCGTGTACGACGTCGAGGACGTGACGCTCGCCCTCGGCGACCGCACCCTGCTCCGCCACGTGACCTGGCGGCTCGGCCCGGGCGACCGGGTCGCGGTGGTCGGCGTCAACGGCGCCGGCAAGACCACGCTGCTGCGCCTGCTGCTCGGTCAGCAGCAGCCGGACCGCGGCACGGTCCGGGTGGGACAGACCGTCCGGGCGGGCTACCTGTCCCAGGACGTGTCCGAGCTGCCGGAGGACCTGAGGCTGCTGGAGGCGGTCGAGCAGGTCGCCCGGACGGCGAACCTCGGCGGGGTCGACCTGTCCGCGTCCCAGCTGGCCGAGCGGTTCGGCTTCGGCGCCAGCCGGCAGTGGACGCCGGTCGCCGACCTGTCCGGCGGCGAGCGGCGCCGGCTGCAACTGCTCCGGCTGCTCATGGCCGAGCCCAACGTGTTGCTGCTGGACGAGCCGACCAACGACCTGGACACCGACACGCTCACCGCGCTGGAGGACCTGCTCGACACCTGGCCGGGCACGCTGGTCGTGGTCAGCCACGACCGCTACCTGGTCGAGCGGGTCTGCGACTCGGTGGTCGCGCTGCTCGGCGACGGCTCGCTCGCCGCTCTGCCGGGCGGCGTGGACGACTACCTGGCCCGCCGCCGGGCCGACCGGGAGGCCGCCCCCGCCCCGTCGGCGGCGCGCCGGGCCCAAGGCGACACCAGGGCCGAGGCCAGGGCCACCCGGCGCGAGCTGATCCGGCTGGAGCGGCGGATCGCGACCCTGGAGCGGCAGGAGGCGCACCTGCACGAGGAGCTCGCCCGGCATGCGACCGACCACGAGCGGGTGCTCCAGCTCGACACCCGGCTGCGGGAGATCGGTGCGGAGAAGGACGAGGCCGAGTCGGCCTGGCTGGAGCTGGCGGAGACCGCCGAAGCTCCCTGAAGTACGGTCCGTGCTGTCCGAGCCGAGGGAGGGCGCGCTGCGATGTCGATGTTCGGTCTGCGGACCCTGCCGGTGAACCACCGCCTGCACTCGTTCTACCGGGTCGTCGGTGCGGTCGTCGGCCTGCTGCTGGTCGCGTTCGGCGTCGTCGGCCTCATCGTCGCCGGCGACGTGCTCGGCGCCCCGGCGAGCACCCCGTTCTGCGTGATCTGCCTGGTGGCGGGCGCGATCATGATCCTCGCGGCGGTGCGGGACGGCAACGCCGGTGCCGAGGTCAACGCCTACCTCGGCGCGGCGCTGATCCTGATCGGCTTCGTCTGCATGCTCACCATGCACACCGACGACGCCAACGTCCTCGACGTGTCGATGGCCGACGTGATCATCCTGTTCGTCGCCGCCGTCGCCGCGCTCGCCGCCGGCTTCTACGGCCGGGTCGGCGAGCCGGTGCACCAGCCGGCCCAGCGGGATCCGGACCCTAGCGCTCGCGGGTGACCAGCTGCGGGCGCTGCTTCAGCTCGGACAGCCCGTACCAGGCAAGGTTGACCAGGTGGGCGGCCACCTCGTCGCGCTTGGGCCGGCGTGCCTCCAGCCACCACTGCCCGGTCAGCGCGACCATCCCGACCAGCGCCTGGGAGTAGAGCCCGGCGAGCTTCGGGTCGAAGCCGCGCCGCTTGAACTCCGCGGCCAGCAGGTATTCCACCTGGCTGGCGATGTCGTTGAGCAGGCTGGAGAACGTGCCGCTGGTGCTGGCCACCGGCGAGTCCCGGACCAGGATCCGGAACCCGTCGGTCTCCTGCTCGATGTAGGTCAGCAGCGCCAGCGCCGCCTGCTCCAGCAGCGCGCGCGGGCTGCCAGCGGTCAGGGCGCCGGTGAACACGTCGAGCAGGCGCTGCATCTCCCGGTCGATGACGACCGCGTACAGCCCCTCCTTGCCGCCGAAGTGCTCGTACACGATCGGCTTGCTCACGCCGGCCCTGGCCGCGATCTCCTCGATCGACGTGCCGTCGAAGCCCTTCTCGGCGAACAGTGCTCGACCGACGTCCAGCAGCTGCTCCCGCCGCTCCTTGCCGCTCATCCGAACCCTCGGCCGGCCGCGATCCGGATCGCTCACCTGGCCAGCCTAGGGTGTTGGCACCGCGGTGCGACGCCCGCCGCCCGTCCCCGGCGGGTCGGGCGGTCGGGCGGCGGCCCGGGTGGCGGTCGGGTGGTGATCCGGTCCGGCTCAGGCCGCGACGTTCTCGGGAGCCCGCTGTACGGCGTCGACCCGGCGCGCGGCGATCCGCTCGGCGGTCGGCCACTTGACGTCCCAGACCCAGCCCAGCTTCTCGAAGAACCAGATCAGCCGCGCGGAGATGTCGATCTGCCCCCGCAGCACGCCGTGCCGCGCCATCGACGGGTCGGCGTGGTGGGAGTTGTGCCACGACTCGCCGAAGCTCAGGATCGCCAGCGGCCAGAAGTTCGCCGACTTGTCCCTGGCCGCGAACGGGCGCTCGCCGATCGCGTGGCAGATCGAGTTGATCGACCAGGTCACGTGATGCAGCAGGCCGACGCGGACCAGGCTGGCCCAGAAGAACGCGGACAGCGCACCGGCCCAGGACATCGTGATCAGCCCGCCGAGCACGGCCGGCAGCCCGAAGCTGACCAGCACCAGCAGCGGGAACACCTTCTCGATCCGGACGATCGCCTTGTCCTGCAGCAGGTCGGGAGTGAACCGCTTCTGGTTGGTGTGCTCCACGTCGAACAGCCAGCCGACGTGCGCGAACCACAGGCCCTTGAGCAGCGCCGGCACCGTCTCGCCGTACCGCCACGGGGAGTGCGGGTCACCCTCCCGGTCGCTGAACGCGTGGTGCCGGCGGTGGTCGGCGACCCAGCGGATCACGCCACCCTCGACCGCCAGCGAGCCGGCGACCGCGAGCGTCAGGCGCAGCCACCGCTTGGCCTTGAACCCGCCGTGGGTGAAGTAGCGGTGGAAGCCGATCGTCACGCCGAGCCCGGAGACCAGGTAGAACAGCACGGCCAGCCCGACGTCGACCCAACTGATGCCCCAGCCCCAGGCCACCGCGATGGTGCCGATCAGGGCCAGGAACGGGACGATCACGATGACGTAGAGCAGGGTCTGCTCGATCAAGCCCTTGCGTTCGTCGGTCATCGGCTTGGGGCCGCGCGGTGGGGCGGCGGTGGTAACGGCAGTCGACATGGGTCCTCCCGAGGATCGCGGGGACGGGGGGCCAACGGCTGTCGGCCGGCGAAGGGGTTGTTCCCTGGCTACGCCACCGTAACCTACGGATGCGTAACTTTCGAGATCGCGTCTGCGGCGGTCCCGGCACGCGTAGTACCCACGCGGCGCTGGTCTAGGCTCGGTCCATCCCGTGGGGGATGGGGTAATCGGCAGCCCGCCGGCCTTTGGAGCCGTGCAGTCTCGGTTCGAGTCCGAGTCCCCCAGCACCCTCGGCTGCCCCTTGCTCGCGGAGTGCGCGAGCCTAGGGGTGCTGGTGATGCTGGCCGCGGGGGCGACCCCCGCGGGCCCCACGTTCCGGTCGGTTCCGGTTTGAGTGCTTGGTCGCGGTTCCGTCGGGTTCCGGGTTTGGTGCTCGGGACGATTGGAGACCACGCCGGCTCCTGGGTTTGGCTCGGTTCGGGTGGGGCCCTTCGGCACTCCCCGCGGGCCCGGTGGGCGACGGTGTGCCGGGAACCGGGTACGTCTCTGCTCCGGGTCGTGGTGCAGAGGCGGAGTCGGGTGGGCGACGG
>Ga0207643_10000497_pt1 | contig 25163 bp, 24 predicted proteins | sample KBSMisM62_FD_184313 | JGI IMG/M metagenome (GOLD analysis project Ga0207643, IMG submission 184313) | Miscanthus rhizosphere microbial communities from Kellogg Biological Station, Michigan, USA - KBS Miscanthus M6-2 (SPAdes) (version 2) | ecosystem: Host-associated > Plants > Roots >...
GCCGGCGACATCGGCTTTGCCTCGCTGCGTGGCGGCTCGGTGGTGGGCGATCACACAGTGATCTTTGCCGGGCCGGCGGAGCGCATCGAGCTCGTGCATCGCGCCGAGGATCGCATGATCTTCGCGCGTGGCGCGGTACGCGCTGCGTTGTGGGCGCGCAAGCAGAAGCCGGGCGTCTACTCGATGGTCGACGTGCTCGGCTTGCGCGACATCTGAGCTTCGAGCTCAGGGGCGCAGCAGCGAGACCCCGGTCATCTCCGCCGGCTGCGGCAGGCCCATCAGTTCGAGCAAGGTGGGCGCGATGTCGGCGAGCCTGCCGTCGCGCAGGGGGCCGTTGCCGCCGCCCGTCAGCACGACCGGAACCGGATTGGTGGTGTGGGAGGTGTGCGGGCCGCCGGTGTTGGGATCGCGCATCAGCTCGCAATTGCCGTGGTCGGCGGTGAACAGCAACGCGCCGCCGGCTCTTTCGATCGCCGCGGCGATGCGCCCGAGCCCGGCATCGACGGTCTCGACCGCCTTGATCGCGGCCGTCAGGCTGCCGGTGTGTCCGACCATGTCGGGATTGGCATAGTTCAACACGATCAGGTCGTATCGGCCGGAGTCGATGGCCGCAACCGCCTTGTCGGTCAATTCGGGCGCCGACATCTCGGGCTGCAGGTCATAGGTCGCGACCTTCGGCGACGGCACCATGATGCGATCCTCGCCGGGATAGGGTTCCTCCTCGCCGCCGTTGAGGAAATACGTGACGTGCGGATATTTCTCGGTCTCGGCCATGCGCAATTGCGCGCGCCCGGTGGCGCCGACCACCGCGCCGAGCACGTTCGCCAGATTGTCGGGCGGGAAGATCGTCTGCAGGAAGGTGTCCAGATGTTCGCTGTACTGGGTCATGCCGACCGCTGCCGCGAACTGCACGATGCGGCCGCGCGCAAAGCCGTCGAACGCCGGATCGAGCATCGCTCCCAGAATCTCGCGCACGCGATCGGCACGGAAGTTGAAGCAAAGCACGCCGTCGCCGTCGCGAATGCCGCGATAGCCGCCGACCACCGCCGGGACCACGAACTCGTCGCTGAGATCGTGCGCATAGGCATCCGCGATCACCGCATCGGCATCGGGGAAGCGCGGCCCTTCGGCGTCCACGATCGCGCGGTAGGCCTTGGCCACGCGTTCCCACCGTTTGTCGCGGTCCATGGCGTAGTACCGGCCGCTGACCGTCGCGATCGGAACTGACGACGGGAGCGCCTTGAGCAAGCGTGCGATATCGTCCCGTGCCGAGCGCGGCGGCGTGTCACGGCCGTCGGTGAAGGCGTGCACGACGGTGGGCAGATTTGCCTGCGCAAGGATCCCGGCGAGCGCGGCGGCGTGATCCTGGTGCGAATGCACGCCGCCGGGCGACACCAGCCCGACGAGATGGCAGGTGCCGCCGGTTCGCCGCACCCGTTCGATCAGGCCTTGCAGCGCGGGCGTGTTGGCGATCTCGGCGCGCGCGACCGCGTGGTTGATGCGGGGCAGATCCTGCATCACCAGCCGGCCCGCGCCGATATTGAGATGGCCGACCTCGGAATTGCCCATCTGTCCCGGCGGCAAGCCGACGTCCTCTCCCGACGTGCGCAGGAAGGCGTGCGGACAGCTCGCCCACAGGCGATCGAACGTGGGCGTGCGCGCCTGCCGGACGGCGTTGTCGGCGGCATCGTCGCGCCAGCCCCAGCCGTCGAGCACGACCAGCATCACCGGACGACGTGTCTGCATCTCGACGCTTCCTGTGCTTCATCGATGCCTCGCGTGCATCGATCAGGAGACTTGTGTGGGATCGCGGCTGCATCGTCAACCGGTGGCGCTGCTGCGGATCGCTCGCGCGGTTCCGATGACAGTGGCGAAGCTTCGCCGGCCGGGCGTGCCTTTCGTGTCACAGCGCCGCGAATTTCGCACGCGCCGCAGGCAAACCGTGCGGACGCTCATAATCCGCAGCCGCGAATCAGATAGAACGCTTTCGCTGTCGCTTTCGGTCGGGGGGCTGAATTGGCCGCGCGGACACTCATTGCCGCGTTGGGATTGTTGTTGACGCACGCCGTGCCGATGCACGCGGGCGTCGACCGCCCACCGCAATTCATCGTGATGGCGTTCGACAACTGCACCGAGCTCGAGCGCTGGCAGGAGCTCACCGATTTTGCCGCCGAGATGAACCGCGACGGCGACCGCGTTCACTTCACCTTCTTCGTCAGCGGGATCAATTTCATCGCCGACGGCAAGCGCAACATCTACGAGGGTCCGCATCAGCGCCGCGGCTATTCCCGCATCAGTTTCGGCGGCTCGCCCGATGAGGTTCGCAGGCGCGTAGACTATGTGAACGATCTTTACCGCAACGGCCACGAGATCGCCTCGCACGCGGTGGGCCATTTCAACGGCGCCGCATGGTCGAGCGCTGATTGGGTCAAGGAGTTTCGCGCGTTCGGGGACATCGTGAACAATGTCGGCCCCAACAACGCGCTCGCTGGATCGAGGTTGGAGTTCTCCGCCAGCGACGTGATCGGCTTCCGCGCGCCCTACCTCGCCAAAGGCGCTGGCCTCTACGGCGCGCTCAAGGCCAACGGCTTTCGCTACGACACCAGCGGTGTCGGCCACGCCGATGCCTGGCCCGAGCGGATCGACGGCATCTGGCGGTTCAATCTCGCCATGCTGAGGATCCAGGGCTCGGGCAAGGGCACGCTGTCGATGGACTACAATTTCTTCGTGGCGCAGTCGCGCGCCGCCGCCGATCCGCGCCGCTACGAGGCCGCCCGCGAGCAGACCCTGCAGACCTATCTGCACTACTTCAAGACCAACTACGCCGGCAACCGCGCGCCGCTTCACATCGGGCATCACTTCACCGGCTACCAGGGTGGTGCCTACAACGACGCGCTGAAATCGTTCGCGCGCGCGGTGTGCGGCCTGCCCGAAGTGCGCTGCGTGACGTATGCCAGGCTGGCCGACTTCATGGATCAGCAGAATCCGGACACGCTCGCAGCCTATCGCAGGGGCGACTTTGCCCGCGCCGCGACGCCCGCCCTGAACCTGGCGGAGGCCACGCGGTAGCGCGCACGCACCGCCTTCTGCCGTTCCCGCCGGCTCGCGGGGAGCTAGCCGGCGGTGACCCGGCCGGTCTCCCAACCCAGCATGGCGCGCTTGCGGGTGAGGCCCCAATGATAGCCGGTGATGTCGCCGCTCTTGCCCAGCACCCGGTGGCAAGGCACCACGAAGGAGAGCGGATTCTTGCCGACCGCAGCGCCCACGGCGCGCGCGGCCTTGCTCGCACCGAGCTTCGCAGCGATGGCGGAATAAGTCATCGCCCGGCCCAGCGGAATTTCGAGCAGGGTCTCCCACACCCGCACTTCAAAATCGGTGCCGATGAGCACGATGCGCAACGGCCGGTTGGCGCGCCACAAGCTGGTGTCGAAGACACGTGCTGCGAGCGGCGCCGTGCCGGCGCAGTCTTCCACGATATTGGCCATCGGCCAGCGGCTTCGCATGTCGGCGAGCGCGGCCTGTTCCTCGCCGGGATCGGCGAAAGCGAGCCCCGCAAGTCCGCGCTCGGTCGTCATCACCAGCGCGGTGCCGAACGGCGAGGGGTGAAAGCCGTAAGATACAGTCAGTCCGGCGCCGCCGGATTTCCATTCCCCCGGCGACATCGCTTCGTGGGTGACGAAGAGATCGTGCAGCCGTCCCGGCCCCGAAAGACCGACCTCGAACGAGGCGTCGAGCACGCTGGCGGAGTCCCGCAACAGCCGGCGGGCATGGTCGAGGGTGAGCGCCTGCAGGAATGCCTTGGGCGTGATCCCGGCCCAGCGGCGAAACAGATGGTGGAGATCGCCGGCGCTCACGCCGGCCGCTGCCGCGATGGCCTCGATTTCCGGTTGTGCACGCCAGCGCTCGGAGACGAACGCGATGGCACGGCGCACGATTTCGTAGTCGGCGGCGTCACGGCTGAGCTCGACGTTGGGGATGCGATCGGGCGATAGCATGGATGCCTCCATCGTTTGCCCGTTCCATCTAGGGCGCGGAAGCCGCGCTGCCCACCCGTTTTCTGTTGGATTAACGCTAGTCGAGCACGGTCCGCGTCGGCCCGCGCTTGGCCTCCCCGATCGCCGCCGAGAGCGCCAGCGCGAAGCTTTCCTTCTCCTGCGGCCCGAGGAAGCCGGCGATCGCAAGCCGCCGCCCATGCGAGACCAGGAACAGCCGCTCGATGCCGAATTCCGCATGCACCACGCGGTCGAGCTTCACCCAGAGCGGATTGAGCGTCCATTCGCTGATACGGCCGAGATGGCTCACCTTGCGCACGGTGAGCTCGGAGGGGGTGACCGTGACCTGCTCGTAGGCGTTGGCGCGGCGATAGCTCACCCGGAACGCGAGATAGATCAGCAGCACGTCGAGCCCGCAGAAGCCGAACACCGGCCAGGCTCCGGCCAGGAGGAACGCCATGCCGGTCGCGAAGCTGATGAGGCCCAGCACCATCATCAATATCAGGAAACCCTTGCGGCTAAGCGAGCGGTGCGGGGTGAGCACCGCCGAAAAGATCGTGGGTTCCGGGGTCCGGTCGTTGTCCGCTGACATGGCCCTCATTATACCGGAACTATGGCGCGCAAGACACCACGCAAGGTGGCACGCAAGGTCGCCCGAAAGGTGCCGCGGCGAACGGCGCAGAGCAGCCTGCGTGCGGCGCGCGGCAGCGAGGCGCAGCTCAAAAGTCCGCGCAAGCGCGTAGCGGCCGACAAGAAAGCCGCCGGCGCGATGCCGCAATGGACGCCGGCGGAGATCGCGGAAGCGTTCCGTCGCTTCCAGGCCGTCATGCCCGAGCCCAAGGGCGAACTCAAGCACGTCAATCCGTTCACCTTGCTAGTGGCGGTGGTGCTCTCGGCGCAGGCGACCGACGCCGGGGTCAACAAGGCTACACCCGCGCTGTTTGCGGCGGCCGACACACCGCAAAAGATGGCGGCATTGGGCGAGGAGCGCGTGCGGGAGTTGGTGAAGACCATCGGTCTCTTTCGCACCAAAGCGAAGAACGTCGTGGCCTTGTCGAAGAAGCTGGTCGAGGAGCATGTCGGCGAGGTCCCGCGCACGCGCGAGGCGCTGGAGGCGCTGCCCGGCGTCGGCCGCAAGACCGCGAACGTCGTACTCAACATTGCCTTCGGTGAGCCGACGATTGCCGTCGACACCCACATCTTCCGCGTGGGCAACAGGACCGGCATGGCAACGGGCAAGACACCGTTCGAGGTCGAGATGAAGCTCAATGAGGTGGTGCCACCGAAATACCGGCTTCATGCCCATCACTGGCTGATCCTGCACGGGCGCTACGTCTGCGTCGCGCGGCGTCCGCTGTGCGAGCGGTGCGTGATTGCCGACCTCTGCAAGTGGCCGGGAAAGACGGTCGTTGTAGGTGCTACCTAATCAGCCATCAAAAGGGGTCCCCTGACGCTGACCCCCGGTTCCCGCTCACTGCCTTGCTGCCACCACGATCGACGCTCAACTAAAATTCCTCTGCGACTCAATAGGGATGATCGCCATGCATCGGTCATGGGGCAAGATCGTCATTGGCGGGTTCATTGCCATCGTCGTACTGGGCGGCGCGGTCTGGGCATCGAGTTGGCTTTGGTCCCACCCAAAGGATCTGCGGCCCGCCCTGGTGGAGGTGCCGCCGCTCGCGCCGGTGGCCCGCAACTCGGTCATCGTCACGCCGGCGACAATCGCGCTCTCGGCCATCCGCGACGCAATGGAGACGGCGGCGCCGCGCAATCTCGTCGGCAAGCGTGACAATCCGCTGCCGCAACTGCTGTCCAATGCCGAGATGAACTGGACCGTCACGCGCGGGCGATTGGCGGTCACCGGTCGTCCGGATGGGCTCGCCGTGTCCACCAATCTGACCGGGACGTTTCAGGCGACTGGGCAAATCGCCGGCGACGCGGGCAATCTCGCGGGCGCGCTTGGCGGCTTGTTGGGCGGCCGCTTGGGGGAGAGCGTCCAGAACCTGCAGGGAAAGAAACTTGATCAGCGCGCCGACATCCGCGGCAGCGTCACGGTGACGTCGCATCCGTCGCTGTTGCCGGCGTGGCGGATGGAGCCCAGCCTGAGCTCGCAGGTCGCGATCGCGGATGCGTCCCTGACCATCCTCGGCGCCAAGGTCAATGTCTCGAACGACGTCAAGCCGCTGCTCGATCGCACCGTGAATGAGCAGGTGGCGGCGTTGCAGGCGCGTGTGCGCGACGATCCGTTTCTCGAGGTTGCCGCCCGCGGCGAATGGACCAAGATGTGTCGTTCGATTGCGCTCGGCGCCGCCGCGCCCGGGATGCCGAATCTGTGGCTGGAGGTTCGCCCGACTCGCGCGTTCGCCGCGCAGCCCCGCATCAGCGAATCCACGCTTCTGCTTACCATCGGCGTGCAGGCCGAGACCCGCATTCTGCCCAACGAGACCAAGCCCGATTGTCCATTCCCTGCGCAGCTGGAGCTCGTGCCGCAGACCGAGCAGGGTCGTGTCAATATCGCGGTGCCGATCGACGTGCCGTTCACCGAAGTGAATCGCCTGCTGGAAGCGCAACTCAAAGGCAGGACCTTTCCGGACGATAAGAGCAGCGCATTCACCGCCACGGTCCAGAGCGTCAATCTTGCGGCATCCGGCGACCGGTTGCTGATCTCGTTGCGGCTCAAGGCCAATGAGAACAAGAGCTGGTTCGGCCTCGGCGCCGAAGCGACGGTTCATGTATGGGGCCGGCCGGTGCTCGATCGCGAGCGTCAGATGCTGCGGCTCAACGACATCGCCCTCGACGTCGAGTCGGAGGCCGCCTTTGGATTGCTCGGCGCGGCGGCACGGGCCGCGGTGCCGTATCTGGAACAGGCGCTGGCGGAGAATGCGGTGCTCGATCTGGTGCCGCTCGCGGCCAACGCACGCCAGAGTATCGAGCGGGCCATCGCCGACTTCCGCAAGAACGCCGACGGCGTCAACGTCGAGGCGGCCGTCACCGGTCTGCGTCTCGTGGGGGTTGAGTTCGACGCCAAGACGCTACGCGTGATCGCGGAAGCTGACGGTACTGTTCGCGTCACCGTGACAAAGCTGGCGAACAAGTGACGGGCGCGACGCAGCGTCGCCGCCGCGGCGTCCCTATTGTCGCTGATCCATGAGCCGTCGCGGATCGTCCGCCATTCGCTTGTACATGTGCACCATGAACGCCATGGCGAACAATGGCGCGGCGAGATTGACGATCGGTATCGATACGAAGGCGGCTATGAACATGCCGGCCACAAAGACCGTGCCGCTGCGCGTCTTGCGCAAATGCTTGGCTTCCGCCACGGGCAGGTGGCGCATGGCCGCCAGCTCGAAATATTCGCGCCCGAGCAGATAAGCCGTGGCCAGAAAAAAAATGACCAAGCCCAGACCGCCGACGAGGAGGAACGGCACCGCGACGAGATAGACCAGGATCGAGAACAAAGCCGTCCGCGCACCTTCGAGCGCGGCGCGCAACGGCGGTGGTGGACTGCCGAGCGGATCTGCGGGGTAGTATGTGCGTTCCACTTCGAGCGCGATGTCGTCGACGAAGAAAGTTCCGACCAAAGCGGTCACTGCCGGCATCAGGAAGATCGATCCGACAATGATGCCGAGGCTCACGGCGATGGAAACAACCCAAGCCAGGATCGAGAGCGGCGTATGTGCGCTAGTGCCGAGCAGGCCCTCGGCCCAATCCATGCCATAGGTGGCAAGCCAGACCAGCAAGCGCTGAACAGCGATGCCGATGATCACGATCAGGACGAGAGCGAGCCCGACGGATTTCCACAGCACCGTGCGGAACGGTGGTGAAAACATCTGAGAGAGCGCCTTGACGGCGGCATCGAGCATCGGTGTTCTCCGTCCCAGCTCCGCCATTGCCCCTGCGGCACCGAAGAGTTCCGGGGGGAGCACGAGGCGGACGTCACACGCTTCGATTCTTGAATAACGCACCCCCGCAGCGATCCGGCAAGCGCGCCGGGTAAGGAAAAGATTTGGCGCGCGCCATGCGCTCCATGGTACATCTCGCAAAACTCGACAGCACTGACGCCATGAAACATTTTAGCCGCCGCTCGTTTCTTGCTTCTGCCGGTGCGGTCGCGGCGGGTCCCGCGCTTGGGGCGCCGCGCCCGTCGCCGACGGTCGAGGTGCCGCGCTCCGGCTGGGTGGATGCCGTCATCATCGGCGCTGGTGCTGCCGGTATCGCGGCCGCGCGACGCCTTACGGCGGCGGGCAAGCGATATGTCCTCATCGAGGCCGCGGAAGAAGTCGGTGGGCGCTGCATCACCGATACCAAGATTTTTGGCGTGCCATACGATCGCGGGGCCCACGCTCTCTACGCCGGCGATATCAATCCGATGACGAAGCTCGCCGTTGCCGCGGGGTTCGACCTCTACCGGGCGCCCCCGGGACAGCGCATCCGCATCGGGAAGCGCTACGCACGTGAAGGCGAGATGGAGGACTTTCTCGCCGGTCTCGTGCGCGCCAACAGCGCCATTGCCGACGTGGCGCGCAAGAGCGACGTCGCCTGCTCCCAGGTGCTCCCGAAGGATCTCGGGGAATGGCGGCCGACCATCGAATTCGTCCTTGGCCCTTACACTTGCGGCAAGGAACTCTCCGAGGTGTCGACTGTCGATCTCGCCCGCTCGGGCGAGCACGACAACGGTTCGTTCTGCCGCCAGGGGTTGGGCGCGCTGCTGACGAGGCTTGCGGCCGGGCTTCCCATCCTGCTCGGGTCGCCGGTGAAAACCATCGAATCGTGGAGCAAATTGCGCCTCGAGGTCGATAGTGCGAAAGGCCAATTTCGGACCGCTGCCATCATTGTCACCGTGTCGACCAACGTGCTCACCTCCGGCAAGATCAAGTTCGCACCCGATCTGCCCAAGCGTCATCTCGACGCCGCCAACAAGCTCAAGCTCGGCAGTCACGATCACGTGGCGCTGGAGTTGACCGGCAATCCGCTCGGGCTGCGCGCCGACGAGCTTGTGTTCGAACAAAGCGCGAGCCGGCAGACAGCGGCGATCTTCGCCAACATGGGCGGCTCCACGATCTGCGTGGTCGACGTGGGCGGCACGTTCGGCCGCGAGCTTTCCGCCAAGGGCGAGGCAGCGATGGTCGATTTTGCGGCCACTTGGCTCGCTGGCCTCTACGGCGCCGACATAAAGAACTCGGTCAAGCGCCGTCACGCCACGCGCTGGAACAATGAGCCGTGGGTGCTCGGCGCATGGTCCGCCGCGGCACCGGGCGCACAACCGGCGCGCAAGATCCTGACGGAGCCGGTCAGCGGCCGCATCTTCTTCGCCGGTGAGGCCACGCACGAGTCGCTGTGGGGCACCGTGAACGGGGCCTGGGAATCCGGCGAGCGCGCCGCTGACGCGGTTTTGAAACTCATCGGCCGGCGCTAGCCGGTCTCTTCACGCTCTCAAGGTGCCGCCGGTCCGCTTGCCGACCTCGGCCACGATCTTGGCGGCGACCGCCTCGATCTCCTGATCGGTCATCGTCTTGTCTCGCGGCTGCAGGGTCACGGCGATCGCCACCGACTTCTTGCCGGGATCGATGCCCTTGCCTTCATACACGTCGAACACGCTCACGTTTGTGATCAGTTTGCGATCGACACTCTGTGTGGCGCGCAAGATGTCGGCCGCCTTCACCGCGCGGTCGACCACGAAGGCGAAATCGCGTGCCACCGGCTGAAATGGAAACAGCTCGAGAACAGGCTTCGCCCGCGTTGCTTTCGCCTTTGCCTCCGGGATCTTTTCCAGGATCACCTCGAAGGCGACCAGCGGTCCTTCGGCATCGAGCGCCTCGAGCGCGCGCGGATGCAACTCCCCGAAATGTCCGAGGACGTTCTGCGGCCCGATCTGAATCGTGCCGGAGCGTCCGGGATGAAGCCAGGCCGGCCCGCCCGGGACGATCTGCAGCGCCTGCGCCGGTGCGCCGGCCGCGACCAGCACCGCGAGCGCGTCGGCCTTGGCATCGAAAGCATCGACCTCCGCTGCGGGGGTCGACCAGTGGCGGCCGGCGCCGGCCGGCTTCGCCAGCGCGCGACGTACGCCGCCGGCCGCGGTGAACTGGTCCTCAGGGCGCTCACCGCGGAAGATCTGACCGACCTCGAACAGCGCCACGTCGGCCACGCCGCGATCGGCGTTCTTCTGGGCGGCCGCGAGCAGCCCTGGAATCAGGCTCGGACGCATGTCGGAAAGGTCCGACGCAATGGGATTGGCGAGCGCGAGCTCGGGCTTGCCGCCGCCGAACAGCTCGGCCTGCGGCTTTGCAATGAACGACCAGGCTACCGCCTCGACCATGCCGCGCACGGCGAGTGCGCGCTTGGCCTTGCGGGTGCGCAGCTGAATGGGCGTGAGCACCGGTTTGCGCGGAGCCTCGCCGCGGTCGAACGGCGTCGCGGGAATGCGATCGACGCCTAGGATGCGCACGACCTCCTCAACAAGATCGGCCTTGCCGTGCACGTCGGCGCGCCAGGACGGCACGGTCACCTTGACGCTCGCGCCTTCTCCCGCCACCGCGAAGCCGAGAGCTTCGAGCACGCGCTTGATCTCAGGCAAAGCGACCTCGATTCCGGCCAGGCGCTGTACCTCGTGGGGCGGAAAATCAATCACGCGCGCGGGCGCGTCCGGCGTGCCCGCTACGGTCACCGCGGAGGCCTCGCCGCCGCAGAGATCGAGCACCATGCGGGTGGCGAGCTCGAGCCCTGGCAGCATGAAGGCGGGATCGACACCGCGCTCGAAACGGTAGCGCGCATCCGAATTGATGCCGAGCTTGCGGCCGCTCTGCGCGATATTCAACGGTTCCCACAGCGCGGATTCGATCAGCACGTCGGTCGTGGTCTCCGAGCAGCCGGTAGCCTCGCCGCCCATGATGCCGGCCAGCGACTCCACGCCTTGCTCATCGGCGATCACGCAGATCGTCTCGTCTAGCGCGTAGCGCTTGCCGTCGAGCGCGATCAGGGTCTCGCCGGCGCGCGCGCGCCGGACGGTCAGATTGCCGTGCACCTTTGCGGCATCGAACACGTGCAGCGGTCGGCCGCGGTCGTAGGTGATGAAATTGGTGATGTCGACGAGCGCGTTGATCGGCCGCAACCCAATCGCGATGAGTCGGCGCTGCAGCCAGTCGGGCGAGGGGCCGTTCTTTACCCCGCGCACCAGCCGCAGGCCGAATGCCGGGCAGAGGGAAGGCGTGGCGCCGAAGTCGAGTGTCACCTTGACCGGGCAGGGGAAGTGGCCTTCGGCCGGCTTGATCGGATCGTCCCTGAGCTTGCCCATGCCGGCGGCGGCGAGGTCGCGCGCGATGCCGCGGACGCCGGTGCAGTCGGCGCGGTTGGGGGTGAGGTTGATCTCGATCACGGGATCGTCGAGCCCGGCCCAGGCCGCGTAGTTTGCGCCGACCGGGGCGTCGTCGGGAAGCTCGATGATGCCCTCGTGGTCGTCGGAGATTTGCAGCTCGAACGCGGAGACCAGCATGCCGCGGCTTTCAACACCGCGGATCGTGCCGACACCCAGCGTCATGTTCTTACCCGGAATGAAAGCGCCCGGCGGCACGAACACGCCTTTCATGCCGGCGCGCGCGTTGGGCGCGCCGCACACCACCTGCACCGGATCGCCATCACCGGTATTGACCATGCATACGCGCAGGCGATCCGCGTTCGGATGCTGCTCGGCGGAGATCACCGACGCGATCGTGAACGGCGCGAGCAGTTTTTCGCGGTCTGTCACGCTCTCGACCTCGAGCCCGATCATCGTGAGCTTGTCCACGATGGCTGCGAGCGGTTGCTCGGTGTCGAGGTGCTCCTTGAGCCAGGCGAGGGTGAATTTCATGATCTTGCGGACTCGGGCTGTTCCTTCTCCCGCTTGCGGGGAAGGGTCAGGAAGGGGGCATGCTCGATGGCGGCGGTCGCGATCATGCGCTCAGTCCGCCAGCGAGCGTCGGGAAGTCGAGCGGACGGAAGCCGTAATGCGCGAGCCAGCGCATGTCGGCCTCGAAGAAGGCGCGCAAGTCCGGCATCCCGTATTTCAACATGGCGATGCGGTCGATTCCCATGCCCCAGGCGAAGCCCTGATATTCGTCGGGATCGAGGCCGCAATTGCGCAGCACGTTCGGATGCACCATTCCGCAGCCTAGAATCTCCAGCCAGTCGTCGCCCTCGCCGAACCGGATCTCACCCTTGTCGCGCCGGCACTGGATATCGACCTCGAGCGAGGGTTCGGTGAACGGGAAGAACGACGGGCGGAAGCGCATCTTGACCTGATCGACCTCGAAGAACGCCTTGCAGAACTCCTGCAGAATCCACTTCAGGTGACCGAGATGCGCGCTCTTGTCGATGACGAGCCCTTCGACCTGGTGGAACATGGGAGTGTGAGTCTGGTCGCTGTCGCTGCGATAGGTCCGGCCGGGAATGATGACGCGGATCGGTGGCTTCTTTGCCAGCATGGTCCTGATCTGCACCGGCGAGGTATGGGTGCGCAGGAGCAGCCGCGAACCGTCCGGCTTCGGATTGAAATAGAATGTGTCGTGCATTTCGCGGGCCGGATGGCCCTCGGGAAAGTTGAGCTTGGTGAAATTGTAGTCGTCGGTCTCGATGTCGGGCCCTTCGGCGATCGCAAACCCCATGTCGGCGAAGATCGCGGTCAGTTCATCCACGACCTGGGTGATGGGATGGAGCCGACCCGTCTCGGCGGGCGGTTCGCGCACCGGCAGCGTGACGTCCACGGCTTCGGTGTTGAGCCGCTGATCCAGCGCTAGCTCCTTCAGCGCGTCCTTGCGTGCCGTGAGGGAAGCGGCGACACGGTCCTTGACGCCGTTGATGGCGGCCCCCTGCTGCTTGCGCTCGTCCGGCGTCATTGTGCCCAGGGTTTTCAGGAGGGCTGAGATCGAGCCGCTGCGGCCCAGCGCGGCCACGCGTACGGTTTCAAGCGCGGCCTCGTCGGTCGCGGCCGCGATGGCGGTGAGGAGCTCGGTCTCGAGTGCGCGAAGGTCGGTCATGGGTGCTGCTCAGCTGCGCCAGCGCAGTGTCCTGGGTTCGATCGGATTGACGAAGGCCCGGTCCTGGGCTTGCGCGGCGATCCATTCATCCTTGACGCGCATCCACCAGCGCGCCTGCGTGTCGGCATCGTTGATGAGCATCAGCCGGGGCTTGTGGACGAGGCCTTCGCGCTGCTTCACCACCACGTCCCGGTCCTGACCGAGGAACGTGTGCATGAACGGTCTGATCAGGGGCGCAAGCGGTGCCACCCAGCCCGGCGAGGCCCAGAAGATCTGGTGGACCTCGGTCGCCTCGTCGGTGATCGGCGTGATCGCGGTGAGGCCGACGACGGCGTGACGCTCGCCATGCACTTCCTCGATGCGCAGTCCCGGAAGCTTGTAGGAAATCTCGGTTTCGACGTGGCGCCCGAGCAGCTTGTAGATCAGGTTTTGCGGCGGCAACCGATGCCGCACCATCCGCCAGCCGAGCTCGATCGGCTCGAACTGCTTTTCCTTCGGGCGCAGCTTCGTGGCCTGGTGCTTGAACCACCACGATGTGTGCACGAAGCCGGCGTGGGTCGGGTCCATGAGGCCGAAAGCCGCGTGATCGGTGGAGCAGGGGAACGGCTGCATGATCGCGGCCGCGGGTCGCGCGTCATCGGAGAACACCGGCATGCGCGGCGGGCGTGCTGGTTCGGTCTCGGCTTTGTCCGGGCGGGGGAAATAGATCCACACCAGGCCCTGCTGCTCCACGCAAGGATAGGTGCCGCAGCGGATCTTGGCGAGGTCGACCTCCTGGCCTTCGCGCAGCGACGGAATCTCTACGCAGCCGCCGCTGCGGTCGAAACGCCAGCCATGGTAACAGCACGCGACGGTGTCGCCGTCGAAGCGGCCGTAATGCAGCGGGATGCCGCGGTGGGGACAGATGTCGCGCAGCGCGAATACGCGTCCATCGCGTCCGCGCCCGATCAGCACGGGCTCGCCCAGCAGTGTCTTGTGCACCATCCGTCCGGGACGTACGTCGGCGCCCAGGAGCGCGACGTACCACAACCCGCGCACAAGTTCGGCTTTGAGATCCTGCATCCACTGTCCCCGGGGTGACGAGCCCGGTTGTTACATCGGCATGAACGGCAAGTCGGTGTCGCTTGGCTTGCCGCCCGCCTGCGTCAGCATGCAATGCACTTGGCCGCGATGATGGGTCTGGTGATTGAACATGTGCGTGACCAGAAGCCACTTCGGCTGTGACACCTGCGCCTTCATCGCCCCGGAGTACCACGTGAGCTCGCCTGCGAGCGCGGCACTGTCGAGCCGCTCGGCCCACGCGAGCATGCCTGCATCGAAGGCTGCTCGTTCATGCTTCAGATCGTTCCAGTCATCGTAGATCGATACCGATTCGGGGATGCCGCCGTCCGGCTTGGAAGTGCCGGCGAGCCGATGCATCCAGATGCGATCCGCCCACAGCAGATGGTTGAGCGTGGCATGGATCGAGCCGAAGAACGCGCCGCGGTCACGCCGCCGTTCGGTGTCGGCAAGCGCATCGGCGACACCATAAAGGTTCTGGTTCTGCCAGCGGTTATAGCGCGCCATGCGCTGCACATAGCCGGTGTCGATCATCGGCATATTCGGAGCACAGGCGATGCGACCCGCGCGCAGGAAAGAAGGAAATCTCCGCCTGTGCGTCCGCCGGCGTCTGTCCTCCGTCCTCCGAGTGTCACGCCGCGATCGCGACTTTGGCCTTCTCGACAATGGCCGCAAAGGCCGCGGGCTCGTGGATCGCCAGATCGGACAGCACTTTGCGGTCGACCAGAAGGCCGGCCTTGGCGAGCCCGTCGATGAACCGGCTGTAGTTCAGCCCGAACGGCCGCACGGCCGCATTGAGGCGTTGGATCCACAGCGCCCGGAAGGTGCGCTTGCGACGCTTGCGGTCGCGGTAGGCGTATTGGTTCGCCTTCTCCACCGCCTGCTTGGCGACGCGGATGGTGTTCTTGCGCCGGCCGTAATAGCCCTTGGCGGCCTTGAAGACTTTCTTGTGCCTGGCGTGGCTGGTGACCCCGCGTTTGACGCGTGCCATGGCTGATCTCCTGGATTACCTGCGGATGATGAATGCGGACTGCTACCTTGTCGGCCAATGGCCGATCAGGCGTTGGGCAAATAATACTTTTTGATCTTGTCGCCGTCGGTCTTGAACAGCACCGAGGTGCCGCGCAACTGGCGGATTTGCTTTTTGGTCCGTTTGATCATCCCGTGACGCTTGTGGGACTGCTGATAAAGCACCTTCCCGCCGGCCGTCACCTTGAAGCGCTTTTTGGCGCCCGACTTGGTCTTGAGCTTGGGCATTTGGCTCTCCTTTGCGGCGACAGCCATGGACTAATGTCCGGCCGGCCGGATTTTGCTCGTTTGAGCGTGCTGATGTGCACTTCCCGTCGCCACGGCAGCCCTTTCGGCCGGGCGACGGAAGGGCGGCGTTATGGCAGACGCGGGAGCGAAATACAACCGTTACCCGGGTTCTTGCGCCGATTCAGGGCTCACCCGCTCCGCCGCGAGCCGCCCGTCCCACGAACCATCATTGCAGCCTTGGGGTTGCATGCCGGGGCATACGCCCTTTTGGCGCCCTTTGGCGCGCGCTATGCGATCGGGGAGCCGGGAATCCTGCGCCGCGGAACCCGAGGGCCGCAGTTGCGCCCGTGCCTCGCGGACGAGGCCTCCGGACGCCCGGCGACCGCCTTCCGCTCGTGCCGTTCCAGGCCGAATTTGGCGGGGGTCGGCCCCGTCCGCCAAGCCCCTCGTCGGCCGCGCCCAGACGCTCAGGCCGCGGACTCGGCCGCCTTGACGTGGTCGGCGAGGATGCCCGGCAGTTCCGTCACCGGGCTGCGTCCGAAGCCGCAATACGCGGCCAGCCCGAATTCTGGCAGGTACTTGCGGGCCAACGCCACACGCTGCCGGAATCGCTCCATATTGTGGATCGCGCCGAGATAGACGCGCGCGCCGCGCGGGTTGAGCTCCTTGAGCGGTGCGAAGAAAGCCTCGTCCTCGGTGTCCAGCAGCGGGATATGGATCCAGTCCACCCGCCGGCCCGATGCCTCCAGGAAGGCATTCGCAAGCTTCACGGTTTCGCTCAGCGTCTCCGGTTGAAAGCGCGGCCAGCCGCCCAGCGTGCCGAAACAGAGGTGATAGCCGAGCGCAACGTCCTCGGGGATCCCGGGGGAGAGATTGCGCACTTGCGCGACGTTGCGCTCGATCATGCTCTCCCGCGGCAACTGCGGAATGGCACCGTAAGCGTCCTGCACTTCGGTCGCGCAGTCCCACTGGATGGCGAGTTCCTCGGCCGGAATCTTTTCAACGATCTTGGCCAGCTCGGCGCGCAGCGCGGCTTCGAAGCCCGGCTTGATCTTGTCGAGGTCGCCTTCAACCGGGAAAACCCGCGGTGGCAGCGCGCTGTTGACCATCGGCATCGAGACTTGAAAGCGTAGATGGCGAGGCAACACGCCCTTTTCCTTCAACGTCCGGAACACGAAGTAGGAATTGACGGCGTCGCGCGCGAAGCCGAGGCGCCAACCCGGATCGCCGAAGCGCACGCGCTCGACCCCGTCGCGAACCTTGAACTGCCACCGGTCGGAATTGTCGTGGGGGTTGAGCCGCTCCACGCCGTTGTCAGGGCGTGGGTGCGCGAGAATGTCGAACTCCGGATGACCCGCGAACACCTGGTAGTGGATGCGGCTGATCCAGTGGCTGCGCGGCCCGACTTCTCCGTCGGGCACCGCGCTCAGGAAACGGCCGAGCGGCGCGCCGAAGGTCTCGAACACGTCCTGCGGCGTGTCGAGGGGAATGCTGCCAACCAGCAACAGCTGCTCGCTCACCGATGTCACCTGCTTCCACCCTGCACATACGTCGATCGCGATGTCGCGGTCTGTAGCGGGAGCGACGACGTCGGATTTCCGATCGGCTGCTACCGAGGATTGATTGCCGCCCCAACGTCCGTCACCGTGGCGCCAGTACCATCACCACCTGGCGGCCTTCGAAGCGCGGTTCCTGCTCGACTTTGGCGAGTTTGGAGGTGTCGTCCTTGACGCGATTGAGGAGCTGATAGCCCAGTTCCTGATGCGCCATTTCACGCCCGCGGAACCGCAGCGTGACCTTCACCTTGTCGCCCTCTTCGAAAAAGCGCTGCATGGAGCGCATCTTCACGTCGTAATCGTGGTCGTCGATCATCGGCCGGAGTTTGATCTCCTTGACCTCGACCACCTTCTGTTTCTTGCGGGCTTCCGCCGCCTTCTTCTGCGCTTGATATTTGTATTTGCCGTAATCGAGAATTTTGCAGACCGGCGGGGACGAATTGGGGGCGATCTCGACGAGATCAAGCCCGGCCTCCTGCGCCTTGTCCAAAGCGATCTGGATCTCAACGGGCCCGTGATTGTGGCCGGTCTGGTCGATCAGTTGGACTTCGCGAACTCGAATCTCCTCGTTGATGCGCGGGCCGTCCTTCGGGGCGGGCTGCGCGGGTCTCATTGGGCGACGAATGGCTCTGCTCTCCTCATGTCGTTGCAACGGCCTGCTACCGCAGGTCCCCAAAGGATCAGTACAAAACGGCCATAAGTCAACGGCTAATCGCGGTACACGGCGGCCATTCCCGTATTCCGGGCGGTGCTTCTTGCCGCGGGCCGGGAGCGACCTAGTGTCCCGATTCCGAAGTTCGCATCATTATGCGGCGCGCTCGCTTGCGAACTTCGGAATCGAAGGACACTGGCAACTTATTGACCTAGTGTGGCTTTGGTTCAGAAGTCCGCATTTCGGACTTGCCGCGGAGATGATGCGGACTTCTGAACCAAAGCCACACTAGTGGCTCGCGACGCGCATTGAAACGCGCCCGCGCCCCTAAGTGTCGAGCGCGAGCAGCGACGTGTAGACCGCGCGGGTGGCCACGGCAACGCTCCGTGGGGAAAACATGTATTCCGCGAACTGCCGTGCGCGCACCGCCATCGCGTGGTAGGTGGCATCGTCGAGGGCAAACGCGGCACTGATCGCGTCGGCGAATTCCTTCGCGTCGCCAGCCTTTGCCACCCAGCCGGTGCGCACGTTCTCCGGTATTTCCGGCGGCGTCGCCACATGTTCCGGCAAAATTCCGAGGTCGGCGGTGACCACCGGCCGCCCCATGGCTTGCGCTTGCGCCACCACCCGGCCGAGGACCGGCGGCGCGATGGCGGGCACGACCACCGTATCCGCGGCGGCAAATGCGGCCGGCAGGTCGCGGCAATGGCCGGTCAAGCGGATGCACGCCTGGACGCCTTTGGCCTGGGCTTCGCTCGCGATGAAACGCGCATATTTGCTATGGGTCCGGTGTTCGCCGGCGAGCACGAAGACGAATCCACCCACCCCGTCATCAAGGAGCGCACGCGCGACGGCGGGCAGCATCAGCTGACCATTCCAGGGGGCGACGCGCCCCGGGACAAGCAGGATGCGCGCGTCGTCCGGAATCTTCCAAGTCCTGCGTAATGCCTCGACCCGCTGGTGATCAACGGTCGAGGGGTCGAACGCGGCCATGTCGATCTGGCGTGGAATGACGGTGAGCCGATCGGGCGTAAGCTCGTAGCGGGCGACCATTGGTGCCGCTGCGAAATTCGACGGGGTAATCACCCGGTCGCCGCGTGCGAGCGCCCCCGTCCAGTATGCCCGCAGTCCCGATGTGACCGGGACGTCGGGCAGCGTGGTGACGAGCCAGACCGCGACCTGGGCCGCGGCCATGCTGGCGATCCAGGCGCCGCCAACGCTCTGGGCGTGCACGATGTCCACCCGCTCGGATGTGACCAGCTTTTCAAGGGTGTGTGCGCTACGCCGGAGCTTGAGCGGATTGGCCGTGGCATTCACCATTGGAACCCATTCGCCGCCGAAGGCCTTGAGTTCGGACCCGAGAGGCCCATCCTCGGCGGCGATGAGCGCGCGGGCGCCCGATTGCAGCAGCGCGGCGGCGACGGTGAGCGCGGCGCGGGCCGAGGGCTCCTCGCGCAAGGCCGGCACGATCTGCAAGATAGTCGCGCCGGCCAATGTGCGCGGCGGAGCGTGCGTGTCGTCGCTTTCGTTGCTCACGGAGCTTACTTCCTCGGTCGTCACCGGCCTAAATCCCGCAAGGTGCGCTTGCATTCAATGGCGGCATGCGGCGAAAACACGGCACGGCTCGGCCTGCAATGCAAATGCACCCCCACCCCCAATCCAGACCCCGCAAATGCCCGATCTTTGCCTGAAATTCTTGAGTGTTGGAACTGGTATTGCGGCTCGCGGCATCGCCGTGCGGGCGCGCGACGGATCGCCCCCGGGCCTGTTCTGGCTCGGGGGATTCAAGTCCGACATGAAAGGCACCAAGGCGCAGGCCCTCGACCAGTGGGCGCGGGACCATGGCCGCGCCATGACGCGCTTCGACTATTCCGGTCATGGCGAGTCCGAGGGCAATTTCACCGACGGAACCATCGGCCGATGGCTTGAGGAAAGCCTGGCCGTATTCGATGCCTGCTGCCGCGGACCGCAGGTGGTGATCGGCTCCTCCATGGGCGGCTGGCTCGCTTTGCTGCTTGCGCGGGAACTGGCGCGGCGCGCGCAGACAGATCCCGGCCTGGCCTCGCTCGTGCTGATCGCGCCCGCGGTGGACTTTACCGAAGAACTGATGTGGAAGCGCTTCCCGCCGGAGATCAAGCGTGAGATCGAGCAGACCGGTGCGTGGGCGCGCCCGTCGCAATATTCCGATCAGCCCTATCTCATCACCCGCAGCCTGATCGAGGAGGGCCGCAGTCACCTCCTGCTCGACAACATGATCGAAACCGGTTGTCCGGTCCGCATCCTTCAGGGTGTGCAGGATCCCGACGTGCCGTGGCAGCACGCGGTCGAGCTCAGCTCCCGGTTTGCCCAAGACGATGTCGTGCTCACCTTGGTCAAGGACGGAGACCATCGCCTGTCGCGGCCCGAAGACATCGAGCGCCTCATTGCGGCGGTTGCCGAGTTCTAGTGCACGTCCCGCACGGCATTCGCATCAGACCAGACCAGCTACGCCGGCGCCGCTGGCCTGGCCACGGCGAGATGATCGCCGGCTTGATGGAGCGCGCGCAGGCCGTCGCGGTACGTGGGGTAACGCAGTTTCACGCCGAGCACGTTCTTGAGTTTGCTATTGCGGGCGCGGATGCAGCCATCATAGAAGCTCAGCGCCAGCGGTGAGAGCAGCGGGCCGGCCTCCGAATAGGGGATCTCCGGCGGAGCATCGATCCCGAGCAGACGCGCTGCAAATGCGATTTGATCGGTCGGCGGTGCCGGCTCATCGTCGACCACATTGAACACACCGTCCGCCTGCCGCTCGAAAGCCGCCTCGATCGCCTGCGCGATGTCGTGGACGTGGACGCGGTTCGATACATGGCCCGGCTTGGCGATACGATGGACCGTGCCGCGCAGAAGCCTGATCATTCCGTTCTGTCCCGGGCCATAGATGCCGCCGAGCCGCAGGATCGTCACCGGCATCTTCCGCCGTGCTCCCAGCGCCTGCCAGGCGAGCTCCGCATCGATGCGGGCGTGACCGCGGCGGGCATGCGCCGGAATGACCGGCGTCGTCTCATCGATCCAGGCGCCGCCGCTGTCACCGTAAACGCCAAGCGTCGAGAGATAGACCACGGAGCGCAGGCGCGGCGCCTCGGCAATCTCGTCTGCGAACGCCGCCAGCACCGGGTCACGGCCCTCCGCCGGCGCCGCCGATATGAGCAGCGCATCCGCCAGCGCGATGGCGGCGGTGAGTTGCCGTGAAGTGGCATCGAACAGCAGCATCTCGACCGATCGGTCGCCAAGCGATTCGCGGCCGAGTGCAGCGGCGCGCTCTTCGCTGCGGGTTGTGGCAACGACGCGGTCGAAGCGGGTACCGAATTCGGCGACATAGGACCGGGCGCAGTAGCCCAGTCCGATACAGAGGAGCGTGGGCATCAAGCCGCGGCCGTCTGGAGCGCGGCCGTCCACTCTTCTTCGACCAGAGGCTCGCTCTCCTGCGGCCGCCGCGCCGCGGCCAAGGCCGCGAGCCGTTCGGGCGGGAGCAGCCGGCTCAGTGCCCACACCGCCGCGCCGCGCACCAGCGGCGAAGGGTCCGCCAACAGCCGGACGGCGTCGGTCGCCAGCGTTGCGTCGCCGGAATTGCCAATCGCGACCAGCACGTTGCGCACGAAGCGATCGCGTCCCGCGCGCTTGACCGGCGATTTCGAAAACATCTTTCGAAACGCCGCGTCGTCGAGACGGACGAGGTCGGCAAGCCGGGCGGCGTGCAGCTCATCGCGCGACGCCAGCCGCATTTCATGGCCGGCCTGCGCAAACTTGTTCCATGGACAGACCGCCAGGCAATCATCGCAGCCGTAGATTCGGTTGCCGATGGCCGCGCGCAGTTCACGCGGGATGGGACCCTTGTGCTCGATGGTGAGATACGAGATGCAGCGGCGCGCATCGAGCCGATAGGGCGCGGGGAACGCGGCGGTGGGGCAGATGTCGATGCAGGCGCGGCAGGTGCCGCAACAGTCCGTCTCCGGCGCATCCGCCGGCAGCTCGAGCGTGGTGAAGATCGCGCCGAGAAACAGCCACGATCCGAACTGCCGCGAAACAAGATTGGTGTGCTTGCCCTGCCAACCCACGCCGGCGGCGGCGGCGAGCGGTTTCTCCATGACAGCCGCGGTGTCGACGAACACCTTCACGTCGCCGCCGCCTCGTGCGATGAGCCAACGCGCCAGCGCCTTGAGCCGCGGCTTGATGATGTCGTGGTAGTCGTCGGCCTGGGCGTAGACGGAAATGGCGCCCCGGTCGCGCTTGCTCAGGATCGCCAGCGGATTGGCGTCCGGACCATAGTTGAGCCCCAGGATGATGACGGAGCGCGCCTGCGGCCACAACGCGCGCGGATCGCCCCGCCGCGCCGCAGTCGTTGCCATCCATTCCATGTCGCCGTGAGCGCCTTCGGCCAGGAACTGCCGCAGGCGCTCGGGCGCGAGCGGAATCGAATCGGGTCGCGTGATGCCGACGGCGTCGAAGCCATGATGACGTGCGGCTGCGACCAGCGCTGTTTTGAGTGCGGCCGGATCGCTCAGAAGTCGAGGTCCGCGTACGTTTCCGATGGCGGAATTCCGGCCAGCGTCTCGGCCAGCAGCGGACGGAACGAGGGCCGCGACTTTAATTGTGCGTACCAGGTCTTCGCCGCCTCGTCTTCGTTCCATGGCACGTCGCCCAGATAGTCGGCCGCCGACAGGTGCGCGGCCGCCGCGAGATCGGCGTAGCTCATCCGCGGGCCCGCCAGCCAATCGCGCGTGCGCACCAGCCAGCCGATATAGGCCAGATGATAGCGCATGTTCTGGCGAGCCGCACGGATCGCGTCGGTGTCCGGCGATCCTCCGCCGGCACTCACCGGCATCTGCCGCTTGTACAACCGCTCCATGGTGAGCGGTCCACTGACCTCGGCAAAGAATTTGTCGTTGAACCAGTTCATGAGCCGGCGCACTTCGACGCGCGGCCCGGGCTCGCGTGGCAGCAGGCGCTGTTCGCCGAACTCGGCCCCTCGCGTTTCGTCGAGAAATTCGGCGATGATCCCGGGGCCGGGAACCGCGGGATAACCTTCCTCCACCAGCACCGGCGTGGTGCAGTCGGGGTTGAGGGCCAGAAACTCCTGGCGGCGCTCCCACACGCGTTCCTCGACCATCCGCGCGGTGACGCCGTACTCGCCGAATGCCAAGCGTACGAAACGCGAGTGCGGGCAGAATGGGTGATGAAACAACGTCAACATGCGGCTTTAAGGATTGCGGCGATCTCGCGGCGCGTGGATCCCGCGGGGACGGTCAAATTAGGTTGCGCCGGGCCCTCTGATAGAGCCCGGGAGCAACCTGTGCAATCTTCCCCGTTCCCCGTTGCTCGCGGGTTAATGATGCGGGAAAAGCGCAGTCGCCAGATCTCCCGCGCCCGGTCCTGCGCGGCGCCCGTACCATCGTCCTGCCCGCGGAGTCCGTCATGTCCCTCGACCTGTTCAAGGCATTCGTCCTCGGCGTCGTCGAGGGCCTGACCGAGTTCGTGCCGGTATCCTCGACCGGGCATCTCCTCCTGGTGCAGCAGTTCTTCGGCTTCGATGACGATGATTTCGGCAAGACCTTCGCCGTGCTGATCCAGTTCGGCGCGATCCTGGCGCTGTTGTCGATATATTTTTTCCGTATCTGGCAGCTCGCGCTCGGCATGTTCAAGGATCCGGCCGCGCAACGGTTCATCATCGGGGTACTGATCGCATTTCTGCCGGCGGCGCTGGTCGGCGCGGTCGCTCACGACTTCATCAAAGCGGTATTGTTCAACGTCTGGATCGTCTGCTTCACCTTGATCGTCGGCGGCGCCATTCTGCTGTGGGTCGATCAGATGGATCTCGATACCCGCTATCACGACGCCACCAAGTTTTCATTGCCGATGTATCTGGGCATAGGTCTGGCGCAGTGTGTATCCATGATCCCCGGGGTCTCGCGCTCGGGCGCCACCATCGTATCCGCCATGTTGCTGGGTGCCGACCGGCGTTCGGCGGCGGAGTTCTCGTTCTGGCTCGCGATGCCGACCATGGCGGGTGCCTTCGCCTATGATCTCTATAAGAGCCGGGGACAGCTGAGCATGGACAATTCGATCCTCGTGGCCTTCGGCTTCGCGGTGTCGTTCATTTGCGCCTGGATCGTGGTGAAGACGTTTCTCGGCTACGTGCAGCGCCATGGGTTCGCATTGTTCGCATGGTGGCGCGTCGTGGTTGGATCGCTAGGGCTGATCGCGTTGGCGCTCGGCTACTGACGACGGCGTTGCCACTAGCGTTGTGAACAGCGGCGGCGTCCGCCCGCCTCGCTCCTATCCGATTACCTCGCGCGTCACTGCCCGGACGTCGCACGTGCCGGTCAGCGTCAGCGCCACCTCAAGCTCGGCGCGGATGATGTCGAGCGCCTGACGCACGCCCGCTTCGCCGTTCGCCGCGAGGCCGTAGAGGTAAGCGCGTCCGATCATGCAGCCGTGCGCGCCACGCGCGAGCGCCTTGAGCACATCATGGCCGGAGCGGATCCCGCCGTCGAACAGCACCTCGATGCGGTCGCCCACGGCGTTCGCGATCTCGGGCAAAGCGCGGATGGTGGAATGCGCGCCGTCGAGTTGCCGGCCGCCGTGATTGGATACGACGATGCCGTCGACACCCGCGGAGGCGGCGGTCTTGGCGTCCTCGACGTCGAGCACGCCCTTGAGCACCAGCTTGCCCGGCCAGAGGCTGCGGACCCATTCGACGTCGCGCCAGCTCAGCGACCGGTCGAAATTCTGGTTCGACCAGGCGCCGGCCTTCTCGATCCCGACGCGGCCCTTCAAATAGGCCTCGACATTCCCGAACGTCTTGCGCCGACCGAGCAGCACCTTGAGGAGCCAGGCCGGTTTCGTGGCGATGTCGAAGGCGTTGCGCGCAGTCAGGCGTGGAGGAACCGTCAAACCGTTCTTGATGTCGGCGTGGCGCTGGCCGCGCATGGGGAGATCAACCGTCACGAACAGCGCAGAGCATTTTGCCGCCCGCGCCCGTTCGATCACCGATTGGCTAAAGCCGCGATCGCGGAACATGTAGAGCTGGAACCAGAACGGTTTGCTGACCGCGCTCCGCACGTCCTCGATCGAACAGATCGACATGGTGGACAGGCAGAACTTGATGCCGGCGGCTTCGGCCGCGCGGGCGGCAAGCATCTCGCCATCACCATGGACCAGGCCCGTGAGCCCGGTTGGCGCGATTGCGAGCGGCATCGAGACCGCCTCGCCCAGCATTGTGGAAGCAAGCGATACCTTCGATACGTCGATCAGCACGCGTTGCCGCAGCCGGATGGCGTTGAGTTCGTCGCGGTTGGCATTGAGCGTGAGTTCGTCATAGGAACCGCGCTCGACGTAATCGTAGATCGCGCGCGGGATTTTTCGCCGCGCGATCCGCCGCAGATCCTCGATATTGGTGATGATGGCCATTGCCGGTGCTGGAAATCAGTCGTGAGTCATCGGAATCGCAAGTAGATCAATGATTGCTGATCACCGGCCCCTGGAACTGGCCGGTCTTGCGGAATCGCCACAAATAAGACGGCACGATCGCCGCCATGGTGACCGGATCGACACCGAGCGCTTCCAGCGTGCGTCCTTCACTTTTGGCCGCGTCCGAGAGGAC
>Ga0207643_10000500_pt1 | contig 25029 bp, 21 predicted proteins | sample KBSMisM62_FD_184313 | JGI IMG/M metagenome (GOLD analysis project Ga0207643, IMG submission 184313) | Miscanthus rhizosphere microbial communities from Kellogg Biological Station, Michigan, USA - KBS Miscanthus M6-2 (SPAdes) (version 2) | ecosystem: Host-associated > Plants > Roots >...
CGGCATGCTGATCCGCGCCGGCGCCTCCAACCGCGAAATGATCGGCGCGCTCGGCATCAACATCAAGCTGCTGTTCACGCTGGTGTTCGGGCTTGGCGCCGCGCTCGCCGGCCTTGCCGGGCTGATGCAGGCGCCGATCCTCACGGTGCAGATCGGCATGGGCGAGAACATCCTGATCCTCGCCTTCGTCGTCATCATCATCGGCGGCATCGGCTCGATCCGCGGCGCCTTCGTCGCGTCGATATTCGTCGGGCTGATCGACACCGTCGGCCGCGCTTTTCTTCCGGATCTGCTGCGTTTGTTTCTCAGCACCAACGCTGCGTCGAGCGCCGGGCCGGCAATCTCGTCGATGTTGATCTACATGCTGATGGCGGCGATCTTGGTGTTCCGGCCGGAAGGTCTGTTTCCGGCATCGAATCGATGAGCGCCTGGCTCAATCTGCGCAATGCATTTGTGGTCGCGCTGGTGGTGATGCTGGCGCTGGTGCCGGTCTATGCCGCGCTGATCGGAAACTACTTCCTGATGTCGCTGTTCACGCGGATCGTCATCCTCGCGATGGCGGCGGTGAGCCTGAACCTGATCATGGGATTCGGCGGCATGGTAAGCTTCGGGCACGCCGCCTATCTCGGCATCGGCGGCTATGCGATCGGAATCCTGGCCAAGGAGGGCATCAATTCCGGCTTCCTGCAATGGCCGCTGGCGCTGGCAATGTCCGCGTTGTTCGCGCTAGCCGTGGGCGCGCTGTCGCTGCGCACGCGCGGGGTCTATTTCATCATGATCACGCTGGCCTTCGCGCAGATGGTCTACTACGTCGCGATCGGTCTCGACCGCTACGGCGGCGACGACGGCATGACCATCTACAAGCGCAGCCAGTTCGGCGATCTGATCAATCTCTCCAACAAGACCGCGTTTTATTACCTCTGCCTCGTCTTGCTGCTGGTGGCGGTCTACATCGTCTGGCGGATCGTCAATTCGCGTTTCGGCATGGTCATCCAGGGCGCGCGCTCGAATGATCGCCGCATGCGCGCGATCGGCTTTCCGACCTACCGATACAAGCTTGTCTGCTTCGTGATTGCTGGCACGATGTGCGGGCTCGCCGGCGCATTGCTTGCCAACCACACCGACTTCATCAGCCCTGCAGTGATGCACTGGACGCGCTCGGGTGATCTGATCGTCATGGCCGTGCTCGGCGGCATGGGGACGGTGTTCGGGCCGGTGATCGGCGCGGTGGCGCTCCTGGTGCTGGAAGAGGTGCTCTCGGGCGTGACGGAATATTGGCAGATCATCATGGGCCCGATCTTCCTGCTCGTCGTGCTGTTCGCACGCGGCGGAATCGATGGTGTGCTTCTGGGTGCGCGTCGTGACTGATGCCCTGCTGCGCGTCGAACACTTGAGCAAACGCTTCGGCGGCATCGTCGCGTCCGATGACATTTCGCTCGTGGTGCCCGCCGGCGAGCTGCACGCCATCATCGGGCCGAACGGCGCGGGCAAGAGCACTCTGATCGGCCAACTGGCGGGCGAGCTCGCGCCTGACGTCGGCCGCATCCATTTCGGCGGCCAGGACATCACCGCGTTGCCCACCTATCGGCGCAGCCAGCTCGGCCTCGCCCGCTCGTTCCAGATCACTTCGCTGTTCCCTGATTTCACCGTCCTCGACAATGTGGCGCTTGCCGTGCAGGCACATGCCGGTCACTCCTTTCATTTCTGGCGTGCGGCGCGCAGCGAAGATGCGTTGCGCGCCCCCGCCCGCGCGGCACTGGCGCGCGTAGGGCTCGCCGAGCGGAGCGACGTGCTTGTCGCCAGGCTTAGCCATGGCGAGCATCGGCAGCTCGAGATCGCCATGGCGCTTGCGACCTCACCGCGGATGCTGCTGCTCGACGAACCGATGGCCGGGATGGGGCCGGATGAGAGCTCGCGCATGGTCAAGACCCTGCGTGAGCTCAAGCGCGAGCAGACCATCCTGTTGATCGAGCATGACATGGAGGCGGTATTCGCGCTGGCGGATCGGATCACGGTCCTCGTCTATGGCCGCACCATCGCATCCGGCACCCCGGAGGCGATCAGGGCCAATGCCGAGGTGCGCCAGGCATATCTCGGCGAGCAGGAGCCGGTTCATGGCTGACTCTGCGCTGCTCGAAATCTCCGACGTCGAGACCTGTTACGGCTTGAGCCAGGTGCTGTTCGGCATGTCGTTTGCCATCGGGCGGGGCGAGATGGTGACGCTCATGGGCCGCAATGGCATGGGCAAGACCACGACGGTGCGCTCGATCATGGGGCTCACCCGCGCGATGGCGGGCTCCATCCGATTTGACGGCCGGGAAATCCGCGGGCTGGATGCCTATCAGGTGGCCAAGCTCGGCATTGGGCTGGTGCCGGAGGGGCGGCAGGTTTTCCCCAATCTGACGGCGCGGGAAAATCTGGTTGCGACCGCGGCGAACCGGAGCGGCGCCGCCGATCCATGGACCTTGGACAAGGTCTGTGGGCTGTTCCCCCGGCTCTCGGAGCGCATCGCCAACATGGCAAACCAGCTCTCCGGCGGCGAGCAGCAGATGCTGGCGATCGGCCGTGCGCTGATGACCAACCCGCGCCTGCTGATCCTCGATGAGGCGACCGAAGGCCTGGCCCCGCTGATCCGGGCCGAAATCTGGCAATGCCTCACCAGGCTGAAGGCCGCGGGTCAGTCAATCCTGGTGATCGACAAGAACGTGGAGGCGCTCATCCGCATCGCCGACCGGCATTATCTGATCGAGCGCGGCAAGGTGGTGTGGGTTGGCTCCTCCCCGGAGCTTGCCGCCGCTCCCCCGATCCAGCATCGGTATCTCGGAGTCTGATAACCACGTTTGTGGATGTGACCGCCCGCAATCCTGGCGATCGGTCCGTTGGACGACCACCGGCCAAATAGTAACCAGTTGGTAACGCCCATGGTTTCCAATCCCCCGGCGCATGGTGGGGACATTTTATGGGCAAGCTCGAGACGATCTCGGATGGGCAAACCTTATCCAGCGGAGACGCGGCCGCGCCTGTCCTTGAAGCCGACGCGAGCGCTTCCCCGAAGACGGCATTGGCGTCGGCGGATCTGACGATCAAGTCTGAAGCGATCAAGCCTGAAGCGACCAAATCTGAGGCGCTCAAGTCCGACGCGCCGAAATCCGCGGCGCCTGAGCCCGGGGTGACGTCCAAACCCGACGCGGCCAAGATCGGGGCGCCGACAATCGACACTCCGCGTATCGAGACACCCAAGGTCGCGAACCCGGCCGCCGCGACGCGGAAGGTCGAGCTTGCAAGCGTCGAAGCCCCGCACATCGCACCCGACATGGACGAGCCCAAGCCTTCCGCCCAGCAAGCCGAGGTCAGCGCCGGCGACAACGCAAGCGCGCCGGCCGCCGAGGGCGCCGGACCTCGTGTCAGCCGGTTTACGTTGCTGGCAGCGGCGCTCGCCCTGGCGGCGGCACTCGGTGGCATGGCGGGGGCGCTTGCAGCTTACGGCCTGGCTCGACCCAGCCCGCTTCCAGCGGTGGCGGCGGGGCGAACGAACCTGGATGAAATCCAGGCGCTCAAAGAAAACGTGGTGCAGGCGCGGGTGGAACTGGCTGCATTGAAGGTGAGCATCGATTCCGCCAACCGCAACGCCGGCGCCCAGTTCACCCGGATCGGCGAGCGCATCGAACGCATCGAGCGCATTCAGGCCGAACCGACGACCAAGCTCAACAAAGCCGTCGAGATGCTCGATCGCATGGCGCGCGGCGACGGCGGCGCACAACCCAAGGAAGTCACGGGCTCGGTCGCGCCGTCTTCACCGGCGCACGCGAATGGGCCAAATCAGCCGCCGCCGAAATCAGGGGTGGAGGGTTGGGTCGTGCGCGATGTCCATCGCGGCACCGCTCTGATCGAAGGCAGGATGGGGATTATCGAGGTCGAGCAAGGTGACCTCGTGCCAGGGCTCGGGCGGGTGGATGCGATCCGCAAGCAGGATGGCCGCTGGGTGGTGGTGACCTCCAGGGGTCTGATCACGACCGGCCGCTGATCACCCGATCGACGGTTCGCTGGCTTCGGGCTACGCCGGACGTCCGGCGCTACTCACTTTGCAAGCCTGAATTGACCTGTTTCCGCGGTCGGACGACATCGGCTTTGCCGCAGCGCTCCGCGCGCCCTTCAGGTGGCGCCGCGTTCGAATCCATGGCAACTTTTGCGGCGCGCAAAGAGCAAGCGGGCACGCCGCTTGCTTGATCGGCGGAGGTCCGCCGCGGAAAGAACTGGTCGCATGCCCGCAATAGCTATTCTGGCGCGAACAATGCTGGTGGCATCCGCCGCTTTCACCGGGCTCGGGGCGCTCCATCCTGGTGCATTCGCGCAGGTGCAGACTCCCGCGCCAAAGCCGCAAATGGTCGAGAACTGCCCAGGTCTCGTGGCCTCCGGGCGCCCCCGCGCCACCCCGGCCGCGTTGCGGCTAGCGCTCAATGCGGACCAGGTCCGCTTCACCTATGTGGGTCACTCGACCTTCCTGATCGAAAGCCCGCAGCTCGTGCGGATCGCGACCGATTACAACGACTATGTGCGCTCACCGGTCCTGCCGGACATCGTCACCATGAATCACGCGCATTCGAGTCATTTCACCGATCGCCCCGATCCCGCCATCAAGTATGTGCTGCGGGGCTGGGGGCCGACTCCGGATCAACCGGCGCGCCACGACATCACGCTCAAGGATGTGCGCGTGAGAAACGTCCCAACCAATATCCGAGATTGGCGCGGCGGCACCGAGCGGCACGGCAATTCGATCTTCATTTATGAGATGGCGAACATGTGCATCGCCCATCTCGGCCATCTGCACCACACGCTCAACCAGCAGCAGCTCGATGAGATCGGCCGCGTCGACGTGGTGTTCGTTCCTGTCGACGGCAACATGACGCTCGATCTCGAAGGTATGATCGAGGTTCTGCAGGCGCTCAAGGCGCCGCTGATGATTCCGATGCACTATTTCAGCACATACACGCTCCACCGTTTCCTCGAGCGCGTGCGGCAGAACTGGACGGTGGAAATAAGCGAGATTCCGTCGCTCGTGGTGTCAAAGACGAGCCTGCCGGCCACCCCCAAAGTGACCGTGCTGCCGGGGCATTGAGGGCATCAGGCGCTCGGGGCGAAGAAGCCAAACCAGAGCGCACCCAGAACCACGATGCCCAGCGCCAGGCTGACGCACAGAACGACCAGTACGGGCCGGTCCAGAAATCCCGCTCGCGCTTCTACAGGAGTCTCGACTATGGGCGTCTCGACCGGTCGTCTTGCCTCATTCATGACTTGCTCCTCGGGCGTTTCATCGCTGCCCTATAACGCCGCTGCGATGCAGCGAGTTCCAGCCTGCATGGAGCGCGAAAGACTGGCAGAGGGGGCGCCCGATCCTGTAAATTCAAGTGGACCGTGAACGGAACGTAGGATTGGACATCGGGCATGCTGAGCGCCGAGCAGAATGATCTCATCACCCGCACCGGCCCGGGGACGCCGGCGGGCAAACTGATGCGCTGCTACTGGCAGCCGGCTGCGTTGGTCGACGAGCTGGCGGGTAACCGTCCGGTCAAACCCCTGCGCCTGCTTGGCGAAAGCCTGGTGCTGTTCCGCGACGACAATGGCCGATACGGCTTACTGGAGCGGGCCTGCCCGCATCGCGGCACCGATCTCGCTTTCGGCCGGCTGGAGACCGGCGGGTTGCGTTGCGCGTTCCACGGCTGGCTGTTCGACGTCGAAGGCCAGTGCCTGGAGACCCCGGCTGAACCGGAGGGCAGCCGGATGTGCGCCAACATCCGGCAGAAGGCCTATCCGGTCGCTGAGAAAAGCGGCGTCCTGTTCGCTTATATGGGTCCGGGCGAGCCGCCGGCGTTTCCGCATTTCGACTGCTTTACAGCGCCCGACACCCACACCTTCGCGTTCAAGGGCATGATCGACTGCAATTGGCTGCAGTCGCTGGAGGTCGGGATCGATCCGGCCCACACCTCGTTCCTGCATCGCTTCTTTCACGACGAAGAGCCTGCGAAGGGCTACGGCAAGCTGTTTCGCGACAAGTCGATCGACTCCGACATGCCGATGACGAAGATCATGCGCGAATTCCCCCGCCCGCAGATCGAGGTCGAGCCGACCGACTACGGCATGCGGGTGGTCACGCTGCGTCGCATCAGCGATGCCAACACCCATGTACGCGTCACCAATCTGGTCTTCCCGCACGCATTCACCATCCCGATGTCGAGCGAGATGACCATCACCCAGTGGCACGTGCCGATCGACGACTCGAGGCACTACTGGTACGCGATCTTCACCAGCTTCGGCGCGCCGGTGAACAAGGCGGAGATGCGACGCCAGCGGCTCGAGCTCTACGAACTGCCGGATTACGTTCCGCGCAAGAACAAGAGCAACGATTACGGCTTCGACCCCCAGGAGCAGGAGCACGAGACCTTCACCGGCATGGGCGCTGATATCAACGTGCACGATCAATGGGCGTGCGAGTCGATGGGAGCGATCCAGGACCGCACCAGAGAGCATCTCGGGCAATCCGACAAGGCGATCAGCGCTTACCGGCGCCTGCTGCGCGGCGCCATCGAGCAAGCCGGCCATGGCGAGCGACCGCTGATGGTGCTCGATGCCGTTGCCGCCGCCAAGGTCACCGGTCCGGCCGCCATCGACGGCATCGGTCCAACCGAAGGCTGGCAAAGCTACTGGCAAAAAACCGACGCTGCGCGGCGCAAGGCGTCGGGCTGGGCGAACGGCCGCTGACGTGCACCTCAGCCGTCGCGGCGCATTGACCGCGGTCGCGGTCGCGACCCTGCAACGGCTTGCAAGCCCCGCCGCGGCGCAGGTCTATCCCGCGGGCGGACCCATTCGCGTGATCGTTCCGTTCGCCGCTGCGGGCCCGGTGGATATTCTGGCCCGGATCATCGTGGACGCGCTGGGCAAGCAGCTTGGTCAAAGCGTCATCGTCGAAAATCGCGGCGGAGCCGGTGGCAACATCGCCATGGGTGTCGCCGCCCGTGCCAAGCCCGACGGCTACACACTCCTTCTCACGTCGAGCGTGCTGGTGGTGAACCCGTTGCTCTATAAGACCGTGCCGTTCGATCCAGCCAAGGATTTCGTGCCGATATCGCTTCTGGGCACCTCGCCCAACCTGATGGTGGCACAGCCCGCCTTCGCTAACACCATGATCGAGTTCATCGCCAAGGCGAAGGCGGGGCCAGGGCAATTGAACTATTCGACCCCAGGGATCGGCACTAAGGGCCACTTCGCGGTGGAGCTGCTCAAGCTACGCGCCGGGATCGATGTCGTGCATGTACCCTATGCGAGCGGAGGTCAGGTGGTGCAGTCGCTGCTGACCGGCACGACGCAACTCGGCTCGACCGCCTTGCCGGCCGGTGAGCCCCTGGTGCGCGCCGGAACGCTGGCGGGGCTGGTGGTCAGTGGGAACACGCGCTGGCCGACGTTGCCGGCGGTGCCGACCATGGTGGAGCTCGGCTATCCCGACTTCGTCGCGGAAATTTTCACCGCCTTGTTTGCGCCCGCCGGGACACCGTCCGACGTGGTGAATTTCCTGACCGCCGAGGTCGCCAAGCTGTCGAAGGACCCGGACGTTATCGAGAAGGCCGGCCGCGCCGGCTACGAATGGATCGGCGCGGGCCCTGACGCCGTGCGGCGCAAGATGGCGGAGGAGATGGTGCAATCACAGGAAGTGCTGCGGTTCTCCGGAATCACGGCGCAGTGACGATGGATGACGTTTGTCTCGTTCCCGGGCTTGTCGCGGCAAGTCTGTTTCCATCCGACCTGCAGCGCGTGACCGGCGAACTCGGGGTATCACCCGGAGCGGCGCGTTCCGTTACACATCCACGCTTGCAGTGAGCGCATTCTGTTCAATGAACGCCCGGCGAGGCTCGACCTTGTCGCCCATCAGTTCGTCGAACATGGTGTTGGCGTCGGCGACATCCTTCACGTTCACCTGCAGGAGCGAACGCGCATTGGTGTCGAGCGTGGTTTCCCACAGCTGCTCCGGGTTCATCTCGCCCAGCCCCTTGTAGCGCTGCAGCGAAAGGCCCTTGCGGCCGGCATTGGTCACGGTGTCGAAGAGGGCGACCGGCCCATGGATCGGTGTCTGCTCGTCCTTGCGGCGGAAGACGCCGGGCCGCCGATACGCCTCCTGCAATGAGACAGCATATTCGTCGAGCTTGCGGGCGTCGGCCGAGCCGAGCAGGGCTTGGTCGATGATAGCAACCTCCTTCACGCCGCGCAGGGTACGTTCGAACTCGAAACCGCTGCCCTCGGCGAACCTGCCCTGCCAGCCGCGGTCGGTTTCCTCCGCCAGCATATCGAGCCGTCTGGCGATATAGGGAGCGGCAGCCTTTGCCTTCTCCGGGTCGCCGAAGATGTTGGAATTGAGCACGCCCAGGATCGCCGCCTGCTCGATCACGCGACGATTGTAGCGGTTGTGCAGACCGTTGAGCACGGAGCGAATGGTGCGGGCATCCTCGACCAGGCGGCGCAGGTCCTCGCCGGCACGGTGCTCCCCGGAATAGAGTTCGAACACGCCCTCTTCGAGGCCGGTTGTAATCAGATAGTCCTCCAGTGACCGCTCGTCCTTGATGTACTGCTCGGACTTGCCGCGCGTCACCTTGTAAAGCGGCGGCTGTGCGATGAAGAGGTGGCCGCGGTCGATGAGCTCGGGCATCTGGCGGTAGAAGAAGGTGAGCAGGAGGGTGCGGATATGGGAGCCGTCCACGTCCGCGTCCGTCATGATGATGATCTTGTGGTAGCGCAGCTTGTCCGCGGTGAACTCGTCGCGTCCGATGCCGGTCCCGAGCGCTGTGATGAGCGTGCCGATCTGCTCGGATGACAGCATCTTGTCGAAACGCACGCGCTCGACATTGAGGATTTTGCCTCGCAGCGGCAGTACCGCCTGGAAGGCGCGGTTGCGGCCCTGTTTTGCGCTCCCGCCCGCGGAGTCGCCCTCGACGATGAACAGTTCCGACTTCGCCGGGTCGCGCTCCTGGCAGTCTGCAAGCTTCCCCGGCAGCGAGGTGATGCCCAGCGCGCTCTTGCGCGTCATCTCGCGCGCCTTGCGCGCGGCCTCGCGTGCCGCGGCGGCCTGGATGACCTTGTTGACGACGATCTTGGCTTCCGAGGGATGCTCCTCGAGCCAATATTGCAGCGCCTCGTTGAGCAGGTTCTCCACCACCGGGCGCACCTCGGAGGAGACGAGCTTATCCTTGGTCTGCGAAGAAAATTTCGGATCCGGCACCTTGCAGGACAGGACCGCGGTGAGGCCCTCGCGGCAATCGTCGCCGGTGAGCGCGACCTTCTCCTTCTGCGAGCCGCCGCCCTTCTCGGCATAGCCGGTGATCTGGCGAGTCAGCGCGCCGCGAAAGCCGGCAAGGTGAGTGCCGCCGTCGCGCTGCGGAATGGTGTTGGTGAAGCACAACACGGTCTCGTGGAATCCGTCGTTCCACCACAGCGCGCACTCGACCGCGATCCCATCGCGCTCGGCCTTGATCACGATCGGGCCGGGAATGAGCGGGGTCTTGTTGCGGTCCAGATACCGCACGAACGCTTCGACCCCGCCCTCGTAGAGCAGGATTTCGGTTTTCTCGACGGCATGCCGCAAGTCGGAAAGCACGATACGCACGCCCGAATTGAGGAACGCGAGCTCGCGCAGCCGGTGCTCCAGCGTCGCGTAATCGAACTCGATCATGGTGAACGTCCGCGGGCTCGGCAGGAACGTCACCTCGGTGCCGCGTCGATCCTGGGCCGGGCCGACGACCGAGAGCGGCGCCGACGCCTCGCCGTCGCGGAATTCCATGGAGTGTTCCTGGCCGTCGCGCCAGATCGTCAGCTTGAGCCAGGTCGACAGCGCGTTCACCACCGATACGCCGACGCCGTGCAGGCCGCCCGAGACTTTGTAGGAGTTCTGATCGAATTTTCCGCCGGCATGGAGCTGGGTCATGATGACCTCGGCGGCCGACACCCCTTCGCCCTTGTGGATGTCGGTCGGGATGCCACGGCCGTCGTCGCGCACGGTGCAGGAGCCGTCCGGATTGAGGGTGACGACCACCTGCGTGGCATAGCCGGCCAGCGCCTCGTCGATGGCGTTGTCGATGACCTCGTACACCATGTGGTGGAGGCCGGAGCCGTCGTCGGTGTCGCCGATATACATGCCCGGCCGCTTGCGCACCGCGTCGAGGCCCTTGAGGACCTTGATCGAATCCGAGTCGTAATCGGAGGCAAGAGGACTTTGGCGAGCGGGTTCGGCCATGGAGAACTTTCGAAGCGAGCTTTCGAATCAGGGGCAGAAAGCGGAAAAAACCGCCAGTTTGATTTGACACGAAAAGCGGGTGCCGTACAGGACAAACTGATCCGGGCTAATATATTGATTCTTCGACGAATTTAAAGGTCAGGGAGAGCAAAAAAAGCGTGCCAAAAATTGCCTTGTAAAAGGCCGGATTCCTAACGCTCGGGGCGGCGAAAAAGGGCTGAAAAAATCCCTCGGCGGACCCGGTTCACACCCGCTCTTTTCCCGCTCGATCGCCGCGTCATCATCGGATGTTCGGCTCTCGCCGACCGGCACCCCCCCGGCGACGTGCGCGGGCCATCGCCGGCCTGGTGCCGGGTAGCTCCGGTGCCCCGCTATGCCAGCTTGACCACGATATTGCCGATCGCTTTCCCGCTTTCGACCGCTTCGTGGGCGGCGACCATGTCGCCGAAATCGAAGGTTTCCGCCACATTGTGGATGAGGTCGCCCCGCTCCAGCAGGCGCGTGATGTCGGCGGTCGCGCGCTCCCGCTCGGCCGGCGGCATCAGGTAAACCAGGAAGAACTGTAGCGTGATGCTGTTCTGGAGCAGGAACTGGAACGGAATCGAGGTTTCGGCGGCGCCGCTGCCATAGATCGCGACCACGCCATTCGGCGCCAGCACGTTCGGCAGGAGTCGCGCATTGGCAGCGAGGTCCATCTCGATCACAGCGTCGACGCCGCGCTTTGCGGTGAGCGCCATGACCCGCTCGCCGACATCCTCGCGCTTGTAATCGATCACGTGGTCGGCGCCCGCTTGCCGCGCGATCTCGGCCTTGGCCGGCGAGCTCACGGTGGTGATGACGGTCGCCTTGCGTTGCTTCGCAAACTGGATGGCGTAATGGCCTACCGCGCCCGCGCCGGCGGCCACCAGGACGGTGGACCCTTCGTGGGCGCCTGCGCGCAGAACGGCCTGATAGCCGGTATAGGCCGGAATGCCGAGACAGGCGCCTGCTTCCATAGGGACATTGGCCGGCAGGCCCACCGCCTGTTCCGACGGCAGCACGATCCAGTCGGCGGCGGTGCCGAACGCACGCCGCCACTGACCGTTCCAGACCCAGACGCGCTCGCCGACGCGCGCGGCCGAAACGCCGTCGCCGACGGCGTCGATCTCGCCGGCGCCATCGCTGTGCGGGATGACGCGCGGGAAGGCGATCTTGCGCGTCAAGCCGGCACGGCTCTTGACGTCGGAGGGATTGACGCCTGACGTGAGGAGACGCACCCGCACCTCGCCGCGTCCCGGCTGCGGCGTCTCCACCTCGGCGAGCCGCAGCACGTCGCGGGCAGGTCCGTTCGTCTCGTAAAAGGCAGCGCGCATCACGAACCTCGTTTTCGTTTTCCGATCTGACCTGGACTGACTTCTAGCATGTCGGCTGTTCCTTCGATCTCCACGAACGCCGCGGCGTCGGCGCCGGTCATCCAAGCCTGCACGCCGAGCTCTTGCAGCTCGCCATAGAGCGCGGTTCGGCGCGAAGGGTCGAGATGCGCGACGACCTCATCCAGCAGCAGCACCGGTGCAAAGCCCGACATTTCCGCCAGCAGCCCCGCATGCGCCAACACCAGGCCAATGAGCAGCGCTTTCTGTTCGCCGGTCGAGGCTTGGGCGGCGGCAATGCCCTTGCCTGCGTGGACGACGGCGAGATCGGTGAGGTGCGGCCCGTCGAGCGTGCGTCCGGCGGCGGCGTCGCGCGCGCGATTGCTTCGCAGGGTCGCACGATAACGATCCTCCACCTCGACGGCAGGGTGAAGCGGCACGAGTTGTTCCATCCAGCCGTCGAGTGCGATGGCTGCGGCGGGAAAGGCCGAAGCCGGCTCTTTGCGAGCGGCAAGCGCGCCTTTGAGCCGATCGACGGTCTCGACCCTCAGCGCGGTCACCGCGACCGCAAGCTCAGCGGTTTCATGTTCGACCGCATCGAGCCAGTGCGGATCGGGGCGGGGGTCCTCGAGCAGGCGGTTGCGCGAGCGAAGGGCCCGTTCGAGCGCATTGACGCGCGACATGTGCTCGGCATCGACCGCAAGCACCAGCCGGTCGAGAAAGCGCCGTCGCTCCGAGGCTGGGCCGTTGAACAATCCGTCCATGGCCGGCACCAGCCACACCACCCGGAGGTGATCGGCGAATGCCGAGGCCGATGGCACCGGCTCGCGATCGATGCGGTATTGGCGCGCGACTACGGCGTCCTCAGCCGCCGGCGCCGGAGCCACGCCGGTCCCGAGCGTGGCCAGTCCGAGCTCGCCGTCCACGTCGGCCGACACCGCCCATGACCCGTCGCCCTCCGAAAACGCGACGTCGTCGAGGGTTGCGCGCCGCAGGCCGCGCCCGGGTGCGAGAAATGAGATCGCCTCGATAAGGTTGGTCTTGCCCGCGCCATTCGGCCCAACGAGCACCACCGGCCCGGCGCCCACCTCGATCTGTGCGCTGTGATAGCTGCGGAAATTCGTCAGGGTCAGACGGCGGATGCGGGCGCAGGCCATGGCAGGGATCAGTAATCAGAAGTCGGCGATCGGAAAACAAGAGATAGGCGTCACCGCCTGAATTCCGGCCCCGGACGTCCGAGTTCCAACCCCGCTCTAAACCCGCATCGGCATCAGCACGTAGAGGGCGCCCTTGGTGTCGCGGTCCTGGATCAGCGTCGGCGATCCCGGATCGGCCAGCTTCAAGACCGCCGCTTCGCCCTCGAGCTGCGCCGCGATGTCGAGGAGATAGCGGGAATTGAAGCCGATATCGAGCGGCTCGGAGCCGTATTCGACCTCGATCTCCTCGGTCGCGCTGCCGGAATCCGGGTTGGTGACCGAAAGCATCAGCCTGCCGTTGGTGAGCGACAACTTCACCGCGCGCCCGCGCTCGCTCGAGACGGTCGACACCCGGTCGACGGCCTGCTCGAACTCCTTCTTGTCGACGGTGAGTTCCTTGTCGTTGCCGACCGGAATGACGCGGCCGTAGTCGGGAAACGTCCCATCGATCAGCTTGGAGGTGAGGACCGTATCGCCGAGCGTGAAGCGGATTTTGCCCTGCGAGAGCTCCAGCGTAACCTCGGCCTCATTGTCTTCGATCAGGCGCTGCACCTCACCCACGGTCTTGCGCGGGACGATGATGCCCGGCATGCCGCTCGCGCCCCCCGGCAGCGCCAGCTCGAATTGCGCCAGGCGGTGCCCGTCGGTTGCCACCGCCCGCAGCGTGGGCGCCTTGTTGGTGCCGGCGGTGTGAAGGTAGATACCGTTGAGATAGTAGCGCGTTTCCTCGGTCGAGATCGCGAATTGGGTCTTGTCGATCAGTCGCTTGAGGTCGGCTGCCGGGAGCTTGAACGTGTGCGTCATCTCGCCTGCCGCAAGATCGGGGAAGTCGCTCTCGGGCAGCGTCTGCAGCGTAAAGCGGGAGCGTCCGGCGCGGATCGCCAGCACCGCCCGGTCGCCCGAGGCCTCGAGCACGATCTGCGCCCCCTCGGGGAGCTTGCGCACGATTTCGTAGAACATGTGTGCGGGGACCGTGGTCGCGCCGCCAGGGCCAACCTCTGCCGCAATGGTCTCCGTGACCTCCAGGTCGAGGTCGGTTGCCTTGAAGGCGAGCTTCGATTTGTCCGCCTTGATCAGCACATTCGCGAGAATTGGAATGGTGTTGCGGCGTTCGACCACGCGGTGGACGTGGCCGAGTGACTTCAACAGCGCCGCGCGTTCGACGGTGACCTTCATCTTTCAGTCCGCCTGCTCGCGTGGAAAAGGGGGGTAGGAACGTGGCTTGTATGCGCGGTTTGCGCAAGGGCGAGGGGGCCTCGCGCCGGCACTTACCCAACGGATTTGGCGACGATCGCGTCCCGGCGTGGCCCCCGCCGAGCATACAGGGCAGCGGGGAAAGCCTTGTTCACTCCTGCAATTGCCGCTTCAGCAGCTCGATCTCCTCGGCCAGCGCGGTGTCGGTGCTCACGAGATTTTCGATCTTTCGCACCGCGTGCAGCACGGTGGTGTGATCACGGCCGCCGAAACGGCGTCCGATCTCGGGCAGCGAGCGCAGCGTCAGTGTTTTGGCGAGGTACATCGCCACCTGCCGGGGGCGCACCACGTTGGCGGTGCGCCGCGACGACAACAGATCGGCACGGCTCACATTGTACTGGCGGGCGACGACCCGCTGAATGTCCTCGATCTTGACGCGCTTGGGCTCCTGCGGGCGGATCAGGTCGCGCACCTCGCGCTCGGCCATCTCGAGCGTGACGGGCTGGCCCGTGAGCTTGCTGTGAGCGAGGAGCCGGTTGAGCGCGCCTTCGAGGTCGCGCCCGTTATGGGTGACCGCCTTGGCGATGAACGCCAGTACCGGGGCGGGAACGTCGAAACAGGGATGGTGATGCCGGGCTGCCGCGGCACGGCATTTGAGGATTTCAAGGCGCAACTCTTCCCCGAGCGATCCCATCTCGACCACGAGCCCGCCGGCGAGTCGTGAGCGCACCCGCTCGTCCAGGCTCTCGAGATCGGCCGGCGGCCGGTCGGCAGCGATCACCACCTGCCGGCCGGCATCGATGAGCGCGTTGAGGGTGTGGCAGAACTCGGCCTGGGTGGATTTGCCTTGCAGAAACTGCAGATCGTCGATCACCAGGACATCGATGGTCCGGAGCGCGTCTTTGAATGCCAATGCGTTCTGAGCCCGCAGCGCGGCCACGAAGCCGTACATGAACTTTTCCGCGGTGAGATAAAGCACCTTGCGCTCGGTGCTCGTGTTGCCGGCCCAGGCCAGGGACTGCAACAGGTGGGTTTTGCCGAGCCCGACGCCGGCGTGAATGTAGAGCGGATTGAACATGACGGCGTCGCCGCGCCGCCCCTGGGCAACCTGTTTTGCGGCAGCGTGAGCGAGGGTGTTCGAGCGTCCGACGACGAAGGTCTCGAAGGTCAGACGCGGATCGAGCGGGGAACCGCCGAGAGCGTCATGCACGGCAGCGACCGGCCCGATCGCGCAGCGCACGTCGCTGCCGTTGACCTTGGTTTCGCGGATGTCGCGCGGACCTGCCGGCATCTCCAGCGGCTTGAGCTTCGGCGGCAGGGTGCGGATCACCGCGGAGCGCACCGTGAGTTCGATGCGCGAGAAGTCCGGCTGTTCGGCCTGCCAGCAGGCCAGCACCCGCTCGGCGTAATGGGACTGGATCCAACTCTTGAGAAAGCGGGTCGGTACGGACAGCTTCACCGTATCCCCTTCGCTGCCGTCGAGCTCCATGCGAGCGAACCAGCTCGAGTAAACATCGTCACCGACTTCGGCGCGGAGACGATCTCTCACCCGCGTCCAGCGGTCCTGATCCATGCTCGGCATTTTGTGTGTCTCTTCTTGATCGGCATAAACGGATGGGTGCAACGCGGACGAAACGCGATACTTCCGGAACGCCACTCGGGCGGACACGAAGCGACACGAACGCAAGCGACACGAAGGAGGAAGGGCCGCGGCTTTTTCGGCCGAGGATAGGGTGCGTGCGAAATGCGACAGATACGGGCGTGGGGGCGCTCAATGCGGCGGCGGAGCCGGACCTCGCACGGCAGTAACGAAATGAGACAACGCGCCGTTCGGCGGGCACCAAGAGGTGCAAACCCGGGAACGACTGATCCGCCTCGCTGTGGTCATGCTACCCCCCTGTCCATCACCGCCGCTCGTGGCGACGGCCATGCACATGTTCAGGTTCTTCGAAGTATTCTTGGGTCTGCTTCGTGTCGTCCGACTACTACAAGCTCGACGGCACGAAGCACAGGCTTATGTCCATCCACGCCAGGCGCATACAAAATCGAAGTTGAAGCCGAGAACGACCAAACATGAGTCATCCATCCTCATCTTCGATGAAGCTCGAATACGAACCTTTTACTGAAAACCGCTGGTGGCCCAGCGGCAGGGGGAAAATAGCACGACCCCGGCCCCCTGCAACGACTTCGCTCACGCCGCGCGGAAGCGAGTCACGTCCAATCGCGTTAGCGCGCTCCGCGTTGGGCCTCCAAGCTTTGTCATAATATTTTGAATTAACTTACATATTTGAGCGAAACTTATCAGACGCCGCAGCCGGCCAGCCGCGGCGAATTTGATTTGAAACGAAACACCCGCGATGCGAGGAACTAGCCCAAAAACCAAGTCCTTGCGGTCGCTTTCCAGATAAGCCGTTCTGCAGACAGCCATTTCTTTGAGCGGAAATCGAGGGTAGCCCCCGACTCGCGTGCGACAATTGGGCAATATCTGCTGACGCGCAGATAAGGTCTCCCATCATGCATTATCGCCAAGCGTGTGACGCTTGTGCAACGAAGCGATTGCAGAAATCCGACAATCGTCAATTATCAAAAGGAGTTTTGTGACAGCGCGTGGGTCCGGCGAAGGAGCGCAGGTGACCATGCCGTGCTCGCGCTCGCGTAATGCGCGGCACTCCGTGCGGAAGAGTGGGATCATCATCACCGGCGGGAAGCTCGCGCGCGAATGCAGAGCGAAGTCAGCGCCATGCGACGCGCGATTCCGGTCGAGCGAGCTTGCTCGCGCGATTTTGGTCGATAAAGGCTGACGTTTTCGGGACCGTGCAGCGAAGTTGACTGCTAATTGCCGAGCTTCGCGACGCGATGGGAGAGGCGCGACACCTTGCGGCTCGCGGCGTTGGGATGCACGATGCCCTTCTGCGCCGAGCGCATGATCACCGGCTCTGCTTCCTTCAGAGCAGCGAGTGCTTGGGCGCGGTCGCCGCTCGCGATCGCTTCCTCGACCTTGCGCACGAAACCGCGCATCTTCGAGCGTCGCCCCTTGTTGATTTCGGTGCGTCGGGCGATCTTGCGGGTGGCCTTGCGGGCGGAACTGGTATTAGCCATGCCTGTGCTCGTTGTGCGGGCGCTGACGCGGCCCGCGGATTGTCGTCCGGCTCGATGTCGTAAAACGGACATGGCGGCGAGCATTTCGCCGCCAAGCGCGCCGCTTATAGTCGTCCCGCCTGCAACCGTCAACGGGCCGGTCCGCCGGTGTCGCGGTAGCCCGGGGGAGGGGCAATCTTGATCGGCGGGCCGCTGGCGCATGATCGCAAAAGCGGCAGCAGATCCGGCCAAGATCGGCGGCCAGACAGACGCTTAGGTCGAATTACGCTGCAATCCGGAGCGATTTCAGCTAGCCGACGCGGGCCTTGGCGCCGGTTTCGCGCTCCCGGGCACTGCGCCCCCGCAAGCTGTCGTAGGCGGCCGAAGCGGCGGTCCGGTCCCGCGCCGGGAACACGCTCAGCGGCGGCTGCACCCGCGACCAGCCTGCGTCGTCGTGAATATGCGCGATCAGCGCCTTGACCCCCGGAACAAGCTGCTTGCCGTCGAATAGCTTGCGGATGGCTACGGCGGCATCGAGGGCAGCCGTATCGCCGTTGCGCCATGCCCGTGCGCACAGGTCGGCATTGAGGTTGGCGGTGGCGGAGATGCAGCCGGCGAAGGCGCCCGTGCGGGCCTCCATCAGCACCGCTTCCGTCGACGGGAACACTTTGAAGCCGGGTGCGACCGTCGCGGCCTCGCGTGCATACGCCATGTCACCCGACGAATCCTTCAGTCCGACGATACGCGCGCCGAAAGTCTCGACCAGGCGCGCGACCAGCTTGACGTGCCACGGCAGCCCGGATTGGGCGGGGAAATGATAGAGATAGAGCGGAATGGGATCTGCCGCGGTCGCCTGCACGATGAGTTCGACATAGGCGAAGAGCCCGTCGTCCGGCACGCCTTTATAGTAGAAGGGCGGCAGCACCAGCGCGCCCGCGAAGCCGAGCTCGGCGGCATGCCGCGTCAGCGCGATCGCGTCAGCGACCGAGGCCGCGCCGGTGCCGACCATGAGCCGGTCGAGCGGTAGCCCCGCTGCGCGGTAGGCGCTCATGACGCGTTTGCGTTGTTCCAGCGAGAACGATGTCGCCTCGCCTGTTGTGCCGAGTACGTTCAATCCGTCGCAGCCGTTGGCGAGCAGAAAGCGTGCGAGCGCGGTCGAACGCGCGCAGTCCGGTTCGCCGTTGTCGTCGACGGCGGTCGCGATGGCGGCAATCACGCCCTGAAGTTTGCTTGCGGTCATGTTGTCTCCTGATCCGGCACGACAGATGTGACGACTGACGCGAAGGCTTGTCACTCCTCTGCCGGGCCTCCTCTGTTGTCAATTATCCGCTCACGTTGAAGGCCGCGAGCGCGGCCATGTTGACGAGTTGGGCATCATTGGCCGAGAGCGGCACGATCTGCACCGGCCGGTCAAGGCCGACCAGGATCGGGCCGATGACGGTGGCGCCCCCCAGTTCCTGCAACAGCTTGGTCGAGATCGAGGCCGAATGGAATGCCGGCATGATCAGCACATTGGCCGGCCCGGTCAGGCGACAGAACGGATAGGCCTCCCGCAGCTCCATATTGAGCGCGACGTCGGCCGCCATGTCGCCGTCATACTCGAAGTCGACGCGGCGCTGGTCGAGGATGCGGACTGCGCCTTGCACATGCGCGGCGCGCTCTCCCGGCGGGTGGCCGAAGGTCGAGAACGCCAACAGCGCGATGCGGGGCTCATACCCGAAGCGGCGTGCGACGCCGGCGGCCTCGACCGCGATGTCCGCCAGGATCTCGGCATTCGGCATTTCGGTCACCGCAGTGTCGGCAACCAGCACGGTGCGCCCGCGCGCCAGCACGAGCGACACCCCCATCACGCGGTGGCCGGGCTTGGGATCGATGCAGCGACGGATGTCGTCGAGCGCCACCGAGAAGTTGCGCGTGACCCCGGTCACCATGGCATCGGCGTCGCCGAGCGACACCATGCAGGCGGCGAAATGGTTGCGGTCCTGGTTGACCAGGCGCTGCACGTCGCGCTGCAGAAAACCGTGGCGCTGCAGTCGCTCGTAGAGAAACGCGGAGTAGGCCGCGTTGCGTTGCGACAGCCGCGCGTTGATGATCTCGATGCCGCCGCCGAGTTCGATGCCGAGGTGGCGCGCGCTTTCGCGCACGCGGTCCTCGCGGCCGACCAGCAGTGCCGTGCCGAGGCCCTCGTTGACGAAGTTCGCGGCGGCGCGGATCACCTGCTCTTCCTCGCCCTCGGCAAAGACGACGCGCTGGGGTCGCCGCCGCAGCCGCTCGTAGACGCGCTGCAGGATGCCGGCCACCGGATCGCGGCGCGAGCGCAGCTGTGCCCGGTAGGCGTCCATGTCGACGATTGGACGCCGGGCGACACCGGTCTCCATGGCGGCGCTGGCGATGGCGGGTGGAATGAACGAGATCAGCCGCGGATCGAACGGCACCGGGATGATGTATTCGGGACCGTATTTGGGCCGGGCGCCGTAAGCGGCGGCGACTTCATCGGGAACGTCCTCGCGGGCAAGCGCAGCGAGCGCTTTCGCGGCCGCGATCTTCATCTCCATGTTGATGGCGGTCGCGCGCACGTCGAGGGCGCCGCGGAAAATGTAGGGAAAGCCCAGCACATTGTTGACCTGGTTCGGGTAGTCGGACCGTCCGGTCGCCATGATGGCGTCGCTGCGGACCTCCGCCACTTCCTCCGCCGTGATCTCCGGATCCGGATTGGCCATGGCGAAGATGATCGGCTTCGCCGCCATCGATTTCACCATGTCCTTCGTCACCGCGCCCTTGACCGAGAGGCCGAAGAAGACATCGGCACCGGCCAGCGCCTGGGCCAGGGTGCGCGCCGAGGTCTTCGCCGCGTGCGCCGATTTCCATTGGTTCATGCCCTCGGTCCGGCCCTGATAGATGACGCCCTTGGTGTCGCAGAGGATTATGTTGTCGGGCGTGAATCCGATGGCCTTGAGCAGTTCAAGACAGGCGATGCCGGCCGCGCCGGCGCCATTGCATACGAGCTTGGTCGATTTGATGTCGCGCCCGGTGAGATCGAGCGCATTGATCAGGCCGGCAGCCGCGATGATCGCGGTACCGTGCTGATCGTCATGGAACACCGGGATGTCGAGGAGTTCCTGCAACCGCTGCTCGACCACGAAGCACTCCGGCGCACGGATGTCTTCCAGGTTGATGCCGCCCCAACTCTTGCCGAGGAGCTTGATGCAGTTGATGATTTCGTCGGGGTCCTCGGACGATACTTCGAGGTCGATCGAATCGATGTCGGCGAAGCGCTTGAACAGCACCGCCTTGCCTTCCATCACGGGCTTGGCCGCCAGCGCGCCGCGATTGCCCAAGCCCAGAATCGCAGTGCCGTTGGTGATGACGGCGACGAAATTGCCCTTGGTGGTATAATCGAAGGCGAGGTCCTCGTTCTCGGCGATGGCGAGCACCGGAACGGCGACGCCGGGCGAATAGGCCAGCGACAGGTCGCGCTGGGTCGCCATCGGCTTGGTGGCCACGACTTCGAGCTTGCCCGGGCGGCCCTGGCTATGGAACAGCAGGGCTTCCTGGTCGGTGAAAGTGGGCCGTCCACCGCGACCGTCGTTTTGTGAAGACATCTCAACCCCTTACAAGAACTTGCGTAGAGCGGCTGGAGAGCCGAAGGTAATCCGTCTTATCTCCCCCGCGTGCGGGAAAGTCATGAATCCATCACCCCCCACCTGCGCCATCATGCTGGCGTGGGTAAGGGCTCGTCCACAGCGATAGGTTGTCCGGACCGGGAATAATTGAACGGCGAGGGCGAGCGCGCTAATCGGTAGCGCGAAGACGCATATTTCTCCAGGGCGTAGAACGGACACGCGCCATGATCCGCTTTGTATTTCGTTTCGCCGGGCTGGTGGCGCTCGCCTTGGGTTTCATCTTCTTGGTCCACGACGGCACCAAGTCGATCGCCGACCAGACCTTGTATCTCAGCAGCGTGAGCTCGACCTGGGAAAACGTGCACCAGAGCTCGCTCGCGGCGTTGCAGCCCGTGGTCGAGCGTTATGCCGGGACGTGGGGATGGCAGGGCGTGGTCAAGCCCTACTTTCTCGACCAACCGGTCTCGCTCGTGCTCGCCATCATCGGCGCCATCCTGATCCTGTTGGGGCGGAAGAAGAAACCGCTGATCGGATACGCCCGCGACTGAAAAATAACGGACCGCGGCGCCAGGCCGCGGTCCGTTCGGTCTCTATCGACGTCGATTACTTGACGGTATCCGCGCCCGCCTTGCAGGCGACCGCGTCCTGATCGCCGGTGGCGCCGCTGCAGCCGATCGCGCCGATGATCTTGCCGCCTTCGACGAGCGGGAAGCCGCCGGGAGAGGCCACCAGCGTCGGGTCGAGCGTGCCGGCGAAGGCACCGGCCGGATTCTGCATGACATTGAAGAAGACCTGAGATGGCCGCCGGAAGCGGGCCGCCGTACGGGCCTTGCCCTGTGAGATCCCGACCGAGGCAGCCTGGGTCTGATCCATCTTGTAGAAGTAGACGAGATCGCCGTTCGGATCGACCACCGAGATCGCGAGCTTCCAGTTGCGCGGCGACTTCTGGGCTTCGGCCACCGCGGCGGCGACCACCTGCGCGGCACGATCGGCGGTAATCGACGCCCCGTATGGAACATCGAACGGCATCTGATCAGGAACGGCCGCCGGTGCCGCGGGCGCGGCCGGTGCCGCCGGCGCTGGGGCCGGCGCGGGTGCGGGCGCCTGCGCCCACGCGGCGCCAGGCATCGCGAGCGCGGCACAGGCAGCAAACAAGGTGACAACAACACGACGCATTTTAAGTCCTCCCACTTTGGTTTAATCGCCGTCCTTGCTGGCACGGCGTTCATACGCGCGTCAGCATACGGGCTTGCAGTCGGGCGCGAAACGGGGTTGTCGGCCTCGATGCGGCCCGCGCGCTCGTGTGACCCCCGCGGCGGGTCGGTTCGACGCGCAGTGCGGGCAATGGAGACGCGAGACAGGTGCGCCGCGCCCCGGCCGCACCTATATTGGTGTCACGATCACGGGAGAACGATGCCATGTTCATGTTCAAGAAGAAGCTTGAAATGCCGTCGGCCGCCGAGGCATTGCCCGGCCGTTCGACCCCGATCCCGACCGCGCGGGAGCACTTCGTCCTTCACCGTCCGATCAAGGGGCCGTATCCAGAGGGTCTCGAAACCGCGGCGTTCGGCCTGGGCTGCTTCTGGGGCGCCGAACGCAAGTTTTGGGAACTGGGCGATGGCATTTACACCACCGCGGTCGGCTATGCCGGCGGACCCACGCCCAATCCGACCTATGAGGAGGTGTGCTCCGGCCGAACCGGCCACAACGAGGTCGTGCTGGTGGTCTATGACCCCAAGAAGATCTCGTATGAGCGCTTGCTCAAGACCTTCTGGGAGAGCCACGACCCCACGCAGGGCATGCGCCAGGGCAACGACGTCGGCACGCAGTATCGCTCCGGCATCTATACGTTCACGCCCGAGCAGCGCAAAGCCGCGGAGGCGTCGAAGGCGATGTATGACAAGGAGCTCAAGGCGCGCCGCTTCGATGCCGTCACCACCGAGATCGTCGATGCGCCTGCGTTCTATTTCGCCGAGGACTACCACCAGCAATACTTGGCGAAGAACCCGATGGGATATTGCGGCCTGGGTGGCACCGGCGTGAGCTGCCCGATCGGCATTCCGGCCGGCGTCAAGCAGACGGCGCAGGCATAGCGTCCGACGCGGCGAGCGGAGGCCGTCGGCTGGTCGCGTCCCGGAACAGACCCGAGCCAAAGTATTTTGTGCAAGACGGTGGCGCGGCTGCGGGAGTCCCGCAGCCGCGTCGCTTTTCCGGCCTATCATCGTGAATGATTGCGATCGCCCGCATCCCGGAGCCCGCCATGCGCCGCATCGAGTTGATTATCGAGACGATCATTTTCCAAACCCGCTGGATTCTGGCGCCGTTCTATCTCGGGCTCGCGTTCTGCTTGTTGCTGTTGCTCTATCATTTCGGCGTGCAGATCTTCGAGTTCGTGGTCAAGATTCCGCGCGCGAGTGAAACCGATGTGATCCTCGGCATCCTGACCCTGATCGACGTCGTATTCACCGCAAACCTGGTCTTGATCGTGGTGCTCTCGGGCTACGAGAACTTCGTGTCGCGGATCGAGGCCGACGACCACGATCGGCCGGATTGGATGACCAAGGTCGATTTCGGCGGCCTCAAGCACAAGCTGATGACCTCGATCGTGGCCATCTCGGCGATCCAGCTGCTGCGGGCATTCATGAATATCGAGCAGTACGACAACACCAAGCTTGCATGGCTGGCCGGGATCCATGTCGTGTTCCTGCTCTCGATGCTGGTCGTGGCGCTTGCCGATCGCCTTTCGGAGGACGGCGAGGCGCCGGAGCACGCCCGTTCCAGGAAAACATCATAGGGACGCGCCGGGACGCCACTTCATCCCTGAAGGCTTTTCGGTCGCCCCGCTCGCCGCCGTGATTGCATGCCCCCGCCGATGGCCGCCGTCGCGCCGCCATCCCTATCGGCGTGCTCTCATTGACGATAGGATGCCGCTTGAACGCGCGCCGGCGGATCAGCCGTTTGCGATTCCGTATCGCTGCAGAACGCGCGCTATGATGCCTGCTTCACACGAGGGAGAGCGTGATGCATGCGGCTCGTTCACTTCTGCTTCTGCTGATATGCGTCGTTTGTCCGGGCCTGCTCGCGCCGGCGGCCGCCGCCGACAAATATCCCAGCCGTCCCGTGCACTGGGTGGTCGGCTTTGCGGCCGGTGGACCGAACGACATCGTGGCTCGGGTGCTCGGTGAGTGGCTGTCGGCTCACCTCGGCCAGCAGTTCGTCATCGAGAATCGCGTCGGCTCCGGCGGCATGATCGCAGCCAATGCCGTGATCAATTCCCCGCCCGACGGCTACACCATCATGTTCGTCGCCCCCAACAATGCCATCGGGACGACACTGTACAAAAATCTTCCGTTCGTGTTCCTGCGCGACACCGCTCCGGTCGCCGGCATGATGCGGCTCACCAATGTCATGGTGGTGCCGCCGTCGCTGCCGGTGAAGACCGTCGGCGAATTCATCGCTCACGCCAAGGCCAACCCGGGAAAGCTCAGCTACGCCTCCTCCGGTAACGGCACCTCGGTGCACATGTCAGCCGAGCTGTTCAAGATGATGGCGGGGCTCGACATGGTCCACGTGCCCTATCGCGGCTCGTCCGCCGCCTATCCCGATCTCATGACCGGAAAGGTGCACGTGCTGTTCGACAACCTACCGGGCTCGGTCGGATTCGTGCGGACCGGCCAATTGCGGGCGCTCGGCGTAACCACGGCGAAGCGTTCGGATGCCATTCCGGAAGTACCGGCGATCGGCGAGATCGTTCCGGGCTACGAGGCCAGCGTCTGGTACGGCATTGCCGCGCCGAAGGGGACGCCGGCCGAAGCGATCGAGGTGCTGAACAAGGCGCTCGCCGCCGCGTTGGCCGACCCCAAGATGCAGGCGCGTATCGCGGAACTCGGCGGCACGCCGATGCCGATGTCGCCGGCCGAGTTCGGCAAGCTGGTCGCTGATGAAACCGAGAAATGGGGTGCGGTGGTGAAGTCGGCCGGACTATCGGTCGAATGACGGCCAAGTGGTCTGCGGCTCGGCCGTCCGATTTGCACTGACGCACGCGATGGGCTGCGGCGCTGGCAAAGCAAGCGTGCCGGCGCCGGCGCGCTTACGCCGTCTTACTTCTTCAGATGCTTCTTGAGGAAATCCGTGGCGCGCTGCCAGGCGGTCTTGGCGCTCGCCTCGTGGAAGCTTCCGCGCTCATCGCAATGGAAGCCGTGCTGCGCATCGGGATAGACGAAGATCTCGCTGTCGCCGCCGCGCTTCTGCTTGATCATCTCGACATCGGTCATCGGGATGGAAGCGTCCTTCTCGCCGAAATGCATCTGCACCGG
>Ga0207643_10000504_pt1 | contig 24971 bp, 19 predicted proteins | sample KBSMisM62_FD_184313 | JGI IMG/M metagenome (GOLD analysis project Ga0207643, IMG submission 184313) | Miscanthus rhizosphere microbial communities from Kellogg Biological Station, Michigan, USA - KBS Miscanthus M6-2 (SPAdes) (version 2) | ecosystem: Host-associated > Plants > Roots >...
GCTCTTCAGCGGCGGCATGCTCTCGGAAGAAGCCCTTCAACAACTGCTCGGTGATCCAGCCGACGCCGACCAGGAGCAGGCGCGCCAGCAACTCGAAGAACTCGTTCAACAGATCATCGAGCGGATGATGGAGCAGGGGTTCGTGTCAGGCGCCCCTGATCTCGAACAGGAGCGCGAGCGGCGACAAGGGACGGGCGGCGGGTTCGACGATAACGCGGCCCCGGTCAAATTCGAAGTCACCGACAAGGCACTCGACTTTCTCGGCTACCGCGCTCTCCGAGACCTGCTCGGATCAATCGGCAGGAGCGACACCGGCCGGCACGACACGCGTCATCTCAGCACCGGTGTCGAGACCGCGGCCGCCCCCAAGCCATATGAGTTCGGCGACACGCTGAACATCGATCCCAGCAGCACGATTCTGAATGCCGTCAGGCGCCTCGGGGCGTCCAATCCCGAATCCCGAATCGCGAGTCCCGGGGTGATCGAGGTCGATTACCCGGATCTCATGGTCGCGCAGAGCGAGTACCAGAGTTCCTGCGCCACGGTGATCATGCTCGACTGCAGTCACAGCATGATTCTGTACGGCGAGGACCGCTTCACGCCGGCAAAGCGAGTGGCGCTCGCCCTGTCACACCTGATTCGAACGCAATATCCCGGCGATTCACTGCGAGCCGTGCTGTTTCACGATTCGGCCGAGGAGATTCCGCTCAAGCAGCTCGGGCGCGTTCGTGTGGGTCCTTACTACACCAATACGCGCGAAGGACTGCGGCTGGCGCGCCGAATCCTCGAGCGGCAGAAGAAAGACATGCGGCAGATCGTGATGATCACCGACGGCAAGCCGTCGGCGCTCACGCGTCCCGACGGGCAAATCTACAAGAACGCGTTCGGGCTCGACCCGTTCATCGTGTCGGAGACGTTTGCCGAAGTGAACGCGTGCCAGAAGGCCGGCATCATGATCAACACGTTCATGCTCGCGCGCGATCACGACCTCGTCGCGTTCGTCCGGCGCGTTGCCGCCATCTGCAAAGGAAAGGCGTACTTCACAACGCCGTACACGCTCGGCCAGTATGTTCTGATGGATTACATGGATCGAAAGACGAAAACGATTCACTAGCCACTCGCGCAGTCAGCAATGCCATTACCAGCCACCATCCCCATCTTCCCTCTTCCCAACGTCGTCCTCTTCCCGAACGTCTTTCTGCCGCTGCACATCTTCGAGCCGCGGTATCGAGCCATGATCAAGGACGCGCTGGCCAGCGACCGCATTATCGGGATGGTGCTGCTGCGGCCGGGATTCGAGGCTGATTACGCAGGGCGGCCGCCGGTGTACCCGATCGGATGCGCGGGGCTGATCACGCACTCAGAGCCACTGACCGATGGACGATTCAATATCGTGCTCAGGGGGCTCGAGAAGTTCAGGATGACTGGCGAAGAAGGCGGGAAGCTCTATCGCCTCGCGCACGTCGAGGCACTGTCGGAAACGGTCACCGCGGAAGACAAGACGGTGATGCACGGCCACCGCCAGCGTCTCGAGAATCTGCTGACCGCGGCCGTGGAACACCGTGGCAGCGATGCGAAGCTCTCACCGAACGTACCCGATGACGACCTCGTGAACGCGCTTGCTCAATACCTCGCGCTCGAGCCAATCGAGAGGCAGGCGCTGCTCGAATGCAACGGCGTTCTGTCCAGGTGCGGCGCGCTGATCGAACTTCTCGAGATGAGATCGATGATGGCGCCAGGCACCAGCAACTGGACGAGCCGGCTTCCTCACTAACAGATCGCGGTCAACTCCCAACTTCCAATGCCCAATTCCCACAACCGCTTGGGAATTGGGGTTGGGAGTTGGAGTTTGTTTAGGGAGTAATCGGGAAGTCGATCGTTGCTGACGCGGTCGTCCCGGTCGCGTTGGTGCTCCGAACCACTGCGCGGATCTGGTAACCGCTGTTCGCGGTTGTCGCTTTCCAGACGAACTTGTTGTTCGAGCTCCAGTTCTGCTTCGTCACCCACTTCGAGCCGTTGTACACCCTCCACTGGTACTGATAAGGCGCGGTGCCACCAGCGGCAACGGCGGTGAACGTGACTGTCGTTCCGAGCGGCTGTGGTGCGGTGCGATCGGCCGTCATAGTGTCGACTCGAATCGGTTCGTTGTAGGTGACGGTCAGAACGTCCGAGGAGACATTTCCTGCTGCATCGCGCGCCGTCACAGTCACGATGTTCGAGCCACCCTGGAGTGGGATCGACGCGCTCCAGCTCGTCGTGCCGCTTGCCGTGCCGCTGCTCCCGCGATCGTTCGTCCAGTTCACTTGCGTGACGGCGACGTTGTCGCTGGCCGTTCCACCGAGCGCCAGCGTGGCCGAACTCGTCGTGAAGGTCGCCGCCGTTGTCGGGCTCGTGATAGAGATCACCGGCGTGATCGTTTCCGCGGTGATTGTCCAAGTGAAGGTCTGGCTTGCCGTTTGCGCGCCATCCGACACGGTCACGGTCATGGGATACGTACCGGGAGTCGTCGGCGTGCCCGCAATCAGGCCGGTCGACACCGCGATGGCCAGTCCCGGCGGCAACCCGTTGGCACCGTAAGTCAACAAGTCACCGTCGGCGTCAGCGCCGCTCAATTGCAGCGATGCGGCCTGCCCCCGACCTGTCGATTGATTCGCGACGCTCGCCAGCGTGGGCGCTTGATTGCTGTGGCCGCAGACTTCGCTGGATTTCGGTCCCTCGACGTAGCCGTCGACGTAGGCGGTGACGGCGAAGCAGTACTGCTGACCGGCAACCGGGTTCGCGAACGTCCAGGTCGTCGTCAGACCAACATCGAAGCTCTGGCCGTAGACGCCTGGCTGCGTTCCAACGTAGACCTTGTAGCCAATGACGCGAGAATCGGGAACGGCATCCCACACGAGTCGCAACGTACCGGCACCGGACAAGCCCGCACTGACGGTCCATGAGAACGTCTGTGACGCGGACAACGAGCCGTCAGACACTGAAACCGTAACGTTGTAGGTTCCGACGAGGCTCGGGGTACCGGAGATGAGACCGCTTGATGCCCAGACGGTTAAACCAGTCGGAAGACCTGTCGCCGAATATGTCAACGCATCGCCGTTGGCGTCACTGCCCACGAGTTGCAGCGTGGTCGCGAGCCCTGTGACGGACGACTGATTGGCAACGGCCGCAAGCGTCGGTGCGGCATTCAGCGTCACCGTGAGCACATCGGTCGAGGTGTTACCAGCCACGTCACGTGCGGTGACCGTCAGGACGTTGCTGCCACCCTGCAACGTGATCGAATTCACGCTCCACGCAGTGGTTCCGGTTGCCGTGCCGCTGCCACCGCGGCTGTTGACCCAACTCACCTGTGTCACACCGCCGGCATCGCTCGCCGTTCCACTGAGCGACAGCGTCGCTGTGCTCGTGGCATAGGTCGCAGCGGAGGTTGGACCAGTAATAGTAACGACGGGCAGTGTCGTATCGGGCGCCGAGATCGTCCACATGAACGTCTGCGAGGCGGTCATCACGCCGTCGGACACGCGAGCGCTCACCGAGTAGGTTCCGGCTGTTGTCGGCGTCCCCGAGATGTACCCCGTCGACGCCATGATGGAGAGCCCTGGAGGAAGCCCCGTCGCGCTGTAGGTCAGCGGGTCTCCCTTGGGATCGCTGCCAGCGAGCTGCAAGGTCGCAGGTTGTCCGACGATCGAGGTCTGGCTGCCGGGGTTCACAAGCGCCGGCGGCGCATTACTGACCCCGCACACCTCATTCGACCGCGGACCCTCGAGCGGTCCAGCGAAATACGCACTTACCGCGAAGCAGTACTGCTGACCGGCCACGGCACTCGTGAGGGACCACGTAGTCGCCGGTCCTACATCAATGTGCTGTGTGTAGGTCCCGGGCTGAGTGCCAACGTGCACGATGTAGCCGATGACTTGCGGTTCCGAATTGGAATCCCAGGCGAGGTTGATCGTGTCGGCGGACGCCGGCTGGGCAAGAGCCAGCGTGCTGAGAAGCGTACAGACGGCAGCGAGTAATTTCGCGGCGGAGTGTTTCTGCATGGTGTTTCGTGTGGTGTGTCACGCAAAACCGACACCTCCTTCCAACGCCGGCACGCTTCACAACAGACCTGCATTTCATTGATCGAAATAAAACACTTGTTCACAGCGCTTTATAGCGCGATGGCGATCGCGTCAGACTTGAAAGCTGCGCACTCCACAGAGGACAGTTCGCCTGACGATTTTCGTGAAAATCGTGTCGGGGTGCCGACACGCAATTAAGGAAAGCGCTTACTCGTCGGACAGCGCGAAGTAGAGCGCGAGCGGAGCGAGCACGAGGCAGGCAGTGGCTCCAAGGAGCACGAACGCGCCTGTCGATGTCAGCGGTGCCAGCTCGGTGAGGCCTGGCAATAGTCGCACGAGCTCGCCAAGTCCGAACGATGGCACCCACGTGAGACCGACTCCCGAGCTGAGAGCACGTTGTATAGGCGACCAGAGAAGTTCAACAACGGCGATCGAGAGCCCGACGACGCAGGCCACTGACACACCAAAGAGCCACGAGAGCGGGCGAGCCGCCTGCTCCGAGGCTTCGACCTTGGCGCGAATCGCGGCGCGCCACCACACCTGGCCGGCTGAAGGGACGCTCACTTCACGATGCAGTTCCTCACGTTCCAGTCGAAAGACGCTGGTGACGTCCACAATCTCCTTGCACACGCGGCATTCGGCCACGTGCGCGTGCAGCGTCTGGTCGCAGTGGTGCGGCCAACGACCCAGGACGATGGCGTTGATGACGTCTTGTTCCCGTGGACAGTCGGGCGCAGTCATCGCCGCCCTCCCGGATGGTCCGACGTGCAAAGCAGGCCCAGAAGCCGTTTCCTCGCGCGGAACAGGAGCGCTTTCAGGCTCGCCTTCCTGAGACCGAGTACTTCGGCAATCTCCTCGTGCGAACAACCCTGCGCATAAGCCAGCCAAAGCAGCGAACGCTCCCGCGGCTTCATCTGTTCCATCGCGCGAGCCAGATCCAGGCGACGCACCGCGCGATCGCTTACGCGCTCATCCGCGGGCACGTCCTCGGCGTGCGCCGCTTCAGCCAGGTGTCGTTCTGCGTGGCCGAGACGGCGGCGATGGTCTCGCACCAGGTTGGTCGCTATGCGAAAGAGATAGTTGCGCCGGTGATCATCGCTCTCGAAGTCGGCGCGCGTGCGCAGGAAGCGGTAATACGATTCCTGCAACAGGTCGTCGGCCAACCGCGGGTCGCCGGTGATGCGAGCGAGATACGCCCAGACGGGTCTGGCCGTCAGCTCATAGAACGCGCGGAACGCTTCCTCCGTCATGAGGAACGTTCGCTCGGCGTCTCCAAACGCGCCTATCCGTTCTACGTCGGTCAACGTCGCTTCATGCATTGGTCTCTTGCCTGCGGCTCGGCAGCAAGCCTAGCCGGGACGACAGGAAATAGGCAACGACTGCCGAGATCACCGCCCCGAGCCCGAGTGACATTACGATGACGGCAAGAACGGTAAAGGCCGGCATGATCTCTTCGGGAACTCGCCCTTGTGCGTACCGCAATCCGATGCCGAGTGTCGCCAGCACAACCCCGACCTGCACGGACCACAAGATTCGCCCGAATGGCGCGCCCGTCAGACGCGGCTCGGGCCGGGGTCCCGCCGGAGAGAACTCGAGAAAGTTCCGCCCCGCCGGTGTCTGCACATAAGCCAGCAGGTCCTCGTTGGACTGCATGCGGTCGAGAATCTTCGTGTGCACATCGATCTGCATGCGAGTCTGCCGAACCCATCGCCGGTAATCTACGACCTGGGAGGCTACTGAGCCCACCAGCACGAGGAGCGTCATGAAGGCGATGAACAGCCCTGTTCCGGCCAGTATGGCGGCGAAGGCTTCGAGAGCGCTCGGGCCTCGACGGTAGTCGGCGGGTTCTCCGAAAAAGTACGTCGGGTTCCTCGAGATTTCAGGGTGACGCTTGAGGAACGCCTGCAAAGAGGGATATGGGTCCAGATAGCCGGGATGCTCGATGAGTGTCGAGTCGTACTGAAGAACCCCGCGGACTGCCGGGGGCAACTGCCACAACATCTGCTGGAGCTGATTTCGGACCGCTTCGGCTGGGACCGGGCGCTGATCATCCGGAACGTCGGCCGGCCGGGCCGACTGATTCTGTTGATCCTGCAGCGCCTGCCCGAGACGCGTCTGGCGAAGCGTGGGCGGTATTTCCTGTTGGCCGCGCGCAGCAGCAGGCAGGCTGCCGATCAGCAGAACCGCCAGCACGGGGGCCACAACCGAAATGTGTCTCATGCTTCCCTATTACGAACCGAATCCCGGATGGTTAACCGGGCTTTCCTCTCGTAAACGGGACGAACTGCACGGGGATCGTCCGCCGCTCGACGACGCCAGCAGGAGTTCGCTCGACGATGGTGATCCACTGCGTGTCGCCCTGAGATCCGACCGGAATCACGAGGCGGCCGGCCGGCGCCAGTTGATCGATCAAAGGCCGGGGAATCTCGTCAGGTGCGGCGGTGACGATGATGCGGTCGAACGGGGCATGCTCGGCCCACCCCGCATAGCCGTCTCCCTCGCGAACGCTGACGTTCGAGTAGCCAAGCTCACGCAGGAGGGCCGATGCGGCCCTGGCGAGCCCCGGAACGATCTCGACCGTGTAGACCTCGCGCGCCAGCAATCCGAGAATCGCCGCCTGGTATCCCGAGCCGGTGCCGATCTCGAGGACTCGATGCGTCGGCTCGACGCCGAGCACCTCGGTCATATACGCAACGATGTATGGCTGAGAGATGGTCTGGCCGAAGCCGATCGCCAGCGGCGTGTCATCGTAGGCGTGCGGTGCCGCTTCTTCAGGTACAAACCGCTCCCGGGGCACGGCTCGCAGGACGTCGAGCACGCGTTCGTCGGTGACTCCGCGCTCGCGGATCTGCCGCTCGACCATGTCGAGCCGGCGTTCACGGATGTCGTCTCTTCCGTTCTGCGCCAATGGAGTGCAAGCCATCAGCATCGCGCACACCGCCGCCAGCGGGCCGCGCGTCTCAGGCCTCTTGAAGCCGCCGATCCGCCAGGATCTTGATGATCCGTTCGCCGTGAAACCGTCCATTCTCGATGAAGATGTTGCCCGTATTCCTGCCGGCGACCGCGCCGCCGGCGATGAACAGATTCGGCACGTTACTCTCGAAGGTCTCGGGATTCAAGGTCGGTGACAGTGTCTCCGGATCGCATTCGATACCCGCGCGACGCATGAGCTCAGCGTCGGCATGATATCCGGTCAGCAGGAACACCGCTTCGGCCGGCAGGCTTTCCTGAGTTCCGTGATGTTCGATCACGACCTCGGTCGGACGGATCTCGACCACTCGCGATTCGAATCGCGCCGCAATCGAACCTTCCTTGATGCGATTGTCGATGTCGGGCCGGACCCAGTACTTGATCGAATCGCCGAGCGCCGCACGTCGATGGACCAGCGTGACGTGCACACCGGCCCGGAACAATTCCAATGAAGCTTCGGCCGCCGAGTTCTTGCCGCCGACGACCACGACGCGCTGCCGATAGTACTGATGCGCCTCGCTGTAGTAGTGGAACACGTGCGGGAGGTTCTCACCGGGAATGCCCAGATAGTTCGGCAGGTCGTAATAGCCGATCGCGAGGACCACCGCGCGCGCCTGCCTGACGCGCGTACCACCCCGGCTCTTCGTCGTGACGGTGAACGTACCGTCGGTTTCACGATCGATCTGCTGCACTTCCTCATGAAACGAGATTTGCAGGCCAAAGATGTCGACCACTCGCCGATAGTACCGGAGTGCCTCCAGGCGTGTCGGCTTGTCGTAGGGCGTGACGAGCGGGAGCCCACCGATCTCGAGCAACTCTGGCGTGGTGAAGAACACCATGAGCGGCGGGAAGTTGAAGATCGAGTTGACGAGCACGCCTTTCTCGACGATGACGTAGTCGAGGCCATGCTGTTTTGCGGCAATCGCCGTGGCCAGCCCTGACGGACCGGCGCCCACTATCAAGAGATCACGAACGGGCATCGCGGAGTGACCTGTAATTCTGAATTCTGCATCTCACCTGGCAGCGACCGCCGCGCGGTCGAGGCGAAACGCACGATGCAGGGCGCGAATCGCCGGGGCGGCATCGGGCTCGGCCACGACGAGCGAGATGTTGCGCTCGGACGAACCTTGCGAGATCGCGATGACGTTGATCCCCTCGCTGCCGAGCGAGCCAAATACGGTCGCAGCAATGCCGGGTGTGCCGCGCATGCGGTCGCCAATGGCTGCGACGACGGCGACCGGCTGTGCGGAGATCTCCTCGACATGTCCACGCGCGAGCTCGAGTTCGAGCGTCCCGCGCAGCGCTTTGACCACGCGCGGCGCATCGCCGGCGGTGATCACAAAGCACATGTTGTTCTCGGAGGAGGCCTGCGAAATCATCAGCACGTTCGACTGCTGTTCGGCCACGATCTCGAACGCCTTCGCGACGATACCCGGTATGCCCTGCATTCCGGTGCCGCTGATGGTGATCAAGCTGACGCCCCGGATCGAGGTCACTGCCTTGACGCCTGGAACCGACGGATCCCCTTCGACGCTGACGCGCGTCCCGGGATGAGTCGGATTGAAGCTGTTCAGGATTCGAACCGGTATGCGTTTCCGGAACGCCGGCAGGATGGTCTTGTAGTGAAGGACCTTGGCGCCGTAGTACGCGAGCTCGGAAGCTTCGCTGTAGGAGATCTCAGGCAACGTGCGGGCGTCTGGAACTTCTGAAGGATTCGCGGACAGCACGCCATCGACATCGGTCCAGATCCAGATCTCGTCTGCATCGAGCGCCGCACCGACGATCGACGCTGAATAGTCCGACCCCCCGCGTCCCAGTGTCGTGAGCACGCCGTCGACCGTCGCGCCGATGAAGCCAGTCACGACCGGGCTCTCGCCGTGCTCGATGAGCGGACGCACGCGCTCCTGCATGCGGTTCCGCGTGTCGTCCATGAGCGGCTCGGCACCGCCGAACTGATCGCTCGTCACGACGACGTCGGTGGCATCGATCGCCGTCGACGGGCACCCGCGGGCGGCGATCGCGCCGGCGACGAGCGGCGCGGCCAGCATCTCGCCCGTGCCCGAGATGGCATCGAGCAGGCGCGGCGTCAGCTCGTGGACCATCGAGAGCCCGTAACACAGCTTCTCGAAACGATCGAGCCGCCGATCGATTTGCTCCAGCGCCACGGACCGGACAGTGGCGTCCTGGATGACGGCATCAGCGACAGCCTTGTGCCGCTCGAACAGGCGCTGGCGCAGGGTCGCGTCCAGGTTCCCTTTCGAGGCCGCCTGCGCCGCATCGATCAAATTGTTGGTCACGCCGCTCATGGCCGATGTCACGGCGGCGACGTGATGTCCTTTGTCTCGCGCGTCGGTCACCAGCGCCGCCGCCTGCGCAATTCGCTCGGCGGAACCGACAGAGGTTCCGCCGAATTTCATGACGATGAGCATGGGATGAGGAAGATCTCCGGGCTACGGTCTATCCGCAGTGTCCGGCTTCAGCCGGACGTACTCCCTTCAGTCTACCGTCTTCAGTCGGTGGGCATCCAGCAGGGCCGGGGTGTTCTGCGTCAACTCCCAACCCCCAACTCCCAACTCCCAAGAAGAACCGTGGAAGTTGGTTTGGGAGTTGGGCTTTTTGGGAGTTGGGCGTTAACAGATTTGTTGACGTCTAATTCTCCTCTGCCGGGGCCGCCGGACGGTTGGGCACCGGAACTTGAATCGCCCGGCGCGCTCTGACAATTCCGTTCTTGCGGTCTTCCTCGATCGCGCGATCCTCGGCGCGTTCGGCGCTCATCGCATTGGGCAAACCGCGGTTGCCCTCGTGACAATCGTACGGCAGCAGAACACCCCCATCGAGCGGAGTGAGCGGCATCGACATCGTGAACGGGCGTAGGTATGTGACCGGATCGTCCACGGTGAACTGGTATTGGATGATCTCCGGCGCCACACGCTTGAACCGCTCGGTGATCACCATTTTGTCGCTATGCCGCAGGCCGTTGCCGTTGCCGCCGATGCTCGTCTTGTCGGTGAGGTTCGTCGTCAGCACCACGAGCTCGTCGCCTTCCCAACGGCCGCGTGAATCGCCGAGATACTGCTGGATACCCTGATTAAGATGCGGCCGGCCATCCGTGTAGATGATTCGCGTGTCGTGAATCATCTCGTAGCTGAAGGCCACCATACCCGGCGCCTGCACGATCCGGTTGCCGTTGCCGTAGACGACGCGCAGCACCGAACCGACGATACCGCGCGTGATGCAGCGATCGTAAAGCGTGAAGTCCTCCGTCGTGTTGAACGGTCCGTCGCCGAACGTTCCGCGATCGCGCGTTGCCCGCCGCTTCTCGGCCGCAGCCGTGAACGCGGGCATGCTGCCGTCCGGAGGATCGACAACGAGCGACGTCTGCCTGAACGGCCGCCGCGCGAAGTCATTGCGGAACGAGCCGATGTCGTTCTCGCCGCGCTTCACGCCCTGCTCGATCTGTTTGACTCGAGCGGCGAACGCTTCGTCACTCAGATAGAGGTTGCCGGCGAGATCCTTGGGCCGCTCACGCGGAATCCCACTGGTGTCATCGCTGCTCCATACGCCTTGAAGATCCGGATCGCCCCACGGTGTCCGGGCCACCGTATACGCGATCGGCGCCCCGCCGTTGTAGGCCGTGATGACCAGCGGCGGGGCACTCGTGCTCTGACCTGAAATCGTCCACGACCCAACACCAAGACTCGCGACGGCAACGAGAGAACATGAAAGCGCGCGGTTGCTCATAAGACGGTCCTCGCTTCGTGGCAGCGATTCTAGCGCCTTCACCGCCGGCGGCGTCCAGCGGATTTCTCCCTGGCAAGCACGCTTGTCAACTCCCAACTTCCAATTCCCCAATTCCAATGAATCCCGGATGATTTGGGAGTGGGGAGTTGGAGGTTGGGCGTTGACGGCTTTTTCAGCGCCCTTCTACGGCCCGAGCGTTCTGAGCGCGTCGACGAAGTCGATGTAGAGAAACTGCGTTGACCCATCGAATTCGAAGCCGTTGACAGGGTCGGTATCCGGCGGCTCGGGGGCTTCCCCGTTTTGTACGACGAGCAACCCGAGCGGGTACTGCTTGCCCAGCGGGACCGGCACGTAGTGCACGCCATCGGTGTCCCCCACACCGTCAACGAGGAACGAACCAAGATGCCGCACGTTCCTTCCAATCAGATAGAAGTGGAAGCTCGAGTCGCCCTGGCTCGAGGCGAGCATCAATGTCTGGCCCGGCACGCTGCTGATAATGCTCAGCCCCTCGAGGTCGGCCTCGAGAAACTCGCCGGCGTTGGCGTCCGAACCGATCGCGACGACGTCGCCGGGCTGAGCGGGATCTTCAGGCGCGTACTGGCATTCGAACTCGCCGTCATCGAGAATGGCGTGGTAAGTCACGCCAAACGTCTTGACCGGTTCGATGAGCTGATCCTTGCCGACATTTACCAATGCAGGCAGCGAGGAAACACGTCGGAGTCTGTACAGTCCGACCGTCTCGAAGGCGACGAACAACGTGTCATTGACGCTGTCGACTATCGTCGAGGCCGACGTGCGGTGCGTTTGGCGGAAACATCGCCTGCACGAGCGTGCCGGACAAGTCATACACGAGGATGCCTGCATCCTTCGCGGTGCCGATAATCAGCGACTGCTTGCGATTGTGCGGATTGACCCAGATGGCCGGGTCATCGGCGTCCGGCGTTGCAGGAGCATCTTCGTAGTTGAAGAGAGGGGCGGTTCGCAGCACCGGCTGCACGACCGTTTGCGCCGCGCCCGGACGTGCCGCACCCAGGAACAGTATGAAGACCATCGCCAGTTGTCTCACGTATTAGCCTCCTTGCGAATCAAGAGGCGCAGTGTAGCGACGCGATGCGACAGCGATGTGAAGACACCGGGTGTCATTTCCGAAACCGATGCGGCGGGGAATGACACCCGGTGTCCTTACTGGCATACAATCGCGCTGCGATATTGAGATGGGAGGAGTCATGTTCAAGAGATGCCTGTTCGTCAGCCTCCTCATCGGCGGGTGTGCCGCGATTGCGTCCGCGCAGGACGCCAAAGCAGCCATCGGCAGCGTGTCGAAGTCTCTGGGCGCTGACACATTGAAAACGGTGCAGTACTCGGCCACCGGTTTTGACTTCGCGCTCGGGCAGAATCCCAACGCCAGCGCACCGTGGCCGAAGTTCATCGAGAAGAGCTACACGCGAGCCATTGATTTCGAGGCAAAGGCGTCACGCGTCGATCGCGTGCGCACGCAGGGCGAAAACCCGCCGCGTGGCGGCGGCCAGCAGCCGATTGTCGGCGAGCAGCCGCAGACCAACGTCGTGAGCGCCGACGCACCATGGGTGCAGCAGCTGGAGATCTGGATGATGCCGCACGGGTTCGTTCGCGCGGCCGCCGCGCGCAACGCCACGCTCGACAAGGCACCGGCAGGCGCGAAGCAGACCGTCATCTCTTTCGTCGGCGACAACAAGGCGCCGGTCAAAGCCTTCATCGACGAACACAACCTGATTGCCCGTGTCGAGACGATGATCGATCACCCGGTGCTCGGCGACATGTCGTTCGAGGCGATTTACAGCGATTACAAGGACGTGGGGGGCGGTGTGCAGTTCCCCATGCACATCGTCCAGCGTCAGGGCGGCCATCCGATCTTCGACCTGCGGCTGACCGACGTGAAGGTCAACATGCCGGTGAATACGCAGGCACCACAGGGGAGAGGCGGCGCGCCGGCAGCCGCGGGGGCTCCCGCCAATCCTCCCGCACAGTCAGAGAAGCTCGGTGACGGCGTCTATCTCATCACCGGCGGGTACACCGTCATCGCCGTCGATTTCAAGGACTACATCGCCCTCGTCGAATCGGGACAGAGCGAACCAAGAGCGCTGGCCGTCATCGCTGAAGCGAAGCGGCTCATCCCGAACAAGCCGATCCGCTACGTGATCAACACGCACAGCCACTTCGACCACGCCGGCGGCCTGCGCGCGTTCGTCGCCGAAGGGTCGACCATACTCACGCACGAGTCGAACAAAGCGTACCTCGAAAAGGTGCTCGCGTTGCCGCACACGCTGAGCCCCGACAAGGCGCAGTCCTCAGGAAAAAAACCGATCGTGGAAGGGATGGGCGACAAGAAGGTGCTGACAGACGGTACGCACGTTCTCGAGCTGTATCACATGAAGAACTTCCTGCACCACGACGGAATGATCATGGCGTATCTGCCGAAGGAACGTGTGCTGCTCGAGGCCGACGCCTACAATCCGCAGCCGGCGACAGCGGCGCCGCCGAATCCTCCAAGTCCTTACACGCTGAGCCTGGCCGAGAACATTCAGCGTCTGAAGCTCAATGTGGACCGCATCGTTCCGGTGCACTACCCGGCTGACAACCGCGTGGTAACGCTGGCCGAACTGAATCGGTGGCTTGGCCGGACCGGTACGAACTGAAAAACCGTGAACGAATCACGCTCAACTCCCAACGATCCAACTCCCAATTCCCAACAAGTCGCATCTTGGGAGTTGGTGATTGGGAGTTGGGAGTTGGCATGTGACTAGATCGTCTGACGGAGATGACTATGTTTCGCAGGTTGGTCGTTGTCAGTGCGATTCTCGCAAGTAGCTGCACGAGCGCTTCACCCGAGCGGCAAGTCATTAACGATGCCGCCGCCGCGCTCGGAGGCGCCGATCGGATCCGTGCGCTCACCGTGCTCGAAGTCACAGGCAGCGGCTCCGCTCCCAACGCCGGTCAAAACCGGATGCCTGACGACGAATTGCCGGTGTGGAAAGTAGCGGAGCACACGCGCACGATCGATCTGGCGAACAACCGGACGCGCGTCCAGCAACTGCGCGAAGCGCAATTCCAGTTTGCCGGCGCGACCGTCCAGCGGGTCAATCAGGGGCTCGATGGCGACGTCGCATACAACGCTGCCCCCGACGGCACCATGACCCGTGCAGGTGAGGCGGCTGCGCACGATCGTCGCGTTGAACTACTCCATCACCCGATCACCATCGTGCGAGCCGCGCTGGATCCCGCCGCCAAGCTCGCAAATCCACGCACCGAGGGCAACGAACAACTCGTCGACATCACCACCGCAGCGGGCGACGCCGTGACGCTCGCTCTCGATCAGTCGACGCATCTGCCGGCACGCGTGATCACGACGAGCGACAACGCGAACATGGGCGACGTCGCGATCGTGACGACCTTCTCCGACTACGAGGAGGTCGACGGCGTGAAGCTGCCGCGCCGACTCACGACGAAGATGGACAAGTACCTGCAATTCGACCTGCAGGTCACGAAGAACACACTTGCTGGTAATGTCGCCGATTTGGCGGTACCTGCAACAGTCAAATCAGCGCCGATCCCGGCGCCGCCGCCACTGGTCGTCACAGCGGAGCCGGTGGCAAAGGGGATCTGGTGGCTGGCCGGCTCCGGCAACCATCGCAGCATCGTCTTCGAATTCGACGATCATCTCGTGCTCTACGAGGTGCCGCTGAACGAGGCGCGTTCGAAAGCGGTGATCGACAAGGCGAGGACGCTCAGCACGAAGCCACTGACCATCGCCATCGTCTCGCATCATCATTTCGATCACTCGGGCGGCCTGCGAGTGGCCGTGGCCGAAGGATTGACGATTGTCACCCACCGTGCCAACGAAGCGTTTTTCAACGACCTCCTCGCACGCAAGCACACGATCGTGCCGGACGCGCTTCAGATGAAGCCGACGCCGGCGAAGTTCGAGTGGGTAGACGATCAGATGACGTTGAAAGACAAGTCGATGGAAGTCCAGCTCTATCACCTGCTCGACAATCCCCGCGAGGGAACGAACCTGTTCGCCTATGTACCGCGCGAGCGCATGCTCGTGCAGGCCGACCTCTACGATGCCGGCTGGAATCAGCATCTCTGGGGCGAGAACGTACTGACCAATCTCGCGCAACGGAAGCTGAAGATCGACCGCGACGTGCCGGTGCATGGCGTCATCGAACCGTTCGACCAGATGGTCAAGACGATCAAGGCGAAGCCCACGATCGCCGGCACAAATTAGGCACATCCATCGTCGTCCGGATCAGGCGCATGTTGGACACGACGGTGTATAGTCACGTGAGCTCGTTCCCAAGGCCGGAGGCGCACATGTCCACTTCCCGTCGTGACTTTGTCAGGTTGACCGGGACCGCAGCCGTGTATGGGGCGCTCGCGGCACCCGCTTTCGGATTCGCGGGCGAGCCCGCCCTCGGTCTCATCTTCCCGCCGAAGGACTACCCGATTCCACCCGACGCGAAGCGGCTCTATCCGAGCGGTGTCGAGTTCCTTGGCGACGGAGTGGGTTTGCCCGGGGGCATGACGCTCGAGGGCTATGACGAAGCGATTCCGCGCGTCGTGCCGGTTGCAGAAGCGCTCGCCAAACGTGGCGCCAAGGTCATCTCGGTGTTCGGCTCGTCGCTGACCTTCTACAAGGGAGCGAAGTTCAACGAGGAGCTCACGCAACGCGTCACCAAGGCGACCGGCGTACCGGCGACAACACAGAGCAACGGTCTCGTCGACGGACTAAAGACCGTGAATGCGAAAAAGATCGCGGTAGCGACGGCTTACACCGACACCGTGACCGAGCGTTTGAAAGTCTTTCTCGAGGAGCATGGCTTCGAGGTCACGTTTGCCAAGGGTCTTGGCTACGAGCGGATTCCTGAGGGAGCGGCGACGCAGGAGATCCTCTTCAATCTCGGCGCGGACTGCTACGACAAGTCACGCAAGGCCGACGCGCTCGTCGTGTCGTGCGGTGCACTGCGCACGCTCGATCTGATCGTGCCGCTCGAGAGTCGAATCAAGGTGCCGGTGGTGTCGTCTACACCCCACGGTCTGATGAATGGTGTCCGGCTGCTGGGAGTAAGTCCCCGGGCTCAGGGATTCGGGATGGTATTCGCGCGCGCGTGAGTGCACGCCCGCTAACGACGTAGCGAAATCAGGCGGGTCTTACAGGACCCGCCCGACGACCGCGTCAGATCTCACGAAGCTACAACCGGCCCGTCAGCAGCAAGACGACAACGACTAACAGCACGAGACCCAGACCGCCGCTCGGGTAGTAACCCCAGCCTCGACTGTACGGCCACGCCGGAACCGCGCCTAACAGTAGCAACACGAGAAGGACGACTAGAATCGTCAGCATTCTCCCTCCTCTACAGCGACTCGATCACAGATGCGCTGCAATCGGCCACGTCGTAGAGAAGTGCAACAGTCGGACCAGTGGTGTATTGCTGTAGAGGTCTTCAGCTACTTCTGCCTTGTGATTCGGTAGAGCTTCGAAGCGGTCCGCACGAACAAGCTTCCTCTGGCGATAGCCGGACTGGCCAGCGTCATCTCGTTCAACGAGTTCTTCCCGAGCACCTTGAATTCATTGCCAGCCTGGATGACGTACGTATCGCCTTCCTCGCTCATCGCGAAGACGCGGTTGTTGTACGCCCACGGTGACGAGGTGAACCCGCTCGCCTCGCCGGTGATCCGCTGTCGCGGATATATCTCTTTACCGGTCTTCGCATCGTGGCTCGTGAAGAAACCGCGATCGAAGAGCGTGTAGTAGGTGTCGCCGTAGACAAGCGGTGTCGGGTTGTAAGGCGCACCGGTTGCCGCGGACCAGACGATGTAGGCGTTGCTCGCTTCACCCTGTTTCAACGAGATGTCTCCCGACGCGCCGGGGCGAACGGCATACGCTGGCCGCATCGGATCGGCAATGTAGCCCGAGCTGATATAGAGGAGACCAAAGCGCTCGAACGGCGTCGGAATCGAAATGCTCGACATTCCGGAAAACTCCCACAGCAGCTTCCCCGACAGATCGTACGAACGGACGCGATCCGAGCCTGACGTCACGATCTCGGTTCGCAGCTCGTTCTGCCACACGAACGGCGTCGTCCAGTTGGTGCCTTCCTTGCGCTCGACGCGCCAGAGCTCCCGGCCCGTTCGCGCATCGTAAGCCGCCAGGAACGACTGCTCGTCGTTGTCGTTGACGATGTAGATACGGCCCTGATGCAGCACAGGTGACTGACCGGCGCCCCAGTTGTTGCGCGTCTTGAATGGACCGATTGGCTTGGACCAGATCACGTTGCCAGCGAAATCGAGCGCGAAGAGTCCCAGGTTGGCGAAGTACGCGTAGACACGCTCGCCGTCGGTGACCGGCGTTTCCGATGCATAACTATTTTTCAGATGCTTTGCCTTCGCGGGTGCGTTGCCGCCAACTTCCTTCGCCCATCGCACGTTGCCCGACGCATAGTCGATGTCGTACACCATCCAGCGATGGGGCGCCGTGGACGCCGGCCAGTCTCCCAGATAGAAACCGGGTCTGGGCGCTTCCTGCTGTCCGCTGTTGACGACGGTGGTGAGAAAGACGTGATCGCCCCAGACGATCGGCGAGCTCCAACCGATGCCGGGGATCGCGGTGACCCAGGCGACGTTGTCCGTCGTGCTCCACGTATCGGGCAGATCGGGATGATCGACGCCGACACCGGCCATCGTGCCGCGGAACTGCGGCCAGTTCTGCGCGGCAAGCAACGCAGGCATGGTGACGATCATCACCGCCAGATGCAGTCCGAATCGCTTCATCGGTGAAACCCGCCTCTACATACGTCAGCTGGAGTGATCGTGGAGGATCTTCCAGCCAGCCTCGGTCTTCTCCCAGGTGAGACTGAACCAGCCGCTGCGATCGGCTTCCCCACCTCCTGAGAGCAGAAACTGCCCGGTCACCAACGCGTGGCGATCCCCGAGTGGGCGAACATCGATATGGTCGAAAGACAATCGCTGTTTCGGTTTGCCGTCGCGCCAGAACGATCGCGAAAGCGATTCACCGACACGCTCCCGCCCCTGGATGGGGCCGTTGTTACCCATGAAGGTCGCCGAATCCGCGTAGGGACGAATGTGACCTGCAAGGTCTGCGTTGTTCCATGCGTCGGCGCTGGCCGTCAACGCGACGGGGATCGCGCTACTCGCGTCGTTCGCCGACGCCGCCTGCGTCGCGGTGCTACCAGACCCGCACGCCGACAGGCTGATCGCGACGCAGGCGACCGCGATGAGCGTCAAGGGATGCAGTCGAATCATGGCCGATAGTAACCCCACCTCGGTCAAAACACGGAGCCCCTGGCTAGTTGGCCACACGCAGACAGCGATATCCGGTTCCGCAGGAGTCGCGGTCGCCGACCTCGACCTCGCGCATACCGGCATCCGTGTTGAGAACGATCCGTCCCTCGGCAGTGATGACGAGGCGATCCAACGGACTGCCATTGTTGCCAGGAGGCGTGGTGGCCAGGTGCAGGCTGCCGGCGCGTGATGTGCCGGTCTGATCACCGGACGCGCGAGAGTAGATTTCCGCCGTGCGGCCATTTCCACCGCAACCCGACCAGAAGCCCGATTGCCCTGGCTCGCAGCGCGTGCCCCATGCCTGCCAGTAGAGGCCACCGAGTGCGGTCCCCTCAGTCACCGGCTGCGGCATGTCGTTGAAATGCGCGCCATCCGGCCCCGCGCGTCGCAAGACGAGATCGGGTGCGTCCCCAATGTCGCCGAGCACCATTCCCCGTGCGTAACACTTCGGCGTGCCATCGGCGAGCGGATGCGGCACGTCGGAGTGCGACTCTGACTGACGGCAGAAGAAATCCGGCGTGCCAGGCCAGCCCTCGGGTCGCCCCCACAGCAAGTGCCCGCGAAGGACGTTGCCGCTGACACTGCCAGCGTTGGGCGGCACAAATGGAGCCAGCACCTCTTGCGCACGCGCGGTGAGTGACAAGGACAGAATGATGACGAGCGATCCGGCACGTGGCATGCGCGCAACCTCCAGCCTCGATCCTAAGGCACGAGCACGCGCGACCGTCGCGAATCACCGATAGCGGCTACGCGAGTGGGGCCGGGAGCTTCGATTCTCCCATCAGGTAGTGATCGATGGCGCGAGCGGCGCTGCGGCCTTCGGCAATCGCCCAGACAATCAGCGATTGACCACGCTGAATGTCTCCGGCGGTGAAGACACCTGGGACGCTCGTCATCCACGACTGATCCCGCGCCACGTTGCCGCGGTCGCTCAGCTTGACACCCAGGCTCTCGAGCAGACCCACGCGCTCCGGGCCGACGAAACCCATCGCCAGCAGCACGAGGTCAGCGGGAATCTCGAATTCGCTGCCAGGAACAGGCACGAATTGCATGCGACCGTCCTGCTTGACGATCTCGACTTTCACGGCGTGCAGCGCGCGCACGTGGCCGTTCTCGTCACCCGAGAATCGCTGCGTCGAGACGGAATAGAGACGGTCACCGCCCTCCTCGTGTGCCGAGGAGACGCGGAAAATCTGCGGCCACGTCGGCCAGGGGTTATCCGCTGCGCGTGTGTCAGGAGGCCGGTCCATCAACTCGAGCTGCACGATCGACCGCGCACCTTGCCGATGCGCCGTGCCAAGGCAGTCAGCGCCCGTGTCACCGCCGCCGATGATGATGACGTGGCGATCTCTGGCGCTGATGAATTCGCTGTCTGCGACCTCATCCCCCTCGCACCGACGGTTCTGCAGGGTGAGGTACTCCATCGCGAAGTAAACGCCCTTCAGCTCGCGTCCGGGAACCGGAAGATCGCGGGGCTGACCGGCGCCACCTGCAAGCAACACGGCATCGTAGTCAGAGACCAGGCGATCGGCGGGGACGTCGACGCCGACGTTGATACCGGGTCGAAACACGACGCCCTCTGCTTCCATGGTCGCGAGCCGGCGATCGAGGAAGCGCTTCTCCATCTTGAACTCGGGAATTCCGTAGCGCAGCAGTCCACCGATCCGGTCGGATTTTTCGAAGACCGTCACCGAGTGGCCGGCGCTATTCAACTGATCCGCCGCCGCCAGGCCGGCAGGACCCGAGCCCACGATCGCGACCCGCTTGAACGTGCTCGTCGCCGGCGTCCGCGGCGTGACCCACCCCTCATCCCAGGCGCGATCGATGATCGACGCCTCGATCGATTTGATCGTGACGGGATAGTCGTTGATGCCCAGCACACACGACCCTTCGCACGGCGCCGGGCACAACTTGCCGGTGAATTCGGGAAAGTTATTCGTGGCATGCAGACGGTCGATTGCCGCGCGCCATCGATCGCGGTAGACGAGATCGTTCCAGTCAGGAATCAGGTTGCCGAGCGGGCAGCCTTGATGACAGAACGGGATCCCGCAGTCCATGCAGCGCGCGCCCTGCTTCTCGAGCTCGCCGGCGGGATACGGCAGATACACCTCGTGCCAGTCCCGAACGCGCTCCTCGACCGGACGCGTTGGCTGCTTCTTGCGCTGTATCTCAATGAACCCGGTCGCCTTACCCATGGACTGCCGTTCCCGCGCCCGACGCCGACGCCACCATTCCCGTGACGACCAATTGTTCGACCAGAGGCTCCTGCTCTTCGCTCAGACGCCTCGCCTCTTCGGCCAATGCGCGCTTGTATTCGCGCGGCATCACTTTGACGATGTGCCGTCGAACAGTCGTGAAATCCGACAGCAGGCCTTCCGCGTACATGCTCCCTGTGTACGTCAGATGCTTCATGATCGCCACGCGCAGAAAGTCGATGTCCTCGGCGTCGACGAGCGGCTCGAGATCGACCATTTCGCGGTTGCACCGCCGCTCGAAACGGCCTTCGACATCCAGCACATAGGCAATGCCGCCGCTCATGCCTGCGGCGAAGTTGCGCCCGGTTCGACCGAGCACGACCACGCGCCCGCCGGTCATGTACTCGCAGCCGTGATCGCCCACCCCCTCGACCACGACGGTCGCGCCGCTGTTGCGAACGCAGAACCGCTCGCCGGCGACGCCTCGAACGTATCCTTCACCGCCCGTCGCGCCGTAGAACGCCACGTTGCCGATGACGATGTTCTCCTGCGACTTGAACGCCGAAAGCGCAGGCGGAAGCACGATCAGACGCCCGCCGGACAGCCCCTTGCCGAACCCGTCGTTCGCGTCGCCGATGAGCCGCATCGTCATCCCGGCAGGCACGAACGCACCGAAGCTCTGTCCGGCGGAGCCGGTGAATGTAATGCGGAGCGTGTCAGCGGGCAGTCCAGCCGCACCGTGACGGCGAGTCACCTCGGAACCCAGCATCGTGCCGACTGTGCGATCGGCGTTGCGGATGTACGCTGTCAAGTCGACCGGCTGCTTGTGTTCGAGCGCAGGCATTGCGGCTTTGATGAGATCGTTGTCGAGCGTGCCCTCGAGCCCGTGGTCTTGCGCCCGCACGCGGCGACGAGCGACGGTGTCAGGCAGGTTGGGCTGATGCAGCAGCGGCGTGAGGTCGAGCCCCTTGGCCTTCCACTGATGCACCGCGCGCTCGACGTCGAGACAGTCGGCGCGTCCGATCATCTGATCGATGGTGCGGAAGCCGAGCTCCGCCATCAACTCGCGCACTTCCTCGGCGATGAACCGGAAGAAGTTCTGGACCATCTCGGGGGTTCCGCTGAACTTCTTGCGCAGCTCGGGATCCTGCGTCGCGATGCCCACCGGGCACGTGTTCAGGTGACACACGCGCATCATGATGCAGCCCATGACGACCAATGGCGCCGTCGCAAAGCCGTACTCCTCAGCGCCAAGCAGCGCGCCAATCACGACGTCGCGCCCGGTCTTCATCTGGCCGTCGACCTGCACGACGATGCGGTCGCGCAGCTTGTTCAACACGAGCACCTGCTGCGTCTCCGCCAACCCGAGCTCCCACGGCAGCCCCGCGTGCTTGAGGCTGGTCAGTGGCGATGCGCCGGTACCGCCATCGTGTCCCGAGATGAGCACGACATCGGAGTGCGCCTTCGCAACGCCGGCCGCCACTGTGCCGACGCCACCTTCAGCGACGAGCTTCACCGAGATCCGCGCGCGCGGATTCGAGTTCTTCAAGTCGAAGATCAGCTGCGCCAGATCCTCGATCGAGTAGATATCGTGATGTGGCGGCGGTGAGATCAGCCCCACGCCCGGCGTCGAGTACCGCACCTTCGCGATCCAGGGATAGACCTTGTGCCCTGGCAGCTGGCCGCCCTCGCCCGGCTTGGCGCCCTGCGCCATTTTGATCTGCAGTTCGTCGGCATTGACCAGGTATTCGCTCGTCACGCCGAACCGGCCCGATGCGACCTGCTTGATCGAGCTTCGCTTCGAGTCGCCATTGGCCATCGGCAGATAGCGAGCGGGATCTTCACCGCCCTCACCCGTATTCGACCGGCCACCCAGCCGGTTCATCGCGATGGCAAGGGTTTCGTGCGCCTCCAGGCTGATCGAGCCGTAAGACATCGCACCGGTCGCAAACCGCTTGACGATCTTTTCAACCGGTTCGACTTCGTCGATCGGCACGGCGGGACCAGCGGGCTTGAACCGGAAGAGACCGCGCAGCGTCGCCCGACGCTCGTGCTGGTCGTTCACCGCGCGCGTGTATTCCTTGAAGATGCGGTACTGACCGCTGCGCGTCGCATGCTGCAGCTTGAACACCGTCTCAGGGTTGAACAGGTGGTACTCGCCGTCACGACGCCACTGGTACTCGCCGCCGGCGTCGAGGTCGGACACGCCAGCCGGTCGGCGGCCGTACGCACGCTCGTGGCGCTGCCGGACTTCTTCGGCGATGACGTCGATGCCGATGCCACTGACACGGGAGGTCGTGTGCGTGAAGTACTTGTCGATGTACTCCTGATTCAAGCCGATGGCCTCGAAGATCTGGGCGCCGCAATAACTGGCCAGCGTCGAGATGCCCATCTTGGACATCACTTTGAGGATGCCCTTGTTGAGCGACTTGATGTACTTCGCCACGGCCGCGTCGCGGGTCGTCCCGGTCAACATCCCGTGGCGGATCATGTCGTCGATCGTCTCGAACGCGAGGTACGGGTTGACGACACCGGCGCCGTACCCCAGGAGCAGCGAGACGTGATGCACTTCGCGCGCGTCGCCGCATTCGACCACGAGCGCGCAGCGCGTGCGCGTCCCCTCACGAACGAGATGATGATGCACGCCGGCCGTGGCCATGAGGCTGGGGATAGGCGCACGGCGCGAGTCATGGGCGCGATCCGAGAGGATCAGGATGTTGTAGCCCTCGGCAACGGCTTCACTCGCCTGCTTGCACAGTTCGTTCATCGCCTGCTCGAGCGACGTGCCGCCCTTCTCCGGGTCGAACACCATCGCGAGCGTCGTGGACCGGAACGGCGAGTCGGGCGCGAGGTGGCGCAGCTTCGCCACGTGTTCGTTGTGAATGAGCGGGTACTTGATCGTGATCTGCTCGCACGACTCTGGCTCGGGCTTGAGCAGGTTGCGCTCGGGACCGATCGTCGAACCCATCGACGTCACGAGTTCCTCACGAATCGCGTCGAGCGGCGGATTGGTGACCTGCGCGAACAGCTGCTTGAAGTAATCGAACAGCACGCGCGGCCGCTCGGAGAGCACGGCCAACGAGGTGTCGGTTCCCATCGATCCGACGGGCTCTTCACCAACGGCGGCCATCGGACCGATCAGGACGCGCAGATCTTCCTGCGTGTACCCAAACGCGAGCTGCCGCCTGAGCACGGTCTCGTGATCGGGTTCGACCGCGCGGGCAGCCGGCAGATCGTCGATGTCGACCAGGTGCGTATCGAGCCACTCCCGGTAGGGATACTCCGCCGCCAGCTCGCGCTTGATCTCATCGTCATCGACGATGCGACCTTTCGAGGTGTCGACGAGGAAAATGCGGCCAGGTTGCAGGCGCCCCTTGACGAGGATGTTCTCGGGCGCCACGTCGAGCACGCCCACTTCCGACGCCATGATGACCAGATCGTCTTTGGTGACGTAGTACCGCGACGGCCGCAGACCATTGCGGTCGAGCACCGCACCGATCATCGTGCCGTCAGTGAACGCAATCGAAGCGGGGCCGTCCCATGGCTCCATCAGCGAGGCGTGATACTCGTAGAACGCCTTCCGATCCGGAGACATTTCCTCGTTTCCGCTCCACGGCTCCGGGATCATCATCAGGATGGCATGCGGCAGCGAGCGTCCAGCGCGCAAGAGGAGCTCGAGGACGTTGTCGAAGGTCGCGGTGTCGCTTCCACCTTCGCGAATGACCGGAAGGATCTTCTTGAGGTCGTCGCCAAAGAGATCGCTCGCGAGCAATCCCTGCCGAGCCCGCATCCAGTTGATGTTGCCGCGCAGCGTGTTGATTTCACCGTTGTGCGCGATCAGGCGGTACGGGTGCGCGAGCGGCCACGACGGGAACGTGTTGGTACTGAAACGCTGGTGCACCAGGGCAAGCGCCGATGTCAGCTCCGGGTTCACGAGATCCGGGAACATCGGCGCGAGCTGCCGCGCCGTGAGCATCCCCTTATAGGTCAGCGTGTTGTTCGAGAGGCTGACGATATAGAAGAAGCGGCGCGACAGCGGATTGATCTTCAGCGTGTCGACTGCGTGTTCGATCCGTTTCCGGATCACGTACAGCTTGCGTTCGAAGGCCACGCGATCGCCGGCGGCGGCATCGCGAGCGCCAATGAAGATGTGCTGAAACACCGGCTGTGTGGCGCGGGCGCTTGGACCGACCAGGCGATTGTCAGTGGGCACATCGCGCCAGCCAAGCAGACGTTGCCCTTCTTCTTCGATGATGGACGCGATGAGGCCCTTGATTCGGTCGCGGTCAGATTCGTCGTGCGGCAGGAAAACCAGCCCTGCACCATATTCGCCAGGCGCTGGAAGCGTCGTCGGCGCGCACGTCCGCAGAAAGGCATCCGGCATCTGAATGAGGATGCCGGCGCCGTCGCCGGTGTTTTCCTCGCATCCGCACGCTCCGCGGTGCTCCAGATTGACCAGGACCTGCAACGCCTTCTGGACAATGTCGTGAGACCGCCGCCCCTTGATGTGCACAACGAAACCCACGCCACACGCGTCGTGTTCGTTGGCCGGGTCGTACAAACCCTGAGCAGAAGGTGGACAGGTCATTCCCAAATTGGACATGGTCGGCACATTTTGAAGGGGTTGTCTACATAAGGGAAATACAATGATCTTGAAGTCTCAATC
>Ga0207643_10000506_pt1 | contig 24913 bp, 25 predicted proteins | sample KBSMisM62_FD_184313 | JGI IMG/M metagenome (GOLD analysis project Ga0207643, IMG submission 184313) | Miscanthus rhizosphere microbial communities from Kellogg Biological Station, Michigan, USA - KBS Miscanthus M6-2 (SPAdes) (version 2) | ecosystem: Host-associated > Plants > Roots >...
AGTTCTCCATTAGCACCTTTTTATGTAATAACGTAGAAAAAATCTTAATAAATGTTTCTCCCAATATAATTATAAAGAAAAAAATAGAACTTTTTGATGATTAATTATATAATTTTTTTCAAGATAATATAATTATTGAAAATAGAAAATGTAATTCTTATCAGGTCCCTCATTAGAGTATTGGGTCCAAGTGCATTAATTTTGTAGAAATTCAAATATCCTCTTTATTGATCCTAATGATATTCATATGCGTGAAAATGATTATCTGGAATCATACACTCCATCAGGGCGTACCGTAAAATAGGATTTTGTAGATGTCGCGGGTTTCAGTAGTCCTGCTGAGTATCTTGGTTCGTTACTTTTTACTGTCTTTAGTTCCAAAGACACATGTGTGAAATTGGAAATTATGTTATTCAATAATTCGCTAAATGAAGTAATTCTTTTTTCAAAAATATCTTCAGATCTCTTAATTACTTTTTTAGAAGAAATTGTATTAGTAATTACGATTGCAATGTCGTTTTCCAATGCGTAAATGGCAAGATCATGCAAATGTTTTCTAAGTCTGAACTGTATTGAAAGTGCCTTTTTCTTTTCATTTAGAAATAAATAACTAAAATTATCAATAATTATGAGGACAGGATGTAGATGCAAGGCATAATTTGCAAGAACCATTTGAACATTTGTAGACATCAACCGAATGCTTCTTATTTGATGAAGAATGGACTCTGTTTCTTGTTTTTTCTTGATAAATGAAAGAATTTTCTCAGGTCTAAAAAATCCCTGTGTGTCTCCAAATATTATCGATGAATCTTTGTGATGTATTGCAGCGTTCACACATATAGAGTAGGATAAACCTGTTCTTGCATCTCTGGAATCAGATAATATGTTCGTAACTAAACCAGTTCTAATTCCGCCCCCGAGAATACCATCAATTGCTTCTGACCCTGTTGTGATTGTAGGCATAAAATTAAACTCTACAATTATTTATATACAAAGTGGGACAGCTTGGGAGAAACTTTTTATTGTCGATCTTATTTTTTGAAAACAAAAGTGAAAACCTAATATGTCATCATCTCCACAGCAACCAAAAAGACCGTTAACAATTTTGCAGCGTTCATTAAATATGAAAGTATCTGTCAGGCTTAAAAATGAGCTGGAGTACAGAGGCCGAATGAATAATGTGGATTCATACATGAATTTGATTTTGTTGGATGCAGAAGAATTTAATGGCGCAAGTCCTGTTGCAAATTATGGGAAAGTAGTTATTCGCGGAAACAATGTCCTATTCATTAAAATAGAAAAGGATCTCTAGAAAATAGAGACATTTCTGGGATTTGTCGTAACCAAAAATGGCAAGACGCTATCTTTTTACTTCTGAAAGCGTGACCGAAGGTCACCCAGATAAAATATGTGATCAGGTATCGGATTCAATTCTTGATGAAATAATATCTCAGGATCCAGATTCGAGAGTTGCAGTTGAAGCCATGACTACTACGGGCCTTGTGTTTGTGGCCGGAGAAGTGACTTCCAATGCAAGAATTGACGCTCAAGATGTTGTTAGAAAAACTTTGAAAAATATAGGGTATGACGGATTAAAACACGGATTTGATGGAAACAGTTGCTCTGTTCTAACTTCCATCCACGAGCAAAGTCCTGATATTTCTATGGGCGTTTCTAAAAATGAGAATGGCGTACAAGGAGCTGGTGATCAAGGATTAATGTTCGGATATGCAACCAATGAAACCCCTGAATTAATGCCAATGCCCATTACTTTGGCACATAAACTAACCATGAAGTTGGCTACAGTGAGAAAAGAAAAAATTCTCGATTGGATGGGCCCTGATGGGAAATCTCAGGTTTCTGTTATCTATGAAGATTCAGTTCCAAAGAAAATTGATACCGTGGTTGTTTCTACACAACATACTGAAGATATTTCAATATCTCAAGTTAGAGAGGAGGTCATTTCAAAAGTTATAAAACCAGTTTGTGAAGATCTAATAAATGATTCAACAAAATTTCTAGTAAATCCTACTGGCAGGTTTGTCATAGGAGGTCCTGTCGGTGATACTGGATTAACTGGGAGAAAGATAATTGCTGATACTTATGGTGGTATGGGCAGACACGGTGGAGGTGCTTTCTCGGGCAAGGATCCGTCCAAGGTAGATAGGTCTGCATGTTATATGGCAAGATATGTTGCAAAGAATATTGTAGCGGCGGGTTTGGCATTAAAATGCGAAGTTCAACTTGCATATGCCATTGGAGTAGCTGATCCTGTTTCAATCATGGTTGACACTTTCAATACTGGAAAAGTTGATGAAGAAAAAATTGAATCACAAGTCAGAGAAATTTTTGATACTACGCCTCAAGGGATAATAGAAACGTTACGTCTTAAAAGACCGATTTATAAGAAGACTGCCGCGTATGGACATTTTGGAAGAAATGAACCTGACTTTACCTGGGAGAAAAGCGACAAATCAGGATCATTTAGAACCTAAGTCTTGCTTGCATTCTCATCCTTTTATTGCATTTCGTTTTATGTTGTTAATTATTTTGTGTGAATCTTTTTCAACATCAAATTTCTTTGAAAAGTATTTTAAAATATTTTTTATATCTCTTGTCAGGACAGTATCGGCATTAATAGCATCAACTTTAATTGCTTGAGGCCAATCTAAGATAAAGACATCACCATCGTTTACGATTATGTTGTACTCATTAAGATCACCGTTTATGTATCCCTTGTGATATGCAATTGTAATATTGTCCAATATCCTTTCTAAGACTAGATCTGGATCATGGAGACTTTCAATATCAGATAGCCTATTTCCATAAATAGCATCCATAACAATGCAGTGAAATGATCTATACAGAGGATTAGGAAAAGAATTACTAGAATCTTTAAGATATGTCAATATATCATATTCTTTTTTCGCTGTATCGATATTCAAAAGTAACCAACTATTGATCGCTGTGCTTACATCTCGTTTCCTCTTTATTTGTTTGAAACTAGATCTTCCGAGTCTGAACATCTTTAAGATACGATCCTGATCCAGCGAATCCCGAGCTAGATAAACTTCCGCTTCCTTTCCGATCCCTATTTGAGGTCCAAGTGCAGTTATTATGTTCTTGTTGGAAAGGATTTTTAATACGTAAATGTCTAAACCTGTTACCAAGAGCGTATGTCCTAAGTTACTTTTACTTATAAGTCCAAACTTGACAAGACGTTCCAGATGATGTTCAATCAAACCTTGACCTAAGTTTGAATATTGACTGAGAGTAGTAAGATTCAAGAATTGACGATTTTTCAAAGATGAAGCAAACACCTTTAAGATTTTAAAGTCACTCTTATTCAATAATGAAACAAGGTGTCCTGCCTTTGAAAAAGATGACAACTGAAAGCATCTACCGATAATATTTAATTAAAAGGTTATCATGTAATTGGCATAATGTTATCATATGGATAACAATTAAAATATCCAACTCACGAATCTAGGATCGTTGTCTCTAGATGGAAAAGTAGGAATTGTAACTGGTGGTGCAGGAGGACTCGGATTAGAAATTGCAAAGGAATTAGCAAGAAGGGGAGCAGTTGTTATCATTACCTCTAGAAAGAAATCAAAGCTACAAAGAGCCTGTAATATGATAGGTAGTAATTGTTACGGATTCGAACTGGATGTTATCAAATCGAAAAGTATAGTTCAATTTATCAAGCGTATCTCAAAAAATTTCGATTCTATTGACATATTGATAAACAATGCAGGATTTCCATTTAAAAGAGAAATCTGGTTTAAGAAAGTACACGATATAACTGACAAGGAATTGTTAGATATTCTTCAAGTTGATCTAATCGGCTCATTCCGAATTTCCAAGGAAATATTGAAAATCATGATGAAAAAAAGGAATGGAGTAATCATTAATATCGCGTCAACTCCAGCAATTTCAGGGCATTCATACGGTTCGCCTTACTCTATTGCAAAGGCAGGATTGATTGGTCTGTCTAAGCATATTGCGCTGGAATATGGTCGATATAACATCAGATCCTATTCAGTGGCCTTGGGAGACATAGATACACAAGCAATGCGTAAATCCCTTTCAAAAAGTGAATTACAAAAAGCAAGAAATGAAAACACCTTGAAAAGATTGGGTAGACCTGAAGAAATTGCGAAAAGTATTGCTTCAATTGCAGGTGAGAACTTTTCCTTCTCTACTGGAAATACTCTTATTATTGACGGAGGTAAATTAGTTATTTAAAGAGTGAGAATGTATGTTCCAAAGCACAGACGATATCAAAGAAAGTGATCTACCTCTTGGTAAAAGAAAATCACTTCGAACAGGATACACAACCGGTACCTGTGCCGCAGCTGCAACAAAGGCCGCACTTTCAACTCTTGTTAGCAATGAAAAACTACTAAAAGTAAATGTTTCTCTACCAAAAGATAAGAAAATAGCAATAGATATCGCCTGGATAAGACAAAATGATGATAAATCTGTTACAGCTGCGGTCATTAAAGACGGGGGCGACGATCCGGATGTTACTAATGGCGCGGAAGTTTGTTCAACAGTATCTCTATTGGAATCGACAAACGAGATAGTTATTGATGGTGGAATTGGTGTAGGCAGAGTTACTAAACCAGGTCTTGGACTTGAAATTGGTAAGGCTGCCATCAATCCCACTCCACTAAAAATGATTCATCATGCAGTTGAAGAAATATTAAATCAACAAGACAAAAAGAGCTTTGGTTTGTCGGTAATAATAAGCGTACCAAAAGGACAAGAAATTGCCAAGAAAACCGACAATCCCAGATTAGGCATACTAGGAGGTATATCAATTTTAGGAACAACTGGAATAGTAATCCCTTACTCTACTGCATCCTTTGCAGCTTCAATTCGCCAGAGCATTGATGTTTCTAGAGCGATGGGTTCAGATACTGTTATTCTAACTACTGGAGGAAGGAGCGAAGACTACGCTCGTGCAATTTACGGAACCTCAATTGCTGATCATGCTTATATTCAAATTGGAGATTTTATTGGATTTGGAATCAAACAGTGTGCCACCAAGGAAATAAAGAAGGCATATGTAGTAGGATTTATTGGTAAACTAACAAAAATGGCAATGGGGATAAAACAAACACATGTAAAGGGTTCCCATGTCGATATGAATTTTCTGGCGGATCTAGCAGGTAAATGTGGCGCCAATTCGGAGCTTGTAATGCAGATTAAGGGAGCAAATACTGCAAGACATGTTAGTGAATTGATTGATAAGTCCGGATTGAACTCATTTTATGATAATCTGTGCAAAGAGGTCCACGTTCATTTGACCAAACATTCACAATCTCAATTAAAGATAAAAATCATTTTACTGGATTTTGATGGTAAGATAATTGGGAATTATCCCAAAGACTATAACTAATAAATTTGAATTTTTTCTAAATTCCCTCAAGGACTCCGTCTTTTTGGAGCTTTTCAGCATGGGCTGAAATATATCTCCAGACAATGTCTGCCTTGTCTGGTTGAAAGTCCCATGGTGCGATTAGTACTAGATCATGTTCTCTTATCCACATACGCCTCTTTATCTTTCCTCTGATTCTACATGTTCTGACTTTACCATCAGTACATTTCACAATAATGTTATCTCCACCAACTAATTTTATGACACGCCCAAGAAGTTCGCCCTGTTGAGGCATAACTAATTCCTTTAGATCAGATTCGCTCAGTACTTTTCTTTTACCTAATTTAAAAACCTCTGTTAAAATTCCTTCTAAGCAGAATAAAAACCTAATGATTCAAGTCAAGAACTAGCTATGAATATTTATTTAAAGTATTTTGAAATAGTCTATCATGTCATTCATTACATTATCATCACTGTCAGTTCATTACATGATCATGTCAATATCTAGCATATCTCTAGATGCTCTGTCTAACGATACGATTTCAGGTCATTAAATTCTGCAAAAAGTTTCAATATTCCAGAATAGTCTAATTCTGAGTAACCTCTATTTGATGCGATGCGGAAAGATTGTTCGGCCAATGACGCAAACGAAAGAGTGATTCCATTTTGACTTGCGCAATCATTAAGCAACTGGATGTCTTTAAGCATATTTTTCAAAAAGAATTTTGGTTCAAAATTATTCTTTACCATTTTCGGTCCTTTTATTTCACTGAGACCTGTTCTAAAATAGGTTGAATTTAGAATTTCAAGGAAAATTGCTGGATCAATTTTTGATTTTTTTACAAATACTATTGATTCTGCCAATGAGATCGCTATTAATGCAATATTGAGATTTAGTGCAAGTTTAATAAAGTTAGCCTCACCATCTTTATTTCCCAATTCAAATATTTTCTTGCTATAACTTTTCAGAATTCTTTTAGACTTTTCAATAGATTTCCTATTACCAGAAACAATAGATATTACATCCCCTTTCATGGTGGGATCTGGTCCGCCCATTATAGGAGCTTGGATTATTGAGTAACCTTTCTTTTTCATCAGATTGGCACAGTAAATGGAATCTTCAGGCAATACCGTGCTGGTGTCAACAACTATTAACTTTCTATTCTTACTATCAACCAATCCATTTTCGCCAAACAAAATTTCTTTCACTGCATTACCATCTGTGACACTTATGATTACATAATCGCATTTTCTCCCCAGATCTGAAGGATACTCAGTTTGAATGGCCCCCATTTTTACAAGTGCTGTGGCTCTTCCCTTGGTCCTATTATACAAAAATACTTGAAACCCTTTTTCTATCAATCTATGAGCTATTGCCGACCCCATCAATCCAGCTCCGACTACGCCAATGTTCATATAATCATCTCCTAGCACTCGAGATTTAAGATTTTTCAATATTCTTGTGCGTTCCTCGCACAAGAGAAAAACTAATATCATTCAATCACAATAGCATAATTTTGTTAATCTCATATTTGGTAACATGTATTTCGTAGACTTGGATATTGTGAAAGTGTTCTACGTATGATATGAAGATTCACATTTACCTCTATTCAGTTCAATTTATGAAGATTGGTATTTGTTAGGAATTTAGGCGTGCATATGAATATAAATTGCTTTATTGAATAATTAACTAGCAATATGGATAATACTGTTGTAACTATCAATCCAGCCAATGAACGTGTAATACATGAATATGAAAATATGACAGCTGAACAAGTTACCAAGATTGTAGATAAATCAAGAACCGCATTTAGAGAGTGGAAAGGCGACATTCGCAAAAGATCAATGATATTGCTCCGGCTAGCTGAACAATTGCGAAAAGACAAAGAAAGTTTAGCCAGGATCGCATCAGAAGAGATGGGTAAACCCATCAAGGAATCTCGTTCAGAGATAGAAAAATGCGCTTGGGCTGTAGAATTTTACTCATATAATGGGGACATTCTTCTAAATAATGAATCACTAAACAGCGATGCCAATAAGACAATGATAACCTTTCAACCGTTGGGCGTTATTGCAAGTATTATGCCGTGGAATTTTCCATATTGGCAGGCATTACGCTTTGCAGCGCCATCATTAATGGCTGGAAACACAATTGTTTTGAAACCTGCCAGTGCAACAATGCAGTGTGGAGTGGAAATTGAAAAAACTATTTCAAAAAGTGGAGCTGCAGATGGGGTATTTAGTACTGTCATTGGCAATTCGAAGATTGCAGAAATGCTCATTGATTCAAACATTGATGGTGTTACTTTTACAGGAAGTATTGAAATCGGGGCCAAAGTGGCTCAACGTGCAACGTCGCGACTAAAAAAATGTGTCCTGGAACTGGGTGGAAGTGATCCTTTCATTGTTCTGGATGACGCGGATATTGAGAAGGCCTCATCAGGAGCAATTAAAGGTAGATTTCTGAACTGTGGACAAAGCTGTGTTGCTTCAAAAAGATTCATTGTTTCAAAGAAAATTGCAAATGAGTTTATAGAATCATTCGTTCAAAAAGCAGAAAAACTCAATGTAGGAGATCCACTGTCAGATAGCACAGATATAGGTCCGCTGTCCAGCATGAAAAGTCTAGATAATATTGATTCAATGGTAAAAGATGCAGTAAGCCTTGGGGGTGAGTTACTAACTGGAGGTCAGAGAATTGGAAGTGTAGGTGCTTTTTACAAACCCACAGTAATAAAAAATGTAAATTCACAAATGAGAGTGTCAAGAGAAGAAACATTTGGACCTGTAGCACCAATAATGGTTGTTGAAGATGAAGCTGAAGCAATACAAGTAGCAAACAATTCTGATTTCGGACTTGGTGGCAGTATCTGGACACGTGATTTAGATAAGGCTCAGAAACTATCAAGCGAACTTGAATGCGGTATCGTTACAGTAAACAATATGGTTGCCTCTGATCCTAGAGTTCCTTTTGGTGGTATCAAACATAGTGGATTTGGGAGGGAATTATCCAGATATGGAATGTTGGAATTTGTAAATGTCAAGTCAGTAAGGTTCTATGATAAACTCGTCTACGAGCATCATGTAGAATGACAATGTTAACTGTGCTCTAAATTGGTTCGTATTCTTATATAAATTTGCAAGATTTGTTTCAAGTACTAGAGGAAGTATTTTGGTTGAAGGAAAAAGTACCTAGACGAAATTGGATTTATTAATATATTTTTATGGCTGCCATTGTTTATTTTGAACTATCTCTTTCTTGACAGAATACTTTAATGCAATCTATGAATACTTTAGGAGAAATGACAGAATATCCAGAACTTGGACTTGCAGGAATGTACAGAATCATAAAGAAATCTGGAGGAGAAAGAGTTAGTGAAGAGGCAGCCGATCAACTAAGAATTATACTCGAAATAGTCGCTACTAAGATTTCAGATCAGGCAGTGGCTTTAGCCTCACATGCTGGAAGAAAGACCATCAAAGCAGAAGACATACAACTCGCAGAAAAAAATTTGCTAAACTTAATACATTAGTTAGTGAAAATTACCATAGTCGCTTGATTTTGTCATGTCCGAAGATATTCTAATTGTAGCTTTAACAGGAATGCCGGGAGCTGGAAAAACAACCGTTGCTAACTATCTTGCTCAGAAAGGCATTCCACTGTTGATCATGGGTGATGTAGTGAGAGAGGCTGCCCAAAATGATGGATTGGAACCTACCAGTGACAACCTTTCTAAATTAATGTTAAGACTGAGAGAGAAAAATGGGCCTGAAGCAATTGCATATTTGGTAGCGAATAAAATCAAGACTATGAAACGTGAAAACAAGGAGTTTGGGGTAGTAATAGTAGATGGGGTTAGAAGTATGGCAGAGATTCATGTTCTAAGAAGTGTTGGAAATGTCAAATTGTTGGCAATACATGGTTCAACTCTTACAAGATATTCACACATTAGGGAAAGGGCGCGCTCAGATGTACCATCTAATATAGGTGAGTTCGACAAGCGCGACAAGGTCGAGATGGGGGTAGGAATAAGCGATGCCATTGCCTTAGCAGATGAAACTATATCAAATAATGACATTTCAATATCAGAGCTATGTGATCTTAGTCTTCGAATAGTGCAGAAATGGATGGATGAAAACAAAATCAAATAGCTAGATAGTGATGATAATATTTGTGGAAAACGAATGATCTTCAAGATGAGAATGTTGAATTAAAGGTAGAAACTATTCTTAATCCTTCTGAAGATCCAGAAAAAGTGAAGAAATGTCTGTTAAACGTGGCCAATGGATGCTCTCCTGTGGTAACAGATGGACACGTAGAAGCTACCTGCAAAGGAATTATGTCATTACACCATATTCGAGTCGGCGTGAGATCAAAATCCTCCGTTGGAGTTCTTAGAAAACTCTTAGATTGGAATAGAACAGGTAATGTTACATGGTTCTATTTGAACAAGCAAGCAGCATATGGAGGAGTGATTTCACTTGCTGAACATTATGAAGAGTCACCCCTAGGTCCCATAAAGATCACAGTTACTAGCCATGATCTTGACAAGATAATAGAATGGTTACTATCAAATAGAGAATAATACGCTTTTTATATTCAGAATATTAATATGATTTCCGGCCTTTGCAATTAATAGATACCTGATATGGAAACAAAACATTGAGTAAAGGAAAAAACGTATTTAATCGTTCTTCAAGATATAGCTTCCAAAGTAGTCCATTTCAATTTTCATTATATCATCTCTGTTTTCTGCAAAAGAATAATCTTCTAATGCATCATGATTAAGTTCTAGAAATGTATGTCCCCATTTGAATTTGTCAAGCAAACTTGACGCAAACTTCTTTTCTCCAAGTACATAATAACATGCTGATAAAGATTCAACGCTTGACAATCTACCAAGTCTAGCATAGTTAATTGGATTTCCTGCCAATAATGCGGGTATTTTTCTTGGAATGCCTTTCCTCAAAAATTTATGATTTGTCAAAACATTATCTGCCTTGTTCCACGAGCAGTCAATCACACAGATAGAATCTATCATAGTTTTGTCTGATTTACATACTACCTCATTAGCGTAGGGATTTAACACAAGCATATTGTGTCGGATTGAATTTGTGGGTAAAACTGCACCAAATCTAATCAATTTTAACGCACTACACTTCTTCGGATCATCTTGATTTAGCAAAAGCGCAAATGGTCTTATCAACTATGATTTATTCATGTAAGGCAATTATCAATAAAATAGTTTCGAGACCTCTCTTGATAATGGTAATTATTTAATGTGAAGGACTAATCGCAACATTAAAAATCATGAATTTTGGAGTATCATTATTGCCACAAATACATAAAATTACAGTTTTAGGATCCGGAATAATGGGGCATGGTATAGCACAGATTTCTGCAATGAATGGATATGATGTAGTATTACGAGATATTGAAGAAAAATTCTTGGACAATGCAATGAGTAAGATAAGATGGTCACTAGATAAGATGGTAGAAAAAAACAAGATAAACAAACAAGAATCGGACAAAATTCATGGTAGAATAAAGCCAATAGTTGACCTGAAAGAGGCATTGCAAGATACTGACTTGCTTATCGAAGCCGTTCCTGAAGATCTTAAACTAAAGAAAAAAGTCTATACAGAGGTGGATCAATTTGCCCAAGAAAAAACAATCTATTCGTCCAACACAAGCACTTTACCAATAAGTGAGATATCTCAACTAACCAATAGACCAGCTAGATTCATAGGACTGCACTTTTTTAATCCACCACAATTGATGAAATTGGTTGAGGTTATTCCAGGTGTAAGTACAGATAAATCTATTGTGGATCTTGGAATAAATTTTGTAAAATCATTATCAAAGGTTCCTATTGTGTCTAACAAAGATGTACCTGGATTTATAGTAAATAGAATATTCATACCACTAGTTCATGAGGCCGCATACAGCCTAGAAAATGACGGTAAAACTATGACCCAAATTGATTCAGCAGTGAAATTTAAACTGTTCCTTCCAATGGGCATATTCGAATTGGCGGATTATACTGGACTTGATGTTATACACAAGGCGACAATTGAAATGTTCTCGCGAGATAAAAAAGTAGTAAACCCACATCCTAGAATAGAACAATTGTTTTCATCGGGGAAATTGGGAAAGAAATCAGGGGAAGGTTTCTATTCCTACGGAGACGAGAATTATGAAAGGGTACAATTATCTGAGGAGGAAGCGACGCAGTATGATCCAATAAGGATCTTGTCAGTTGCGATAAATAATGCTTCATGGTTGATTTCCAATGGGGTATGCACAAAAGAAGACGTAGAGTTAGCGTTGAAATTAGGCATGGGTCTTAAAAAGGAATTATTTGAAATTGGAAAAGAAAATGGATTTGAAAAAATAGTATCCACTTTAAGGGAGCTGCAAGAAAAAAATGGATCATTTTATACACCCGATCCCTACTTGAAGACCATTTCAAATTAGCCCTATTCATGTCTCCATTTGCATTTTTGGTATCAGCACTACGATTCTTCTTGTGAACTAAAATAGTCGGATATTATTTTTACTGCACTTTGGGCGTCTTGAGATGTTTGTATGAATACCCTTTTTCTGTCATCAAGATATCTTCCACCAAAGTTTTCAGCAGTACCTCCACTACTTGGTATTGTTACCAAAATCTTCTTTAACATATATCCAACGCATAGTTCTATCAGGGTACCAACACCTCCACCCACGGCTATAATTCCATCCGCAGAGGTCGCCACAACAAAATCTCTGGCATACCCTATTCCTGTTGCAATAACAACGTCACAAAACTTGTTGGCAAATTTAGCCTCTTCCTGAGGAATGATTCCAACGGTCAAACCCCCATTTTCTTTTGCTCCTCTGCATGCGTTCTCCATGACACCGCCTAGACCTCCACAAATGAGCACAGCATTTGCCTTGGCTATTTCGGTTCCAACCTGATATGCTATTTCATTTGTTTTTTCACTAGATTTATCCTGATTGTATCCAATGACCGCAATTTGGAGTCTTCTCATGTTTTTCATGATAATTTAATTCTCATATTTATTATAATGTTAGTATGCGAAAACTACAGTCGCATAAGATCAACTAGAACACTACACAATACTCTATCGATTTCCTCTCTATTCTTCAAGTAAGGACCTCGGATTTCAAAATATGTTATCTTGAGGTGAAGAATAATATGTCAGCAATTGGACACTCAGATGAATGAAATATAGAATCAAGGACCCTAATTTAGCTGAAGAGGGAAAGAAAAAGATTGATTGGGCAGAAGTTCACATGCCAGTATTATCTAGTCTTAAAAAAAAATTTAAACTCAATAGTCCTTTAGATGGCGTTAAGGTTGCCGGATGTCTACATGTTACGAAAGAAACTGGTGTTCTAATTCGTACATTGCGTGATTTGGGTGCGGAATTGACATGGTGTGGTTGTAATCCTTTAAGTACACAAGACGATGTCGCTGCCGCACTAGTTAATGAAGGAATATCAATATTTGCAAGTAGGGGTGTTTCAAATGAACAGTACTATGACGATATTCATGCAACCATGGCAATTAATCCTAATATAACAATAGATGATGGGGCAGACTTGACCGTTGAAATGCATAATTCGACTGGAAATATTAGCCAAATCTATGGTGGGACAGAGGAAACCACTACAGGAGTGGTTAGATTACGGGCTATGGAAAAAAATGGTAAGCTAAAATATCCAATAATGGCCGTAAACGATGCGGAAACAAAACACGATTTTGACAATGTTTATGGTACTGGTCAATCGGCCCTAGATGGAGTCATTAGAGCCACAAATATCTTGATTTCAGGAAAGAATGTTGTTGTGTCTGGATATGGGCATGTGGGAAAAGGAATTGCTACAAGAGCAGCAGGTCTTGGAGCGAATGTCATAATAACTGAAATTGATCCAATCGCCGCGCTTAAAGCAAAGCTTGATGGTTATTCTGTCTTGCCGATGGTTACTGCCGCGACGACAGGTGATCTCTTTGTTACTACAACTGGATGTAAAGACGTAATACGGGAGGAACACATACTTCGGATGAAAGATGGAAGCATTCTGGCCAACGCAGGACATTTCAACGTTGAGATTTCTGTTGATGCTCTTAAATCCAAATCAAAGTCGGTAAAACAAATCAACGAAAATACAACGGAATATGAACTTGAGAAGGGAAATAAAGTATATCTAATCGGAGAAGGGAGATTGGTGAATTTAGTAGCCGCCGAAGGACATCCTTCAGAGGTTATGGATATGAGCTTTGCCAACCAGCTCCTTTCTGCCATAAAATTGATTCAATCAAAGGGATCGCTTTCTCCAATAGTATATGATATTGATAGAACTCAAGATCAGGAAATTGCGAGAGCAAAATTGGAGTCGATGGGCATTAAAATAGATACCCTTTCGGAAGAACAACACACTTACTTGACTGGTTTTAGTGAGGGAACATAAAGGAAAGCCCTATCATTGCTGGACATTAGAAATTTATCAAGATATTAATTGGGAAAATATTAATTAATTTTGGGATGGGTGGTCTAGACTGGTTATGATACCTGTCTCACACACAGGTGGTCGAGAGTTCAAATCTCTCCCCATCCACTTTTTATAATCTGTCTTAGTTTTGAATTGTTAATTTGTAAAGTACTAGAATTAGTGGGAGCCCTCAAATTTCACTTCACCTTAGAACATTACAGGATTATCCATCTGGCACCAACAGATACGAATACGGATTAGGATAGAATGGAGTAATAATTTACCTCATTAACCCATCCAAAATGCCAAAACTAGTTAAATCCATAAAAAATATATGGTTTTGAAAAAGAAATTAGATTAGTATTGAAAAAAGAAGTTCTAAATTATCCTGATAAAAAGCATTTTTCTCCGAAATCTAATCCAAGATGGGGGAAAGAAGAAGAAACTGAGATTTTTGGTCAAAACGTCAAACTCTTCAGAAAGGGAAAAATGAATGAAGATGACTTCAGACGTTTCCGGCTTCAACATGGAGCCTATGGATCCCGCTTACAACAGAATTACAGCATGATTAGGATTAAAATTCCTAGCGGAGAAATAACTCCTGAACAATTACAAAAGATCGCTACACTTTCTGAAGCCTTTTCAATTGGTTCAGCGCATGTTTCGACTCGTCAGAATATTCAACTTCATTGGGTACAACTTGAGGATGTAAGTGAAGTTATGAGAGGCTTGGTTGAAGTAGGATTAACAACAAGGGAGGCTTGCGGTAATACAGTGAGGAATGTCATGTGTAGTCAATTTGCTGGTGTATGTCCAGATGAGGAATTCGATTCAACTCCTTACGCCATGGCAATTACACGATTCTTTCTTAGAAATCCAGTGTGTCAAAACTTACCAAGGAAATTCAAGATAAATTTCGCATGTTGTTCCAACCACGGGTTGGTAAGGATTGCTGATATCGGTCTAATCCCGATTAAAAAGGATGGTACTAATGGATTTAAGATATATCTCGGTGGTGGTCTTGGCGCTGCTTCCTTCATAGGGCACCAGTTAGAGGAGTTTACTCCTGAAATAAGACTCGTGTCAACATGTATGGCTGTAGTAAGATTGTTTGATAGACTTGGCAATCGTGAGAATATGGCCAGAAACAGAATGAGATATTTGGTCAATGAAATGGGATGGGATAAGTTCCAAAAGTTGGTAATCAAAGAGAGGTCAAATGTAGAAATGACCATTTCACTAGAAACGCTAAATAGATACAAACTAGATTTGGAAAGTCCCAACATCAGGCAATTGTCCAATGGTAAGAAATTACCTCTCATTAATGAAAAAGTGGATATCAATAGCGACCCGTATAAAAGATGGATTCACTCCAATGTTGTATCCCAAAAACAGAATGGGTACTATGTAGTATTTGTTACATTGGGTGCAGGCGATATAACATCAAGTCAACTTCGGTCCCTTGCGAAGACTATTAAAACATATTCTGGCGAAGGTTGTGCACGTAATACGCCTAATCAAAATTTTGCAGTAAGATTCGTTAAAGCCAGTGATCTACCAGAATTCTATAATGAACTTGCCAAAACGGGACTTGCAAATCCAGGTGCACTAACCATGTCATCAGCTGTCGGATGTTCTGGTACCACTTCGTGCAATCTAGCAATTACCAATTCTCACAGATTGGCAAAAGAGATCCAATCCAAATTCATTGAACTAGGACTTGATGCTGAAGATGACCTTAGAGATTCAACTATAAAGATAAGTGGATGTCCAAATTCTTGTGGACAACATGAAATTGCAACAATAGGATTTTACGGAGGCGCATCTAGGATAGAGGGAACCATGACCCCAACATATACGATGTTGTTTGGAGGAAAGGATGGAGAAGACGGTGTGCTGGGTAAATCTGTAATGCGAGTGCCAGCAAAAAGAGTCATATCTACCATAATAAAAATAATTGGTATTTACAGACAAGAACGAACGGCCAATGAATCACTTGCAATGTGGATTAGCAAATTGATTAAAGGGACAACTAATAGCAATGGAACAGCAAAGAAGTTGGATGACGTAAAAGCAGCCCTAATGGAAACTATCTCATTGCCAAGTGCAAAGGATGACCCGGATTCTTATATGGATTATGGTAACGATGTAAAATTCAGTGCAAAGACAGCTAGAGGCGAATGTGCAGCTTGAAAGACGCCACTAAAGGAAAAAAAACTAGAAACATTTTATCAAAGAATCACTCAACAACTAATTTACGGGATGTAGTAACAAGCGCAGATATTCTTAGAACCTTAATTAGAAGAAATTCAGTGAGAGTTGTGGACGTCAGAAAGGAGGATGAATACAAAAAGGAACATATCAAGACGGCCATATCAATACCCCTTGCCAAGGTACTTGAAAACGATACCCCTGAAAGGATAGTTCATCTTCTGGAACAATCTGGAATTTCTGATAAGACTCCTGTAGTTGTTTATGATGATACCTTTGGCGCACTTGCTGCCAGAGTAGCGTGGACATTTCAGTATGTAGGTCATGCTAATACGTCCTTACTTGAAACAACTTTTACCAAGTGGAAAAGTTATGGATTTGAAACTGAGAAGAAATTTAATGTTTTCCCTAAAGCTAAGCATTCTCTTAGGATAAATAATGATATATTTGCCAATTATGATGAAGTGGAAAAAGCAAAAAACGACCAGAATAAGATTTTAGTTGATTCTAGAGAACGATTAAATTTCTTGAGTGAACATATTCCAGGTGCTACTAACCTACCATATACAATGTTAGGAACAGATGAATCAATACTTAGAGAACCTCAAGAAATTAAAAGATTTATGGAAAACAGAGGTATATCCACAGATGATGAAATTATTACTTATTGTGGAAGTGTCGGTACTCTGTCAGGACTTGCATACTATGCATTGAGAATGGGAGGCGTGAAAAAAATTAGATTGTATTCAAGATCATTTAAAGAATGGAAAAAATTGGGCAAGCCAATAGAAGAATTTAAAGACGCGAATTTCTGGGACCTTTCAGCAGAATAGACACAAATTTTCTTAAGTAACACAAGACATTTTTATTCGCATACAGTTTTTAGATATTTCAAAAGTTTCACGGCATCGCGAGCCTTAAGACTATCTCTATTTTGCAATATATGGGCCCTAAAATTTTCAAGTTCATCATGAATCGAGGGATATTGTTGTTGAGTTAAATTTATGATATCTTCATAATTTCTAAATGGAAAGTAAATACCTTTCGCAATCTTTACAAATCTTTTTTTGGTATCGTTAGTTATTATCCCTTTCTTGTATGCCAAGAACAAGTTGAAACGAATGTCAATCATGGCCTCAGACTGCAGGATGTTGCTTCCTCTAACGAACGTTACTGCAACTTCATCATCAGCGTCAATAATACCATTCTTATAGAGTTGAAAGATCTTGCCTATTCCCTTCATTCCAAACTTTTCTAACTCTACGGCCCTCAGTGCCCCCAGACTGGATGCGCCCAGAAGCTCAATATTTTTTCTTGTTGCAAGATGATAAACTTCAATTGGTGGTGGAGGATAGTCATGTAGGAAAACTCCATCTATAAACCCAACATATTTTTTTTCATCCGAATCTTGAGATAACATCAAAAAATCTCCCTTCTTTGCGGGATCTCTATAGTCAGCATCCAAAATCTTGAGTGCTTCTTCTTTTCTTAGTGTAGGTCCAAGATATACTATTGGTTTGTTCATGTTTTATAAGACTCCCTTCCTCTTTTTCCTACCACAGCTTTTGTGATTTTGAAAGTTTCCAATCCAGGTACTATTGTTCTTACTACAGGTATCGCTATTTGTGGATTTGTGAGATCAACTACAATTACCTGGTTTAATCCATTTGAATTTAGCCTTGAAAGTATAAGTTTGATGTCATCTAAAATGTCGTCGTTTACATAAGATTTTATCTCGGAGAACTTGACAGAGTTTTTTGATTTCATAAATTGCCATGTCTTTTTTTCGTCACTATTGCTATTTCCATATGAGATTTTTCTGAGATCATCCCTAGCGCCTTGTATATTTGCAGCTCTTGTTTGGGAAACTTCAGTTATTGCTCTCAATAATGCAATTCTTGCATCTGGATGAGTTCCATGTCCCTCAGCAAGATATCCATAATTTTCTGTAATCCATTCAATGCTACTAGCATTAAAAGTTGGTATCCCTATAGGAGAGGTGATATCCTTAATGATAAGAGGGATATTAGAGTCATTAAATTTTCTCATTAAATTTGAAACAGGTTTGAAATCAATATTTGAAATATCGACATCAGGATATTTCGTATGATCATCTACAAATTCGGTACTGGGAATAGGATCTATATTTACTCCAGCGTCGGATATGTATTTAGTCAATGATCTGAGTGTATTGTATGGTAGCGCACTTGAATTCAATTCCGCAAGACTTGTTGCGTCTCTTTCAATTACTTCACAGAGCGAATGGCATACTGCTTCTTCCAAAACGTTTCCAGAAGCAAGACCATTGGTATGATGATAGGCAAATGGATTCACAGCAGGCGACTTGGGAGAATATCTAAAAAGAGCCAGGGGAGCAGGTACCATTATCTGTTCATTATTTATCAAATCATATCCTGGCAGAAAATCCATAATCATATCTTCATCATAATCAAATAACATTGGCTCTACTACATTAGAAGGATGTAATGATCTTGAGACCTTTGAAATTTCTTTATAAGACGTTTGAATCATCCTTTTTTGATTTCCTGAAGGTAATGAGCAATATCTTTCAATGCTTTCCATCAACGCACTTGCCTTTGCATCCAATTTTGTAGCTCCTTTTCCACTATAGACCCAAATGTAATCCTCGGTTCCTGGCAGAACGGCAGAAAAATTGGGTATGCGAAGAATGTCCATGTCTGTAATGTCTGCAAGTCTTGTAACTCCAATATCGCTTGAAACTGGAAGGATTGTATCAAGAGTTTCCTGTACAGTTTTCGTCCTTGATGTTACTTTTCCCTTTAGTTTCTTTTGGCTTCTGAGCAGTATTGGCTCAAGTTCCATAGAAGATTTGAATAATTTGGTATCAATATCAATTTTTCTAAAATTTGAAATATGTGTGTAAACTATAACCGAATAGAATGCAGTATAGCGAGGGTGATCAGACAGCAATAAATGATATCATTCTAAAAGCCCATACTGATCCCGAGTTTAGAATAAGGCTTTTCAAAGATACAATTACAATTTTGAATCAATTCAAAATGTCTGCCAACGCAAAATCATTGATTTTGAGTTATTTTAATGAAATCAATAGCTAACCCCGCAGTTTCCTGACATTATTCATGAACACCATATTTCATGACACAAGCCAGAGATTACAATAGAAAGGTTAGTAATGTACCCCGTTTCTGACCCACAACTAGTCATTGATAGCCATACATTAAATGTACATCTCATAGTGCACTCTCTACCGGGGCTACTTAGTCAATTTAGTCATTGACCAAGTAATAATAGCATCAGTTTGTCTCATTATAAATATTCTGGTCAAATTCGTAGAAATTCTGTGAGGTCCAACTCGAACGCGGCAACAGGCATTTTTATTTTAAAACTATCTATTAGTAAAGGCGAAATTTCTCCTATCTGTCCAATTACATTCCCATTGTAGATAATATCCGCGCTCCTACCCTTAACAAACGATAAGTTTTCTGATTGTCTTGTTTCAAATTTGGCATTAAAGCAAACTTCCATAAGTGTCTGCAGAATTGCCCTAATTTCGCTAAATGTTACTCCATTAAATGCGTTAACGCAAGACAAACTCCACTTTTCAAAATTTACTTTTTCACGGCCGAAAATTGGTCCGATTTCAAATAGTTTTTGTGGATATTCTTCATGTATATTTTTCGACAATGAAAATAGTAAGGATGGTAATAGTGACTGTCGCAAGATATCATGTTCATCACTCTTTGAGTCGTTTACTGTAAAAAAATTCGGTTTATCTAGATTCATTTTCTTGAAATGAGTGTCTTTATTAGTTAAAATGAAGTTGATATTTTCAATTAATCCCATACCAATCATTGCCTGTCGAATCTTGTCAAAAAAATAATTTTGCCTACTCTTGTTACCATAAAGTCTGGATTCTGGTAAGGAAGGTTCTATATTATAAAGCCCATAACCGATTGCTACTTCCTCAACAATATCAATTGGACCAAAAATATCGATTCTATAGCTTGGAATCACACAATTAATACTATTTGAGTCATTAGATGTTGCATCCAATCTACTTTTTTGAAGACACCCTATCAATTCCTCGTTTGATAATGTCAGACCAAGTGCCTTGTTGATGTAATCTGTTTTGATGTTCGATAAAGTAGTATTCAAGTTTGCGTTAAAGGTATCCTGAGAATCACCTTGTTGCCTAATCACGGATTCTAACTTAAATCCAATATCTGCCAATGTAACAATAATATTATCCAAGACATTGTAAACTGCTTTCTTGTCAATACCAGTCACTTCCACGAATAAATTATTAACTCCATCCTTGATTCTTGTTGATTCACTATTAATTATGGGAGGGAAAGATATCACATTTCCCTTGGAATCCTTTAACACAGGATATCGAGATTCTTTTAACAACTTTCCAAATTTCCTTCCCTGCTCAGTATTGGACAGTATTTCAGTTAATGCTAATTTTGAAGAATGATCAAGAGGAATAAAACTCTGATTCTCTACTATTGTATACTCCAATGGAAAATCTACATTATCCAAATTGTGAAATCCAATCGATGCCTTTGACCTTTTTCTTCCTAGTCCATTATGAAGATCTTCTTGCATAGAAACAATTTGCTTAATGGTATTGTTACTTAATTTATGATCTTTAGCTACTATCCCTACAATGAATGGTCGAATCTCTGAAACAGAAGGGTCCACATTGATGAAATTCTTATTATTCTCATATACTTCAAATTTTGGTATTCCCATTTCCTTTCCTAGCAATCCTTTGAGGGCCCTGGAAATTCCATAAAAAGTAGAAAAATCTGGACGGTTTGGACTGTATTCTAATCTAATACTTTTATCATCTTGGTGCTCTAAATCCAGTCCTATAAATGGCAGCATGTTTAAGATATATTCTACATCGTAATCAGAAAAAATCCTCTTGATGTCCTCTATCGGGAATTCTACAACTGGCATATTGGTTGCTTCCTTAACCACGATAGCTTATTATCATAAAGTTCTCGAACATCATCTAATCCATATCTTATCATTGCAATTCGTTCAAGTCCTCCTCCCCAAGCAAGTACATTATTTGTTATTCCAACTGATTGAGTTACCTCAGGCCGAAACATTCCCATACCAAATAATTCAATCCACTTTCCAAGTTTATCTATATAGACCATTGATTGTAAAGATGGTTCTGTATATGGAAAATATGTAGGCCAAAACTTTACTTTGTCCAATCCAAGCTTTGAATAAAATTGCTTCTGAAGACCCATTAAATCTCTCAAGTTTACCGTTTCACCAATTACTACTCCCTCTATCTGATGAAATTCCATTAGATGTTTATAAGACATTTTTTCATTTCTGAAAACTCGTCCTATTGAAAAAATTCTTCCTTCACTCAACTTGTTTTCTGAAAGGTATTTTACAGTAACCGGAGTTGTATGCGTCCGGAGAACTGTTTGTTTTGATTTTTCAATGTCCCAATCATAATTCCATTCTTTCGTGTGAAAGTTTGATACCTTTTTACTAATAACGGGATCTATGTTTTCATCAGTCAAGTCTGATATATAGAATGTATCTTGCATATCCCTTGCAGGATGATCTTGTGGTGTAAATAGGACATCAAAATTCCAAAAACATGATTGAATAGTTGAGCCTTCAATTTCAGAAAATCCCATTGATACAAAAATTTCTCTAATTTCATTAATAATATCTGTAAGTGGATGAGTCCTTCCTATGCTGTAAGAACGAACCGGAGAAGATACATCTATTTCTGTAAATTTTTCATTTTTCCATTTTCCACTATTTAATATTTCAGCTGTGATTGTACCTATTCCTTCTTGTTCATCCTTATTAATGGTCGGTACTACTTTTTTTCCTTCACTAGTTAGAGAGATATTAAAAGACTTTTCAATAGTTTCTCTTAGATATCCTGGACGTTTTTTTAAAAGACTAAATCCTTGCAATTCCTGATCATTTAACTCTGAAAGTTTCATCCTCTTTTGTTTTGAGATCCTATCCAAAAGAGTCTCCTCGTCTGAAAGTTTTTCTGAATTTTCTGTTAGACTCAAAGAATCTGCAGCTTTTGTCAACCAGCCATTTCGAAGAGCATTCTTTATTCCAACTCCAAATTCAATATTTGATAAGTTTGAAATTTTGGCAAGATCACCAATTGTAACATTTTTTTTGCCTTTACTCCCTATAGAGTCAACTATTCTTCTTTCTGGTAATGTTAAACTGACTGAATTCTGTGTCTTATTATTTGAAGAATCATCTTTTGATTCTTCTGATACTAGTTGAACAATTGAATCTTTGTTGATGGACACCGACACCAATCCTTTATACTTTAACCATTCAATTCCACGTCTTACATTATCCATTGAAAGGTCTGTGTTTGATGCTAATGTATCAATATCAATTTTATCATGTTTTACAAGTGAAAGTAGAATTTTTTTCTCTATTTTATGCAAGTTTAATTCCTTCATTTAAATATGGATCAGACATTGATGGAATACTTTTTAAACGTTTAAAGCTCTCGAATCAATGTATATATAATAAAATGAGTGATTCATCTAAAGAGGATTATTCTGACGATTTTGAAGTAACCCCATGGAAAGTAGAGGGATCTGTAGATTATGCTAGACTGGTAAAAAAATTTGGAACACAGGAAATCACAGAGGAATTACTCGAAAGGATCAAGTCATTTACAGGTGAATTACATCCATTACTTGAACACAAATTCTTTTTCTCTCACAGAGATCTCGATTGGATTCTAAATAAGTATGAAAACAATGAAAAGTTTTACTTGTATACTGGAAGGGGACCATCTGGAATGGTACATCTTGGTCATCTGATGCCTTGGTTTTTTACCAAATACTTGCAAGATAAATTTGATTCCAACCTTTTGTTTCAGATTACCGACGATGAAAAATTTTTGTTCGGAAACAAGACTATGGAAGAAATCAACAAGAATGTGTATGAGAACATCCTTGACATTATTGCAATAGGTTTCAATAAGAGTAAAACCAAGATAATCGTCAATTCTAAACACATAAAACATCTTTATTCAACTTCACTAGAAATAGCCAAACGGATCACATTTTCAACTGCAAAAAGTATCTTTGGCTTTACCAATTCAACCAATATTGGCATGATAGGATTTCCTCCAATTCAAGGAGTGCCCTGTTTTCTTCCTTCAATAATAGAAGGTAAACCTACACCCGTTCTCATACCTGCCGCAATAGATCAAGATCCCTATTGGAGACTTACTCGAGATATTGCTGAAAAAATTGGTTTTTGTAAACCTGCCCAAATCCATAGTAAATTCTTGCCTAGTCTACAAACCGTCGGCAAGATGTCATCATCAGATCCTGAAACAGCCATTTTCACTACAGATAATTTAGACGTCATCGAAAAGAAAATATCTAATACATTCACTGGAGGTCAACCAACAACTGCACTTCAGAAAAAATTGGGCGGAAATCCTGGAATATGTTCTGTTTTTTCATATCTCAAATATATGTTTGATACACCGTATGAGTCCAACGAAAGGGAACTAAGATGTAGGAGTGGAAATCTTCTTTGTGGAGAGTGCAAACATGATTTATCAAACCACTCAACTTCATTTATATCATTGTTTCAGGAAAAAAGGGAAAGAGCAAAAGATCTAGTTTCAGATTTCATGTACAGTGAGGATAGATGAGTGTTTGGATAAAGTCACAAGATTTGAATGTCTTGATTCATATGAAACTGAAAAATTAGGAAGTATGTTGTTACCAGATAAAGATAGCGTACATTTTGTCATCGAGGTAATAAAAATTGTAGATAACGAAGTTGTTCTAATGTTAAAAGATAAATCATGTCATGCTGTTCTTATGAAAGATAACATTAATGCAGTAAAATTGAGGGAATTTGTTAGGGAATTAATTTTAGGCCCCATGGTAGTCTTGGAGACATTTGGTCAGGAAAATATGCTAAACGTTGTACACAAGGTCTCATAGTATCGTTTGTTAAAGTTAACACTTGCTCGAATCAAGTTTCTAATATAAAGTTAATTTGTTTCCGTTTATGTCTATTTCGCCTTCACGTATTCTTGTTGATGATATCACCTTACCTTCTTTGTCCTCGACCAAAGGAACAAGTATCATCTCTAGCTGTGGCATACCTTTTGACTCTCTTAACTTATTAATCTTGACACAGTTTTCTAATGATGATTCAGTGGTAATGATAGCCTGTACATCTCGTGTCAATACTGTGGGCCCGTAGAAATCATCAAGTTGATAAAGAGAATAGTTCGATTTTTTGAAATTCTTATCAATAAATTTCTTTAAATTTTCCTCTCTAATGCGATAATTGTTAATAATTTTCTTTTGTTTTCGAGTTGCAAAACTGTCACTGCTAACTCCGATTATTACCCGTTGACCAACTTCAAATGCTTTTAGTAAAAGCATGTAATGGCCTTTGTGCAATATGTCAAACGTACCGCCAGTAGCTACAATGTCAAACATCAAGATTCATTTTTCAAAGTTGCTTTTGAGGTGAATTACTGGCCTTTCTGGAATATTTTCACGCATTGCGGTGGACATACATTTTCACATGCCATACAGAAAATGCAATCTTTTTCTCTTATCATGAAAGGCTTTTTCTCTGATGCAGGATGTCCTGGGGTATCCAGCCACTCATAGACATTTACGGGACAGGCTTCAATACAAGCACCATCAGCAACACAAATATCAAAATCCACTGTAACTTCGGTTCCCCAGATACCTAATTGCCCTGGCGCGTCAACCGGACCCCAAACCTTAATTCCTTGGAAAGAT
>Ga0207643_10000509_pt1 | contig 24852 bp, 24 predicted proteins | sample KBSMisM62_FD_184313 | JGI IMG/M metagenome (GOLD analysis project Ga0207643, IMG submission 184313) | Miscanthus rhizosphere microbial communities from Kellogg Biological Station, Michigan, USA - KBS Miscanthus M6-2 (SPAdes) (version 2) | ecosystem: Host-associated > Plants > Roots >...
GGGGTGGGGGCTCAGCCCCAGTTGCCGCCGTCGAGCGTCATGGCCGGGTCACCTCCGTTGGGTCCGGGCGGGTGCGGGTCTCGGGGTGGGGGCTCAGCCCCAGTTGCCGCCGTCGAGCGTCATGGCCGGGGTCACCTCCGTTCGATCCGGTCGGGTGTGGGTGTCGGGGTGGGGGGTCAGCCCCAGTTGCCGCCGTCGCGACGCACGCCGACCACCCCCTCACCACAGCGGGAGGGGGTGGGGCAATGGGATGGGCGTGGCCTGGTACTCACTGCGCACACCCCCTCTCTCGGGGAGGCGTTCTCGACGAGAACGCGAGGAAGAGGAGGCGTACGCGACGTCGCCGCCCCGTACGGTCGAACTCAGCCTAGATTTACGCCCGTTCGGCGGTACACCGCCGTCGGGCGCAACTCTTCGTAAGTTGAGTCAAAAGGCAGCTACTGAGCGCTTTGTCAACTCACCGCAGGTGATGGAGACGACAGGAAGCGGCGACCAGCGCCGCTCAGCGACAGGGCGGCGGCGACGCCGAGCACGCCGGCGACACCGATGACCACGCCCGGAGAGGTCAGCTCGGCGCACGCGCCGGCCAGCGCGATGCTGATGCCCTGCCCGGCGACCAGGCCGGCGGAGACCAGGCCGAACGCCTGGCCGCGTCGCTCGGCCGGCAGCGCCTGCATGAACGCGGCGTTGGCCGGCAGGTTGTAGGTGGTGCCGATCCCGGAGATCACCAGCAGCCCGACGGCGAGGGGCAGCGGCGGCGTGGTGAAGAAGAACACCAGCGGCAGGCAGCTCATCACCGCGAGCCAGCCCATCACCTCGAGCCGGGTCGCCGGGCGCACCAGCCGGGACAGCACGACGCCGCCGACCACCGAGCCGATCGGTTGGGAGGCGAGCAGCAGGCCGATCGCGGTCGAGTCACCCTTCGCGTAGGGCGCGGCGAGTCCCTCCGGCACCACCCAGAACGTGGCCAGCCAGCCGAGCAGCACCAGCCCGCGCAGCCGCGGGTCGCCGAAGACGACCTTGGCCCCGGTCTTCATCCGCTCCCAGCTGTTGCCGAGCTGGACGCTCGCGATCGCCCCGTGCACCCGCACGCCGAACCGGACCAGGGCGGCGGAGACCAGGAACGACAGCGCGTTCACCAGCAGGGCGTCGCGGGGGCCGATCAGCCGGATCAGCGCGCCGCCGGCAGCGAAGCCGACCACCTGGGCGGCCTGGATGGTGAGCTGGTTCATCGCGGAGGCCAGCACGTACCGGTCGTCCGGCAGCACGTCGACCAGCAGCGACGCCCGCGCGGACAGGAACGGCGACTCGGCCAGGATGACCACGAACAGCAGCGCCGCCAGGGCGATCAACGGCATCCCCGGCACGGCCATGAGCGCGACCAGCACGGCGCTGGTCAGCTGGCAGCTGACCATCACCGCGCGGCGGGGGAGGCGGTCGGCCAACCCGCCCAGCAGCGGACCGCCCACCAGCCACGGCAGGTAGGTCACCGCGTAGACCAGCGCGGTCAGGAACGCGGAGCCGGTCTCGGAGAAGACCAGCGTGGCGATCGCGACGCGGGCCAGCTGGTCGCCGGTCAGCGAGATCGCCTGGGCAATGAACAGGGCGGTGAACTGGCGTTCGGAGAACAGCGATCGGTAGGTGGCCGGCTCGGCCGGCAAGCCGCGCTTGCTCTCCTCCACGGTCACCGGCTCACCACCCTCCTCGACTCTCCTGGCCCAGTCTGATGCAGATCGTCATCTGAGCGAAGAGCCTAAGGGATGTCTGTTCGTTGGGGCAGAGTGGTTTCACCCGAACGGCCCGCTCGATTCACGAACTGTAGTCGGCCACGCGGCGCACGATCAGGTCGACGATGTCGCGCGCCGCGGCCTCGACCGCTGTCTCGACCCAGGCCCCCGGCGTCGCAGGGGTGACGACCGTCGCACCGCGAGTGTCGTCGTCCGAGCAGTCGACCGTGATCGTCGCCGGTCGCGTGCGCAGCAGGTCGGGCCGGAGCACGGCGGTGACCGCGACCGCGTCGTGCACGGCCAGGGTGGCGACTCCGGTCTTCTGCCGTTGCCGTTCGGCCTCCGGACGGAGCATCGCGGCCGCCGCCTGTCCGGCCGCCCCACCAGCGGCCAGCGACTGCAGGTCCGCCTCGGTGAACGGAACCGTCAGCGTCAGGTCGAGCCCGATCATCGTGGTCGGCACCGGCCGGTCGAGGCCGGGGTCGGTGAGCACCCGGTACGCCGCCTCCGGGTCGGACCAGACGTTGAACTCGGCCGCCGCGGTGCTGTTGCCGCCCGCCGCCGAGCCGCCCATGATCACCACCCGGCCGAGCGTCGCCGCCACCTCCGGATGCACCGCGTAGAGCAGCGCGATGTTGGTCAGCGGGCCGATCGCGACCAGCGTGACCGGCTCGGGTGAACCGCCGATCGCGTCGGCGAGCAGGTCGATCGCCGGCCGCGGGTCCGGCTCGGCCGCGGGCTCCGGCAGCGTCGCCCGGTTCACCCCGTCCTCGCCGTGCACCTGCTCGGCCCGGCCGGGCGAGGTGCGCACCAGCGGGCGGCCGGCGCCGGCGGCGACCGGCACGTCGGACCGGCCGGCGAGGGCGAGCAGCCGGCCGGCGTTGCGGGTGGTGTGCTCGAGCGTGACGTTCCCGGCCACCGTGCTCACGCCGAGCAGCCGCAGCTCGGGGCTGGCGCAGGCCAGCAGCAGCGCGACGGCGTCGTCGATGCCGGGGTCGCAGTCGATGACGATCGGGACGGGGCTTTCCACCGGGTCGGTCACCGGTCCTCCAGGCTGTCCAGGTCGGCGGGTCGGGGCAGGGACGGCTGGGCTCCGGACCGGCTGGCCGCGACCGCGCCGGCCAGACAGGCCCGGCGCAGCGCGGCGTCCCGGCCCAGCCCGGCCAGCAGGCTTACCACCAACGCACCGGTGAACGCGTCGCCCGCGCCGGTGCCGTCGACCGCGGCCACCGGCGGCGACCCGGCCCTGGCCACCTCCCGACCGCCGGCCCGCAGCACCGCGCCATCCGCGCCGGCGGTCACCGCGACCAGCGCGGCCCGGTCGAGCCCCGGCACCGCGGCGAACTCGGCCCGGTTGGCGACGACGAGGTCGGCCCGGTCGAGCACCTCGGCCGGCACCGTGGCCGGCGGCGCCGTGTTGAGGCAGAACAGCGCGCCGCGCGGGGTCGCCGCGGCCGCGGCCGCCACCGCGTCCATCGGCACCTCCAGCTGGCAGAGCACCGCGTCGGCGCCGGCCAGCCGGCCGGGATCGACCGCGAGCCGGGCATTCGCGCCCGGCACCACGACGATCGTGTTCTCGCCCGCGTCGTCGACCGTGATGAGCGCCACGCCGGTCGGCCCGTCCACCCGGCGCACGCCGGTCAGGTCGACCCCGTCGGCCTCGAGCAGGGCGAGCGCCTCGCCGGCCGCCTCGTCGGCGCCGACCGCGGCGAGAAGCGCCACGTCAGCGCCGAGTCGGCGGGCGGCCAGGGCCTGGTTCGCGCCCTTGCCGCCGGGCACCCGCCGGTAGTCGGTGGCCGTGGTCGTGTCGCCGCCGGCCGGCAGCCGGCGTACCCGAGCGACCAGGTCGAGGTTCACGCTCCCGACGACGACGAGCCGCATGCCGCGACACCCTGCCAGAGAATTTGACAGGATCAGTGACGTGTTCACGACTCGGCCGGTCCTCTCCGGGACGTACGGGATGGTTGCGACAACCCACTGGTTGGCTACCGCGGCCGGCATGGCGGTGCTCGAATCGGGCGGCACCGCGGCCGACGCCGCCGCGGCCGCCGGGTTCGCACTGCACGTGGTCGAGCCGCACCTGAACGGGCCCGGCGGCGACATGCCGCTGATCGTGGGCAAGGCCGGCGACCCGGAGCCGGCGGTGCTGTGCGGGCAGGGCCCGCTGCCGGCCGCCGCGTCCACGGCCCGGCTCCGGGACGAGCTCGGGCTGACGGTCGTGCCCGGCACCGGTCCGCTGGCCGCTACCGTGCCCGGCGCGTTCGGCGCCTGGATCGAGCTGTTGCGGGCGCACGGCCGGCTGCCGCTGCGCGACGTGCTGTCGTACGCGATCGGCTACGCGGCGGACGGGCACCCGGTGCACCCGCGGGTGGCGGGCACGATCGCCTACTGCGAGCCGCTGTTCCGGGACCACTGGCCCACCTCCGCCGACCGCTGGCTGCCGGCGCCGGCGCCAGGCGAGCGGCTGCGCCAGCCGGCGCTGGCCGAGACCTACCGGCGGCTGCTGGCCGAGGCGGAGGCGGCCGGGGCCGACCGCGAGGCGCAGCTCGAGGGGGCCCGCCGGGCCTGGTACGAGGGGTTCGTCGCGGAGGCGATCGACACGTTCTCCGCCAAGGCGTGGATGGACGACTCCGGCAGCCCGCATGCCGGCCTGCTCACCGGCGACGACCTGGCCGGCTGGCGGGCGACCTGGGAGCGGCCGGTCACCCTGGACTGGCGCGGGCTGACCGTGGCGAAGCCGTCCGCCTGGAGCCAGGGGCCGGTGCTGCTGCAGCAGCTGGCCCTGCTCGGCGACGGCGACCTGCCGGCCGCGGGCAGCGCTGAGCTGATCCACCGGGTGGTCGAGGGAGCCAAGCTGGCGTTCGCCGACCGCGAGGCCTACTACGGCGACGTCCCGGACGTCCCGCTGGCCGACCTGCTCTCGCCGGCCTACACCGACGCGCGCCGGGCGCTGATCGGCGCCGAGGCGGCCGGCGGGATGCGCCCGGGCGCGCCCGGCGGGCGCACGCCGGTGCTGCCGCCGTACCGGACCACGTTCGAGGACTTCTCCGCCGCCGGCACGGGGGAGCCGACCCTGGCCGAGCCGGACCGCGGCGACACCTGCCACGTCGACGTGGTCGACCGGTGGGGGACGATGGTCTCCGCGACCCCGTCCGGCGGCTGGCTGCAGAGCGCGCCGACGATCCCGGAGCTCGGCTTCTGCCTCGGCACCCGCGGGCAGATGACCTGGCTCGAGGAGGGACTGCCGTCGACGCTGCGGCCGTCCCGCCGGCCGCGGACCACGCTGTCGCCGACGATGGTGGTGCGCGACGGTGAGCCGGTGATGGCCTGCGGCACGCCCGGCGGCGACCAGCAGGACCAGTGGCAGCTGTGCTTCCTGCTCGCGCATGTCGTCGGCGGCCTCGACCTACAGGCGGCGATCGACGCGCCGGCCTGGCACATCACCTCGTTCCCGTCCTCGTTCGCGCCGCGGCTGGCGGTGCCCGGTGAGGTCGTGGTCGAGGACCGGGTCGGCCCGGACGTGGTCGCCGAGCTGGAGCGGCGCGGCCACCGGGTCACGGTCCTGGACGGCTGGTCGCTGGGACGGCTGTCCGCGGTGACCCGCGACCCGACGACCGGCGTCCTGTACGCCGCCGCCAACGCCCGCGGGATGCAGGGGTACGCCGCGGGTCGCTGAGTCTGGCGACGGTCCGCATCCGCACGGACACTGGCAACCGTGGCGGACGTGCTCAGTTCCGGGCCGGAGCCAGGCGGCCCGTCGCGTCCCCGCCGGCGCTGGACCACCCCGCTGGCCGGTGTGCTGGCCGCCGTGGTCGCCGCGTACCTGGCCCTGCACGCGGGCGGCGGGACGGTGAAGGACCCGCGGGCCGCCGAGCCCACGCCGTCCCCGACCGGCCTCACCCCCGCCCCGGCCACCTACCGGCTGCGCGGCGACCCAGGACCCGGACCGGCCGGCGTGCGGATCCTCGTCGGCGGCCGGCGGCCGGCCGTGCTCGACGCCGGCACCGGCCGGCTGGCACCGCTGCCGATCCACATCGGCCCGGTCGACGTGGCCGAGCTCGACCACGCCGGCGGGACCACGACCGTGGTGCTGCACAACCCCTACCGGCTGCGGTCCCGGGCCGTGGCGGTCGACCGGAGCGGCAGGGCGGTCGCGGTGGGACAGGTGCTCGACGTCCTCCCGCTGCGGGACGGGAGCGTGCTGGCCGAGAACTGCGGCGACCCCGACGGCACCGGCCCGTGCACGCTGACCGGGTACGCGCCCGCCGGCACCGTGCTCTGGCGGCGGGTCGAGCCGCGCCCGGTCGACCTGGTCCGCGACACCCCGTACGGGCTGCTGGTCCGGACCTTCGACGGCCCGCGAGGCGGGGTGGCCCAGCTGGAGGACCCGCGGTCGGGAGCTGCCTACCGGGTGATCGGGCGGGCGACCGGGGTGCTCGGCGCCGACGACCGGCAGGTGGTGTTCGCGCCGGCGTCCTGCGCGACCGGGTGCGACCTGGTGCTCGCCGACCTCGACACCGGCTCGTCCCGCTTCCTGCCGGAGAACCCGGGCTCGCCCACCGTGGCCGCGTTCTCCCGGGACGGTCGCCGGGTGGCGATCGGGTACGCCGGCATGCTGCCGGACGACCGCAGCGCGGAACCGCGGCGGGACGGCTACGTGGTGGTGATCGACCAGCACCGGTCCGACGCCGGGCAGCTCGTGCCGGAGGTGACCACCGGTCCGGCCAGCGCGGCGCTGCCGGTGTGGTCCCCGGACGGCCAGTTGCTGCTCGCGGTGCCGACCGACGGCTCCGGCTCCGGCCGGGTGGTCGCCTGGCGGCCGGGCGCGCCCAGGGTGACGCTCCTGCCGGTCGGCCTGACCGGCTTCTACGGCCTGCCCGGCCAGGCCGCCGCGCTCAGCTGACCTGCTCCGGCGCGGGGTCGTAGCCCCAGCTGTCGGAGATCCGCACCGCGATCACCGCGGCGTCGTCGGTGCGCGGGCCGGTGAGCAGCTCGTCCAGCAGCCGGTCGCACAGCCTCGCGACGCCGAGGACCGGGTCGTGGCCGGCGACGAGCGCGCAGAGCCGGGCGACGCCGGCGTCCACGTCGGTCTCCCGGTCCTCGACCAGCCCGTCGGTGTAGAGGATCAGCGTCGAGCCGCGCGCGATGAACGCGCTGCCGTCCGGCCGGCCGCCCTCCGACGAGCCGCCCGGGGCTCCGATGAGCACGGACTTGCCGCCGTCGAGCACCTCGACCGCGCCGTCGCGGCGCTGCACCACCGGCGGCAGGTGCCCGGCGTTGGCATACCGCAGCAGCGCGCCGCCCTCGACCGGCAGCAGCCGCCCGTACACGCAGGTCGCCAGCTGGGCCATGCCGAGGCCCTGCACCAGCCGGTCCAGCCGCTCGAGCACCTCGGACGGTCGGTGCCCCTCCCACGCGTACGACCGGAGCACCGAGCGGAGCTGGCCCATCGCGGCCGCGGCGATGAGGTCGTGCCCCATCACGTCGCCGACCGCGACGCCGACCGAGCCGTCGGGCAGCGGCAGCACGTCGTACCAGTCGCCGCCGACGTCGGCCCGCTCGGAGCCGGCGAAGTAGTGCGCGGAGATCTCCAGCCCGGCCACCGGCGGCACCCGCGGCAGCATGCTGCGCTGCAGCGCGACCGCGACCTCGTGCTCCTTGCCGAACAGCTGGGCGTTGTCGACGGCCAGCCCGGCCCGCCGGCCGATGTCGACCGCCATCGACAGGTCCTCCTCGTCGTACCGGCGGTCGGTCCGGGTCAGGCCGAGCGACAGCGCGCCGAGCACCCGGCTGCGCGCCCGCAGCGGCACGACCATGCCCGAGGTCACGCCGACCTCGCGCAGCAGCGCCAGCCGCTCGGGCGGCCCGGCCAGCTCGGCCAGCCGGTCGTCGTCGAGCTCGGAGTACAGCTGCGGCTGGCCGGCGGCGAGCACGGCGGCGACCACGCCGCCGCGCACGCCCGCGGTCGGCGGCACCGCCCGCAGCGCGGCCACCCGGCCCGGGTCCTTGTGCGCGACCGCGACCCGGCGCACGCCGCCCTTCGGTTCGGCCAGGTCGACCGCGCACCAGTCGGCGAACGCCGGCACCAGCTCGGCGGCCATCCGGTGCAGTGCCTCGCCGGCGTCGAGGGTGGTCGACAGCGCCGCGCTCACTCCGGCCAGGACGGCCAGCCGGCCCTGCGCCCGCTCAGTGGCCCGGTATGCCTCCTCGCGCTCGGCCTCCGCCTGCACCCTGGCGGTGACGTCGGCCTGCACGCCGACGAAGTTGGTCAGCCGGCCCGCCCCGTCGAACACCGGGGACATCGACACCTCGTTCCAGAACGCGGTGCCGTCCTTGCGGTAGTTGACCAGCGTGACGGTGATCGACTGGTGCGTGTCCAGCGCCTCCCGCATCGCCCGCACCGTCTCCCGGTCGGTCGCCGCTCCCTGCAGGAACCGGCAGTTCCGACCGGTCGCCTCGTCGAAGCCGTAGCCGGTGATGCGGGTGAACGCCGGGTTGACCCAGACCAGCGGGTTGTCCGGAAGGCCGGGGTCGCTGATCGTGAACGAGACGTCGGTGGCGAGCACGGCGCGGTCGCGCAGGCCGGACAGCACGTCCTCGACCGCTCGGCTGCCGGCGGAGGCGTCGGCGAGCCGGAAGAAGACGACGAGCGCCCGGTCGGACAGCCCGGGGGCGTCGGTGAGCGGGAAGCCGGTCACCCACAGCGGCTCACCGGCCCGGACCACGCCGGAGTCGCGGGCGGCGGTGACCGACTCGCCGGCCACCGGCTTGCCCGACGCGATGCGGGACAGCGACGAACCGGCGTCGGACAGGCTCAGGCCGTCCGAGTCGCGCAGCCCGGCGAGTCGCGACCACTCGTCGATCTTCACCGGCAGCCCGACGTCCGGCGCCATGAGGATGGCCTGCCGGTTCGCGTACGTGACCTCGCTGCGATTGAGGTCGACCAGCAACATCGCCGCCGGGGAGTCGTGCAGCACCCGCGGCAGCAGCTCGACGAGGGCGGGCGTGGTCCCCCCCGAAACCGCGGTGTCCGCCAACGAGCGCCGCCCTTCCAGTGCTTCCTGCCGGGTTCCGATCGGATCCAAGGCTAGTGCCCGTGCCCGGGCGTAGCCCAGTCCCGATGAGCACAGCCGATCACGGTCCGTCGACCTCCGCGTGCCGGTCCAGGAACGCGTACACCTCGGTGAGGTCGACGCCGCCGAAGGCGCCGGGCGGCACCGCGGCGAGCACGTGCGACTGGGCCCGCGGCGACGGCCACGCCATCCGGGCCCAGCGCCGGGCCAGCGGCGGCGGCGGGTCGGTGCAGCACGACGGGTCCGGGCAGCGCGACTCGGTGCGGTCCTGGGTGTCCCGCCCGCGGAACCAGCGCGACTCCACGTACGGCACGCCGACCGTGACCGCGAACGAGCCGCCCGGCTGCACGACCTGCTGGGTCCAGCAGAAGTACGTCCCCTGCGGGGTGTCGGTGTACTGCTGGTGGCCCGGGTAGTGCTCGACCGAGAACACCCGCCGGGCGGCCCAGAACCGGCACGCCGTCTGTCCCTCGATCGCCCCGTCGAGGTCGGCCGGGAACACCAGCCCGTCGTTCTCGTACGCCTTGTAGATCCGGCCGGCCTCGTCGGTGCGGAGGAAGTGCACCGGCAGGTCGAGGTGCCGGGTCGCCACGTTGGTGAACCGGTGCGCGGCCATCTCGTCGGACACGCCGAACACGTCCCGAGCGTCCTCCACCGACAGCGCCCGGTCCGCCTTGGCCCGCGCCAGCAGCGGGACCAGCGCCTGTTCCGGCATGAGCACGGCGGCGGCGAAGTAGTTGGCCTCGGTGCGCTGGCGCAGGTGCTCGGCGAAGTCGGCCGGCTCGCCGTGCCGGAGCAGGAAGTGGCCCAGCGCCTGCAGCAGCACGCTGCGGGTGTCGTGGCCGCCGGTCCAGCTGCCCTGGGCCAGGTAGATCCGCCGGTTGCGCAGGTCGGCCACCGACCGGGTCGACGGCGGCAGGTCCTTGACGTACCGCAGGCTGAAGTCGCAGTGTGCGGCGATGTCGAGGAGCACGCGCTGGGTCAGCGCACCGGTGCCGGGATAGCCGCCTGCCTCGAGCGTCTCCGCGGCCAGCCGCTCGATGTCGGCGAAGTAGTTGTCGCTGGCCCGCATGTCGGCCCGCAGCTCCCGATTGGCCGCGCGGGCCTCCTCCGGCGTCGCCACCACCCGCTCCGACTTGCGGCGCAGCTCCTCGTACAGGCCGACGAGGTGCTCGAGGACGACGGTCGGCAGCCGGGCGGTGGCCCGCAGCGGCGGCAGGGTGAGCGCGGCGTAGAGCGGATCGGCCTGGGCCCGCTCCAGGGCCAGCTCCAGCGCGGCCCGCTGGCTCGGCGGCTCCGGCCGGAGCAGCTGCTCGACGGGCACGCCGAGCCCGCTCGCCAGCGCGCCGAGCAGCCGCAGCGTCGGCTCCCGGCGCCCGTTCTCCACCTGGGACAGGTGCGGCGCCGAGCTGCCGGCGGCCTCGGCCAGCTGGGCCAGGGTCAGCCCGCGCTCCTGCCGCTCGTGCTTGATCCGCTGGCCGACCACCCGCGCGTCGAGCGGCGGTCGGTCCGGCTCAGATGTGACCGACATCCGTCGACTTCTTTCCGATCGCGAAACATCGCCTCTTCTTTCGCGCCTGGAGCCTAGAGGTCGCGGGGTGCCGGTCACAAGACTCGACGGCAACGCGACCCGATCTCAGGAGGCGGTCATGGGACGTCAGTGCCCCGGCGAACTGTTCGACGGAACCCCTTGCAACTCCTACCAGTACGCCTGCCGGTCCTGCGACACCCACGGTTGCCGTGGTGACGGCTGCGAGTGGCAGGCCTTCGAGGGTGCCGACTGCGACCGGTGCGGGGACGCGGTGGTCCGGGTGCTGGCCGCGGCGGCCTGAGAGGGGCGAAAGATGTCGATCAAGGAAAACCCTCAGGGGGCTCCGACCCCCGAGTGCCCCCCGGAAGGGTGGACGGCTGCCGCCGAGCTGGAGCAAGCCTGGCGGGCCGACCCGCGGTGGTCCGGCGTCGTCCGGCCGTACACGGGTGAGGACGTGCTGCGGCTGCGCGGCACGGTCCAGGAGGAGCACACGCTGGCCCGGCTCGGCGCGGAGCGGCTGTGGACGCTGCTGCACGAGCGCGACTACGTCCCGGCGCTGGGTGCGCTCACCGGCGGCCAGGCCGTGCAGAGCGTGAAGGCCGGCCTCGAGGCGATCTACCTGTCCGGCTGGCAGGTCGCCGCGGACGCCAACTCCGCCGGGCAGACCTACCCGGACCAGTCGCTGTACCCCGTCGACTCGGTGCCGAAGGTGGTCCGCAGGATCAACAACGCGCTGCTGCGCGCCGACCGGATCGAGCACAGCGAGGGCCGGCACGACCGCTACTGGCTGGCTCCGATCGTCGCCGACGCGGAGGCCGGCTTCGGCGGCCCGCTCAACGCGTACGAGCTGATGAGCGCGATGATCGCGGCCGGCGCGGCGGGCGTGCACTGGGAGGACCAGCTCGCCAGCGAGAAGAAGTGCGGCCACCTCGGCGGCAAGGTCCTCATCCCGATCAAGCAGCACATCCGGACGCTCATCGCGGCCAGGCTGGCCGCCGACGTGGCCGGGGTGCCGACCATCGTGGTCGCCCGGACCGACGCACTCGCCGCGACGCTGGTGACCAGCGACGTGGACGAGCGGGACCACCGGCCGTTGCTGACCGGGGAGCGGACCGCGGAGGGCTACCACCGGGTCCGCGCCGGGCTCGAGGCCGCGATCACCCGGGGGCAGGCCTACGCGCCGTACGCGGACCTGATCTGGTGCGAGACCTCGACACCGGACCTCGGCCAGGCCAAGGAGTTCGCCGAGGCGATCCACGCCCGGTTCCCGGACAAGCTGCTGGCCTACAACTGCTCGCCGTCGTTCAACTGGCGCCGGTACCTCGACGACTCCGACATCGCCCGGTTCCAGCGCGAGCTCGGCGCGATGGGGTACGCGTTCCAGTTCATCACGCTGGCCGGCTTCCACGCGCTGAACTACTCGATGTTCGACCTGGCCGCCGGCTACGCGGCCGAGGGCATGCCGGCGTACGTCCGGCTGCAGGAGGCGGAGTTCGCCGCCGAGGCCGCCGGCTACACCGCGACCCGGCACCAGCGCGAGGTCGGCACCGGCTGGTTCGACCTCGTCTCCACCGTCATCGACCCCGAGTCGTCGACGACGGCGCTGGCCGGCTCGACCGAGGCCGCGCAGTTCGCCGCCGCCCACTGATCGCCGCGAGCCGCCCCGGGGAGCAGTGCTTCGGGGGTGCCTCCTCCCCGGGCGGCCCGCGGTCCGCGGCCGGAATTCCCGTTGTCCGGCAACCGTTGTGAAAGCGTGCTGTTCTCCCGTACCAAGACCCAGCTCCCGACCGCCGAGACGGCGCTGCCGGGGCGTTCCGACTACCCGTTCGACGTGCCGGAGACCCACGTGGTCACCGGCAACCGCATCGTGCCGCCCTTCCCCGAGGGACTGGCCACCGCCGTGTTCGCGCTCGGCTGCTTCTGGGGCGAGGAGAAGGCCTTCTGGCAGGTCGACGGCGTCTGGTCGACCGCGGTCGGCTACACCGGCGGGATCACTCCCTACCCGACGTACGAGGAGGTCTGCTCCGGGCTGACCGGGCACGCCGAGGCGGTGCTGGTCGTCTACGACCCCGAGAAGGTCTCGTACGAGCAGCTGCTGCAGGTGTTCTGGGAGGCGCACGACCCGACCCAGGGGATGCGCCAGGGCAATGACGTCGGCACGCAATACCGGTCGGCGATCTACTACGCCGACGACGAGCAGAAGAAGGCCGCCGAGGCGTCCCGCGACGCGTTCCAGCAGAAGCTGTCCGAGTCCGGCTACGGCACGATCACCACGGCGATCGAGCCGGTCGGGCCCTTCTACTACGCCGAGGCCTACCACCAGCAATACCTGGTGAAGAACCCGTTCGGCTACTGCCCCGACAACGGCACCGGCGTCAGCTGCCCCGTCGGCCTGTTCGCCAAGGACGTCAAGGACGCCTAGGGAGCCTCGAGCAGCGGGCGGTAGTCGGCCCGGTAGATCCGCTCGCCGGCACGCCGCAACACCGCGTTCCGGGCCGGTGCCGGCAGACCTCGGGTGCGGTCCCGGCGGTGTGCCCGGGCCCGCACCCAGTCCGTCCGCGGCCGGCGCCGGGCGGTGAACGCGCCCAGCGCCGGTTCGACCGAGCCGTGGGCGGCCAGCTCCTCGGCCAGCACGAGCGCGTCCTCGATCGCCATCGCAGCGCCCTGCGCCATGTTCGGCGCGGTCGCGTGCGCGGCATCGCCGACCAGCACCACGCGACCCGTCGGCGGACCGGGCGGAACCGCCTCCTCGATCCAGCTCACGTACGCGCCGGCGGGGTCGGCGAGCCGGTCGAGGGCGGCCGGCACCGGCCCGGCGTACCCGCCGAACAGGTCTCGCAGGTCGCCAGCGGCGTCGCTGTCGGCGTAGCAGTAGACCTCCTTCGCGCCGACCGGGACGAGCAGGAACGACGTACCCCGGCCGAGCAGCACGGTCCAGGCCTCGACGCCCGGCAGGTCGACGACGAACCGCCAGCTGAGCTGGCCGACCCGGCGCGGCGGGGCCGGGTCGCCGAGCAGCGCCCGGGTCGTCGACCGGATCCCGTCCGCGCCGACGACCAGGTCGAGTTCGCGCCGGCTGCCGTCGGAAAGCCCGACGGTGACCGCGTCCGGGCCCGGCTCGATCGCGGTCGGCTCCAGCCCGTGGGTCACTTCGACGCCGTCGGACAGTGCCCGGTGCAGGTCCACGCGGAGCATGCCGACACACGGACCGCAGCCGTCCCAGAACGCCGGCAGATCCACGTCGGTGAGCACCCGGCCGCGGTGGTCGAGGATCCGCTGGGTGCGGATCGGGACCGCGTCGAGCCGGTCGAGGCCGAGCCGGGCCAGCGCCCGGGTCGCGTTGCCGGGCAGGTAGAGCCCGGTGCCACCGCGGTCCGGGCCGCTCGCGCGCTCCACCACCTCGACGCTGTGCCCGGCCCGGGTCAGCGCCCGGGCGGCGGCCAGACCGGCGATGCCGGCCCCGACCACGAGAATCCTCACCGCTGCCCTCCCCGGGGGAACGTTGCTGGTATGAGGGTGTCGGGCCGGGCCTGGATACACGTTGCCGAAAGGTTGGCGCGGACCCGTACGGTCGGATCATGGAGCAGGTCCGCAACGCGCCGGCGGCACTCGACGCCATCCCCCAGCCTGGCAGCCGCACCGGCTGACCAGCATCAACGACTACGACGTCAAGCTGGCCAAGTTCGAGGGCGAGTTCGTGTGGCACACCCACCCGGATACCGAGGAGTTCTTTCTCGTGCTGGCCGGGTCGATCAGCATCCGGATGCGCGACCGGGATGTCGAGCTCGGCCCGCACGACGTGTTCGTGGTCCCGCGCGGCGTGGAGCACTGCCCCGCCGCGGCGGCGTCCGCCTCGGTGCTCATGTTCGAGCCGCGCAGCACCGTCAACACCGGCGACACCGGCGGCGCCCGCACTCAACCCGTCCGCGAACTCACCTGACCGCCCGGCGATACGACGGCGATCCGGCCCGGCTCCGTTCCGGACGAGGCCACGCGGACTCGGGAACCGCTCGATGCCGCCTGACCGCGGATCTCTCCCGACGTCGATGCGCCTGCGGCCGGTAGGACGCCGTATCTGGAATGATCGCCTTAGGGACTTCTTTGACGCAGAACGGTTGGGAGGGGCGGTGAGCCGGTGACCTACCCGGCGGCAGTCGCGTCGGCGCTGAGCGGTGCGACGGTGCGCCAGCTGTCGTACTGGCGATCGGCGCGGTCCGCCGAGGGTCCCCTTCTGGCGCCCGAGCTTCACATGCCGCGCACGCGGGTGTCGTACTCCTTCCGGGACGTCGTCGCGCTCAGGACGTTCGTTTTCCTGAGATCTCGGAACGTGCCTCTTCAGCGGGTCCGCAAGGCGGTGAGAAGCCTGCGCGAGCTGGGCGAGCAGAAGCACCTGTCCGCCTACCGGCTCGTCTCGATGGGCAAGGAGGTCGTCTGGTGGCCGTCCGAGACCGTTGCCATCGATCTGACCGGGCAGCCGGCGCACCAAGTCATCGCCGAGATGCTGGACATCCTCGGTCGATTCCGGGCACAGGACGGCCACGAGGTTCTCCCACTGCTGCGGCCGGTGCCGGGAGTCGCCGTCGATCCCGAGGTTCGCGGGGGCTATCCGGTGGTCGAAGGCACTCGCGTGCCGTACGACATCGTGGCCGGACTTGTCGACGATGGTCTCGGTCCCGAGGAGATCGCAGGCTTCTATCCGTCGGTGCGATCCGCAGATGTCCGCGGCGCCTCGGAGTTCGCTCACTACGTAAACCAGCGTCGACCCGCTGCCTGAAATGCGGCTGTTACTCGACGAAGACGTACCGGTCCAATTGGTGGAGCCGCTGCGGCGCATGCTGCCGGGACACCGAGTCGACCACACGGCTGAGCTCGGCTGGAAGGGCAAGAAGGATCGCTTCCTCCTGCCGGACGCAGCCAAGCGCGGATACGACCTGCTGCTGACCAATGACAGTGCTCAACTCGACAGCGTTGAGGAGTGCCGAGCGATCCGGGACTCCGGGCTGCACCACGTGCGTTATCACCACGACACCCGACGTGGCATCGACGGGCTTTCATTGGCAATGGGTGCGGTGCTCGCAGCGATCCGCCAGGTCGCACGGGAACTCGAACAGGCCGACGGTCAGCGGCTTGTCGAGATCCAGTCGATAAGCCCAGGTACGCGGCACCGGACCGTCGATCCGCGGCGAGACCCCCGCCGTATTGGCCGAGTCGGGTCGGACATCGGCGGCGGCCCGATCGCCATTGATCGGGATGAGTTGAGTGCGAACGCCGCCGGAGGTTGGGCTCCGGGGGGCGTTCGAGGTCGGGGGCGGGACCGGATCCGAGCGGTCCCGCCCCCGACGTCTCAGTGCGCGGCCTTGAACGTGCCGACCAGGCCGTGCGTCTCGTTGCCGATGCCGGCGGAGAACCAGATCGCGTCCGTGCCGCCGGTCGTCGCGGTGCCGGGCAGCAGCGCCCAGAGCCGCTCGATCTGCACCGGCCGCCCGTTCTCGCCGCGGAGGAAGTCGCGGAAGTGCCACTTGTTCGGCTCGTACACGCCGATGTGGCCGTCGCCGAAGTTGCCGATGAGCAGCTTGCCGGTCAGCGACCCGAATCCGGCCGGGACCAGCGCGAGCCCCCACGGCGCGTTCAGCTCACCGCGGGCGGCGATCCGCTTCCAGTGCTTGCCGTCCAGGGTGAACCGGGTGACGAAGCCGAGCCCGCGGCCGTCCACGCTGCGCCCGGTCGCCGGGTCGACCTTCGCGTACGCGACGTAGACGAAGTTGCCGAGCGCCTGCACGTTGAACGGCGCGAACCCCTTCGGGATGTTGACCCCGCGGAACAGCCGCGGCGTGGTCAGCAGGTGGAACGACGAGTCGAACACGTCGATCCGCCCCTGCGCGAAGTTGGCCGCGAGCAGTTCCGGTCCGGACGGCGTGTTGATCATCGTCAGCCCGGTGTAGGAGGCGCCCGGCGGGCTCGCGACGACGACCGAGTCGGTCGCCTCGGCCGCCGGCGTCCAGGCGCTGATCGCGCCGCCGAGCGTGGCGAAGATGAACCGGGCCGTGCCGGTCCCGAGCGAGCCGGTCACCGGGAAGCCGGTCGTCGTGTTCGACACCTGCCCGGTCGGCGGCCCGCCGTGGATGGTGACCACCAGCGGGACGATCGCGGGCGGCACTGCCGGCGGCGCGCCGGAGAACAGCGACGCCGTGCCGGTGCCCTGGTTGGACGTCCACAGCGGGCTGGTCGGCAGGAACGACATGCCCCACGGGTTGACCAGGAGCGGGTCGGTCAGCGTCGCCATGCCCGGGATGTCCGAGACGATGTTGCTCTGCACGACCCGGGTACCTGAGCCCGGGCCGCTGTTGCCCCCCGATCCGGGAGCTCCCCACGCTGCTTGCGCAGACCCCACCAAGCTGATCGTGGTGAGTGCGGCAAGTGCTGCGACGGTGCGTCGTGCGTGCACGGTGCCTCCTCGAAGGTGGTGGAACGTCCTCGGTCCCACACCACCTCGTACACACGGCTGACGCACAGCAGGCGTTCAGCTTCGGTGAAGGTGGCCATCAGGCCCTGAACCGGCGCGCCTAGGCTGCGCGGCATGGGACTGATCGAGGAGCTGGCCACCCGGCTCGACCGGGTCGAGGCCGAGCTCGCGCTGCACCGGCTGGTGAACGACTACTGCATCGGCGCCGACCACCGGGACCTCACCCGGTGGCAGCAGGTGTGGACGCCGGACGCGGTCTGGCAGACCAGTCCCGACCGTGCGTACCGGGGGATCGAGGAGATCACCGCCGCGGTCACCGGGCAGTGGCAGGCGTTCCCGATCATGCAGCACTCGACGGTCAACCACGTGGTCGACGTGGCCGGTGAGACCGCCACCGGGCACTGCGACGTGATCGTGCAGATCCAGCTCGGCGACGGGCGTTGGCTCGTCGGGGGCGGCGCCTACGAGGACGAATACCGGCGGGAGGCGGGCGTCTGGCGGATCGCCAGGCGTACGGTCTCCCGCCCGTTCGACCTGCCCCCGATCCCGGCAGAGACCGGTACCGGAGCCACCGCGGCGGGATGAGCTCAGCCGAGCCGGACGGCGTACCGGTCGTGCAGCTCGGTCCAGCCGTGCTCGAGCGCGTCCTGGCCCCGGACCGGGGGCACCGGGGCGCCGGCGAGCAGCCGTTCGAGCACGTCGAAGCACAGGTGCCAGCCGGCGGCCGCCCTCGGCAGGTCGTCGCGGGAGCCGACGCGGTGCCGCAGCGTCAACCGGGTGCCGCCGTCGCTCGGTGCCAGCTCCCAGCGCAGCTCGTCCGTGCCCCAGGTGTACTCCAGCAGCGCCGGCGGCTCGGCCCTGGTCACCGTCGCGGCCAGGTCCGTCCGTTCGCCGTCGACGCCGTCGATCATCGTCAGCGTGATCGCACCGGTCGCGCCGAGGTCGCGGCCGGCGGTGAACGGTGCCCACGCCAGCAGCTGCTCCGGCTCGGTCAGCGCGGCCCAGACCGCCGCCGGCGGGTGCCGCAGGTCCCGGACCACGACCAGGACCCAGCCGTCCGGGGTCGACTCCGCGTACGCGTTCACCTGCTGCCCTCCTGCCCGTCGAGGTGCCGCTCCAGGGCATCGAGGTGCCGATCCCACAGCACCCGGTACGGCTCCAGCCAGCTCGCCAGCGCCGCGAACGGCGTCGCCTCCAACCGGTAGATCCGCTGCTGGGCGGCGACCCTGGCCGAGACGAACCCGGCTTCCCGCAGCACCTTGAGGTGCTTCGACACGGTGGGTTGGGGCAGGTCGAGCGAGCCGACCAGCTCGCCGACGTTCCGCTCCGCCCCGCGCAGCTCGGCCAGGATCCGTCGCCGCGTCGGCTCTGCCAGCACGACGAACGCGTCTCCGGTCACGGCACCGAGCATGCGTGAGCAGGCATATACCTGTCAAGGCATGTACGTCAGCTCGGCGGCTCGTCCTTCCCGGACTCCTCCGCCGCGTCCGCCTCGTCCTTGGTGTGGTGGACGGCGCCGTCGGCGTGCTCGGGCGGTCCGTACACGGTGTAGAGCACGAGCGGATTGGGCCCGGTGTTGACGAAGTTGTGCTTGGTCCCGGCCGGAACCGTGACCAGGTCGCCCGGCGCCACCTTGCGCTTCTGGCCGCCGACCCTGGCCTCGCCGACCCCGCTGACGAAGCTGAGCACCTGGTCGGTGTCCTCGTGCACCTCTTCGCCGATCTCGCCGCCGGCCGGGATCGTCATGATCACCAGCTGGGTGTGCGACCCGGTCCACAGCACGCGCCGGAAGTCAGGGCTCTTCTCGGCGACGGTGGCGATGCTGAAGTGGTTCATGCGCCTACCTGTCCCCCCACCGGCCGACGACCAACCACGGGCGGCCGGGTCCGGAGGGAACCGGACCCGGCCGCGATGACGATCCTCAGCCTCGCTTGCGGGTGGCGTAGTCGCGGTGCCGCACCGGCGGCGGAGGCAGCTTCTGCCCCGCCTTCGTCGGCATCCGCCCGGAGGGGACGGCGCCACCGCGGGCGGCGGCCCGCCGCTCGCGCCGGTTGAGCGGGACCTCGGGCTGCTGGTCCTGGTGTTCCTCGTGGTCCCGGGGTTCGAGTGTGTGTGCACGCATGGGGGCCTCCTGCGGAGGACGGGGGCGTGCCGGCGGTGGCTGAGCGACGACAGCGACGGGCCGGTGGACGCCCGCGGGCGGCTGGATTCGCTGTGGCGCCGGTCGGATGAGCCGGACCCGGCGCGGGGCGCACGAACGCGCCCGTCCTCAGTCGGTCACGGGGACCAGAATGCGCGCCGACTCGCGCGGCCGCAACGGAAATAGCCGGCTGGCGCCTGACCTCCAACTTTCGTCTGTGTCGGGCCGCAGCGACGCCGACCTACCGTCGCTGCCATGAGCACGCTTGCGCTGACCCGCCGCCGGTGGACCGGCTCGACCATCGCCGCCGTCTCGGGGTCCGCTCTGGTCTCGCTGGGCATCCTGTCGGTGCAGGGCGAGTGGGGATCGTTCGGCCCGTGGCCCAGCTTCGCCGCGATCGTCGACATCGTCGTCGGCCTGTTCAGCATCGGGCTGCTGTTCGCCGCCCGCCACAGCCCGGTACGGGTCGCGCTCGTGCTGTCCGCGCTGCTCACCGTCTCGGCCGCGACCACACCGGCCGCCGCCACCGCCACCCTGTGGGTCGCGCAGCGCCGCCGGCTGCCGGTCGCGATCGGGGTGGCGCTGGCCGGCGTGGCCGGCCAGCTGATCCGCGCCGCGTGGCGGCCCACCCCCGACCGGTCGATCGTCCTGTGGACGGTCGTCATCGCCGCCTCGTACGCGGCGCTGGTCGGCTGGGGCGCGCAGAGCCAGGCCCGGCGCGCGCTGCTCTCCTCGCTGGAGGAGCGGGCCCGGCGGGCCGAGGAGGACCAGGCGCACCGCATCACCGAGGCCCGGCGGGCCGAGCGGACCAAGATCGCCCGGGAGATGCACGACGTGCTCGCGCACCGGCTGTCCCTGCTGGCCGCGTACGCCGGGGCGCTGGAGTTCCGGCCGGACGCGCCGCCGGACGAGCTGGCCCGCGCCGCCGGGGTGATCCGGGACGGCGCCCACCAGGCGCTGGAGGAGCTGCGCGAGGTGATCGGCGTGCTCCGGGACGATCCGGCCGAGCCGGAGCCGGACCGCCCGCAGCCGACCCTGTCCGACCTGCCCCGGCTGCTCGACGAGGCCCGCGCCGCCGGCACCCCGGTCCGGCTGGACGACCGGCTGGCCGACGCCGGTACGGTGCCTGACGTGCTGGGCAGGACGGTCTACCGCGTCGTCCAGGAAGGGCTGACCAACGCGCGCAAGCACGCGCCCGGGCAGGAGGCGACCGTCCTGCTCGGCGGCCGGCGCGGGCGCAACCTGCTGGTCGTGGTCATCAACCGCACCGGCGAGGGCGGCACCGACGGCGGCGGGATCCCGGGCAGCGGGAGCGGGCTGGTCGGCCTGCGCGAGCGGGTGCAGCTCGCCGGCGGCCGGCTGGACGCGAAGTCCGCCCACGGACGGTTCCGGCTGTGGGCGGTGCTGCCGTGGCCGGCGTGACGGTGCTCATCGTCGACGACGACGCGCTGGTCCGCGGCGCGCTGCGGATGATGCTGTCCGGCTCGGACGGGATCGAGGTGGTCGGCGAGGCCGGCGACGGTGACGAGGTGACCGCGGCGCTGGCCGAGCACCGGCCGGACGTCGTGCTGATGGACATCCGGATGCCGCGGCTGGACGGGATCAGCGCGACCGCCGCGCTGCGCCGCCGGCCCGACCCGCCCTACGTGATCGTGCTGACGACCTTCGACGCCGACGAGAACGTGCTGCGGGCGCTGCGGGCCGGGGCCAGCGGCTTCCTGCTCAAGGACACCCCGCCGGCCCGGATCGTCGAGGCCGTGCAGCGGGTCGCGGCCGGCGAGGAGATCCTCTCGCCGACCGTGCTGCGCCGGTTCCTGGCCCGGTTCGCCGCCGACGGCGGCTCCGCCGACCGGGCCAGGGCCGACTTCGCGAAGCTGACCGAGCGGGAGGCGGACGTGGTCCTCGCGGTCGCCCGGGGCCGCACCAACCAGGAGATCGCCGAGGAGCTCTTCCTGTCGGTGGCGACCGTGAAGACCCACATCTCGCACGCGATGACCAAGCTCGACCTGGCCAACCGGACCCAGCTGGCGCTGCTCGCGCACGACGCCGGCCTGGTGTAGGCGGACCGTCCGGGTCAGCCGATGTCGCGGCGGCGCAGGCCGACCGCGCCGACCGCGGCCAGCGCCGCGGCGACGGCAAGCAGCACCAGCAGCGGCACCGCCTGCGGTGTGTGCACCGGCGCGTCGCCGGCGTGCTGGAACGGCGAGGCGTCCAGCACCCAGTCCGGCAGGCTGAGCAGCTGGCCGACCTGGCCGAGAAGCAGGCACACCGCGAGCACCGCCCAGGCGGCGGCGACCAGCCGCGGCACCGCGCCGACCAGCGCGGCGGCGAGCGTGCCGAGCACCCACACCGCCGGCACCTGCGCCATGGTGGCGCCGATCAGCCGGCCGATCTGGCCCGCGTCGCCGGTCCGCCAGGCGTGCACCAGGCCGAGCGCGGCGCCGGCGACCAGCAGCAGCCAGGCCGACCCGAGCGCGGCGACCAGCACGTGCCCGCCGCCCCAGCGCAGCCGCCGGACCGCGCCGGCCAGCACCGGCTCCGCCCGCTGCTCGGTCTCCTCCGTGCGCGCCCGCAGCACCGCCTGCACCGCGTACGCGGCCGCGACCAGGCCGAGCAGCCCGACGATGAGCGACAGGTACGTCGAGACGACGTCGGCGCCGCCGCCGAGCTTGTCGATGAGCTGCTTGGCCTGCGCGCCGTCGCCGAGCAGGTCGCCGACGTCGCTGGCGACCGCGCCGACCGCGCCACCGACGATCAGGTAGCCGGCGGTCCAGCCCAGCAGCGCGCCCCGGTGCAGCCGCCAGGCCAGCGCGACCGGCCCGGCCAGCCGTCGGTCCGCCACCGGCGGTCCCGGCCGCTGCGGCCGCAGCCCGGCGCCGGCGTCGCGCAGCGGCAGCAGCAGCGCGGCCGCGACGAGCAGCCCGGCGGTCAGCAGCACGGGCAGCAGGAAGACCCACCAGCGCTCGCCGGAGAACGCCCGCACCTGCTGCGACCAGCCGATCGGCGACAGCCAGGACAGCCAGGAGGCGCCGGAGTCGCCGACCGCCCGCAGCAGGTAGGCCAGCCCGAGCAGCGCGCCGGCCGTCCCGGATGCGGCCCGGGCCACCGACGCGACCTGCGCGGTCACCAGCGCGATCGCGCCGAACACCAGCCCGGCGGCGCCGATCGCCAGGCCGAGCGCGAGTGAGCCGGCCACCGGCAGCCCGAGCGCGGCCAGCGCGGCAGCGGTCAGCAGCGCGATCGACACGTTCGCCAGCACCGCGACGAGGAAGCCGGCGACCGGCACCGCGTACCGCCCCACCGCGGCCGCGCCGACCAGCTCGGTGCGGCCGGCCTCCTCCTCGGCCCTGGTGTGCCGGACCACCAGCAGCAGGCTCATCAGGCCGGCCAGCACGGAGGCGAGCCCGGCCACGCGCCAGGCGGTCAGCCCGCCGACCGTGGTCAGGTCGAACGCCGGCCCGGTGATCGCCCGCAGCGCGCCGGTGCTCGCCGACGCCGCGACCTTGGCCCGGTCGGCCTCGGTCGGGTAGAGCCGCTGGTACGACGAGGCGGTCGAGACGACCGTGAGGACGATGCCGTAGATCCAGGCCGGAAGCATGATCCGGTCGCGGCGCAGCGCCAGCCGCAGCAGCGGCGCCCATCCGGTGCCGGCCCGCTCGGGCTGCGTCCCGGCGTCCGGCGTGGCCTCCTGCTCGCGCCGGGCGGTGTCGAGCTCGGTCATGCCGTCACCAGCTCCGGGCCGGGCAGCTCGTCGCCGTAGTGCCGCAGGAACAGCTCCTCCAGCGTCGGCGGCCGGCTGACCAGGCTGCGCACGCCGGCGGCGGCGAGCCGGGCCAGCACCGGCGTGAGCTGCGCCGTGTCGACCTCGCAGTGCAGCCGGTCGCCTTCGACGGCCAGGTTGTGCACGCCGGGCAGGGCGGCCAGGTCCACCGGCCGGTCGAGCTCGGCGGTCACCGAGGTGCGGGTGAGGTGCCGCAGCTCGGCGAGCGTGCCGCTCTCGACCGTACGGCCGGCCCGGATGATGCTGACCCGGTCGCACAGCGCCTCGACCTCGGCGAGCACGTGGCTGGACAGCAGCACCGTCCGGCCGGCGTTCCTGGCCTCGGCCACGGCCTCCCGGAAGACCTCCTCCATCAGCGGGTCGAGCCCGGACGTCGGCTCGTCCAGCAGGAGCAGCTGCACGTCGGCGGCGAGCGCCGCGACCAGCGCGACCTTCTGCCGGTTGCCCTTGGAGTAGGCCCGGCCCTTCTTGGTCGGGTCGAGCTCGAACCGCTTCAGCAGCTCGTCCCGGCGGCGCTGGTCCAGCCCGCCGCGCAGCCGGCCGAGCAGGTCGATGGTCTCCCCGCCGGTCAGCGTGGGCCAGAGCACCACGTCGCCGGGGACGTAGGCGAGCCGCCGGTGCAGGGCGACCGCGTCCCGCCAGGGGTCACGGCCGAGCACCTCGACGGCGCCGGAGTCGGCCCGGTGCAGGCCGAGCAGGATGCGGATGGTGGTCGACTTGCCCGCGCCGTTCGGGCCGAGGAAGCCGTGCACCTCGCCCGCACGGACGCTCAGGTCGAGCCCGTCGAGCGCTTGCGTGTGCCCGTACCGCTTGGTCAGGCCGGACACCGAGATCGGATCGGTCACGTATGCAGACCTTACCCTTGTTTCACAAGGTTGTGAATATCGTTGAGAGACGAAATACTGGGCTGGTGGCTGAGCGTGATCCGGAGCAGGTGCGGGGGTTCGTCGAGCATCTCGCGCTGGTGTTCACCGACTGGGGCTTCCCGCGGATGCCGTCCCGGGTGCTGATCACGCTCATGTCCGCCGACGAGGAGGCGCTCACCGCGGCCGAGCTGGCCGAGCGGCTGGAGGTGAGCCCGGCGGCCATCTCCGGCGCGGTGCGCTACCTGATCCACATCGGCCTGCTGCAGCGGGTGCCGACGCCGGGTTCCCGGCGCGACCGCTACCGGCTGCCGGTCGACCCCTGGTACGAGTCGGCCTCGCTCCGGGACGGCTACATGAGCCAGGTCGTGTCGGTGTCCGGCGAGGGCGTCGCCGCGCTGGGCGCCGACAGCGCGGCCGGCCGCCGGATCGCCCGGATGCGCGACTTCTTCACGTTCGTCCAGGCCGAGCTCGGTGACCTGCTCGCCAAGTGGAAGGCCGACCACCCTCTCGACGACTAGCGCGTCCCCCGCCGGCGGCCTGGCTGGTCGGCCGACATGCCCTAAGGTCCTGGGATCGTGAAGATCACGGTGCTCGACGACTACCAGGACGTCGCGCTCGGGATGGGTCCGTGGGATCGGCTCGACGCCCAGGTGGTCGCCCTGCACGAGCACCTGCTCGGCGACCAGCTGGTCGCCGCGCTGTCCGGCAGCGAGGTCGTGGTCGCGATGCGCGAGCGCACCCCGTTCGACCGGGTCCTGCTCGACCGGCTCCCGGACCTGCGGCTGCTCGTCACCACCGGCATGGCCAACGCGTCGATCGACCTGGACGCCGCCCGCGAGCGCGGCGTGCTGGTGTGCGGCACCCGCAGCCGGCAGGCCGGCCCGGCCGAGCTGACCTGGGCGCTCGTGCTCGCGGTCACCCGGCGCGTCGCCTACGAGGACGCGGCGGTGCGGGCCGGCGGCTGGCAGACCACGATCGGCCCGGAGCTGTCCGGCCGGACGCTCGGCGTGCTCGGGCTCGGCCGGCTCGGCAGCATCGTCGCCGGCTACGGCCGGGCGTTCGGGATGCGGGTGCTCGCCTGGAGCGCGAACCTCGACCCCGGCCACGCCCGCGAGCTCGGCGTGGAGCCGGTCACCCTGGACGACCTGCTGACCCGCTCGGACGTGGTCTCCGTCCACCTCAAGCTGTCCGACCGCACCCGGGGCCTGCTCGGCGCCCGCGAGCTGGACCTGATCGGTCCGGAGGGATACCTGGTCAACACCTCCCGCGGC
>Ga0207643_10000510_pt1 | contig 24851 bp, 20 predicted proteins | sample KBSMisM62_FD_184313 | JGI IMG/M metagenome (GOLD analysis project Ga0207643, IMG submission 184313) | Miscanthus rhizosphere microbial communities from Kellogg Biological Station, Michigan, USA - KBS Miscanthus M6-2 (SPAdes) (version 2) | ecosystem: Host-associated > Plants > Roots >...
GGTGAAACAGGTAGACACAAGGGACTTAAAATCCCTCGACCGCAAGGTCATGCCGGTTCGATTCCGGCCCCGGGCACCACCGCTACCGCCGCTCCCGCCACGGCCGCACGGAAGTGACAAGCCGGCGGCCGACCGTTAAGGACCTGCCCGCTAAATCAATGGCTTATTTGAAGACCTGCTAGGAATCTCGACATGCCCGCCTACGTCTGGCAACACGAGCTCAAAGGCGAGCCCGAGCGTTTGCGCATGATGTCGGACGTGCTCGACCCCGCGAGTCGCGGTCACCTCGAGCGCATCGGTGTGGTGGAAGGCTGGCGCTGCCTGGAAATCGGCGCGGGCAACGGCTCGCTCTCGCAATGGCTTGCGAAACGGGTGGGGCCCACGGGCAAGGTGATCGCGTCGGACATCAATGTCGACCTGATGCGGGGCATCGCCACCGACAATCTCGACGTGTGCCGTTTCGATGTCGTCAAGGACGAAGCGCCCGGCGCGCCCTTCGATCTGATCGTCATGCGGGCGCTACTGCATCACCTTCCGGAGCGGCGCGCGGTGGTTTCGAGACTCGTCAAATGGCTGAAACCCGGTGGTTGCGTCATGCTCGAGGAACCTGATTTTTATCCGACCTGGGCGGTCGAGCCTCCGACTCAGCATCAGTTCTGGAATGATTTCGTGAAATGGGCGGCAGCGCATCAGATCGATTATTACGTCGGACGCAATGTCGCACCGTGGCTCGCGCAGGAAGGGATGACTGATCTCTCCGCAGAAGGCCACACGATCGTGTACAACGGCGCCTCCGAGTTCGCCAAGTGGTGGATCTACAGCATTGCCGAAGTGGCAGAACAATTTAAAAAGGAAGCTGGCGTGTCGAGTGCCGTGCTGGACGAGTTCTACCGGCTGTATCAGGACCCGAATTATTGGACAATGAGCATCGCGTTCACGGCAACGACCGGCAAGGCGGTTCGTTAGCCGGCCAGCGAGCAGCACGTAGGCGCCGACACCCAATTGTGTGTCGTGGAGCACGTTGATCAAGGGAGGTTGTAACGTGACGAACCCGATCTGGACGACCATCGTCGGCATAGTGGCCGGCTTGATTGCAAAGCTGATGACGTCGGGTACCGGACCCGGTGGCCTGCTGGTCAAGCCGGTTGTCGGCGTTGCCGGCGCCTTCGCGGCCTCGTGGCTGATACCGGCCATCGGCCTCAACGTGAACAGTGGCGAGGCGCAAGGACTACTGGCGCCGGCGCTGGGGGCGGCGTTGTTTCTTGTTATCCAGCACCTCTTCACCAAGACGGGGCTGCAGTGATGCCGGCGTGCGCGCAGCAGTGCCTCCGCCAGCGTGGCGTTCGAGCTCGGCGTTGATCTGCGCGCCGAACAGCACGGTCAGCACCGTTAGGTAGCACCAGAACAGAAAGATCATCACCGATCCGAGCGATCCGAGCAGCGGATTCAGGTGCGTGAAGTGCGCTGCGTAGAACGACAGTAGCGCGGATCCCGCGAGCCAGATCGCGGCACTTGCCGATGCGCCCCACGTTACCCAGCGCCATTTCGCCACGCGCCGGGACGGGCCATAGCGGTATGCGACCGACAGCAACAGCATCATGCCGGCGATGAGCACCGGCCAGCGCGATGGCGGCGGCAGCGCCGTGCCCGCGGTGGACGAAACGGAAATCTCGGCGCCGGCGAAACCGACGATCAGCGTGAGCGCGCCGAGCACGAACGCGCCGCTCAGCAGGCACAAGCCTATCGCGAGCAACTGGCGATGCCAGAAGGTCCGCCGCTCGCGCTCGGCGTAGACGAGATTCAGCGCGACGATCAGCGCCCGCGCGCCGCGCGTTCCGCTCCACAGTGCCAGTGCGAGCGCGCCTGCCACCGTGGCGATCGACACTCCGCGCGAGCGCTCGGCGATCGCGTCGAGCTGCGCGATGACCACGACGTTGAAGCTTTCGGGCAGATCAAGGCGCACCGACGAAAGCCATGCGAGGACATGCGTCTTGCCGAGCAGCGTCGCACCCACGATGACGACGAGCGTGAGCGCCGGAAAGAATGCCCATACCATGAAGAAGGCGATGCCGGCCGCGGCGAGCGACATGTTCTGCTCGACCATCGCGAGCGAACTTCTTCGCAGCACATCGCGCCAGCCACGGCGCGAGATCTCGGCGGGACTGCTGGCGCTGCCTTTCGTCTCAGGCAAGCGCCGTCCCGTAGAGCGCGACCAGTTTGCTCCACGCGCGTTCGGCATCAGGTCTGCTGTAGATCGGCGCACCACCCTGGACCGGCATGTCGGGCACGCACCAGCCGTGCTTCGCCGGATAGACTTCGATTTCGGCCGGGACGCCGGCGGACGCGAATGCTTCCTTCAGCTTGACCTTGGCGTCGGGCTGGCGCTCGTCGTCGTTGGACGCAACGCCGAAATACATCCGCGCCTTGATCTTCGGCGCGAGCAGGTGCGGGCTGTCGGGCTTGTCGGTCACGAGCCCGCCGCCGTGGAACGACGCGCCGGCGCCGATTCGCTCGGGCACCCGCGCCGCGGTCCGTACGACAAGCGGTCCTCCCATGCAATATCCCTGCGTGCCGATCTTCCTCGTGCGATCGACACGCGCGTGCGCATCGAGGAACGCGACGAACGCCACTGCATCTGTTTCGGCCGCACCCACCGCGTTGATCGACGCCATCAGCGGTCGCAACTTCGCCATGTCGGCGGCGTTCTGAAAATCGAACCCCGCCCCCCTCTCGTACATCGGCGCCTTTCCAATTCGATAAAACGGGTTCGGCACGAGCACGCTGTAGCCTTCGGCCGCGATGCGCTTGCCGATGTCGCGCATCGCCGGGCGCAAGCCGAATGCGTCGGGCCAAACCAGCACTCCGGCGTACGCACCGCTCGCTGGGTGGATGAACGCAGCATCGCAGGCCCCATCAGCCGTCTTGATCGTGACTTCGTCCTCGACCACCGGCAAAGAAGCCGCCAGTGCCGGTCCGGCGGCGGCCACGAGCCCGGCGGCTACCGACAGCGCGATGAAATCCCGGCGTGACGAGTCCGCCACCTCGTCCCGCCTGTGCTTCTGCTGCTCGTCGTCCATACCCGGCCTGGTCTTATACGCGCGGAATCCGTACGTGCGACGGCTCGTGCTTTCAGCCTGACATCGCCGCCGGCGTAACGGCGGCCGCATACATGTTTTGCACGCGAACGCCGATAGGCACGCAGCCCGTCAGCAGTACCGCGAGCGCGAGCACGATCACTCTTCGCACGACGTTCTCCCGATGATGAACGAAGTGCCCGCGGCCGCGCGAGCCAAGCGCACGGCCACGGCACCGCGTGGATGTTCGACCAATTGCGCGGTCAGCGCCGCCCAGCGAGCTTCGCGAAGTCGCCCATCACCCGCTGCATCGACTCGAACGTGGATCCTCCGGACGACACGACGCCCTGCATCGCCGACACGACCTTCTGCATCTGGCTCATGTCGGGAAGCATCGCCATCGCGGCCTTGGTCTCCTTGACGCCGGGGACGCCTTCCATCTGTTCGCCGAGCAGCGAGAACAGCCGCTTCTGCATCTCGACGATCAGGTCGAACATCTCGCTCCAATAGTGCATGGATTTTTCCATCGCCTCCTGCGCGGCGCCCTGCCCCGCGGCCATCAGGCTTTGCGGATCGCGTGCAGCGGCAGCGGATTGCACGTGCTTCTTCTGGAACTCGCGCGCCTGCTCTTCGCCTTCGAACTGCTTCTTGCGCATCCGCGCCGTGCTCTCGATCGCCGTGTTGATCACGTTGAGCGCAAGCGCGGCATTGGCCTTGTAGAGTTCGATCGCCTGCTCGGGCGTCATCATCTTCGCCATCTTCGTCATGTCGCCGAACGCCGGCATCGACGGCATCGACGGCATCGACGGCATCGACGGCATCGACGGCATCGCGGCGGCACCCTTCGACGATGCCGGTTCTGCGGTTGCCATGCGGGGTGCGGAACGCTTGCGAGCCGGGCGCTTCCGCGCCGTCGGGGTGCCGGCGGGTGCTGCTGCTTTCTTGGCCATGTTAAGTGCTCCGTGAAATTGGACAACGGGGGCGGAAACTCTGTGATGAAACGCCCGGACGGACAGTACGTCAAGTTGCTCGGGTCGACAACTTGCAAGGAACGCGCGTCCCCTCAGTCCCCGTTGTTTCGGTAGCGTCCGCATCTGCACACCGCCGACGCTGCACTGGGGACCGGGTCGGATGCCATCCAGGTCCGAATTCGCGCGTCCGCGCCAAAGCAAAGGGACAGCGTCGCGCTGCCCCTTTCTTGGCATGCGTGATCACGCCGTTCGTGGCAGCAGCAGCTTGTCCAGGGTGATCGGCAAATCGCGGATGCGCCGGCCCGTCGCGTGATACACCGCGTTCGACAGCGCGCCGGCAACACCCGTGATGCCGATCTCGCCGATGCCGCGGATGCCGAGCGGATTGAAGTTGAGATCCGGATTGTCGACGAACGTCACGTCGATATCCTGGATGTCGGCATTCACCGGCACGTGATATTCGGCGAGGTTCGCGTTGACGATGCGCCCCATGCGCGCATCCACGATCGTATGTTCCAGCAGCGCGAGGCTGATACCCCATACGATGCCGCCCCGCAACTGGCTCAGTGCCGTCTTCGCGTTCAACCGCCGGCCGACATCGTACGTGGCGACGACGCGCGGCACGCGAATCTCGCCAAGATCGCGATCGACGCTCACCTCGACGAACACGGCACCGAACGAGTGCGCGGCAAAGCGCTTGTCTTCGTCGCCGGGCTTGGCCTCCGCAGTCGCCTCGATCGGCGTACCGATTCTGCCGGCGAGTGCTGCGAGCCCTTCACGGCGACGCGACTCGTCTAGCGCGGTGAGCCAGCCCCCGTCGAGCGTCGCGCGCTCGCGCGGCAAGCCATGCAGCGGCGAGCTGGGATCGGTCACCGCCCGCTCGATCAGCTGCGCGCGCAACTTCTGGCAGACCGCCTGCACGGCGGGACCCACGCTTGCCGCCGTCATCGAGCCACCGGACACGGGCGCTTGCGGCAGCGCCGTGTCGCCGAGCTCGAAGCGGACGTGGCTGACGGGTACGCCCAGCGTTTCGGCGGCAACCTGCGTCATCACCGTGTAAGTACCGGTACCGATGTCCTGCGACCCCGATTGAACGACGACCGTGCCGTCGGGCTGCAGTGCGGCGCGGGCCGACGCCGCCATCCGATGCGCCGGATAGGTGGCCGTGCCCATGCCCCAGCCAACCATCGCGTTGCCCTTGCGCATTGCGCTTGTTGCCGACGGCCGCCGCGACCAGCCGAAGCGGTCTGCGGCCTGCGTGTAGCACTCCCGCAGATGCTTGCTCGAGAACGGCTTGCCGCTGTCGGCTTCCGCCTGCGCGTAGTTGCGCAGACGTAGTTCGACGGGATCGAGATTCAGCGCGTAAGCGAGCTCGTCGAGGGCGACCTCGAGGGCGAAGCTGCCGGTCGCCTCGCCCGGTGCGCGCTGGAAGGTCGGCGTGCCGGTGTGGAGCTTGACGAGCCGGTGCGTCGTCATGCCGTTCGGACACGCGTAGAGCATCTGCGTGATGAGTGCCGACGGCTCGACGAAGTCCTCGAAATCCGACGTGTGCGACACGACGTCGTGACGCACGTGGGTGAGCACACCACTGCGCGTCGCGCCAAGCACGATCCGCTGCGACGTCTGCGGGCGACCACCGACCGGTCCGAACATCTGCTGCCGATCGACGACGATCTTGACCGGACGCTGCACTTTCCGCGCACAAATCGCCGCCAGCACGACGTGCGACCACACGGAGCCCTTGCAACCAAAGCCGCCGCCTACGAATGGCGAGATGACGCGCACGCTGGCCGACGGAATGCCGAGCGTCTTCGCTACGGTTTCACGAACGCCCGACACGTATTGGGTTGCGTCGTGCAACGTCAGGCGATCGCCTTCCCATTCGGCAACGGTCGCGTGCGGCTCGATGGGATTGTGGTTCTGCATAGGCGTCGAGCACGTGACGTCGACGCGCACCTCGGCCGCACGCTCGCCGGCCTCGAGATCGCCCCACGTGACGTCGGGCGGCTTCCTGCCTGCCTCCTTGGGCTTATATGCATCTACGCACGCCGCCGAGAAATCGGTAACGGCAGGCTGCGCGGCGTAGCTCGCACGGACGAGCGCAGCGGCATCCGTCGCCTGCTCGAAAGTGTCGGCGACGACGACGGCGATCGGCTGGCGGTCGTAATGGACGACATCGTCCTGCAGCAGCGACAGCACGCGTCCTGCCGGCGGCTTGACGGCTGCGCGGCCCTGCTCGGGCAGCTTCGGCGCATTGCGATGCGTGAGCACGAGCAGCACGCCCGGCGCGTGCTGCGCGCGGCTCGTATCGAGGTTGACGACGCGTCCGTGCGGAATGGTCGACAGCACCATCACGCCGTGGCACAGATTGGCCGGTCGGAACTCGGCCGCGTAGCGCGCAGCACCTGTCGTCTTCTGCGCACCGTCCGTGCGATCGAGCGGTGCGCCGATCACGCTCGTCTGGCCGTCGTCGTTCATGCCAAACCTCCTGCAATCGTGGCTGCGCGCACGACCGCGCGCTGTGCGAGCTCGACCTTGAATGCGTTGTCACGGTACGGCTGCGCGCCTTCGACAGCGGCGCGTCCGGCTGCGGCCATCGCCGCCGCATCGAGCGGACGTCCGATCAGCGCGTGCTCGGCCGCGCGCGCACGCCAGGGTCTGGGCGCAACGCCGCCGAGTGCGATGCGCGCGTCGCGCACGCGATTGCCGTCGACGTCGAGCGCCATCGCCACCGAAACGAGCGCGAATTCGTAGCTGGCCCGGTCGCGCACCTTGAGATAGTGCGAGTGCGCGGCGAAACGCGACGGCGGCAGCAACACCGCGGTGATGAGCTCGCCGTGGCGCAACTCCGTGTCTCGCTCGGGTGTCGTGCCGGGCAGCCGATGGAACGCGCTGATTGAAATCCGTCGCGTGCCCGCCGAGCCACGAACCTCGATCTCCGCGTCGAGCGCGGCAAGCGCCACGCACATGTCCGACGGATGAGTCGCGATGCATTGCTCGCTGGTGCCGAAGATCGCGTGGATGCGGTTCGATCCTTCGCGGGCGGCGCAGCCGGATCCCGGCTTGCGCTTGTTGCACGCGGCGAAGCCGACATCGGTGAAATAATGGCAACGTGTGCGCTGCAGCAGGTTGCCGCCCACGGTGGCCATGTTGCGCAACTGGGGCGACGCACCCGACACCAGCGCCTGCGACAACAGCGGATAGCGCTCGCGCACGGTGGCGTCGTTGGCGAGATCGCTGTTGCGGACGAGCGCGCCGATGCGCATGCGGCCGTCCGGCGATGTCTCCACGTCCTTCAGCGGCAGATGCGTGATGTCGACGAGCCGTGCAGGCTGCTCGACGTTGCCCTTCATCAGATCGAGCAGATTGGTGCCGCCGGCTAAGCAGCGCGTGTCGCGGTCGGCGAGCGCCTTGACGGCGGCGTCGACGGTAGCGGGTTGGACGTAGTCGAAGGCGCGCATCGTCATGCCCTCGTCGACGCGTCGCGGACGGCGGCGACGATGCCGACGTAGGCGCCGCAGCGACAGAGATTTCCGCTCATCCGCTCGCGGATCTCCGCATCGGTGAGATCCACGGGTAGCGTGCGGCGCACGTCGGCCGTTGCGGCGCTTACCGTGCCCGCACGCACCTCGGCGAGCATTGCGACCGCGGAGCAGATTTGCCCCGGCGTGCAATAGCCGCACTGGAATCCGTCGTGCTCGATGAACGCGGCCTGCACGGGATGCAGCGACGCGCCTTCGGCAAGCCCTTCGATCGTGCGAATGCGATCGCCCGTGTGCGCAATGGCGAGTGCCAGGCACGCATTGATGCGCCGGTCGTTGACAAGCACCGTGCACGCGCCGCACTGGCCGCGGTCGCAGCCTTTCTTCGTGCCGGCGAGGCCGATGTATTCGCGCAGCGCATCGAGCAGCGTCACGCGCGGCTCGAGCATCAGGTCGTAGTCAAGGCCGTTGACGTTGAGCCGGACGGGTACTGGCGCCCCGGGTGTCCTCGCAGCGGCCTCATGCGGCGTCGCTGCGATCGCCGCCACGGGTGCCAGGCTGGTTGCAAGCCCGGTTGTCAAGGCACCCGTCCCGTACAGGAAGCGTCGGCGCGCGGCGCCTTCAGCAGTCAGTGTTTCGTCGTCGTCGTCGTTCATCGTGCACCTCCGAGCATTCGCTCATTGCAAGGTCCGTTCCGCGCGCGAATTCCGTTGTGGATCCGGCGCGTTACGTGTGTTGCCCACTGCTGCAACGCCATTCCTTTTTACGACCTCGGGCGCAACATTTACCAGTGAGACTCGAGGACTTGACTCGAGTTCGATCGCGGCTATAATCGTCATACCGCATGTTTATACGGTAGTGTCGATGAAGCCGAAAATACCCGTCAAGCGCGTTTCCGCATCGAAGTCGGCACCGCTGGCCGATCCGCCGCAACTGACATCGCGACAGCGGCAGATACTCGACTGGATTCGCGCGTATCTCGAGACAACCGGCATGCCTCCCACACGCGCGGAAATCGCCACCGGACTCGGGTTCTCGACGCCAAGCTCAGCCGAAGATCACCTGCAGGCGCTTGCGCGCAAGGGTGCGATCGAAATGCTCCCCGGCGCTTCGCGCGGCTTGCGGCTGAAGGACATTCCCGGCATTCCCGTGCAAGGCACGCTGCCACTCGTGGGCCGGGTGGCGGCAGGCAATCCGATCCTCGCCGCCGAGAACATCGAAGCGCATTACCGCGTCGATCCAACGCTGTTCTCGCCGCGAGCCGACTACCTGCTCCGCGTGAGCGGGCGCAGCATGCAGGACGCCGGCATCCTCGACGGGGATCTGCTCGTCGTGCACCGGACGAGCGAGGCGCGCAACGGCCAGATCGTCGTTGCACGCATCGGCGCCGCGAGCGGCGACGAGGTGACCGTCAAGCGTTTCCGCCGGCGCGGGCGCGATGTCGTGCTGTCGCCGGAAAACAGTGCGTTCGAGCCGATCGTCGTCGATCCGCGCGTCACCGCGTTCGTCATCGAGGGCATCGGCGTAGGACTGGTCCGCAGCGGCAGCTGGTAGCACTGCGCGGACAGGGTTGCATCCATTCCCATCCAAGGAGGTTCCATGGTCTCGGCGATCCCGGACGGTTATCACAGTGTCACCCCTTACCTGATGGTGCGCGACGCGCAGCGTGCGCTTGCGTTCTATCGCGATGCATTCGGCGCGGCGGAATTGATGCGCTTCGAAGCGGGCGGACGCATCGCGCATGCCGAAGTGAAAATCGGCGATTCGCACGTGATGCTCGCCGACGAGAATCCCGACGAAGGCTTCGTGGGCCCGCAGACGCTCGGCGGCGCCGGCGCGAGCCTCATGCTCTATGTCGACGACGTCGACGCGACGTTCGCGCGTGCCCTCGCGGCAGGTGCCACGCAGCGGCGCGCCGTCGCCGACCAGTTCTACGGCGATCGCGTCGGCACGCTCGCCGATCCATTCGGGCACGTGTGGTCGATCGCCACGCATCGCGAGGACGTCTCCATCGACGAAGCGAAGCGCCGGATGGCGGAACTGATGAAGTGATCGCTGGCTTCGAGCAGCCGCTGAACAACTCACCTTCGGGAGCGCCCCCGTGTACACGCTGTATGGCAAGACCGGATCAGGATCCGCGGCGATCGAGGCCGCGCTCACGCTCACCCGCCAGCCGTTCCGGATCGTTGAAACGGCGACGTGGGAACAGAACGATGCCTATGCGGAACTGCTCGCGGTCAATCCGCTCGGACAGATTCCGACGTTGGTCCTCGACGACGGCACCGCGTTGTCCGAAAGCGCGGCAATCCTGATCCATCTCGGCACCGTCCATGACGACAGCACGCTCCTGCCGCGCGATCTGTCCGCGCGCGCACAGGCGGTACGTGGGCTCGTCTACATCGCCACCAACTGCTACGCGGCGATCAGCATCATCGACTACCCGGAGCGCTGGTGCGCAGAGGCCGACGCCGACGAAGCGGTGAAGGAGCGCATCCGCGCGGGCACGCGGGCGCGGTTGCATCGTCACTGGGAACTGTTTGCCGACGTCTTCAGTGCTACGCCCTGCCTTGGCGGCAGCGACTTGAGCGCGCTCGATCTTCTCGCCGCCGTCGTCAGCAAATGGTCGGGGGCTCGCCAGCACCTGGCGGGTCACCGACCGGCTTTCCACGAAACGCTGCAGCAGATCGAGTCCGTGCCGGATGTCGCGCCCATCTTCGCGCGTCACTGGCCACCACGCTGACGCCGGCCAGCGCTGCGAGCCGACTCACGGCGTTGACAGCGCCGCCGTCGCAGGCCGACAGTCGAGCCGCCCGGCTCGACACCGGGTCACCACCGTCCGGCTTCACCCATCAACACAAGGAGAACAATCATGGGTCTCGTACGCTTTGCCACCGCCTTTTGCGCCGCGCTGCTGCTGACGCTCGCGGCGCCTGCCAGCGCATGGAATCGCAGCCCTGCCACGCAGTTCGCCGCGCTGCCTCCCGGCACCGCGCATCCGGAAGGCATCACTGCTGATGCGCATGGCAACCTGTACGTCGCCAACTTCGACGTCAGCGGCAACACCTCCGTCGGCACGATCGTCGTGTTCGACCGTAACGGCCGCCTGCTGCGCACGCTGCAGATCGATAACGGCAGCCCGCTGCTGCTGGGCATCGGCTTCAATCCGGTAACTCACGACCTGCTCGTCTGCGACCTCGCCAAGCAGCAGGTACTGAAGGTCGATCCGCAAACCGGTGAGTCCAGCCAGTTCGCCGCGATCCCGGGAGGAACGGCCGGAGGGCCGAACGGACTCGCGTTCGACGCGGCCGGCAACGTCTACATCTCCGATTCGTTCCAGGCGACGATCTGGCGCACGTCGCCCGCCGGCGGCGTGCCTGCGGCATGGGTCAGCGACCCGTTGCTCGGCACCAGCGGCGTTCCGCCGTTCGGCGCCAACGGCATCGCGTTCAATCGCAACGCCTCGGCGATGCTCGTCGCCAACACCGGCAACGACACCGTCGTGCGCATCCCGTTGCCTGCGGGCCCGTCCGGCGCGCCCGGCACTCCGGAAGTGTTCGTGCATTCGATCAACGGCGCCGACGGCCTCGCCATCGACGCTGCGGACAACGTGTGGGTCGTGGCCAATCAAGCCGACGAGATCGTCGTGCTAGACCCGAGCGGCCGAGTCATTGCCAAGCTCGGCGATTTCGACGGCATCGATCGCCAGGGTGCTCCGGTAGGGCTGCTGTTTCCGGCGAGCCTCGTACGGGTGGACAACTTCATCTACGTGACCAACCTGGCGCTCGACCTGCGCAACTTCGGCCTGCCGCAGACGGTCGATTCGCAGTGGACGGCCGCGGTCACGCGACACACGATCGCGCGTATCAATGCGCATCTGCCGCCGGTGCGAGGCCAGTGACATCGGCCGCGCATTCGGCTGCGCTTGCCCGCCTGCTGGCGCATCCCGCCATCTGGCGCGGCGGCGATTGCGCATCCGAGCCGGCCAGCATCGCGTCCGGCTTTGCCGAGCTCGACGCAGCACTTCCGGGCGGCGGGTGGCCGCGTGGCGCGCTGACCGAGTTGCTGGTCGAGCGCGAAGGCATCGGGGAGTTGCGCCTCACGCTGCCGGCACTCGTGCGGCTGCAGGCCGAAGGGCGCAGCGTGGTCTGGGTTGCACCGCCGCATCGTCCCTACGCGCCTGCGCTCGCAGCGGCAGGGCTCGATCTCACCCGTCTCGTCGTCATCCGCGGCTGCAGCGCTGCCGAAGCGCTGTGGGCCTACGAACAGGCGCTGCGGGCGCCGGAATGCGGCGCCGCGTTCGGCTGGATGCAATCGCACGAGGATCGCGTACTGCGGCGGCTGCAGGTGGCTGCGCGAGAGGGCCGCACGTGGGGCGTGCTGTGGCGCAGGCCCGGCCAGCGCGCGAGCGCTACGGCGGCGCCGTTGCGGCTGGCGTTGTCGCCGCAGCATGCGAGGCTCGCCGTGCGGGTGCTGAAACGGCGCGGCGCCGAGCTTTCGCAACCGATCGTGCTCGATCTCGCGCGCGCACCCGGCGCGCCGCTTTATCCGCTGCCCGATGGCATGCCGGTCCTGCAACGAACCTCCACTTCAACACCGCCGGCCCGCAGTCACGGGTTGCGCGCTTCACACAGGAAGGCGTCGTGAGTTTCCATCCCGGCCGCCTGACGTCCATCGATGCTGTGGGCTTGCATACTGCTGCCGTCGCTTCCGCTCGATGTCTTCGCGCGCGCGGCGCCTGACGATGCGCAGCGGCCGTTCGTCGTCGCGAGCGGCGGCCACTACCCGCGCGTCGTCGCGGCGAATGGCTGTGCGCGTGCTGCGGGCATCCGCAGCGATCAGCTGATTTCCGCGGCGCTCGCGTTCGCACCCGACGTCGTCCTGCGCGACCGCGATCCCCACGCCGAGGCGGCTGCGCTGGCCGAAGTGGCGACGCTTCTGCTCGCGTTCACGCCGCAGGTGAGCCTCGCGCATCCGAACGCCGTCGTCGCGGAAATCGAAGGCAGCGTGCGGCTGTTCGGCGGTCTTGCGCAATTGCTCGCGGCGCTCATGAAAAGCGTCGAGTCCCGCGGTTACGTTGCGCGGATGGCGCTCGCACCAACACCGACGGCGGCGCTCCTGCTCGCGCGCGCCGGGCATGCGCAGCCCGTGCCGCGACCCAACGCATTGCCCGAAGCGCTTGCACCCTTGCCGCTCGCGCTCCTCGACCTCGAACCCGGAACGCTCGCAACGCTTGCGGCCGCCGGCGTCACGACGTTCGGCGCGGCGCAAGCGCTGCCGCGTGCAGGGCTTGCGCGGCGCTTCGACCAGCGCGTCGTCGATACGCTCGACCGCGCACTGGGTCGCGCACCCGATCCCCGTCAGCCCTACGAGCCGCCGCCGCGTTTCGAGCGCAGGCTCGCACTGCCGGCACCGATCGACAGCGTCGAAGCGCTGGGTTTCGGCGTCAACCGGCTGGTGAGCGAGCTGGCCGGCTGGCTGCTGGCGCGCGGGCTCGGCGTCGTGCGCATGTCGCTTGCGCTAGTCCACGAGCGCTACGTCCGCGATCGCGGAACGCCGCCATCGATCGCGACGTTCAGGCTCGGCGCCCCGGCGCGCGCGACGGCGCATCTGCACGCAGTACTGCGCGAGCGCCTTGCGCGCGTCACGCTGCCTGCGCCGGTCGAGGCTATCGTGCTGACGAGCGACGAAACCGCGCCGCTCGCAGGCCGCAACCTCGGCCTCTTGCCGGAAGACGAGGCGAATGCTGTCGTCGTGCCGCTCGTCGATCGGCTGCGTTCGCGGCTCGGCGACGACGTCGTCACCGTACTCGCCGCGCAGCCCGAGCATCGGCCGGAATACGCAACGTCAGAGACGGCTCCCGACGTACGCCGGTGGCCGCCGCGCAGCGGTGCCCGCCCGGCGAGGCGGACGCAGGATGGCACGCGCACCGCGAGCGTTTTGCTCAAACAAGCCGACGTTGCTTCGGCCGACGCACCGCGACCGCTGTGGCTGCTCGACGAAGCAAAGATATTGAGCGGTGCGCTGGAAGCTGCGCCGTGGATCCTGCGCGACGGTCCGGAACGAATCGAGTCAGGCTGGTGGGATGGCCGCGACCTGCGCCGCGATTACTTCGTCGCCGAGACGCCGCACGGCGGCATCATGTGGATCTATCGCGACCATCGGTATGGCACCGACGACGGGGAGTGGTTCATGCACGGTGTGTTTGCATGATCAGCGGATGCTCGACGTGACCCATGCGATGGGGACGCCAGAGGAAAACTTACCGGGCACACCGGTCTTAGGTGCCGCCGCTCAGATGCCCGCGTACCACTGGTAGCCCTGGTCTTCCCAGTAGCCGCCCTTCCCCTCGCCGATGTTCGCGAAGCTTTCGACGAGCTCGAGGCGCATCACGTATTTCGCGTGCTTGTAGCCGAGCTGCCGCTCGACGCGCAGCCGGATCGGCGCGCCGTTCGCTACGGGCAGCGGCTTGTCATTCAGCGCGTATGCGAGCAGGGTCTGCTCGTGGTACGCATCGTCCATGTCGATGCTCTCGTAATACGGCGAGCCGCCATCGTCGTCCATCGGATCGGCGCAGCGGAAGACGACATAGCGAGCCGCCGCCGCCGGCTGCACGGCGTCGAGCACGGCAGACAGCCGCGCACCCTGCCATTTGCCGATGGCGCTCCAGCCTTCGACGCAATCGTGCCGCGTGATCTGCGTGCGGCTCGGCAGCGCACGCAGTTCGGCGAGCGAGAATCGCCGCGGCTGCGCAACGAGCCCGCTCACTTCGAGCGCATACCCGTCGAAGCCCTTTGCCGCGAGCGCCGCGTACTGCGGATTGTTCGGCTCCGCCGTGCCATTGCTGCGAAAGGTGGGCGACAAGTCCGCCGCCGAGAATTCCTGCGCCATCGCTTTGCGGCCGGTGACCGCCTTCGCGAGGCGTTCGTTGAGCTTCTCGGCCGATTCCAGCACCTTCGGGAACCATTCGCTTTGCGACAGGCGGTCGCATCCGGCGACGCCGAGCGCGCCGATCGATGCCGCGAGGCCGCGCAGAAAGCGGCGCCGCGCACCGGGGTCTTGATCAGGCATCGAATCCTCCAACTTCAACATCGGTCGCCCGCGATCACTCATGCGCCGCATCCTTGGGCACGCGATAGCGGCCGGTGATCATCGATCGGACGTTGTTCCAGAATCCGGTGATGATCACCTCGAACACGTGGATCAGCACGAACGCGACGAGCATCCACGCGACGATGAAATGGATCGAGCGCGCCGACTGGCGCCCGCCAAACCACGCCACCCAGCCGCCGAACAGCGTGTCGAGCCGCGGCGACATGCCGAAGCCCATCAGGATGATCAGCGGCAGCAGCACGAAGATCACCGTGAGGTACGCGAGCTTCTGCAGCACGTTGTAGCGCTTGGCCGCCTCGCCCGTCGGATGCCGGAAGCGCAGGTGATCGACGATCGACGCGCCGATGCCGCGGATGTCGGCGCGCGTGGGCAACAGGTCGCGCGCGAGGTGGCGTGCAACGAGCGAATACGCGACATAGCAAAGACCGTTGATCACGAACACCCACGCGAAGAAGAAGTGCCACGCCCGGGCCATCGACAGCCATTGGTGGCTCGGCACCGTCAACCACGCGGGAAAGCCCTGCGCATAAGGACGTCCGTCGTCGACCGACAATCCGAGCACACCGGTCGTCGTGAACTCGCGTCCGAGCAGCCGCGTATAGCCGATTGGCTTGCCCTGAGGATCCTCGCGCGCGCCGATCTCGAGCCATGGGGGCCGCCCGGTGTACGACGACGTTCCCCAGTACAGCGCAGGATGCGCGTTGAAGATCTGCAGCCCGGTCATGAACATCAGCGTCAGCGCGACGACGTTGATCCAGTGCATGATCCGCACCGCGAGCGCATGGCGCAGGTAGAGCGGCTGCGAGCGCGGGAGGTCGAGGACGGCAGGTCCGGCAACGGGAGTGGCTCTATCGGTCATGCGGTTCCTTGCGTACGTCGGGGGTCGGGGAACGTGCCGATGCCGCTACGCACCGCGTCCCTGCTCTCTAGTCGGCAACCACTGCAAAAGCTTACGCCAGATGGCGCCGGCGAAGGCAGGCGCGAGTAATTGGGGACGTTGACCTGTGGCGCTCAGCGCGCGACGTCCAGCGTGGGGATGTCGCGCAGTTGCAGCGCGAGCGCCATCCACGCGATGCCGGCAAATGTGGCACCCGCGATGAATGTCGCCGACGGGCCGATCGCTTGCCAAAGATACCCGGCGAGCGCACTCGCCACGAGGAGCGCAACGCCGCAGGCGAGCCCGAAGACGCCGAAAGCCGTGCCGCGCAGGTCGGGGGGCGCGGTCGCCGCGACGAGTGCCGCAAGCAGTCCCTGCGTGAGCGCCATGTGCAGACCCCACAAGCCGGCGCCGACCAGCACGCCCGCTGAGTTCGCCGCGAGTGCCAGCACGACGTCGCTTGCGACCAGCGCCGCTGCGCCGGCTGAAAGCAGTGCCTTCGCATGGCCGCGGTCCGCGAGCCGTCCGGCGGGTAGCGCGCAGGCAGCGTAGACGACGGTCATCGCCACCATCACCCATGGCGCGCCGAGCGTGCCGAGCCCAACGCCCTGGCCGCGGAGCACCAGGAACGCTTCGGAAAACCGCGCGAGCGTCAGCACGGACGCGATCACCGTGACGATGACGAACCGGCGGTCGAGCCGTCGCACATCGCGCCACGAAAGCTTCGCATTGACATCGGGCGCGCGCGCCGCGCGGTCGTCGGCTTCGCGGACACCGATGCAGAGCAGCGCGACGCACAGCACCGCGGGTGGAATCGCCAGCCAGAACGCGGCGCGAAAATCGCCGGCGAAGTAGCCGATCGCCACTATTGCGACCAGCGGACCCAGGATGGCGCCGACGCTGTCGAGCGCCTGCCGCAACCCGAACGACGCGCCGCGCACCGATGGGTGGGTAAGATCGGCGATCAGCGCGTCGCGCGGCGCGCCGCGAATCCCCTTGCCGACGCGATCGACGAAGCGCGCGGCGACGACGAAACCGAGTGACGGCGCCAGCGGAAACACGAGCTTCGACACGGCGCCCATCGCATAGCCGAGCACCACGAGTGGCTTGCGGCGCGAAAGTGCGTCGGACCAGTAGCCCGAGAACACGCGGACCATCAGCGCGATCGCCTCGGCGATACCCTCGACGATACCGACGACGAATACCGATGCGCCCAGCGCGCCGACCATGTACAGCGGCAGCAGCGCATGGACGAGCTCGCTCGAGGTGTCCATCAACAGGCTGACGAAGCCAAGCGTCCACACGCCCGGCGGTATTCGGTGCCGCTCGCCGCCCATCATCGAGTCGAGGCGGCGATCACTGCGCGAAGAGCGTCAGCGCGAGAAATCGAATGCAGCGGTCAGGTCACCGGCACCCGCGCGCACGCCCGGCAGCGGCTCGAGGTCGAAGCGCTTCGTGATCAGCTTCAGGATCGACGTCGTGTCGTACGGCGTGTGGTCGACGTAGCCGCGCTTGGCGTACGGCGAAATGATGATCGCCGGAATGCGGCTGCCCGGACCCCAGCGATCGCCCTTGGGAGGCGTCACGTGATCCCAGAACCCACCGTTCTCGTCGTACGTGACGATGATCGCCGTCGAATTCCACAGCGGGCTCGCCTTGATCTTCGCGACGAGCTCGGCCACGTGCTCGTCACCCGACAGGATGTCCGCGTAACCCGGATGCTGATTGAGAATCCCCGTCGGCTTGTAGAAGACGACTTGTGGCAGGTTGCCCTCCGCGATGGCCGCGGTCATCCGCGAAAAATCCTGGAGGTGCTCGGCTCGATCTGCGGTGCCCGGTGCGAAGCGTGCGAAATAGTTGAACGGATGGTGATGCGTGACGAAGTACGGCGCGCCGTCCGCGCGCGTCGCGATCACCTTGCGCGGAGCATCGGGTGGCTGCATGCCGTCCTTCAGCGCTTGGTCCCACGCACCGGCATACCACGCCCACGAAATTCCTTTCTTGGACAACGTGTCGCCGATCGTCGTGAGTTTCGATGGCGGCAGCGTGTGCTTCGCCGGATCGGCGTAGCGCGCGTCGCCATCCTTCGCGGGTGCAACACGCGACGGCTGGTACGGCGGCTGCGTCGTGTTGACCGAATACCCGTCCGGCGTCACCTCGCCGCCCAGAAATTCGCCGGCACCGGTCATCACCGATGCCGGCGACGTCGGCCGCGTCTTGAGCCAGCCGCGCTCGTCGAGCTGTGCGCGCAGATTCTGCGGCGCATGGTCGTCGGTTGGCGTGCACGCGCAAACGAGCCACAGGTGATTCAAATACGAGCCGCCGAACGCACCCATGAAGAAGTTATCGGCCAGCGTGTACTCCTGCGCCCATTTCCACATCGGTAGCTTGGACCCGTCGTAATAGCCCATCGTCAGCGCACCCGCGTCGGATGCCGCGACGAAGCGGTCGTTGCGCCCACCGTTGATCTGCTCCTGATTTCGGTAGAACTCGTGGATCAGGTCGCGCGTGGCCGTCGAGAGCGGCAGGTTGATTGGCGGCGCGTCGATGCGAAACGGCCGGTTCGGCAGGTCACGCGGAAACGCGGGATCGGGATCCTTGCCCTTCCAGACCGGTGGCAGCGTCGCGAGCGCCTTGCCGTCGCGATCGACCTGCGTGTACTGCGCAGGCGTCGCGTTCGCGACCCCATTGGCGCCGGGAAACATGCCGTAGAGGTTGTCGAAGCTGCGATTTTCCGCGTAGATGACGACGATGTGCTGGATGCGGTCGAGGCCGGCGTGCTGCACCGGTGGCGCTGCGCACCCTGCGACCAGTGCAACCGTCGTCCATTGCAACAAGCGCTTCGTCATCCGTGCACGCGTCATGCTCGCTCCTGGAAGAATCGTCATTGTGCGGCGGCACGCGACAGCGCAGCCGTCATGGGTTGGCGCTCGTCAGCGCAACGTTCGCGCGCACCGTGCCGGCGCGCTCATGCCGCGCCGTGATCGCCACGGTGGTGCCCGCCTCGGCGCGCACGACCCACTCGACCTTCAGCCGGTCATCGGTGACGTTGTAATCGGGCCAGAACGACACGCCGGTGTGCTTGTCGGACTTGCCTTCGAGCTGGCCGAGATCGTCGCGCAACTTGCCGGTCGCAAGACTTGCGCCGGTCGGCAGCTCGATTTCGGCCACGATGCCGCGCACCGTCTTGCGCGCCAGCGCACGTTTCGATACGTACGTCGGCAGCCAGCCGGTGTTCTGGATCACCAGCGTCACTTTCCACGTTTCTGCGCCCACGGCGATTGCGTCGGCATGCACGAGCTCGAGTTTCGGCGAGCACAGCGCCTGCCACAGCAGCCACCGCGGAAACCGTGCGAGCTCGCGCTCGAGCAGCGGCAGCGGCGGATTGCCGAAGTTGTGGAAACGGTCCCAGCCGCCAATCTCTACGTTGCCAAGCTGCGGATGCTCGAATGGCTTCCACGGCCGGTGCGCGGCACCTTTCAGCACGTCCTCGCTCCAGCGATAGAGCTTGAGGTCGTCGTCGATCGGATGGTCGCGAAACCAGTCGATGAACTTGTAGTCGGTGATGCCGGCCTCGCGCATCGGCGACCAGATCTCGACGACCCACGAGAACGCACCGAGATGCTCGTAGAGCCAGTCGAACGTGCCGCCGATCACCGACTTCGGGTGATAGCGGAACTCGTGATAAACGGAGATCGCCGGGTAGCCGGTGAGCTCGGTGCCCTTGCGACCCGCCGCTTGGTAGAACCACAGGTCTTCGGCATCCATCTCGTCGTCCGACAGGTGCTCGAACGGCCGCAGCAGCACGCCGCTCCACGTGTGGAACGTCGTGCCGCCGGTAATGTTCGGATGGCGGACGATGAAGTCGACGACGGCGCGGATCTCCGGCTCCGACGTCGGGTAAGGTCCGGCACCCTGCTGCTCGAATTCTTGGCGCCAGCTCGCCGGGAAATTGCGGTTGAGATCAAGACCGTGGCGCGGTCGCTTGACCTTAAGCGTGTAGCCATCGTAGTTGTCGTAGCGGCCCTCGGGAATCACGCGGTAATACGCGCCGCCCGTTTCGATGGGGTCGCGGCGCACCATGAGCCCGGGCTGCTCGGGATGCGACTTCCAGAGCCCGTTCGGATCCTCGATGCGCATCTGCAGGATGCGGCCGTCGCCGTCGAGGTCCTCGATCGACAGGCCTTCGGTGGGTTCCTCGTCGAACGGATACGCACGCGTGCTCGAACGCACCCACTTCGGATGATCGGAGAGAGCCCATTCGGCGCCGTCGGGATTGATCCGCGGACAGATGTAGAACGCCCGCGTGTCGAGCGCACGCGTCACGTCGGCATCGTGGCCGTACTGCGTGACGAGCGTGTGAAGAAAGTAAAGCGACGCGGCGGACGCGGCGACTTCCGTTGAATGGATGTTTCCGTCGATCCAGAACGCGGGCTTTTCGCTCGCCGGACCGGTCGCGCCGTTGGTCACCGTCAGCGTCCAGATCTCGCGGCCTTCGTGGCTCTTGCCGATCGCCTCGATCGTCACGAGCGCCGGATAGTCGCGCGCGAAGGCGTGGAGGACCTCGGTAAGCTCGGCGTAACGGTAGAAGCGATCGAAAGCGACGTGGGACATTGTGTGCGAGCGAGACGAGGCGAAGTTTGCGGGCCGGCGCACGAACGTCGCAAGCCCGTTGCAACGGGTGCCATCTTACGTCATCGCCCGCGCACGAACGGCTGCTGGTTTGCACGCAGTCTCCGCCCGTGGCTGGCCAAAAAGCACCTACTACCGTATATTCATGCGGTATGGCATCGCCCGATCTGCTGCCGGCCTATGCCGAGCTCCACTGCCTGTCGAATTTCTCGTTCCTGCGCGGTGCATCGCATCCGGAGGAACTGGTCGAGCGCGCGAAAAGCCAGGGCTACGCGGCACTCGCGCTGACCGACGAATGCTCGCTCGCGGGTGCCGTGCGCGCGCACCTCGCCGCGAAGGACGCGTCGCTGCCGCTGATCCTCGGCAGCGAGCTCACGCTGGCTGACGGCATGAAGCTCGTGCTGCTCGCGACCGATCGCGCGAGCTACGGCGACCTGTCGCAGCTGATCACGCGCGGTCGTCGCAACGCGGTGAAAGGCACGTACCGGTTGACGCGCGACGACGTCGCCAGCGTCGCATCGACGTGCATCGCACTGTGGTTTCCTGCGCTCGACCTGCGCGCAGCGAGCGGCAGCGACACGTTGCATGACGCAGGCTTCATCCGTGACGTGTTCGCGGACCGTGGCCGGATCGGCGTGGAATTGCTCGCGCAGGCGGGCGATGTCGTGCGGCTCGCACAATGCCGCGCATTGTCGCAAGCGACCGGCGTGCCGCTCGTTGCGGCAGGCGACGCGCACATGCACGTTCGCGCGCGCCGCGCGTTACAGGACACGCTTACAGCGATCCGCCGGAAGGAAACGCTGGCCGATTGCGGTCGCGCGCTGCATCCCAACGGCGAGCGCCACCTGCGTTCGCGCGCACGTCTAGCCGGCGTCTATCCGCCGGAGCTTCTCGCCGAGACGCTGGTCGTCGCGCAGCAGTGCCGGTTCTCGCTCGAGGAATTGCGTTACGAGTATCCGGAGGAGATCGTGCCGCCCGGAGAGACCGCCGGGTCGTGGCTGCGCAAGCTCGTCGAGCGCGGCCTCGCCAGTCGCTACGGCATGCCGGAAACGACGTCGGTGACGGCGGAGCCCGTTGCGTCCAGCGTCGATTCCGATGCGCTGCTGCGCGGCGACAGCGCGTTCCGCTGCACGACGGCACCCGCGAATGTCCGCGCGCTGATCGAGCACGAGCTCGCGCTGATCGCCGAACTCGGTTACGAGCCGTACTTCCTGACCGTGCAGGACATCGTCGCTTTCGCGCGCTCGAAGAACATCCTGTGCCAGGGCCGCGGATCGGCGGCCAATTCCGCCGTCTGTTACGCGCTCTCCATCACCGAGGTCGATCCTGCGCGGATGCAGATGCTGTTCGAGCGCTTCATCAGCAAGGAACGTAACGAGCCTCCCGACATCGACGTCGATTTCGAGCACCAGCGGCGCGAGGACGTGATGCAGTACGTCTACGGGAAATACGGGCGCGATCGCGCAGCGCTCGCCGCAACGCTCATCACGTACCGGCCGCGCAGCGCGGTGCGCGACGTCGGCCGCGCCTTCGGCCTCGACCTGGCGCAGCTCGACCGGCTGGCGGGTGTGTTCGCCTGGTGGGACGGCCTCGCCATTCATCGCGACCGGATCCGCGAAGCGGGTTTCGATCCCGACAACCCGGTCATCCGGCGCGTCATCGGCTTGGCCGGCCACCTGCTCGGCTTCCCGCGCCACCTGTCGCAGCACGTCGGCGGCTTTGTCATCGCACGCGGGCTGCTCGAGCGGATGGTGCCCGTCGAGAACGCGGCGATGAAGGACCGCACGGTCATTCAGTGGGACAAGGACGACCTCGATGCGATGGGCCTGTTGAAGGTCGATTGCCTGGCGCTCGGCATGCTGTCGGCGATCCGGCGCGCACTGGCGATGGTGTCGGACCTGCGCGGCACGACGCTGCGAATGCAGGACATTCCGGCGGAGGATCCGGCCGTCTACGCAATGATCCAGCGCGCCGACACGATCGGCGTGTTCCAGATCGAATCGCGTGCGCAGCAGTCGATGCTGCCGCGTCTTAGACCGCGGACGTTCTACGATCTTGTCATCGAAGTCGCCATCGTGCGCCCCGGACCCATCCAGGGCGGCATGGTGCATCCGTACCTGAAGCGTCGACAGGGCCTCGAGCCTGTCACGTATCCGAGCGAGGCCGTGCGTGGCGTGCTCGAGCGCACGCTCGGCGTGCCGATCTTCCAGGAGCAGGTGATGCAGCTCGCGATCGTCGCCGCGGGCTTCACGCCGGGCGAAGCCGACCGTCTGCGCCGCTCGATGGCCGCGTGGAAGCGCAAGGGCGGTTTGCAGATCTTCGAGCAGCGGCTCGTCGACGGCATGGGCGCGCGCGGGTACGCCGAAGCGTTCGCGCGACAGATCTACCAGCAGATCCTCGGGTTCGGCGAGTACGGCTTTCCCGAATCGCATTCGGCGTCGTTCGCGCTGCTGGTCTACATATCGTCATGGCTCAAGCACTACGAGCCGGCCGCGTTTTGCGGCGCGCTGCTGAACTCGCAGCCGATGGGCTTCTACGCACCCGCGCAGCTCGTCGGCGATGCGCGCCGGCACGGTGTGGACGTGCGGCCGCCCGACGTGACGATCAGCGATTGGGATTGCGCGCTCGAGGCCGCCGCCTGCGGCGCGCCGGTTGACGACGGCGTGTCGGCCGGTGCACCCGGCAAGCCGGCGCTGCGGCTCGGCCTGCGGCTCGTCGGCGGCTTGACGCAGGCGGGTGCTGCGCGGATCGTCGCAGCGCGCAATGTCCGCGCGTTCGCGAGCGTGCCGGACCTGGCTTATCGCGCGAAGCTCGACCCGCGCGACCTCGCGGCACTCGCCGATGCCGATGCGCTGGCGCAACTCGCCGGCCATCGCCACGAGGCCGTCTGGGACGTTGCCGGCATCGAGCGGATGCCGCCGCTGCTTGGGGGTGCTGCGTTCGACGAAGCGCAGCCGGCGCTGCCGGTGCCGACGGAAGGCCAGGATATCGTCGCCGACTATCGCCGCCTCGGACTGACGCTGCGGCGTCATCCGCTCGCGTTGCTGCGCCGTCAGTTGCGCGAGCGACGCCTCGCAACCGCCGCCGAGATCCAGCGCTCGCCGCACGGACGCCTCGTGCGAACGGCCGGCATCGTCATCGGCCGCCAGCGGCCCGATACGGCGAGCGGCGTCGTGTTCGTGACGATCGAGGACGAAACCGGTGCGACCAACGTCATCGTCTGGCGCGACCTCGGCGATCGCCAGCGCCGCGAGCTACTGAGCTCGCGACTCCTCGGCATCTACGGCAAGGTCGAGCGCGAAGGCGCCGTCGTGCACGTGCTGGCCGGTCGCCTCGTCGACCTGACGCCGCTGCTCGGCGCGCTGCCCACCCATTCGCGCGATTTCCATTGACCGCGCGCAATTCGTGCGCCTCGCGCCACGAGAGCGGTGCTCGACACCGGGCGCATCCAATCCCGCCGACGGTCGCCGCGCTTATGAACCGCGCGCGCTGACGATCCTTCCGCGCACGTCACCGAACCCGATGCGGTAGTCCTTGCCCTGCGCCCAGCCGGTGAGAATCACCTCGTCGTCGTCTTCGAGAAACGTGCGTTCGGTCCCGTCCGTCAGCCGCAGCGGCCGCGTGCCGTTCCACGTCAGCTCGAGCAGCGAGCCGCACGAATCCGGCGTGTCGCCGCTGATGGTCCCAGAGCCAATCAGGTCACCCGCGCGAAGATTGCATCCCGACACCGTGTGGTGCGCGACCTGCTGTGCGACGCTCCAGTACATGCGGCTGAAATTCGTCTGCGAGATCGTCGTCGCCTTCTTGCCCTGGGTTGCGAGCGCCGCCTCGAGATGGATGTCGTACCCCTGCGGTCCGCTCGTCGCGAGGTAAGGCAGCGGCGCCGGATCCTGGACGGGCCCTTCGACGCGAAACGGCTGCAGCGCCTCCATCGTCACGACCCACGGCGAGATCGACGTGGCGAACGTCTTGCTGTTGAACGGACCGAGCGGAATGTATTCCCATTGCTGCAGGTCGCGTGCGCTCCAGTCGTTCAGCAGCACCATGCCGAACAGCCGGCTTGCTGCCGCATCGATCGGAACGGGTTCGCCGATCGCGTTGCCGACGCCGACGATGCAACCGAGCTCGAGCTCGAAATCGAGCTTCCGCGAGGGTCCGAATACCGGCTGCTTGGCCGCAGTCGGCTTCGTCTGGCCATTGGGCCGCAGCACCGGCGTGCCCGTGACGACGATCGAGCTCGCGCGCCCGTTGTACGCAATCGGCACGTAGAGCCAGTTGGGCAAGAGCGCGTGCTGCGGATCGCGGAACATCGAGCCGACGTTCGTCGCATGCTCCTTCGACGAATAGAAATCGGTGTAGCCCGAGACGGCCACGGGCATCAGCATCCGCGCCGCCGACTGCGGCGTGAACGCCCGCGCGCGAAGGCGTGCGTCGTCGCGCAGCCGCGCATTCTTTTCCTGCAGCAACTCGCTGATCGTGTTTCGCGCGCGTCGCCACGCGTCCGGACCACGCTCGATGAACGGGTTCAGCGTCTCGCGATTGAACAGCCGCTCGCCCGGGACGACGTCGAGCAGCTCGGCCTGCTCGAGCACCGAGAGGTCCAGCACCTGGTCGCCGATCGCAACGCCGACGCGCGGCGAATAGTTCGCCGGTGTCGTGAACACGCCGTACGGCAGGTTCTGGATCGGAAAATGCGATTCCCGCG
>Ga0207643_10000511_pt1 | contig 24818 bp, 24 predicted proteins | sample KBSMisM62_FD_184313 | JGI IMG/M metagenome (GOLD analysis project Ga0207643, IMG submission 184313) | Miscanthus rhizosphere microbial communities from Kellogg Biological Station, Michigan, USA - KBS Miscanthus M6-2 (SPAdes) (version 2) | ecosystem: Host-associated > Plants > Roots >...
GCCTGGTCGGCGATCTGGTTCTCGACCAGCGGCGTGCGCACGTACGCCGGGCAGACCGTGTTCGAGGTGACCCCGCGCGGCCCGCCCTCCAGCGCCAGCGTCTTCGACAGCCCCTCGGTCGCGTGCTTGGCCGCCACGTACGCGCTCTTGTACGCGGAGGCCCTGATGCCGTGCACCGAGGAGATGTGCACCACCCGGCCCCAGCCGTTCGCGTACATGCCCGGCAGGACCGCGCGCAGGATGAGGAACGGCGCCTCGACCATGAGCGTGAGCATCCGGTGGAACTGTTCCGGCGGGAACTCCTCGATCGGGGCCACGTGCTGCACGCCGGCACAGTTGACGACGATGTCGGCGGCGAGGTCGAGCCCGCCCACAGCGGCGGTGTCGGTGAGGTCGGCGATCACGGCCTCCCCACCGAGCTTCCCGGCCGCGTCGGCGACCCGCTCGTCGCGGTCCAGCAGCACCACCCGCGCGCCGTCGGCGGCCAGCCGCTGCGCGCACGCGGCCCCGATCCCCGACGCCGCCCCGGTCACCAGCGCCGTCCGTCCAGCCAGCTCGGTCACGCCGCCGATCCTAGGGCCGGGCGGCGGCATCCCCCGTCCACGCGGGGGGTGTTCACCGCCGAGGCCGAGCGGCGCGGCACACCCACCGTCCCACTGCGACCGCCGTCGCACCGCGCCCGGTGGCGGTCTGCCTAGCCCAGGTCGGTGACCGTGCCGGCGTTCACCTCGAGGTGGCGGGTGGTGTGCACCACCTCGAGCATGTGCCGGTCGTGGGTGACCAGCAGCAGCGTCCCCTGGTAGGAGTCCAGTGCCTGCTCCAGCTGCTCGATCGCCGGCAGGTCGAGGTGGTTGGTCGGCTCGTCCAGCACCAGCAGGTTCACCCCGGCCGCCTGCAGCAGCGCCAGCGCGGCCCGGGTCCGCTCGCCCGGCGACAGCGTGCCGGCCGCGCGCAGCACGTGGTCGGCCCGCAGCCCGAACTTGGCCAGCAGCGTCCGGGCGTCCGCCGGCAGCAGCCCCGACACCGTGGCGAACGCGTCCAGCAGCGGCTCGCCGCCCACGAACAGCGCTCTGGCCTGGTCGATCTCGCCGACCACGACACCGGGCCCGAGCGACGCGGTGCCCTCGTCCAGCGCGATCCGGCCGAGCATCGCGGCCAGCAGCGTTGACTTGCCGGAGCCGTTCGCGCCGGTGATCGCGACCCGGTCGGCCCAGTCGATCTGCAGGTCGACCGGCCCGAGGGTGAACGGGCCGCGGCGTACCACCGCGCCGCGCAGCACCGCGACCACCGCGCCCGAGCGGGGCGCCGCGGCCACCTGCATGCGCAGCTCCCACTCCCGCCGCGGCTCCTCGACGACCTCGAGCCGCTCGATCATCTTGTCGGTCTGCCGGGCCTTCGCTGCCTGCTTCTGGCTCGACTCGACCCGGTACGCGCGGATGCTGCGGTCCGGCTCCGAGGCCAGGTTCCGGCGCACGTTGCGGACGCCCTTGTCGGCCCAGGCCCGCTGGGCCCGGGCGCGCGCCTCCAGCCCGGCCCTGGTCTCCGCGTACTCCTCGTACTCGAGGCGGGCGTGCCGGCGCTGCGTCTCCCGCTCGGCCAGGTAGCCCGCGTACCCGCCGCCGTAGAGGTTGACCTTGTGCTGCGGCAGGTCGAGCTCGAGCACCCGGTCGACCGTGCGCTCCAGGAACCGGCGGTCGTGGCTGACCAGCACCGTGCCGGCCCGCCGCGCCAGCACGAAGTCCTCCAGCATCGCCAGCCCGACCAGGTCGAGGTCGTTGGTCGGCTCGTCCAGCAGCAGCACGTCGTACCGGGACAGCAGCAGCGACGCGAGCCCCGCTCTGGCCGCCTGGCCGCCGGACAGCGCCGCCACCGGCCGGTCGAGCTCGACGGTGAGGCCGAGCTCGGCGGTGACCGCGTCGGCCCGCTCGTCCAGGTCGGCCGCGCCGAGGCCGAGCCAGCGCTCCAGGGCCACGGCGTACGCGTCGTCGGCGCCGCGCTCGCCCCGCTCCAGCGCCACCGACGCCGCGTCCAGGGCGCGCTGCGCGGCCGCCACGCCGGTCCGCCGGGCCAGCACCTCGCGGACCGTCTCGCCGCCCCTGCGGTCGCGTTCCTGCGGCAGGTAGCCGACGGTGGCGGTGGGCGGGCTCAGCGACACCGTGCCCCGCTCGGGCAGGTCGATCCCGGCCAGCATCCGCAGCAGCGTGGACTTGCCGGCCCCGTTCGGACCGACCAGGCCGATCACGTCGCCCGGCGCCACCACCAGGTCGAGCCCCGAGAACAGCTCCACGTTGCCGTGCCCCGCCGCGAGCTGCCGGGCGGTCAACGTCGCGCTCACAGTGTCACGATGCTACTCATCGGGGACGGCATTCAGGACGCTTTCGACCCGTCCCGGACCCGGCACCGCTGATCCGCCACTCGACGTCATGGTGAGTCTCAGGATGGGACAGGGCAGGGCCGCCGGCGCCGCGTAGCGTCGGTCCATGGAACGGTTCCAGATGCTCATCGGCGGCAAGTCGGTCGACGCGCTGTCCGGGCGGACGTTCGAGTCGCAGAACCCGTACACCGGCCGGCCGTGGGCGCTCGTGCCGGACGGCGGCCCCGAGGACGTCGACGTCGCGGTCGGCGCGGCCCGGGTGGCGCTGGACGGCGAGTGGGGTACCGCGACCGGCTTCGACCGCTCCCGGCTGATGCACCGGCTGGCCGACCTGATCGACGCCGACGCCGAGCGGCTGGCGACGCTGGAGGTGAACGACTCCGGCAAGCTGTTCCGGGAGATGATCGGCCAGCTGCGCGGGCTCGGCGGCTGGTACCGCTACTTCGCCGGGCTGGCCGACAAGCTGGAGGGCCGGCAGATCCCGGCGCCGAACCCGGACTACCTCGTCTACACCCGGCGCGAGCCGATCGGCGTGGTGGCCGCGATCACGCCGTGGAACTCGCCGCTGCTGCTGATGACCTGGAAGCTGGCGCCGGCGCTCGCGGCGGGCTGCACGATCGTGGTCAAGCCGTCCGAGCACTCGCCGACCTCGACGCTCGGCTTCGCGTCGCTGGTGACCGAGGCCGGGTTCCCGCCCGGCGTGGTCAACGTGGTCACCGGGCTGTCCCGGGAGACCGGGGCGGCGCTGGCCGCGCATCCCGGGGTGGACAAGGTGGCGTTCACCGGCTCGACCGCGACCGGCCGGGCGGTGGCCAGGGCGGCGGCCGACAACCTGACCAAGGTCACGCTGGAGCTGGGCGGCAAGTCGCCGCAGGTGGTGTTCCCGGACGCCGACCTGGCCGCGGCCGCCAACGGGATCGTGGCCGGCGTGTTCGCGGCCACCGGGCAGACCTGCATGGCCGGATCGCGGCTGATCGTGCACGCGGACGTGCACGACGAGCTGGTCCGGCTGGTCGCCGACCGGGCGGCCCGGATCCGGCTCGGCGACCCGACCGACCCGGAGACCGAGATGGGCCCGGTGGCGAACCGGCCGCAGTACGAGAAGGTCGTCGGCTACCTGGACACGGCCCGGGCCGAGGGGGCGACGGTCGCCTACGGCGGCGCGACCGAGGACGGGCTGTTCGTCCGGCCGACGGTGCTGACCGGCGTGACGCCGGCCTCGACGGTCTACCGCGAGGAGGTGTTCGGGCCGGTGCTGGCCGCGGTCCCGTTCCGGACCGAGGACGAGGCGGTCAAGCTCGCCAACGACACCCCGTACGGGCTGGCCGGCGCGGTGTGGACCAAGGACGTGCACCGGGCCCACCGGGTGGCCGGGCGGATCAGGGCCGGCACCGTCTGGGTCAACGCCTACCGGGTGGTCGCGCCGAACGTGCCGTTCGGCGGCTTCGGCAACTCCGGGATCGGCCGGGAGAACGGCATGCACGCTGTGGACGAGTACCTGGCCGAGAAGGCCGTCTGGGTCGAGCTGACCGGCGGCACCAGGGACCCGTTCGTCCTCGGCTGAGGCTTCCTCACGTAATGGCCTGCCTTGCTGAAGGACAGACCTTAGAGCCATACTCCGACGCAGACCGGGTCGGCTCGGCCGTGCCGGCGGTCGACCCGGGCCCGGAGCGGAGGGAGTGCACGGTGCCGTTCAGCACCAAGGACCGGATCGCGCTCGTCGGGGCCGGCGCGATGGGCGCGCCGGTCGTCGGGCACCTGGTCCGGGCCGGCTTCCCGGTGACCGTCTGCGACCTGAACGCCGACCGGCGGGCCGGCGCCGAGGCGGTCGGCGCCCGCAGCACGTCCACTGTGGACGATCTGGGCGACTGCCGGGTGGCGCTGGTGATGGTGCCGACCGACGACGACGTCCGGCTCGTCGCCGGCCGCTACGGTGCGGTCGCGCCGGCGGGCGCTGTCCTGGTCATCAGCAGCTCGGTGGAGACCGCGACCTGCCTCGCGATCGAGGAAGACCTGCGCCCGCGCGGGATCAGGGTGGTCGACGCGGCGTTGACCGGCGGCATGCGCGGGGCCGTGGCCGGTCAGCTCGACCTGCTCGTCGGCGGGTCGGACGCGGACGTGGCCGACCTTGCCGCGGTGTTCGCGCCGTGGTCCCGGCGGGTCAACCACCTCGGCCCGCTCGGCACCGGCCAGGTCGGCAAGACGGTCGGCAACCTCATCCACTGGGGCGAGATCGTCGTGCTCGCCGAGGCGCTCTCGCTCGGTGCGGAGCTCGGCGTGCCGGTGAGCGTCATGCGCCCGGTGCTGGAGGACGGGCCAGCCGACAGCCGCACGCTGCGCGAGCTGCAGGAGATGCGGTTCACCTGGTACGAGAAGGACATCGACATCGCGGTGCGGATGGCCGCCACGGTCGATCGCGAGCTGGTGCTGTCCACGTTCGTGCAGCGACTGATGCGGGACATCGACGTGCCGAAGATGGCGGCGCTGCTGGCCGACCGCGGCACCATCGAGCTGACCGGCGCGCTGGAGGCCGCCCGGCACTGACCATTCCCCCGAGAAGCCGGCCGCCCGGGCGTCCTCAGCCGCCCGGGCGGTCCTTCCCGTCGAGCGGCAGGCCGATCCGATCGCGCAGCTCGGCCAGCGAGATCCCGTACGTCTCCCGCACGGCCACGTCGCCGCCGTCCCCGAGCAGGAAGACCGCGTGGTCGGTGTAGACCCGGCTCACGCAGGCCACTCCGGTGAGCGGGTAGCTGCACTTGTCCACCAGCTTCGCCGACCCGTCCCGGGCGAACAGCGGCATCATCACGTAGACCTCGCGGGCGCCGATCGCGAGGTCCATCGCGCCGCCGACCGCGGGGATCGCGTCCGGCTCGCCGGTGTGCCAGTTGGCCAGGTCGCCGCCGACCGACACCTGGAACGCGCCGAGCACGCACACGTCGAGGTGCCCGCCGCGCATCATCGCGAAGCTGTCCGCGTGGTGGAAGTACGAGGCGCCGGGGGTCTCGGTGACCGGGATCTTGCCGGCGTTGACCAGGTCCCAGTCGACCTCGTCGCCCTCGGCCGCCCTGCCCATCCCGAGCATGCCGTTCTCGGTGTGCAGGGTGACGCCGCTGCCGACCGGCAGGTGGTCGGCGACGGTGGTCGGCAGGCCGATGCCGAGGTTGACGTACGCGCCGGTGGGGATGTCCGCGGCCACCACCGCCGCCAGCTCGCGCCGGTCCAGCGGCCCGCGGTCGAGATGTTCCGTGGTCACGCCGTCACCACCCGGTCCACGTAGATGCCGGGGGTCACGACCGCCTCCGGATCGAGCTCGCCGGCCGGCACGACCTCGGTCACCTGGGCGACCGTGGTGGTCGCCGCGGTCGCCATCACCGGGCCGAAGTTGCGGGCGGTCTTGCGGTAGACGAGGTTGCCGACCTCGTCGCTCCGGTGGGCCTTGATCAGCGCGACGTCGCCCTTGATCGGATATTCCAGCACGTACTCCCGGCCGTCGATGGTGCGCTGCTCCTTGCCCTCGGTCAGCGGCGTGCCGACGCCGGTGGGGCAGAAGAACGCGCCGATGCCGGCGCCCGCGGCCCGCATCCGCTCGGCCAGGTTGCCCTGCGGCACCAGCTCGAGCTCGATCTTCCCGGACCGGTAGAGGTCGTCGAAGACCCACGAGTCGGTCTGCCGCGGGAACGAGCAGATGATCTTCCGCACGTTGCCGGTGGCGAGCAGCGCGGCGAGCCCGGTGTCGCCGTTGCCGGCGTTGTTGTTGACCACGGTCAGCTCGCGGGCGCCGTGCCGGCGCAGGGCGTCGATGAGCTCGATCGGCTGCCCGGCCGGTCCGAACCCGCCGATGAGCACGGTCGCGCCGTCCGGGATGTCGGCGACGGCCTCGTCCGGGTCGGCGAAGACCGCGGTCATCCGGTGTTCTCCAGCACCACGGCGAGCCCCTGGCCGACGCCGATGCAGATCGCGGCGACGCCCCAGCGGTGCCCGTCGGCCCGCATGACGGCCGCCAGCGTGCCGAGGATGCGCCCGCCGGACGCCCCGAGCGGGTGCCCGATCGCGATCGCGCCGCCGCGGGTGTTGACGATCTCCGGGTCGATCGGCCAGGCGTCGAGACAGGCCAGCGACTGCACCGCGAACGCCTCGTTGAGCTCGACCGCGCCGACGTCGGACCAGCCGATGCCGGCCCGCTCCAGCGCGCGGTTCGCCGCCTCCACCGGCGCGTAGCCGAAGTCCTGCGGCTCCAGCGCCATCGCCCCGCGGCCGGCGATGCGGGCCACCGGGTCGCGGCCGATCGTGGCCGCGGCGCCGGCCGAGCCGAGCAGCACGGCGGACGCGCCGTCGTTGAGCGGCGAGGCGTTGCCGGCGGTGATCGTCCCGTTCGGACGGAACGACGGCCGCAGCGAGGCCAGCTTCTCCGGCGTGCTGCCCGGCCGGATCCCCTCGTCCCGCTCCAGGCCGGTGTCCGGCACCGGGGCCACCAGGTCCTTGTAGAAGCCGTCGGCCCAGGCCCGGTCGGCCAGCTGGTGCGAGCGCAGCGCGAACGCGTCCTGCCGTTCCCGGGAGATGCCGTGCTTCTCGCCCAGCTGCTCGCAGGCCTCGCCGAGCGAGACCGTCCACTCCGGACTCATCCGCGGGTTGACCAGCCGCCAGCCCAGCGCGGTGGACACCGCGGTCACGTTGCCGGTCGGGTAGGGCTTGTCCGGCTTGGGCAGCACCCAGGGCGCCCTGGTCATCGACTCGACCCCGCCGGTGACGACGACGTCGGCGTCCCCGGTCTCGATCAGCCGCGAGCCGCCCATCGCGGCGTCCAGGCTGGAGCCGCAGAGCCGGTTCACCGTCGAGCCGGGCACGGAGGTCGGCAGCCCGGCCAGCAGCGCGGCCATCCGGCCGACGTTGCGGTTCTCCTCGCCGGCGCCGTTCGCGTTGCCCAGCGTCACCTCGGCCACGGCGGCCGGGTCGAGCCCGGGGGAGCGGTCCAGCAGCGTCCGCACCGCGAACGCGGCCAGGTCGTCCGGCCGGGACTGCGCCAGCGCCCCGCCGAGCCGGCCGAACGGCGTGCGAACCGCGTCGTAGACGTACGCCTCGGTCACTGCGCTTCCTCCTCGAAGACCTGCCGGGCGATCCGGAACGCGGTGTTCGCGGCCGGCACCCCGCAGTAGACGGCGCTCTGCAACAGCACCTCGCTGATCTCTTCCAGTGTCAGCCCGTTGGTCCGCGCCGCCCGCAGGTGCATGGCCAGCTCCTCGTGATGCCCCAGGGCGATCAGTGCGGTCAGCACGGCGATCGACCGGCTGCGCCGGTCCAGCCCGGGCCTGGTCCAGACCGAGCCCCAGGCGAACCGCTCGATGAGCTCCTGGAAGGGCCGGTCGAAGGTGGTGACCCGGTCGAGGGCCCGGTCGACGTGCGCGTCGCCGAGCACCTCGCGGCGAGCCCGCCGCCCGCCGTCCCGGACGTCGGCCACCGCAAGGTCGTTGCCCTCCCGCAGCGGGCGGCGCAGGAGGTAGCCGACGATGAGCGCGGCCGTGGCGGCCGGGGCCTCGGCCGGGGCGAGGTGCCCCACCGGATCCAGGACGGCCAGCCGGCCGTCCGGCACCTGCTCGACGATCTCGCGCAGGCCGTCGACCGGCGTCCGGGTGTCGTACCCGCCACCGATCGCGACCAGCGGCGAGCGGGCCTGGCCGAGCCGTCCGGTGACGTCGAAGCCGGCGAGCGCCTCGCAGGCCCAGGCGTACGAGGCGTCGTCGGTGCCGGCGAGGTGGTCGAGCAGCGCACCGGCCACATTTGGCTCCCGGTCGGTGAACCCGGGACCGAACCAGGTCTGCGCCGCGGTCGCCACGACCGCCTTGGTGCCCTCGGCGCGGACCAGCGCGGCGCGCTCCCGCCAGCTCTCCGGGCTGCCGATCTTCGCGCCGGTGCAGACCAGGCCGGCTCCGGCGACCCGGTGGTCGAGCAGCAGTTGCAGCGCGACGGCGCCGCCGATCGAGTCGCCGGCGCAGAAGAACGGCCGGTCGCCGGCCAGCGCGCGCACGCTTTCGGCCAGCTCCCCGACCGTGAACGGGCCGGCCGCCGGCGCCGACCCGCCGTGCCCGGGCAGGTCCCAGCCGATCACTTCGAAGTGATCGGCCAGCTCGGCCGCGCACCGGGCCCACAGGGTGGCCGCGGACGTGCCGAGCGCCGGCCCGACCAGCAACCGCGGCCCGCGGCCGCCCAGCGGCGTCCCGGCCAGCGTGGGGACCGGACTCACGGCCTCGACTCCAGGAACACGGTCTCGCCGGCGCCCTGCAGCACCACGTCGAACGCGTACCCGTCCGGGTCCGCGGTGGCGACCAGCGTGGCCCGCCGCTCGGCCGGCAGCGACGACAGCAGCGGGTCGGCGGCCAGCGCGTCCTCGCTGTCCGGCAGGTAGATGCGGGTGCGCAGCCGGTCGAGCAGGCCGCGGGCGAACACCGTCAGCGCGAAGAACGGGGCCGCCCCCGGCCGGCCCGGACCCGGCCGCAGCGTGCTGAACGACCAGTGCCCGGCGTTGTCGGTGGCTGCCCGGCCCCAGCCGGTGAAGGTCCAGCCGTCCCGGTTCAGCGAGCCGGGCTCCTGTACGACCGCGCCATCCGGACCGGGCTGCCAGAGCTCGAGCAGCGCGTCGGGCACCGGGTCACCCGCGCCGTCCAGCACCCGGCCGTGCAGCCGGATCGCGCCGGCGGCGCCCGGTGGCACCAACTCAGGGCCGGCGGGGTAGGGCAGCGAGAGCCCGAAGAACGGGCCGACGGTCTGGCCCGGAGTGCCGGGCGTCGGATCGGTCATGACTCCGTCCAGGTCCGGTGCGGCCCGGTCAGCACGATGTCCCACCGGTAGCCGGTGAACCACTCCGGCTGGGTGATGCCGTGGTCGTAGCTGGCCAGCAGCCGCTGCTGGCCGGCGGTGTCCGGGATGGATTGGAATATCGGGTCGAGCGGGAGCAGCGGGTCGCCCGGGAAGTACATCTGGGTCACCACGCGCTCGGTGAAGTCCCGGCCGAACAGCGAGAAGTGGATGTGCGCCGGCCGCCAGGCGTTGAGGTGGTTGCGCCAGGGGTAGGGCCCCGGCTTGATCGTGACGAACCGGTACCAGCCGTCCGCGTCGGTGAGGGATCGCCCGGTGCCGGTGAAGTTCGGGTCGAGCGGGGCCGGGTGCCGGTCCCGGCCGTGCGCGTACCGCCCCCCGGCGTTGGCCTGCCACACCTCGACCAGTTGGCCGGCGACCGGCCGGCCGGCGCCGTCGGTGATCCGGCCGGTGACGACCATCCGCTCGCCGAGCGGCTCGCCGGGATGCTGGGCGGTCAGGTCTGCGTCGGCCGGGTCGACGTCCCTGGCCCCGAACACCGGCCCGGCCAGCTCGACCTCCTCCGGGTCCACCTGCACCGGGGCGAACGTCGGGTGTCGCAGGATGCTGCTCCGGTAGGGCGGGTAGTCCAGCAGCGGGCCTTGGCCCGCCTTCTCGTGCGCGGCCGCGATCGAGGCGATCTCCGCGCTGATCGATTCCTGGGTGTCGGGTGGCGCGTTCTCGGGCACGCCCCGAACGTTACGAGGTGGAGCGCTCCGGTGCGACCATGACCACCCGCCCGAGGGCTTCCGACCGCCTTCCACCGGCCCGTTGCGACGTGGATGAATGGTATTACTATTCGTAAGTCCAGCGTGTAGTGTCCAACGAGTCGGCGCGCCGACCGGGACGGGCGGCGGCGAGAGGCGGTCGGTGATGCTGAAGCAGGACGTCAACGAACTCCTGACCCGCACCGGGCCCGGCACGGAGATGGGCGACCTGTTCCGGCGCTACTGGCTGCCTGCCCTGCTCGCCGAGGAACTGCCGGAGGACGGCTGCCCGCCGGTGCGGGTCAAGCTGCTGTCCGAGCGGATGGTCGCGGTCCGCGACTCCGAGGGCAGGTATGGCCTGCTGGACGAGTTCTGCGCCCACCGCGGCGCGTCGTTGTGGTTCGGCAACAACGAGCACGGCGGCCTGCGCTGCGCCTACCACGGCTGGAAGTACGACGTGACCGGCGCGTGCCTGGACGTGCCGTCCGAGCCGGAGAACTCGAGCTTCTACAGGAAGGTCAAGCTCACCTCCTATCCGTTGGTGAAGATCGGCGACGTGCTCTGGACGTACATGGGTGACCCGGCCGACCAGCCGCCGCTGCCCGAGTTCGAGTGGTGCCTGGTCCCGCCGGAGCAGACGTACACGTCGAAGCGGTGGCAGGAGAGCAACTGGCTGCAGGCGCTGGAGGGCGGCATCGACTCCAGCCACGTGTCCTGGTTGCACTCGGCCGGGCTGCGCAACGACCCGCTGTTCAAGGGCTCGAAGGGCAACGACTACAACCTCAACGACATGCGACCGTTCTTCGAGGTCGTGGACGCCGACGGCGGGCTGTTCGTCGGGGTGCGCCGCAACGCCGAGGAGGGCCGGTACTACTGGCGGATCACGCCGTGGGTGATGCCCTCCTTCACGATGGTGCCGCCACGCGGCGACCACCCGGTGCACGGCCACTTCTGGGTCCCGATCGACGACGAGAACTGCTGGGTCTTCACCTTCGACTACCTGCCCGCGCGGGCGCTGACCGCGGCCGAGTTGCAGGCCATGAAGGACGGCCACGGCGTGCACAACGAGTACGTCCCCGGGACCTACCGGCCGCTGGCCAACAAGGACAACGACTACCTGATGGACCGGGCCGCGCAGCGGCGCGGCGAGACGTTCTCCGGCGTCAAGGGCATCGCGATCCAGGACGCGTCGCTGCAGGAGAGCATGGGCCCGATCGTGGACCGCTCCAGGGAGCGGCTGGTCTCCGCGGACAGCGGGATCATCAAGGCCCGCCGCAAGCTGCTCACCTCGGCGGTCGCGCTGCGCGCCGACGGCACGGTGCCGCCCGGCGTCGACCCGGCCCACCACCGGGTCCGGTCGGCCTCGATCGTGCTGCCCAAGGAGCGGTCGTTCCTGGACGCCGCCCGGGACGCGGTCAGCGTGATCCCCGGCGTCCCGCAGACGTCGGTCTGAGGCGCGCGATGGCCAACCGACCGATCCTCGCCAACAGCTGTGCGCTGGCGGCGACCGCGGCCGAGGCGCGGTTCCGGATCGACGCGAAGCCGCAGACGCCCAGGGCCTCCAGCGTGGTCGCGCTCGACGACGGGGCGATGGCGCTGGTCCGGGAGCTGGCCGGGCAGGAGTGGAACGCGGCACGGTTCCTCGGCCTGCCCGACGGCACGCCGGCCGGGGAGTACGCGGACCTGCAGCTGCGTACGGTCGACGGCGAAGCCGTCCGGCTGTCCGACGAGCTGGCCCGGGCCGACTTCGTCATGATGATCGCCACCGAGGGCGCCGGCGCCGCGGCCGCGACGACCATCGGCGACGCCTGCACGCTGCGCGGGATCATGACCGCCGGCCTCGTCGTCGGCACCAACGGCGGGTCCGGTCCGGCGCTGACCGCGCTGCGCCCCAATGCCCGCGTCCTGCTCGTCACCGGCGACGAGCAGGACGCGACCGAACTGCTCGCGGCGGTCGGCGCGTGAGCGAGCGGAAGGTCACGCTGGCAGATCTGGCGCGGATGAAGCGCGAGGGTCGCAAGATCGTCGGCGTCGTCGCCTGGGACTACCAGATCGCCCGGATCGTCGACCGGGTCGGCGTCGAGATCGTCTCCGTCGGCGACACGGTCGGGATGAACCTCTGGGGTCACGCCACCCCGTTCGAGGTGACCCTCGACCAGATGGTGACCGTCTGCCAGGCGGTACGCCGCGGGGTCAGCCGGGCGCTGGTCAGCGGCGACTTCCCGTACGGGCCGCTGCAGGAGGGGCCGGACTCCGCCGTCCGCGCCGGCGTCCGGCTGGTCAAGGAGGCCGGGGTCGACCTGGTCAAGCTGGACGGCGCGGCCGACCACCTGGAGGCGGTGCGTGCGGTCGACCGGGCCGGCATCCCGGTCTTCGCCCAGCTCGGGGTGACCCCGCAGGCCGCGCTGCGGCTCGGGCTCGACTACGCCGCGATGGCCGCGCCGGGTGCGCAGGTGCCGGACGAGCTGGCCGACCGGCTGGTGGCCGAGGCCAAGGCGCTCGAGGACGCCGGCGCGGCGCTGCTGGACTTCACCAACTCCGGGCCGGTGGTGGGCGCCGAGGTGGCCCGGTCGGTGTCGATCCCGGTGCTCGGCGGCTTCGGTGGCGGCCCCTGGCTGGACGGGCGGGTCCGGATGGCGCACGCGGCGATCGGGTACGCCGCCGCCGGCCTGGACGACCCGCCGGACACGTACGCCGACGTGGCCAGGATCAGCTTCGACGCGCTGTCCGCGTACGCGGCCGACGTGCGGGCGGCCAACCAGATCCGCGGCGGGATCCCGGTGCGCTGATGCCCACCGCCACCGTCGACGGCATCCCCACCCGGTACGAGGTGTCCGGGGACGGGCCGCCGCTGCTGATGTTCTCGCCCGGCGGGTTCGACTCGACCCTGGACAACTGGACCCGGCACGGCCTCTACCCGCGGATCGAGCTGATGGCCCGGCTGCGCCAGCGGTTCACCTGCGTCGCGTTCGACCGGCGCGAGTCGGGCCGGTCCGGCGGCCGGCTGGAGCGGATCCGCTGGGACCACTGGGTCGCCCAGGGCGCCGGCCTGCTCGACCACCTCGGCATCGAGCGGGCGCACCTGATCGGCGCCTGCGTCGGCTGCTCGACCGCGGCCGCGTTCGCGGTCGCGCACCCCTCCCGTGCCGACCGGATGGTGCTCTACTCGCCGGCCGGCGGGCCGCGCTACCGGATGACCCAGCTGGACCGGTTCGGCGCGCACGCCGCGTACGTGGCCGCGGAGGGGCTCGCCGCGGTGGTCGAGCTGGCCCGGTCGGGGACCGCCGGCTTTGCCGCCGACCCGCGGGTGGGGCCGTGGGCGACCGTGCTGCGCACCGACGACGCGTTCGCGAAGGACTACGCGGCGGCCGACCCGGTGGCGTACGGGCGGATGGTGACCGCGATGGGCCGGCTGCTGTTCGACCGGGACACCGTCTGCGGCGTCGAGCCGGCGGACCTCATGGCGCTGGACACGCCGGCGCTGATCGTGCCCGGGCAGGACACCTCGCACGCCCCATCCGCCGCGCGCTACCTGCAGGAGTGCCTTGCCCGCGCCGAGTACTGGGACGTGCCGGTGGCCGAGCAGACCGCGGACAACGCGCCGGCCCGGGTCATCGAGTTCCTGTCACAGCAGTGACTCGCCGCGCTCCAGTGCCGCGATCATGTCGATGCGCCGCTGGTGCACGCCGCCGCGGAACGCGGTGCGCAGCCAGAGGTCGACCAGCTCGTCGGCCCGCTCCGGGGAGAGCACCTTCGCCCCGAGCACGAGCACGTTCGAGTCGTTGTTCGCCCGGCTGATCTCGGTGGTGAACGGGTCGGCGGCCAGCCCGGCCCTGATGCCGCGCATCTTGTTGCAGGCCACCAGCTCGCCGGCGCCGCTGCCGCCGACGACGATGCCGCGGTCGGCGGGGCCCTCGGTGACCTGCCGGCAGACGTCCTCGCACAGCGGCGGGTAGTCCACGGTGTCGGCGCCGTGCGCGCCGCGGTCGTCGAGCTGGTGCCCGGCGGCGGACAGCCGCTCGACCAGCCGCGCCTTGATCGCGATGCCGTTGTGGTCGGCGCCGATCGCGATGCGCATCAGCCGACCAGGTCCCGGGTGCCGGGCGCGAACATCGCGTCCAGGTCGGGCGCCCGGTCGAGGATGTGCTGGTCGACCGCGGCCCGGGCCAGCTCCTCCAGCACCCGCCGGTTGGGCTCGAGGCCGTACGGCAGCGGGTCCCCGCCGGTGATGTCCCGGACCCGCCGGTGCATCCGGTCGACCGCGGTCGGCTCGGGCAGCGCGTCGAGCTGGTCCACGTACCGGCGCTTGGACTCGGCGAACGCCTCGAACAGGTCGGGGGCCAGGTCGGGGTGCTCGGCCAGCAGCTCGTCGCGGACGACGACGAGGTGGTTGATCGGGTAGTGCCCGCGCTCGGCGAGCGCCGCGTAGCCGGCCGCCTCCGGGTCCGGGATCAGCGGGGCCAGCTCGGGCCGGTCCGGCGGGTAGCCGACCGCGGCGGCCAGCTCGCCGGTCAGCACCGCGGCGGTGAGGTCGCCGGCGACGATCGAACCGGACAGCTGCGCGCCGATCGGCGGCAGCACGTTCGGCGGCGGCACGTACGCCGCGACGTGCTCGTCGCCGGACGGCACCCAGGTCACCGAGTCGAGGTCGAGGCCGTGCTCGTCGCGCAGGATCGCCCTGGCCCAGACGCCGGTCGTGACGGTGTAGCCGCGGTTGACCCCGACCCGCCGGCCGGCCAGGTCCTTCGGCCGCAGCTCCGGCCGGTCGGCCGGGCGGACCATCGCGCCGTGGTGGAAGCCGCGGACCAGGAAGACCGGGATCGCCGTGAACGCCACCCCGTGCGCCTTCGCGGTCAGGTAGGTCGTGACCGCCATCTCGCAGACGTCGAACTCAAGCCCGCGCACCATCCGGCGGAACGCCTGGACGAGTACCGGCACCTCCTCGAAGTCGAGCCGGTAGCGTGCCGGGGTCACCTCACCCGCCTTGAGCGCCCGGTTGTTGCCCTGGGTCCGGGACACCGCCCGGAGGTGCGGCTGCTCCATCGGCCCTGTCCTCCAGTTGCTCGACGTGGTAAAGATAGCAAACTGTATGACCATTCGAGGGTCAGGAGGCGACCCGTGGCCGAGCAGGTCCTTGCCGCGGTGCGGACCGCGCCGGGAACCACGTCCTACCGGGAGTACCCGATGCCGGACGTGCCCGCGGACGGGGCCCTGCTCAAGGTCGAGGTCGCCGGGATCTGCGGCACCGACGTGAAGATGTACGCGTCGCCGCCGTTCCCCGATCCGGTCATCATGGGCCACGAGAACGCCGGCGTCATCGCCAGGGCCGGGCGGGAGTTCGTCAAGCGGCACGGCGTCGACGAGGGCGACCGGGTCTTCGTCGAGCACTACGTCGGCTGCTACCACTGCGCCTGGTGCCACGCGGGGGAATACCGGCACTGCGAGAACACCGACTGGCGCACCAACCCCGACGCCCGCCGGTACGGCTACACCAGCGCCGAGCACCCGCCGCACCTCTGGGGTGGTTTCGCGCAGTACCTCTACCTGCCCTGGAACGCGGTGCTGCACAAGCTGCCGGGCAGCGTCGGCCCGGAGCTGGCCGGCATCGCCACGCCGCTGTCGAACGGCATCGAGTGGGCGCTGGTCGACGGCGGCGTCGGCTACGACTCGACCGTGCTCATCGAGGGTCCGGGCCAGCAGGGGCTGTCCCAGACGGTCGCGTGCAAGCAGGCCGGCGCCTCGCTCATCATCGTCACCGGCACGGCCCGGGACGCCGCCCGGCTGGAGCTGGCCAAGCGGCTCGGCGCCGACCACACGATCGACGTGCAGGCCGAGGACCCGGCCGAACGGACCCGGCAGATCACCGGCGGCGTCGGCGTGGACGTGGTGCTCGACTGCACCGCCGGGGCCGGTACGGCGCCGGTGCTGCTCGGCATCGACGCGCTCAAGCGCCGGGCCGGCACGATCGTCATCCAGGGTGAGCTGGCCGCGTTCCCCGACTTCCCGGTGAAGAAGGTGACCGAGAAGGCGATCACCATCAAGAGCGCCCGCGGGCACAGCTACCGCTCCTGCGAGCTCGCGGTCGCGCAGCTGGCCTCCCGCCGGTTCCCGCTGGAGGCGCTGGCCACGCACAGCTTCGGGCTGTCCGAAGTGGACCGGGCGATCCGCGCGGTGGATGGGGAGGAGAGTGACGGGGTCGTGCACGTCTCGCTGCTGCCCTGGCTGGAGGACTGAGCCCATGCCGATTGTCGTCCGCAACCCGGTCCGGACCGACCCGGTCGTCGCCGCCGCGTTCAGCCGCTTCGGGGTGGCCACCGTGCACGAGGCGCAGGGACGGACCGGGCTGCTCGACCCGCGACTGCGCCCGATCCACGCCGGCTCCCGGATCGCCGGCACCGCGCTCACGGTCAGCGTGCCGCCCGGCGACAACTGGATGATCCACGTCGCGGTCGAGCAGTGCCGGCGCGGCGACGTGCTCGTGGTCGCACCGACATCGCACTCCGAGGCCGGCTACATCGGCGAGCTGATCGCCACCGCGCTGCGGGCGCACGGCGCGCTCGGCGTGGTCATCGACGCCGGCTGCCGGGACGTCGCCGAGCTGACCAGGATGGGCTTCCCGGTCTGGTCGGCCTGCGTGTCCGCGTACGGGACGGTCAAGCAGACCCTGGGCGACGTCAACGTGCCGGTCGTCTGCGCCGGCCAGCTGGTGAACCCGGGCGACGTGGTGGTCGCCGACGACGACGGCGTGGTGGTGGTGCCGCGGGCCGGCGCGGCCGAGGTGCTGGAGGCGTCCCGGCAGCGGGAGGAGAAGGAGGCGCTCTCCCGCAAGCGGTACGAGGACGGCGAGCTGAGCCTGGACGTGTCGGCGATGCGGGACAGGCTGGCGGCGGGGGGACTCGTCTACGTCGACGCCGAGGACGCCTGATGATCATCGACGCGCACGGGCACTACACCACCGTTCCGGCCGCGCACCGCGACTTCCGCGCGCGGCAGCTGGCCTGGCTGTCCGACCGGTCCGGACCGCGGCCGGTGGAGGACGCGATCGGCGACGACGAGATCCGCGAGAGCATCGAGAACAACCAGCTGAGATACCTGCGCGAGCGCGGCGAGGACCTCATGCTGATCTCGCCGCAGGCCTCGGCGATGGAGCAGCACGTGCCCGACCCGGTGGTCGCCGTCGACTGGGCCCGGTCCTGCAACGACCTCGTGCACCGGGTGGCTGGGCTGTTCCCGGACCACTTCGCCGCGGTCTGCCAGCTGCCGCAGACCCCGGGCGGCGACCTGGCCGAGCCGATCGCCGAGCTGCGCCGGTGCGTGTCCGAGCTCGGTTTCGTCGGCTGCAACGTCAACCCCGACCCGTCCGGCGGTCACTGGACCTCGCCACCGATGACCGACCAGTACTGGTTCCCGCTGTACGAGGTGCTGGTCGAGCTGGACGTGCCGGCGATGGTGCACGTGTCCTCGTCCCGCAACCCCAACTTCCACGCGCTCGGCGCGCACTACCTGAACGCCGACACGTCGGTGTTCATGCAGCTGGTCGAGGGCGACCTGTTCGGCCGGTTCCCGACGTTGCGGCTGGTCATTCCGCACGGCGGCGGCGCGGTGCCGTACCACTGGGGCCGCTACCGCGGGCTCTCCGACCGGCTCGGCCGGCCGGAACCGCGCGAGCACGTGCTGTCCAACGTCTTCTTCGACACCTGCGTCTACCACCAGGCCGGGATCGACGTCCTGCTCCAGGTCATCCCGCCGGACAACGTTTTGTTCGCCTCGGAGATGATCGGCGCGGTCCGTGGCATCGACCCGGAGACCGGCTTCCACTGGGACGACACCAAGCGGTACGTCGACGCGGCCGGGCTGTCCGAAGTGGACCGGACCAAGATCTTCGAGACCAACGCGCTGCGCGTGTACCCGCGGCTGGCCGCCCGGCTGGCCGCCCGGACCTGAGGGGGACCGGCGTGACCACCTCGGAGTGGATGGACGAGAAGCTGGCCGCGCGCTGGACGGCCGCGGACTCGCTCAAGGAGCTGCTGATCCTGCCGCGGCGGATCAGCGCCACGGTGATCGCCGCCGACCGCCCCGGCACCGCGCTGGTCGTGGACGTCGGCAGCGGTCCGGGGGACTACCTGTCGACGATGCTCGACACCTTCCCGGCGGCCACGGGCGTGTGGACGGACGTGTCGCCGGCGATGGCGGACATCGCCCGGCCGGCCCTGGCCGGGTACCGGGACCGGGTCGAGTTCCGGCTGGTCGACCTCGAGGACCTGTCCCCGCTGCCGGAGCAGGCCGACGTGATCACGACCTCGCGGGCCAGCCACCACTTCGACGCGGACACGCTGGCCCGGTTCTACGCGTCCGCGGCCGGGCACCTCGCCCCCGGCGGCTGGCTGGTCAACCTCGACCACGTGCTCTCACCCGGGGCCTGGGACCGGCGGCTGCGGGACGCGCGCGCGGCGATGATCCCACCGAAGCAGGACGGCACCGGGCACAGCCACGACAAGCCGCTGCCGATGGTCGAGGAGCACCTGGCCGCGCTGGCCGCCGCCGGCTTCGAGGACGTCGCGATGCCCTGGCGGTCCTTCTACACCGTCCTGTTCATGGCCCGGAAGTCCGGCTGACCTCTGCTGACAGCGGTCAGGCAGCCCGCCGGCATCAGGACCCGACACCGACCGCGAGTTCCGAGCCCCTCGTCCGCGCACCGCCGACTCGGGGATCGATGGCGGCGGAGCGTCCGGGGAAGATGCGGCCGTCCACGCCGCGGCCTCAGCCGTGGCTGGTGCCGCTGATCAACGGCGCTGACCTCAGCCCGCTATCACATCCATCTCGACCGCCAGGACTACCGGGACCCGCTACCGGCCGCCCGCGGCCGGCGTGACCGGGATCCTGGATTCCCGGCGGGAGGCGGACTGCTGCGCTGCCAGCCGGGTTGACCGCCTCAGGTGAGCTGTCAGCCGACGCCGCTGGGCGTTGCGGGCTTCACGGGCCAGCCGCGCCTCACGGGCCTCGGTAATCAGATCCCGGGTGTGCGCGGCGGCGAGCTGCCACAGGATGTCTGGATGCATGGTGTCCTCCTCGCCGGGTCGATCTTCGTCAACCGGGATCGAGCTGGCGTACCGGAATCGGGGGTCGGCCATTGGTGATGGCGGGCCGGGAGTCGCCCGGTTTACCGCCTGCGGGTCGCCGCTCCGCCTGCTGCCTGGATGCGGCCGGCCGCGGCGGATGGGCCGGGGATCTTGCTGAGTCCTGGTATTCGAGGGCGCATTTCCCGGCCAGGATCGCTGCTGCCCTCTATGGCTGCTTCAAGGCTGGTCACCGGGCCGGGAGCGATCGCGGCAGCCCGAACCACGGCAGCACGCCGGCCTCGAAGCGGGTCATGCCGCAGACCCGGTCGCCGGCCAGGGTGAGCACGTAGAAGCCGGTCGCGTGGCGGATCCCGGCTGGGACGCGCAGGTAGGCTCCGAACGCGGGCTGGCCGTTGGCTCGGGTCGGCACGAGGTCGAACATGCGGCCCGCGCCGAACTGGCGCGTCCAGTAGCGGGCCACGTTGTCACGGCCCTCGTATCCGAAGGGCTCCGGAGGCATCGCGATGAAGACGTCGTCGGTCAGCAGGGCTACCAGCGCCTCGAGATCGGCCGACTCCCAGGCGCGGGCGAACATGGCCACGATCGCGTCCTCGGCGGGCGAGCCCGGGACCGGCGGCGGCTGGTGGCCGGCGGCTGGCTGCCGGCGCTGCAGGCTAGCGCGGGCTCGTTTCAGGGCGCTGTTGACCGATTGGACGGTCACCTCCAGCATGCCGGCCACCTCGCTGGCGTGGAATCCAAGGACGTCGCGCAAGATGAGGACGGCGAGCTGGCGCGGCGGAAGCAGCTGCAGGGCGGTCACGAAGGCCAGCGAGATCGCTTCGCTCTGCTCGTAGCGGGCCTCCGGCCCGAGCGGCCGGTCGACGGCGCCCTCGAGGAATGCGTCCGGAAACGGCTGCAGCCAGACAGGCTCGTCGCGCGGGGTCGGCACGGGCGCTTCGAACTGGGACATGTCCCACTCCCTGGCCGGCCGCCGGCTCGCCGCGCGGCGCGCGTTGAGGCACCGGTTGGTGGCGATCTTGTACAGCCAGGTGCGCAGCGAGGCGCGTTCCTCAGTGAATCCGCCGATGCCTTGCCAGGCGGCCAGCATCGTCTCCTGGACGGCGTCCTCGGCGTCGGCGAAGGAGCCGAGCATCCGGTAGCAGTGCACCTGCAGTTCCCGCCGGTGTGACTCGGCCAGCTCCCGGAAAGCCTCGCCATCCCCGGCCCGCGCCCGGGAGAGCAGATCAGCTGTCACCATCGTGCGCACCTTCCTTCCGCACCACGTCGTCCCTCCGCCCGGTATATGCACCGCCCACGGCGCAAACTGGGCGGCTCGCGGGCGCCCAGTTTCCTGGTGCCGCGGTGTACGCACTACCGATCGCTCGGACGATCCGCCCACCGGGTCCTGCCGCGGCAGTGGAACAACCCGGAAGGTTGACGATGGGATCGTCCGCGCCGGCCGGGGCGCGCGGCGTCCGCCGTTCTCGATCCGCGCCGCCGCGGGGGCCGATGAACGCGCGAGTCTCCGGCAGGCACGGGGAAGCAGCCAACCGCAGGAAGCACGTGAGCAGGACGCTCGCTCGTGTGTTCGGCTGGCGGACAGGCCTGCCGGGGCCTGTCCTCGTTCTTCAACACCTTCTTCGCGCAGATTCCAGCCACACGGGTCGTCGAGCCGATCCCGCTCGGACGATCCGGCCTGGGCCGGGGCCGCCGACGGCCTTGCCGAGCGGAGAGCCTGTGCGTCGGATGTCGTGGCGGGGGTGCGAGCTTCAACCGCGATGGTCTTCCAAGGTTGCGCGTATCGGGTGGAGCGAGGTGGGGTGGTCATAGGATCCCGGGCATGCCGGAGCAGGACGGGCCACGCCTGGATCTGCGTTCGCTGCTCGCCGCGGTGGAGATCGCACCGCCGGTCGCCGCCGTGGAGGTGTTCGCGGCCGAGCTCGGCGACCGGTTGGGTGCCGAGGAGGTCAGCTTCCTCATCTCCGCCTTCAACGGCAGCGCCCTGGTCCGGTTGAGCCAGCACAAGGGCGGCGGCGGGGAGCAGCGCTCGCGGGGCGCGGACGTGGCCGAGACGGTGCCGCTGGCGGGGACGCCCTATGAACACGTGATACTGACGCAACGCCCGCAGGTGCATCCCGCAGCCGAGGGAGCCTTGGTGCTTGCTCCGGTGACCGACCGAGGCGACGTCATCGGCGTGCTGGAGATGCTGCTGCCCGCGGACCCGGATGCGGACACCGTCGACTACATCGCCGCGGCTGCGCATGCGCTCGGGTACGTGGTGATCGTCAACCGGCGCTTCACCGACCTGTTCGAGTGGGGTCAGCGCAGCCAGCCGTTCTCCCTGGCCGCCGAGATCCAACGTCGGCTGCTGCCCACGTCGATGACTTGCGAGGCCGGGCAGTTCACCGTCGCCGGCGCGGTGGAGCCGGCGGGCAACGTCGGTGGAGACACCTTCGACTACAGCCTCGACCGGGACACGCTGCACGTCTCGCTCACCGACGCGATGGGCCACGAGGAGGACGCGGCGCTGCTGGCAAGTCTGTTGGTCGGCAGCCTGCGCAACAGCCGGCGCAGTGATGCGACGCTCGCGGAGCAGGCGGCGCGCGCCAACTCGGCGCTTATCCAGCACAGCCGTCCTGATCAATTCGTCACCGGCCAGCTGCTCCGGGTGGACCTGGCCGCCGGCACCGCGGCGATGGTGAACGCCGGGCACCCCGGCCCGCTCCGCATGCGCGACGGCCGGGTGGAGGACATCGGGCTGGCGGCCGATCCGCCGTTCGGGATAGTGGCCGGCATCGGCTACCGGGTGCAGCCGGTGGTGCTGCTGCCCGGCGACCGCATGCTGTTCGTCACCGACGGCGTCCTGGAACGCAACGCTGCCACGGCCGACCTCTTCGGATTGGTGACGGCCACCGGGGACCTGCACCCGCGTGAGGTGGTCCAAGAGATCACTAGAGCCGTCGTGCGTGCCGTCGACGGGAAGCTGCGGGACGACGCCACCGCGATGTGTCTCGACTGGTACGGCGGAGGAGAACGGGATCGGGAAGTCAACGCCGGCGCGAACCAGCACAGCGCGTCCCCACCTCGCGCCAACTATTGACCAGACCTCCGTGGCCCGACCGCCGACAACATCCGCTTCTGCCGCTGTGGGAGCGGGAACTATGACGGCTCGAGCCGGTTGCCGCACGCAGTGCATTCGGTCCAGCCGAGGTCGACTACCTGCTTGCAAGGAGGACAGTGGAAGATCACCGGGCCGAAGCGCACTCCCTGATCGTCTTGGCATTCCGCCCAGCGGCCGAAGTCCGGGCTGTCGGTGACGGGTGAGACGACCTCGCCGCCGGCAGCCGCGACCGCAGCCAACGCAGCATCGAGGTCGGGTACCGCGAACAGCCCTTCGAAGTGAGCTGCCGAATCCCCGCCATGGACTCCGATGCTCAAGGTCGACGTCTCGATCTGCGTCATACCCGCGGACGGATCGACGGCCCATCTCAGGACGGCGCCATAGAAGGCAACCGCCCGATCTGCATCAGGTACACCGAGCTCGACGTACGAAGGCTCTCCACTCATGGCTAGACGTAGAGCGCGGTCCCGCCTCCACGAGCGCCGGCCGGACATCCGCACATGCCTGCGGGCTCAGCGTCGCCGTGCGGCCGAGCGGGATGGTATGCCGGCGCAGCCTATGAGCCGGTGAACCGCACGCGGGTGCAGCGGGTCATGGGCGCCCACCGGCTGCTACAGCGGTCGAGGAACGGTGACCGTCGCCGGTGCCCCAGGTTCCTTGGGTACGCATCCGGTCCCGACGTCTTACCCGTTCCAGGGACCTGACTCGTCGACGCTGGCGGGGGTCCACGTCCCAGAGCACGACAGAAGGCGACGTCCGTTTTCCCGGGCGCTGCCAGAATGGTGCCATGCTGCAGCCGGTCACTGCCGTGCCCGTTCTCCTGCGCCTGGGCGGCCGCCCGGTGAGCGCGGTCGGCCCGGTGCGGATCTATGTCTGCGGGATCACGCCGTACGGGGTCACTCACCTCGGTCACGCCTCGACGTTCGTATGGGCGGACGCGGCGGCGCGGGTGCTGGCGTGGACGGGGCACGCCGTGCACACCGCCCGCAACGTCACCGATGTCGACGACGTGCTGTACGAGGAGGCGGCGCGCCAGGGCCAGGAGCCGAGCCTGTTCGGGGCTCTGCAGCGGGCGTCGTTCGATCTGACCATGTCGACGCTGCGGGTCGGCATCCCGGAGTACCAGCCGACGGCGGCGCAGGCAGTCCGCCAGGTGATCCGGCTCGCGGCGATCTTGCTGGCGGTCGGCGAGGCGTACGAGCGTGACGGCACGGTCTACGCCAGGACGGCGCGCGCCGCCGCCGGGATGGACCGCGACACGGCGCTGGCGTTGTCCGCCGAGTACCGGGATGAGCCGGACGACCCGGCCAAGGACGACCCGCTCGACGTCGCGGTGTGGCGATCCGCTGCGAGGACCGACCACCCGGCATTCGGGTGGCCGAGCCCGTGGGGCGAGGGCCGGCCGGGCTGGCATGCTGGCTGCGCCGCGATGGTGCTGGCCCGCTACGGACCCGGGCTGGACCTGCATTGCGGCGGCGCGGATCTCGCCTACCCGCACCATGCCTGCGAAGCCGCGCTCGCCGAGGCGGCCACCGGGGTCACCCCGTTCGCGCAGCACTGGCTGCGCGCCGGAACGGTGCAGGTCGGCGGCGAGAAGATGGCGAAGTCGAGCGGCAACCTCGTCCTGGTCGAGGACCTACTCCGGGACCACTCACCCGCCACCGTGCGGCTACTGTGCCTCAACCGCCCGTACGCCGACGCCTGGGAGTACGAACCGGCCCTGCTCGATGAGGCCGGCGCCACCCTCGACCAGCTCTACTCGGCCGCCGGCAAGCCCGGCAGGGACCAGCCGCCTCCACCGCTACGGGACGCTCTCCTCCAGGACCTCGATGTCCCCCGGGCGATCGAGATCGCGCTTGATGAGGGCGGCGCCACCGCACGGGCGCTGATCGAGGTCCTCATGCTCGGCTGAATCGGGCGTTGCCGGCCCGCCGGCCGACCGAGGTGGCCGCCTCCACGCTCTCTCGCCGACGGCACAGGCTTGCATGGCCTACAGCACCTCACCCCCGGACGCCCGCCTCGGGCCGTACCGGCATCGACATTCATCGCTCGACCGTGCCGATGTGAGGAAGTTGGTTTGTCGACCCGGATGGCATAGGTAGCAGGCGGACCGACATGTCCTGCGGTTCTGCGTTGGGCCGGGTGGGCAACGAGACTCGGCCAGGCGGGCAAGGCGCTTGGCCGTTACTCCCGCGTCCGCCACGACCGCCGGGTCTCCGGTGGAACTACAAGCGGGGCGGCCAGGCTGGCACGAGGCAGCGCCAGGGCAGCTGCGGCGCTGCGGGTGCGGACGCCGGTGCGATTGAAGATGTTCTCCATGTGTTTGCGTACGGTAGACAACGAGATAAACAGAATCCGCGCGATGTCAGCGTTGCTGTAGCCCTGCGCGGCGAGCTGGAGCACTTCCAGCTCTCGTCGGCTCAGCCGCGGGATCCCGCGCAGTCGGCGCTCGGCGTCGAGAAAGACTTCGCTGAGGTGCGGCCGAAGAACCGCGAGGAGGAGCCGATCACGCTCGCTGAAGTCACGATCGGTTCTCACGAACCAAAGGTATCGGGTTCGGCCGGGTGGGCTCGGAAGCGGAACGTGCACCGCGTACTTGGGGCCGTCGGGCGCTAAGTACTCGGTCCAGAACGCCGTGCTCTTCAGCTCGGCCTGGCTGTAGAAGTCGGACCATTTGGTGACGCTGACGAGGTCCCCTGAGCGAGCCG